>SL_3KL_010_SEDDRAFT_10000660_pt1 | contig 29280 bp, 22 predicted proteins | sample SodLakKL_010_SED_2_FD_10381 | JGI IMG/M metagenome (IMG submission 10381)
GGTTCCAGGCTGGACAATCACATCCAGGTGGGACACGACTCGGTTATAGGCAAAAACTGTCTTTTTGCCTCACAAGTAGGCGTTGCCGGATGTGTGACGGTGGAAGACGATGTGATTTTGTGGGGCCAGGTGGGCGTGCAAAAAGACCTTACCATTGGAAAAGGCGCTGTGGTACTTGGACAATCAGGCATATCCAAAAGTGTCCAGGGGGGTAAAACCTATTTTGGATCCCCTGTATTGGAAGCCAAAGAAAAAATGAGGGAGCTGGCAATGTTGAAAAAATTACCTGATATCATTGAGATGCTCTGACATAACCCCGCTTCATAAAACATACAGTTAGTTCTGGGATACAGTGCCGGTGGATTCAAATGCATCGGCATTGTATTTTGAAGGGCACTTCAACAGTAACCGGGAAGCAATAAACATCTCCTCCTGATCATATTGCCCCACCAGTACAATCTGGTCCAGCTTTTCAAAATCCTGGGGTTTACCGCCAAAGTATAAGACCTGGCTTTCCTTACCTTCATTGTCAAACATATGAAAAGAAAAACGGAGTGTATTGTTTATCACTTTCTCTTCTACCGGCTTGTCACGGTTAAGCTCACCTATGATATGAAACTCTCTGCCAGGATTGGCGCGCGCTTCGGAAAAGCCTGAGTAAGTGTCGGCATCATATACGGTGGTAATGATGGCTCCTATGGCGATCACTATAAAGATTAGGGCTGCTATATGTGTTTTTTTCACGTTGGAAAGAATTTAAGTACTCATTTAAAACCTGGGAAAACCATATCAAAAATACATATAAATTTTGAACGGATCAACAACATGAATCATTGCTACTCAGGAACATGAAACCCAATAATTTACCGGAAAACCAAGCCCCCTCACTTCATCCAGCGGGAAGGCCTTGTACCATCAGATGCTCCGGTCCTGCTCCAGGTTATCCACATTTCTTTCAAGCCTTTTCAATCGTCTTTCCAGGTAAAAAAGAAACAAAGCCAGGCCAATAAAAATCACAGCCAGTGCAACGGCTACAACGAATATTTTACCATGTATTTCCATCATAATCTTTCAGCATTTAGTTGGTTAAGTTTTTCAGTAAATCTGTCAATGCGGTAAACTATTGTAAATATCCACCAGGAAAAAAGTATCCAGGCCAAAATGGCCGGGTAAAAAACTTTGCGCATGGAGGAGTCAAGATCGCCGGTAGCCAGGGCAGGGTTGCCATCTACGCCCGGATGTATGGAGGCTCCGGCCAAACGGGGCAGAATCATAATAAATATGAACATGATTACAAAAGCAAATATTTTGTAGACTGCAGCCAAACGTGCCCTTTTCTCACCATCTTCAACCGATGCCCGCAAAACAACATAAGCAAGGTATACCAGTATACCCACGGCAGCACCATTGAGCTTTGGGTCATTAACCCAATACGCACCCCAGGTATATTGTGCCCAAATCATACCCGTTATGATGCCCAGAAAACCAAAAACCAACCCGGTTTTTACAGCCGCATTGGCCATAATATCATACCGGGCCCTGAACCTTCTCAGGTATAAAAGGCTGAAAATAAAACCCATAAAAAGAATAAAGATCATGGCAAACCACATGCCCACATGAAAGTAAATATTCCTTATGGTCTGCTCAATAACAGGCAATTCCGGAACTTCAAAAAGCAATCCACCCATAATGACATATAACATGATAAGGATGGTAAATATTTTCCAGGTATAACTCCAACTGTTTTTCGACATATCAATATATATGAATTACTCTTTCCAAAGATAGGGAAATAAAATATGAGACAAAGTTAATGCAATGAAAACAATCAGTAAAATCACCAGCAAATCCGGGCCAATGGTAGCAAAAGGCTGTCCGGATATGGCAGCGGAAGAGGCCCTGATAAGCAGCAGCAACAGGGGCAATATCAATGGAAAACCCAGCACTGCCATCAGGGTAAAATTGTTGCGCGACTGGCTCACGATGGCCGATACCATGGTAAGAACCGAAGAAAAGCCTGTAACTCCTACCACCAGCACCACCCACCAGGCCAACAGGTTCTCTGTCATGTTACCCATAAAAAGCGTGAAAAGCAAATACCCCAAAACCCCCAGGACAATCATAACAAGTGTATTGGTCAGGGTTTTTGAAAAAATTACCACCGACGGGGATGTAAGAGTATACTGGTAATATTTCCTGGCGGGGCTTTCGTCGCCAAAGCTTTTGAGTACCAGGTTCAAAGAAGCAAATGCTATGATAATCCAAAACAGGGCATTCCATGTTTGTGGCGACATAACACCTGCAAAAGCAAGGTAACAAATAAAGATTGTAGAGACCAGGTAAAGTACAATTCCCCCCAGGGCATGCTTTTGCCTCCATTCAAGCAAAAACTCTTTTCGAATCAGTCGTGCAGTGTCTTTGACAAACATAGATATACATTGAAAAGTACTGGCAAAGTTACCGATAATACCAGAATCAATGTTCTCTTCGCTCAAAANTTTTTAACCGGGCCCTGCTTGCTGAGAGTTAGCAGAACCCGGTCATTCTTACTTTTTCAGGAACTTGCCCTGCCAGCTGTATTCTTTACATGATAAACGAAGGATGTACATACCACCATGAAGGTGACTTACATCAATTCGGGGGCTCCCGTGCCGGGTTTCAGACCACGTTTTATCCAACACTTTTTCGCCCAGGATATTGAGTACTTCCAGGTGAACAGGGGTTCCCCGGCATTCCTGGTTAAGAGAAACATTCAACAAACCTGAAACCGGATTGGGGTACAGATGTATCTCTTTTTCCGAAAAATGGTCCTCTACGTCAACTGTACCAATCATGAAGCTTTCAGTAACTGCACATCCCACTTCATCCATTACTGTCACCACATATTCTCCGGCAGAAAGACCTGTTAACAACGACCCCTGGGCACCATGATCCCAGTCAATGGTATAGTCTCCTTCACCACCTGTTATTTCCAGGTGAATCACCCCGTTGTCCTCATCAACATCGGTGTGCTCAACAGTAGCGTTAAGCAGCAGAGAGTCGTTGGCATGAAGGGTGTAGCTGTTTTCGTAGTTACATAAATGGTAATCGGTTATGGTAAGGTTATAAACCCCTCCTTCCAAATCTGTAATAGTGCTTTCGTTTTCTGCATTATCCCAATAAATGGCATAAGGTGCTGTGCCTCCTATAACATCTAGTTTAATGCTTCCCGAATCCTGGTGGGCACATACTACATGGTTCACCTCTGCAACGGCATGGAGTAACTCAGGTTGCCCCACTTCAAAAGTTTCAATTACCGTGCAATCCTCATCTGTAACTTTCAGGGAGTAGGAACCAGCCACAAGGTTGCCTATGCTGTCAACAGCTTGATTCCCTTCATCAAGCCATAGAAATTCGGGATTGGTTGCATCCGGGACATTGATGGCAATGGCTCCGTCGTCATAGCCAAAACAGGAGGCATCCGTAATGGAGGGCTCCAGATTCGGCCCACCCAAATCGCTGATGTTTATCTCTTTTACCAGCTCACAACCGTCTTCATTTAGGATACCAATATGGTACTGTCCGGCAGGTAAGTCCTCAAGTTCGAAACCGGGCACTGTTTCCCTGGAATTATAACCGTTTTTCGTCACATCATCCTGGTCATCATCCTGGTTCAGCCAGCTATAGGTGTACTGTTCTTCCGGATTATCCGGGTATATGGCAAGAGACCCTGTGCTTTGACTACACCCTTCTGGATGATCAACAGTAGCGTTCACCGATGGCATCTGTCCGGCATTTTCAATGGTAAATTCCTGTTCTCCAGGACATCCGTGCAAGTCAGTTACCTGCAGATGGTAAGTTCCCGGGGCCAGGTTATCGACCAATGAATCAGAAAACCCATGCGACCAGCTATACTGGAAAGGAGCCTGCCCATTGTCAATACCCACTTGAATAACCCCGTTTTCCAGACCACAGGAAGCATCCAATACCTCTGTTGTGAGCTCCAGCTCATAAAACTCTTCAAATACTCTGGCCGTTCCTATATATTCACAGTTTTGTGCATCTGTCACAACAAATGAATAGGTTCCTGCGGTAAGGCTATCCACTTTAGCTGAATCCAAATCTGCAAATTCATCCCATTGGAAACTGTAGGGAGCCTGTCCACCCTCAGGTATAAGTTCGATGGAACCGCTGGGCGAGTCACAAAAAGCATCCTGGATCAGCACGTCTACGGGTAGCTCATCAATATTTGCAACTTCGGCAGTTATATTTGCCTGGCATCCGTTGGTATCGGTAACCGTAACGGAATAAAACCCAGATGCAAGATCCTGTGCTGTTGCATCATCCAGGTCGGGATCATGCTCCCAGTCAAAGGTAAAAGGCTCCTGTCCATTGAGCATCAACACCGTTACACTCCCCCCCGTGTTGCACATAGCAGGCTCAGATTCATAATCCAGAGAAATATCTTCGTCAGGCACGGTTAGCATACGTGTGGTATCACAACCGTACCCATCGGTAATGGTAACTTCATAAGAACCCGCCTGCAAGCTGTCCAGCAATGGAGCGTCATTTTCCGGGTCATCAGCCCATTGGTAGTGAAAGGGCTCTTTCCCTGTAAGTGGAAAAATCTCAATGGAGCCACTGGCTGTACCACACAATGCACTTTGTATATCAAAATAATACATCGGGTTACAATCAACCTGGTTGTTGCCAAAGTTAAGATTGATAAGTGGTGTTATTGATGCGGTTTCCCATTCATTCCCGTTGTGCACCAGAGAGGCCCCATCGGGCTGATAGGGGGCACTTGCTGCTGCCAGGGCAAACCCTGCCTCTTCCGTAGCAGTTTTAGCCACAGCCAGGTAATCTCCTGCTTCCAGCAACACATCGTTGTCAAAGGATAATGTTACCCAAAGAGGCTCACCCTCAAGGGTGTTAATATCTTCATTTTCCACAACATACTCCATGGTGGAAACTATTTCGGTGTATTCATCTTCCTCCACCCTTAAAATTTGTGCGATCACTGCGGCCCCTTCCTGGGTATTTTCATGTACCGCAAAAGCAACGGAGGTAGCTTCCATTTCCTGTACAAGGGTGAAACGGTTCGCTGCACCAAACACATCCCCTGGTTGGGNTTCCAAAAATTTCCCGGGGTCATAAAGGTTTGGGGTTCGGGAATAAACGGTATCTCCAATTTCAAAAACGGTGGTTAGGGAGTTATTTTGGGGGTTCATATCGTCTTCATCCTGGAAAACCTCAAACTCAATATGGTAGTTACCTGGTCCGGGGGCGGTAAAGTCATCCGGAACACTTACATTCAGGGTTTGTCCCGGATCAAGGGATGGATAAGATGCTTCAGACCCAAACAGGTAAGTATTGATGCGTGTAGTAAAAGTTAGGTTGTGCTGGGTTTTTCCACCCACATTTCTCACCTGTCCGCCAAAGCTCTGCACTTGCTGCTGTCCATCGGGTATCTTCGTATAACCAAGGCTCTCAAAAGTATTGGTCAGTTCCAGGTCGTTTTCCACATAAGAAACCAGCTGAACATCATCTATCATCCACCAGTAATGGGTTGCACCGGTTTTGCGAAACCTTATCCATAACTGATCATGGTCGTGGGTGAGACCGGCAATATCAATGGCCTGGTAAACAGGGTTGGCACTTGTGTTATTGGGTGCCAAACCATTGGTAACGTCAAAGGAAGTCCAGTTTTCTTCATCGGTACTGATTTCGACCACCATCTCTACCGCTTCGGATGAGCAACAATACCTGAAACTGTGCTCAAAGGTCAGCATCAGGTTCGACTGACCTAGTATATCAATGGACGGGCTTTGCAAATAAGCATCTGTGGTCAGATCACCGGAATTTTGAGAAGTACACAGGTCCGAATCCAATATCATAAAGCCGTTATCGGCCGACTGTGATGCAATGGGTGGCATCCCTAAGGAGAAAGGCCCCTGAGGCCCATCATAGGTGTGCTCAAAAGCGCAAAAGCCATTATTATCAACGCTTTGCCAACTGCCGGGCAAAGCACCTGAGAAATCCTCATACCAAATGGTATCTGCTGCCTTAAGCGTTGAAGTTTCACGCACACCGTCCCTGAGAAAATCCTTCTCCAGGGGCTGGGGCGTATATTGGCCACTGGCTGAAGCAGCCAAAAAGAGCTGTAAAACAATGATCCACAATACAGTAAAAATGGGTAAAGAAGCCTTCATAATACAATTTTTTGTGATTTATTTTGGTTTAACCTGTATACTTGTTTCAAAAACTATTCAGCGTCTTTTTTACGCATACAAAAATGATTGTCCCTTTTGATTTTCCAAATGGTAAAAATACACCATGACAACAGGTATTTTTTACGTTAAATACTGAATTTTCACCTGATTTTACTATTGTTTTTGGCTGAGAAAGGGTTTGCTGTAAAAATTCCGACTCCTTTTATAAGTGATATGGTAGACCCCGGGTAAAAAAATGATATTTGCATATTAGCCAATGATCATTCTCCAGTAGGTTAGAGGGCAAATTTTTAAAGCAAAGGAAAATAAAAAAGCCCGGAAAGGAATATCCAGGCTTTTCTGCTTTGGGGTGGCTAATGGGATTCGAACCCACGACCCCCAGAACCACAATCTGGTGCTCTAACCAGCTGAGCTATAGCCACCGTTTATTTGCGGTTGCAAATATATAATAAATTTCATTTACTTTGAAAAAAAGTTTAGGGAAAAAGCTAAACTAATTTTCACTTATATCCAAGTGCCTGTGATCCAGAAACAGAAATCCGCAATATTGATGAAAAAGTTTTACATTTACATGTTTAAAGGGATTTTCATGAAGACAACACCTGCAAATACGCCTCTCAAAGTTTTATTTTTGCCGGCATTATACCCCCATAAAAGAGATTCCATGTTTGGCCTTTTCGTAAGAAAGCATGCTCTTGCTGTAAGGAATCACTGCAGGGTGCTGGTTTTACACACACACCCCAGCCCCGAAGAATCCAAAATAACCTTCAATACCCACAAAGAGGGCAACCTGACTGAAATAACCGTTTACTTCCCCCATAAAAACCAGGGACTGGCCAACAGAACCAAAAACTTACTACAATGGTACAAAGCCACTAAAATGGGTTTCAGGCTGATGAAAAAAGAGTGGGGGCTGCCCGACATAACACATGTGCATATCATTACCCGCATTGCCATTCCTGCATTGTGGCTAAAAATTTTTCACCGGATTCCCTTTGTTGTCACAGAGCACTGGTCAAGATACCTTGATGCCAACAATCTGGCGCTTGGTCGTATCTCAAAAATTTTTACACGGCGTATTATCCGGGCCTCCTCAAACCTGGGTGTTGTTTCAGCAAGGCTGGGAGAATCTATGCGCAGGCAGGGCTTGTGCAGGCATTACTCCCTTACCCCCAATGTGGTGAATACTGAGCTTTTCAAACCTGCTACAAAAAAAATCAACGCTCCGGTTAAAACCATGGTTCATATCAGTTGCTTTGAAGAAAAATCAAAAAACATGAGTGGAATTCTGAAAGCTGTAAAAAATTTATCACAGCAGCGGCAGGATTTCAGACTTAAGATGATAGGGACAGGGGTGGATTTACAAAAAAGTATTGAACAGGCCAAAGAGTTGAATATTTACAATACATTTGTAGAATTTGAAGGGTTGAAGGAAGGCCGGGAGTTGTCAGAAATTTTGGCACAGGCCGATTTTTCGCTCCTGGTAAGTCATTACGAAACATTTGGCATTGTTGTATACGAAAGCCTGGCCTGTGGTGTGCCTGTGCTGGTTTCTGATGTGGCCGACTTTAAAAAGGATATTTCACCGCAGTTTGGGCACGTAATTAAAAACAACACCCCGGAATCCATTACAGAGGGAATGAACCGGATGTTGTCAGAACATAACACCTTTAACCCAGAGGATATGCGAAAATTTGTCGTTTCCAACTTCAGTGAAAAGTATGTGGGCATGAAGATTTGCCAGTTATACGAACAGATTTTAGGAATCACCAACAACACCCGAACAAAATCAGATGCTTAAACAACTTGCCGGCACCACAGTCACAAAAATTTCCACCACAATCCTGGGGTTTCTCACCGTGATATTGGCTACCCAGTTCTTGGGTGCCAGTGAATACGGCAATATCAGTATTTTTTTGTTGAGTCTGTCATTGCTTCAGTTGGTTAGTGGAGTGGCCGGTGGCCCGGCCCTTGTTTACCTGGTGCCAAGGCTTCCCCTTGTCACTTTGCTTTCGGGAGCCTTAACCTGGACGCTGCCCATTCACATGATTGCCTGGGCCGTCCTATCACAATTCAACCTGTTCCCCCGGGAACTGCTGTATCATCTGCTTATATTATCCATTATCTTTTTTTTTAACTCCTTTGCTTTTACCACGTTGCTGGGCCAACAACGAATCAAATTGTTCAATCTGATTTTACTTTTACAGGCACTCATGCTTTTGTTATCCCTGGCTCTGCAAATCTATGACGGAGAAGAAAAAACCATCATGATCTACATCAGGAGCCTTTATATCTCATCCGGAATTTCGACCCTCACAGGCTGGATGCTTTTGCTGGGTAAAATGAAAACACCCAAAGGAGTTTCTTTCCCCACCGCCTTTAAACAAATGATACGTTATGGTGGATTCTTGCAAATTGCCAATGCAGTTCAATTATTTAACTATCGTTTATCCTATTTTTTAATCGATCATTTTATGGGCAGAGGCTCCCTTGGGGTTTACACGGCAGGTGTTCAACTTTCTGAAGGGGTTTGGATTTTCGGAAAAAGCTTTGCAGTAGTACAATACAGCAGTATATCCAACAGTAAAAAACCGGGGTATGCCCTAACCCTCACCTTGCGTTTGATCAAACTCACCTTCATCATTACCGCGGCCAGCCTGATCGTTTTATTTTTGCTACCCGAAAGCTTTTACGGGTGGATCTTCGGGCAGGGTTTTGAGCAAGTTAAGAAAGTCATTCTATTTATGGGTGCAGGTATTTTAATGCTAAGCCTTTCCCAGATTCTGAGTCATTATTTTTCGGGAACAGGACAGCAGCATCACAATGCTATCGGCTCAGCCATTGGCCTTGTCACAACTCTGGCCAGCGGTTTGATTCTCATCCCCCGCCTTGGCCTCGCCGGAGCTGGTATAACAGCATCCCTGGCATACTCAGCAAACACAATTTACCAGTTTGTTATTTTTATCCGCATGAATCGCTGCGGGCTGAAAAGCTTTTTGATATCCCGGGAAGAGGTGAGTGAACTGAAAGGACTGATCCACTCCATTCTTAAAAAAAAATAGATACCCGCCCTTAGCTTTGTGAAGCATTCAAGTTTCCAGACCAGTGCTGCAGTTTTTCATAGAGCAATCTGGGAGTAAAAGGCTTCACAATATAATCATCCAGTCCCATCTCCATATATTTCCGGGCATCTCCTTCCATGGCATTGGCACTTAACCCTATTACCGGGCAAAGTTTGCTACCGTAAAGGCGTTTCAGCTCCCTGAAAGCTGTTATGCCATCCATAACGGGCATCTGGATATCCATCAATATAATATCATACCGGCCGGGCTTGTAGAGGTTCAGGGCTTCCCTGCCATTGTTTACAAAATCCACATTACAGCCGGCATTCAGCAATATGTAGGCCACCACTTTCTGGTTCAAAAGCTTATCTTCCACATGCAGGATATTAAGGTCAAGATTGAGGAAGTCCCGGCTACTGTATTCAGCTGTCTCTATTAAGTCTTTTTTGTCTATTTCTGCTTTGAAAGTAAAAGTAAACTTGCTTCCGTTTCCTGGGTCACTCTCTACACTAATCTCCCCACCCATCAAATTCGTAAGTTCTCTGCAAATGGCAAGACCAAGACCTGTACCTTCAAAAGGACGAATCAATGAGCTGTCTATCTGGGTGAACTTCTCAAAAATTTGTTTCTGATTTTTAGGACTAATCCCTACCCCGGTATCCTTTACCTGGCAGTAGAGGGTAAGGCTATTACTTAAGTTGCTTTTCAGCCCTATTCGCATGGAAACCTCTCCTTCATCTGTAAATTTGATGGCATTGGACAAGAGGTTATTAATAATTTGCTTCAGCCGGTTTTCATCTACCAGAATAAACTGAGGAGCAATGGGCTCCACAGAGGCAGATAGTGCAATCCCTTTTTTCTCCGCCTGATGATGAAACACCTCTTTGATATCTGCCACAAAATCCCTGATATTTACTTTTGAAGGTTTCAACTCCATCCTTCCTGCTTCAATTTTGCTTAAGTCGAGTACATCATTGATGATGTTCAGCAGGTTTTCCGACGAAATTTTAATATTTCGTACATACTCAAGCTGCGGAGGAGTTAGATTGGAGCGCATCAACAGCGAAGTCATACCCATAATGCCAGTCATGGGGGTTCTGATCTCGTGACTCATGTTGGCCAGAAATTGTTGCTTAAGGGCTGCCGATTGACGGGCAACCTGGATTTTCTGCTCAAGATCATCGTTTCGCTTTCGCTCACTGATATCCCGGATAAATGTGAAATAATAATTCTTTGCATCGTATACAAATTTGTTGATGGAAACCTCAACCGGGAAAAAAACACCATTGGCAGCTTTGTTGATAGACTCCATCGTAAGCGAGGGCTTGCTTTCCAAAATAAGCACCAGGTCGTACCACTGCGACATGGTAACTCTTGTGTCTACCTGGGTAATATTCATCTGCAGCAGTTGTTCTTTTCTATACCCAAACTTACTAACGGCAGTTTCGTTAGCATACACAATTTCTGCGCTCTCATTGAGCCAGAGAATCATATCGTATGCATTTTCAATCCCAAACCGGGTCATTTTAAGGCTCTGTTCGGTTTTCTTTATCTGACTGATATCTTCTATGAGCACAGCCACCTTTTGATCAGGTAAAGGATATATATTCAATAACAATACAGCTGCTTTTTCCTTTTGGGCTGAGAAATATTCAAAATCTTCAATCTTTTCAGGCTTGCCCGTTTGCAAGACTTTTGCAAAAACGAGATCCAACTTTTGATGTTTGAAAACGGGGGATATTTCAGTAAGGGTGTGTCCTTTATTATCTGAATGAAGTGCCTTAATTATTTTCCCACTGGCCTGGTTAACCATTTCAAGCCTGAAAACCTTATCACTGTTTTCCTGCTCCATCCTAAACACACATATACCCAACTCTGTATAGGCCACAATATCCTGCAAGGTTTTGATGGTATCCTCATTTTTTCTTCTCCTGGATACATCCACCAACAGGCCTCTGAACCCCGACACCTCACCATCTTTAAAAATTGGTGCAGAATAAGCCAAAACATGAAGTCGTTTACCCTTTTTTGTAATCAATTTATATTCAGTGGCATGTTTTTTTTCGTCACGGGCAATATGCAATAGGTTTTCTCTGGCTTTTTCATGTTCTTCGGGCGGCAAAAAACTAAAAACATTAACTCCTTCTTTATATTCCTGCTGCGACACATCCAATGCTTTGAGAGCCCATTGATTGGCATGTGATATATTTCCTTGTAAATCCGCCTCAAAGGCAATATCCGGCAAAAGTTCAGCCACCTGGGAGAACTGTATATCCGCAGCATCTGTTTTATCGGACTCTTTGGTAGCGGTGGGAGAGTTAAATTTTTCGGAAACAGAGTGGGCCTCACCAGGGTTTTGCATGCGGTTTTCCTTGGCAACACTATAACCGGATGACATCTGGGTGGGGTGGCTTGAGCTGGCTTTACCGGAAAGGATGGCCTGGAGCTTTCTATCAACCGCTTTGCGCAAACTGGCAATCCATATCTTGCGGAGAAAAAAGAAACCAGCCAGAACTAAAACAAGCATTGCCAAAAGCAACGCAGGGGAAGAAAAGCTGGCTAAAAAATTTATACCGGAAGCAAAGACTGAAGCGTATGTTGTTGGATTAGCCTGAGAATATGCCAAATAAGCTAAGTTCTGGCCTGAAAACACAAGGATATAATCACATACTATTTCCACAATAAGCAACCTGGTTTAATTTTTACTTTCGTAACTCAATTCTTCAAATTTAACTCTTTTATTAACTCGATCATCTAATTTTTTGAAAATATTTTAAAAAAAGACTTCAGTGGGGTTGTTTTATTAGAACACCTGTAAGGTTTGACAACACCTGCATTATCAACACACAAATATAACAAAACCCGGAAAATATTAAGATGGATAACATAATACTTTCCGGGTTCATCAACCCTATATATTTTTCGGAAGCAGTCAAACGCTGTTTACCAAACATCGGGAATTATTAATCAAACAAAGACAGCTGGTTTTCAGTCACATAGGTTTCAGAAGCATTATTGGTTTTATATTTGGATGTTTGCTTACTGATGATCGACTTGATGTACCTTACCGGAGTAGTATTTTGTCGTTTAGATATAACTTCCAGAGCCTGTCTTTGTGTATCGGTAATTTTAAAGGAAATCTTTTTGAACCGTCCCTTTTTGTTTTTGGAACGGGAGCGTGCATTTTTTTTAAGATAATCAGGGTCTTCCTGTAGTTTTGTTATGACAGTTTTCGGCATAGGTTTGTTAATTTACTTCACGAATCAGAAAAACATAAGTGGGGAAGTGGTCGCTGTACCCACCCAGGTAAACACCTCCACCATAGCTTCTAAAAGGGTACCCCTGGAACCTTCCCGAAGGTTGACGCAGAAAAGGTCTGTTGAAAACTTCTGCTTTGTGGTATGTCCAGGTGCTTTTGTCTTCGGTGAGTAAAGATTGTGTAAGGATAATTTGATCAAACAAATTCCAGGAATCGCGCCATGCCAAAGTACCAATTCCTTTGCGTGCAAACTCCACAAATGGATTATACAGCTGCCCGGGCTCCAGCTTATCCTTATCCCCGTGGGCATTAACATGCCTTTTAATGCTAATATCTGTTGGGTCATCATTCATATCGCCCATAAACATAATTTTTGCATCCGGGTCATCCGCTTTAAGGGAGTCAATAATAGATCTTGTGATATCTGCTGCTGCAATACGCAAAGGTCGACTCCTGGCTTCACCACCACGTCGTGATGGATAGTGCACAACAATAAAGTGGACAGGTTCTCCAAGCAGTAAACCCGATACGACCAGCTGATCACGGGTCCGAAAGTCGGGCCGGTCGGGTATAGTGGTAGGAACTGCTTTTGAGTTGGTTTTTTCAAAATACCGGGGGTTGTACATAAAGGCATTGTCCACACGGCGATCAGGGCTTCTGTAATGCACTACCTGGTAGTTACGGTCTTTAATCCTCTCCTGGCGAGCCAAATCCCAAACTACCTCTTCATTTTCTACCTCCGAAAGGCCCAAAACAGCAGGCCCATCAGGGGTAAGCTCTTGCCCCATTTTGGAAATTACTTCCGCCAACCGGTCCAGCTTTTCAAAATACTTTTCCGTATTCCAACGCAGATCACCATCAGGTGTATAATCATCATCCCTGCGTTCGGGATCATTGATGGTGTCAAAAAGGTTTTCAACATTGTAATAACCGATACAAACTGCGAGGAACTGCTTGTCGTCTTCTGCTGTTTTGGCCAATGTACTGTCATGTCCTGAAAACATGAACAGACCCATCATCAGCATTTTTGCTAAAAATAAAAGCGATAATTTCATTGTTTTTTTTTGTTTTAAGATAAAAAAGTGTGATACAGGTTTTTTTAACTCATTTAACACCCTGTATCTTTCTTTTTTTAATGAAATATTTGAATTTTAATTGTTTGCAAATACTTAATAAACCCTAAAAAACCTTTAAACCTTCTCCTTTTTCAAACGCTATCCCCACCTAACAACAACACCACATACCCTTAAATATCAACACCATAAACCCCTTAACGCGAAATAAGCTACATTGTTAAAAGTCCTTTAAAAATTTAACCATTCACCCATCCGTTTTATTAGTAATAATTCCTTAATTTTGATGCCCCAAAAATAATCATTTTATAGCACCCTCAGAGAAATTCCCAAAATGGGCTTTAAATTACAATTCAATTCACGCCCTAAAACATAACCATCAGGAATTTATGTATTCTAATAATTATTGTAAAATCACCAAATATAAAATTTAACCCAAGTTGTATGAATAAAAAATTAATTCTAGCGGCAGGCTTTGTTTTATTTTTAAGCCTTGCCCTGTCAGCACAGGAGAACAGCAACGATGCGGATCCTGATACCCTAAGGATCGATGAGCCCAGGGAAATGGACTTCCCGGTCATTAGTTTAGAAGATATAGAGGGGGATGCCGAATCGCACGACATTTCAAGTCTTCTCCAGGGATCCCGTGATATATTTGTATCCACAGCAGGTTTCACTTTTGGCCCTGCACGATTCCGTATAAGGGGATACGACAATGAAAATACCACGGTAATGATCAATGCTATACCGGTGAATGATCCGGAGACCGGCCGACCCTATTACAGCGTGTGGGGTGGTTTGAATGATGCCACTCGCATGACTGTAAGCCACAGTGGTATAGGGGTATCCCGCCAAAATTTTGCCGGAATTGGGGGGGCAACCAACATCACCACCCGGGCATCAGAATACAGCCCCAACACCAGACTCACACTGTCGCGTGCCAACCGCTCTTACGCCAACAGAGCCATGTTCACCCATTCCACGGGCATGCAGGATAATGGCTGGGCTCTTACCCTAAGCGGCTCAAGAAGATTTGCAGATATGGGCCAGGGTTATGTTGAAGGAGCCTTTTATGATGCGTGGGCCTATTTTATGTCAGCCGAACGGCAACTCACCGACCGCCATAGTATCGGACTGATTGCTTTTGGAGCTCCCTCCAAAACAGGAAGAACCGGTTTCTCAACCCAGGAAGTCTACGACTTAGTAGGAACCAATTATTACAACCCCAACTGGGGCTATCAGAACGGGGAAGTGCGTAATGCGCGTGTAAACCATTATCACACCCCATGGTTTATCTTCAGCCACTATTTCGATGTGAACGAAAACGTGCAAATCCAAACCTCTGCTGCCTACAGCAACGGACGTGGTGGATCAACCGCCCTTAACTGGAACGATGCAACCAAACCCGGACAAGTAACTGATCCAAACAACCCGGATAATGTTTTTCACTTTGAAGGCCATGACCCAAGACCTGATTATTACAGGTACCTGCCCAGTTTTTACCAGGATGACCCACAGAAGTTCGACTTATACACAAACCTTTGGCAAAATGACGAATCCTTCAGGCAACTCGACTGGGATGCCATGTACCAGTACAACATGAAAAACCTGTTCACCCAAACCAATGTTAATGGTGAAGAAGGCAACAATGTGGAAGGAAGACGTTCCATGTTTATGGTGGAAGAAAGACGCACCGACCGCGAGCAAATGATTTTTAATTCTTTTGTTAATGCATTCCCCAATCCGGAACTGACCCTGAGTGGCGGGGTGAACATCTCCCTGGCCAAAACACACCAGTTTAAGGTGGTAGACGATTTGCTTGGCGGCGACTGGTGGGTGGATATCGACCAGTTTGCGCTCCGTGACTTTGACGATATGGATTTGGCCCAAAACGATTTGGATAACCCAAACCGACTGGTTACAGAAGGAGATGTTTTCGGCTATGATTTTACCGGCAATATCAACAATTATGAGGCCTTTGCCCAGGCTGAATGGGTTCTGCCTCGCTGGGACTTTTTCGTGGCAGGAAATTTATCCCACACGACCTTTTGGAGAACAGGTCATATGAGAAATGGCCGATTCCCTGAAAACTCGCTGGGCGACAGCGAAAAGCAAAATTTTACCAACTTTGGTCTCAAAGGTGGATCAACCTTTAAAATCACTGGTAGACATTACGTTACGGCCAACGCAGCCTATCTGACCAGGGCACCCTTCTTCCGCAATGCTTATGTTTCATCCAGGGTTCGCGACGATCTGGTTCCCAACCTCAAAAGTGAAACCATCATGTCGGGTGACTTAAGCTATATTGTTCGCACACCCACGGTTAAATCAAGACTCACCCTGTTCTATACCGAATTTAATGACCAGACCTGGAGCCGAAGCTTTTATCATGATGAGTTGCGCACCTTTGTCAACTATAATATGTCGGGTGTAGACCAAACCCACATGGGTGCTGAGTTGGGCGTTGACATCAACCTTACCTCAACGCTTTCCATGTCGCTGGTAGGCGGCACAGGCGATTACTTTTACTCCAACCGTCCCGAGGTAATTATTACCCGTGACAATGACAGGGAAGTACTGGCCGAAGAAAAAACGGTTTACTGGGAAAACTATAAAGTGGGTGGCATGACCCATACCATTGGTTCTGTTGGAATGCGCTACAACTCCCCAAGGTACTGGTTTGTGGGTGGCAACCTCAATTATTTCAACGATATCTACATCGACATTAACCCCGACCGCCGCACAGAAGAAGCCATTTCAGGTTATGTGGATTCCGACCCTCAATGGAGAGATATCATTGACCAGGAAAAAATGGGCAATGAGTTTACACTCGATATTTTTGCCGGGAAATCCTGGCGAATTCAGCGACAATACTTTATCAATCTCAACGTAAGTGTAAACAATGTATTGGATCATACCGACTTTAATATGGGTGGTTTTGAACAATTGCGTTACGACAGCAGCGATATTGACCGATTCCCTCCCAAATATTTTTACCTCTACGGACGTACATTTTTTATCAATTTAGCATTCAGGATGTAAGACTCCCAAGGTACCAACACATTAATTTTCAGAAAAATACATAAACATGAGACATCTAAAATTCAAATATTTCAACCTTTTACTACTGTTTGTTGCAACAGGCCTGATTACTGCCTGCGTGGAGTATGACCACGACGCACCTGACCCCCTTGACATACCTGATGGCACTGTCATGGAAATTGGCGAACTGCGACAATTCTACCACCAAAACCATGAGGGAGCATCCCACAAATTTATGGGTGACACAACCATTTACGGTTTTATTACTATGGACGGTAGTTCAGGCAATATATACCGTAGTGCATACATCGAAGATGAATCAGGTGCCATCAACCTGCGGTTAATGTCACCCAGTGGACTTTACCAGGGTGATTACATAAAAGTAAACCTGAAAGGGACCGTATTGGGTAGCTATCAGCAAATGTTGCAAATCGACTCCGTACACACAGGCAACAATGTAACCAAGCTGGAAACCCAGCAGCAAAAGTTACCCACCCCGGTTACCATTAGTGAAATAGTTTCGGGCGACTATCAGGCTCGTCTTGTAAAACTCGACGGAGTGCAGTTTACAGATAGTGAGATGGGCCTTACCTTTGCGGATGCGGAAAACCTCCAGGCTCAAAACAGAATGCTTGAAGAGTGTTCCAGCGATGACCAAATTATTGTACGCACCAGTGGATATGCCAACTTTGCCGAGGATACAATTCCTGAGGGTAACGGAAGCCTGATAGCTATTGTAGCCCAGTTTCGCGATGAAACCCAATTGTATATCCGCAGCCTGGAAGAGATGGACATGGCTGGTGCCCGCTGTGGCGAAGAGGATGACGACAATGGCGATGACAACGGTGACGATAATGGTGACGACAACGGTGAAGGAGTAACCTTCCTGGATGAAGACTTTCAGTCTTACCCTGACCATGACCCCATCGATCAAAACGGCTGGTCATCCATCGCTGAAGAAGGAAGCAGGGTATGGATTTGCAGAACCTTTGGCAACAATCATTATGCCCAGGCCACTGCCTTTAACTCCCCCGATGATGTCAACATTATGTGGTTGATTACACCCGCTATTAACCTGGATGAAATGACAAATCCTGTTTTTGAGTTCCAGTCGGCCCACGCTCACTATTCACACGATGGCTTTAGCCTTCATGTTTCTTTTGATTTTGATGGATCTGACGTTACCCAGGCCAACTGGGAACCACTGGAGGCCAGGCTTGTCGAAGAATCTGACGACTGGAATACCTGGATTGATTCAGGCCTCATCAACCTGTCAGAGTTTGACGGCATTGCACATATTGCCTGGAGATACGAGGGTTCAGAGCCCCAGGGCAATACCGGAACTTTCCGTGTAGACAATGTGAAGCTCTATGATGAAGAATAACAGCGAGTTTTTAGGCGTCCGCTTTAACCTGGCAGGCCTGAATAAAACCATTTTAAAACATCAGAAATACCAACAACAATGAAAATACAAAAAATAATTTCCCGGTCAGGCATTATTGCAATGCTATTCATGTTCATAGCCTTTACCGGCTGTGAAAAAGATGATCCTGATACTCCCCCCATAAAAACCCTTGACAGTATCATTTCCATCACAGAGCTCAGAGACCTTTACCAGGGTTCTCCTGTTACTTTTGATGAAAACACAGATGTCAGTTTCTTTGGTACCATTACCATGGATGACAGCTCCGGAAACATATACAACCAGGCGTTTATCCAGGACCAGGAAGCCGGAATCATGCTTAGGATATTCCAGGCAGGTAATCTTTCCCAGGGCGACTCGGTAAGGGTACAGCTCAGGGGAACCACCCTGAGTGATTACCGCGACCTGCTACAACTTGAAGATGTGGACGGAAGCGCCAATATTGTGGTACAGGCATCTGAAAGGGATTTACAACCTATGCCGCTAACCATCGAAGAGATTATCACGTCCAACGATCTCTACCAAAGCATGTTTATCCGCCTGGATGGTGTGCAGTTCACTTTCACTGATGCAGGCAGCCCATGGGCCGACGCCGAAAATCAACGCGGTATCAACAGAACCCTGCAGGACTGTGACGGATATACACTGGCTGTATATACAAGCGGTTTTGCAGATTTTGCCTCGGAACTTACCCCCGAGGGCAATGGGTTTATCCAGGGGGTTTTGGGAAAACACGATGGCATGTTGCAACTTCATATCCGTGACTCCGCAGAAGCCGAGATGGATATGGAGGGAGAAAGATGCGACCCGGTGGATGACGACCTGGATCTGCTCACTCTGGCCGAAGTCAAAGAATTGTTTGAAGACGGAGCCACTTCCCTGCCTCCCAATACACGTATAGAAGGAACCATCATTTCGGACAGGAACCACGAAAACCTGCCCGGTCAAAACGCATTTATGATGGACGAGCATGGAGATGGTATTGCCTTGCGATTCCAGGGATGGCACTCCCTTGAATACAATACCAAAGTAAGCATCAGCACCGGTACCATAGCCATTGAAAGATTCAACGGCCTGCTGCAAATAACCGATATTCCATTGGGTAATGCCATACCTGTAGCACCGGGAGAACTACCGGAACCCTCTATTGCTACACTTGGCGACATTATCAATGATTTTCAAACCTACGAATCAACGGTAGTAACCATTGAAAACGTTATTATTCCCCATGGAGGGACATTTGCAGGCAATGTATTACTGGATGACGGCACGGGTGAAGTGAATATGTACACCACGGCATGGGCATCCTTTGCCGATGAGCCCGTTGAGGGAGGTATTTATCATGTTACGGGCATTGCTTCTGTATACCACAGCCCGCAAATTCTTATTCGCAGCCTGGATGATCTGGAGTTTGTGGAAGAGTATGATGACAATGGTAACGGTGATGAAGATGCGGTTACCTTTATTGATGAAGACTTTCAATCTTATCCCGACCACGATCCCATTGACCAGAATGGCTGGACTTCCATTGCTGAAGAAGGAAACAGGGTTTGGATTTGCAGGGTTTTCGATAATGACCATTATGCCCAGGCTACTGCCCACAATTCCGACGACAACACCAACATCATGTGGCTCATTACACCAGCCATCAACCTGGATGAGATGACTGAGCCTGTATTTGAGTTTCAGTCGGCACAAGCGTACTATTCTCATGACGGCTTCAGCCTGCATATATCCTTTGATTTTGATGGCTCTGATGTCACCCAGGCTTCCTGGGAGCCCCTGGATGCAAGGCTTGCTGAAGAATCTGACGCTGAACATGCATGGATCGACTCGGGCAATATCAATCTCTCAGCGTTTGATGGCATTGCTCATATCGCCTGGAGATACGAAGGCTCTGCCCCGCAAGGAAATTCCGGATCGTTCAGGGTCAACAATGTATTGCTACAGGATAACGCCAAATAAATATCGATTATCCATTATCCCGTTCTTTATAAAAAAGGCTGCCCGCAATTGGGCAGTCTTTTTTTGTTAAAACAGTTTTTTTTTCCGTAACTTAGATCAAGAAGGAGGCACACTTTACTTTTTAAAAAATTTTATACTTAAAAACACAACAAATGGAAAACATACAGGAAAAAATCCTGGAACTTGTTATAAGCTATGGTCCAAAATTTATGGGAGCTATCCTGGTGCTGATTGTGGGGTGGCAAGTCATTAGCTGGATCTCCGAATGGCTCAGGCGATTATTGAAAAAAAAGAAAGTGGACATGTCGTTGCAGCCATTTTTGCACAGCATGATATCAATCTTGCTGAAAACATTGCTTATAATCAGTACCATGGGAATGGTGGGCATACAAATGACCTCTTTTATTGCCATTTTTTTTATTGCCATTTTGGGTGCATTGGCTCTGGCCATTGGCCTGGCACTTTCGGGGACCTTGCAAAATTTTGCCGGCGGGGTTATTGTCCTGCTATTCAAACCCTTTAAGGTGGGAGATTTCATAACAGCACAAGGCTACTCGGGTACGGTGCATGAAATTCAGATTTTTAACACCGTCCTCAAAACACCTCAAAATGTCACCATCGTAATACCCAATGGGGGGCTGGCCACCAACTCTCTGTCCAACTTCTCGGCTGAACCCAGGCGCCGTGCCGACTGGAGCTTTGGTATTGCTTATGGCGACGACTTTGACAAAGCAAAGGCAGTGCTGCTGCAACTTCTGGAAGAGGATGAAAGATGCCTGAAAGACCCCCAACCCTTTATTGCCATTGGCGAACTGGGCGATAGCAGCGTAAACATTACGGTAAGAGCCTGGGCCAATGCAGGGGACTTCTGGGGTTTGTTTTTTGATATGAACGAGAAGGTTTACAAAGCTTTTGCCAAAGAAGGAATCAACATACCGTTTCCACAAATGGATGTGCACCTGCACCAGCAAAGCAAAAGCTAAACCGTCCCTGCCTGGTCAAATGCATGGAATAGTACATGGGCCCACAGTAATTGCACAATAAAAAAACATCGGTTGATTAAGCCACCGACATTTTAAGACATATACAATATTACAGCATTGTTTTCAAACAGAGCAATAGAATACCTGAATTAAAACACACTATCATGGAGAAAAAAGAAAAGGTTGTAAAAAACACCCAAATCGAACGCTATGGCTGGATCACCAAGGAAGAGCCCCTTTCACAAGTGACTGATAAAAATCTGGATCTAAAAATTTCTCTACTGGAATCTACAGCTCCATTTTATGGATATTATGAAGAAAACCCCATTGATGAACGGCCTGATTATTTGTATTGGATACTGGAGGAGTGCTATTCGCAGGAGCGCATTGTTAGAGCACTGCAAACAATAAGAGCTGAGTGCTACCCATCACTGGATGCTGTTCCGGGAACCATAACCATTACAGACGACTATTTCCATGTGGTAAGGATGCGCAACCTCAAAAGGTACAACCAGATTCACCCCGTGCAGGAAATGTTTGAAAAAAAGGGCATCAAACTCAAAAAGATGAGCCGTAAGATTCAAAACCAGATGGGTATCATCAACCTGAATAAGTTTTTTTACCTCACTCCCATTGGTGAGGGCATGTACCTGCAGGATGGAAGGGAAAACCTGGGTTATTTCACCCTGCCCGAATATATAGAATGGAATGCCTTTAAAAGACTCACCGAGGAGGTCAAATACGACACCAACCTGTTATTCTTCGATGCCGGACGAGCTGCTTTTGTGGAAGACGGCAATATCATAGAGCTGGTGAGAATTTTCCGCGAAAACCTAACGCATGAACGCCTGGCTGCTATCAGAGACAGATACCTGAAATTGCTGCGGCAATAAACCCACAAGTTATAAATATTTACAGGATACAGAACATGTCAACCTGCTGTAAAACGTAAGGAAATGGAGCGATTAAATACAGACCCATTAACCGCTACAGCACAAATCGCCTGGCCCGGTTTTGCTCATACCTTAAACCAAACTGCATTTAACAGCAAGCAGCCAGGTAAGCATTACAGTTTTTTTCAGAACTTTGCCGGTAGTTTTTTATCATCAATTTAATCAAAAATAAATGCCGGAACTAACTTTTGTGCTGGTAAATGCCGCCAGAGAAGAAAATATAGGGGCAAGTGCCCGGGCATTGAAAACCATGGGTATTACAAATCTTAAGCTGGTAACCCCCCTTACCAACCACCTTGGAGAAAAAGCCAGGGCAACAGCACACGCCTCCCACGATATCCTTGAAAATGCAGAGGTATACTCCACCCTTCAAGAGGCTATCCAACATGCCGACCTGGTTATTGGCTCCACCGCAAAAAAAAGAAATGTGTCCGATACCTACCACCCGGTGGAAGAGCTGAGCCAAATCATTTTAGACAAGGGAAATACCATCAGCCAGGTAGCAATGGTTTTTGGAGGTGAAGAGTCGGGTCTGAGCAACAAGCAGCTTAGCCAGTGTCACCTGTTTTCTACCATCCCTATGGTGAATAATTATCCATCCCTCAACCTGGCGCAATCGGTGATGGTGTATGCCACTTATCTGAGTAAAATCACCCTGAGCTGGAAAAAGAAAACCAACCATTCTCCAGGTGTTTCTGAACTCCCAGTTGTAAGGGAAAAAGCCATGCAGATTTTACAGGATGTGGAGTTGCATCCTGACAACCTAATTTACTCCCGCATCATGGAGCGACTGATGCTGTTCAACAAAGACGACATCAACCTTTTCCATTCATTCTGCAAGTATTACCTAAAGAAATACCACGGAAGACTAAAATAGTTTCTGGTTATCAGGCATGAACCTATTGAATCACCTTCAACCAAAAAGAACCGCCATGTCTTTCCACATCAAAGAGGTTTTTATGCTCCCATACCGGTGAAATTAGTTGTGAAAGTTCTTTATCCTCCGAAATAAAGTAGTTGGGCAGAAGGGGCTCAAATTTTTGCGGATTGGCCAACAGATACATGGCCAGGCCATACTGCTCGGAATAAAACCTATCGCACATAAACTGCGGGTAATCGTAGGGAAGATAGATATCATGAATATGAACAATAACACCTTTTTTCAAGCGTGGCAGCACCTCCAGGAAAAACACCGTGGAGTCAGAATTGGGCAAAATACGGTGCGAATTGTCAATGAAAAGCACATCACCCGCCTCCAGCTTTCCGGGTATATCAATATCTATATTTTCAAAAGGTTTACGAATGACGGTATCCGCAAGGTTATCTATTTCGGCCCGGGGCATGGGATCTATTGAAGTGATATCCATTTGCAACCCCTGTTCCTGCCTGGCCTTATGGGCTACCTTTGTGGAGTTCCCCGACCCCACCTCCACATACCTGCCAGGCTTATACTGGCACAACAATGCATAAAGGGTTACGATATCCAGCCCCGGGAAATAACCGTTGTTCCATACCGGTTTTACCGGATCAGACTCCTCACCCGATTTTTTTATTTGCCAAAGAGATTCTTTGTGGGTGAGTGCCCGGCTAAGCAGCTCCTTGTATTCTCCCCGATGGGCCTCCACAATTTCCAGTAAACCATTATGTGCCGGTGAGCCATGTCCATAGCGAGGCTTGAAAGCTACTTTATACTCAAGAAAAAGGTTTTGAAATTTGGGGTGCAAAAAACGGTAAATGGATTTAATCATAGATGTTTTTTTTTAATAATATTCAATGTGCAATGACCAAATCACCTATCCCGGCCCGATCTTGGACAAAAGAAAAATCCATACCAGAAATATGCTCTGCATGCAAATGGTTTAGCAGGAATCAAAAATATTATCGGTGTGTTTCAGAATCCCGGCAACAATAGCCTGTGCATTGAAAGTTCAAATTCAGCCATGCGAAAATAAAGTTAATTTTGCAATATCCCAACATTTTTCCTATTCTTGCGATTATTTTGACAATCACTTCAAAAGAAAATTTACCCGGATACCTTAGCCCGGATTTTCATATTAGCAGGGATATCCAATTACATCCCAAGCTTTATTTCCTAACAGGAGCTAACTTTAATGTATTTGTTAAGAATAGTCCTCCAAACCCCATATCTTTGTTAATAATTTTACGCTGTCAAACAAAATCACACAGCTATGTCACTTGTCATTTTCTCCAAAGTACACAAAGCCACCCCCTGGCTGGAGGCCTTAAGAAGGGCGGGACCAGACATTGAAGTAATTACACATGATAAAATCCGGGATAATGAGAAGGTGTTTTTTGCACTTGCCTGGAATCACCCAAAGGGAGTTTTTAAAGAATTCCCAAACCTGAAATGTATATCATCCATGGGGGCGGGCGTGGACCATATCATGGAGGATCCGGGTATCCCTGAAAAGACGGAAGTTGTGCGGATTGTAGACCCTTTGCTGTCGAAGGATTTGTCAGAATTTGCGCTGGCCCAGGTCATGAACCATCTGCGGGGTATCTCCAACTACCGAATGCAACAGGCTGGCAAAACCTGGAAAAAAAGGATGTATCGTCGTGTTTCAGAAGTGAAAATCGGCGTTATGGGTACCGGGGCCATAGGAAACAAGGTAGCCACTTATCTCCAACGATGCGGTTTTTTTGTAACGGGTTGGGGCAAAAACCCCGCTAAGCCCGCCGAATACGAAAGATACCATGGAAAGGCGCAGCTGGATAACTTTCTAAAGCAGGCGGACATCCTGCTCTGTTTGCTTCCTCTCACCCCGGAAACAAAAGGCATTTTAAACAAACAAACGTTGGGAAAACTTCCCCCGGGTTCCTTTTTGATCAACCTGGGACGCGGTCAACATGTGGTTGATCAGGACCTGATGCAATTGCTCGACTCCGGCCACTTGTCAGGAGCAAGCCTCGATGTATTCGAGCAAGAACCCCTCCCCGAAGATCACCCCTTCTGGATGCACCCTCAAATACAGGTTACCCCCCATGTGGCAAGCCTTACCACACCCGAATCCGTGGCTCCACAGATCATTGAGAACTATCGCAGGGCTATGAGTAATCGCCCGTTGCTGAACCGTGTAAATAAAAAGCAGGGGTATTAAAAGAGAATTGAGCTCCCTACCCTCCAGTTTATCAATAGCTGTCAACCCGAAAGGCTTGGCATACAAGCCTTTAAAATTTAAATATTTTTGCATTTATTTAAGATGGAGAAACCTTGTATCGCATATTGCTTATCTCATACAACACTAAATTAATTCATGTGCAGACCATCCTCCCCAAAAAAAACCAAATGTTAATATTTATAATTTTTTGCAAATATATGTTATATTTGCACAGAAAGCCTAAGCTCAGATAAGGCTAAGCTGTTCCTGCACCATCTATGCAGGCTGGAAAATATATACAATTATTAAAAAAAGGAAAAACAATGAAAAAAGTACCCCTTATGATGGCCGTTGGCCTATCTATTGTAATGATGCTATCCTGCGGGGGAGCAACCGAAACAGGTAACGAAGCCGTTGAAGCAGCCCACTTTGAATTGGATGTAAAAGAACAGTATCAGCCGGCTGAAGAAGCAGCACAACAGGTTTTGCTTGCATACAGGACCAAAGACGTGGATCTTTTAAAAGAGTATGCCGGAAATTTGATGCGAATGGGACTGGATGAATCCGCCATGGAAAGACCTGACTACCAAAACCAGATAAACAACTGGGACGGGTCAATCAAGGAAATCAGGTACGATTCAGATGTAATAACCTTTGAAGATGTTTTTTATGCCTACGCTTACTATATGACGGATGCAAACCAGGCAGATATACTATATGTCGTATCCCTGGAAAGCAGTGACAAGGAAAACTGGGTAATCACCATGAACCCACTACGAAGCATGAGCCGTGCAGACTTCCAGGAGAAAAGTGAAAACCTGCCCGGTTAACGGCTTACAGAATAATACTTTTTCATGGATGTTTACTGCCCCCGACCGGTTAGAATGGCCGGGGTAACCCATATACACGCACCGGGTATAGAAAAAATATTTTCATCTCATCTTTAATCCACCCACACTAAATACCTTCATTCTGCCTGCATGGCCGACATTCAGGGTTTTAAGCTTATATAAAATATCGTAAAATGAACACTCCCGGGAAGATGCTTACAATATTGCTTGCAACAATATACTTTATTATTCCTGCTAGCAGTATTTTTGCTCAATTGCAAAATGACTGGGTTGACATATACATGCAAGAAACCGCAGGCTACACCAATTTCAGTGTAAATCAAATCAGCAACGATAAACACCCGCCCCAAAACTTATTTGATGCCGACCTGGACAGTTTCTGGTTGGCCGGCGCTGTGGATGATGAAGAATTGCAACCCTTGTATATGGAGCTTCCCCGGATGGATGATTGGGTTATTAACATTTTTGCAGGTTCCGGACATAATGAAAAAACCTTTCACCAATATGCCAGACCCCGAAAGCTGCATTTTACCCTGTATGTTGCCATCAACCCGGAAGGGCATGTCACAGAACACGGCGCGTTGTATAAAGCACTGAAATTTCCCCATGAACATACCATCTTTCTTGCCAACCAGTTTGACATACAGTCCCTTAACCTGAACTTTACAAAATTTGGACTGGAGAACTTTGAAAAACAGGTTTATAAGCGGTATGTCAGTGAGTTCGAAGAACGCATGTATAATACAGCTTTCATCCTCCAAATGGAAATATTGGAAGTTTTCCCGGGCAAAAAGTATGATGATATCGTTATCTCACAAATATACTTCAACGACTGCATTCCTTCACTGCATACCCATACCCCCTCCATTGAAAAAGTGTATTTAAACGCGGAAGAAAATACCTTTTGGGCAGAAGATGCTGCTGGCAGGCAAACACTCGTGCATAAGGACACTACATCCGTTTTGCAAATCCTTGATGTTTCACCTGACCACAATTGGGCGGTTTTAATATCCATGCCTGACAGCCCTGATGGCAGGGCAGAAACAACCTACCTTTTGGCCAACATCTACAACCAGGAAATCGTAAATACACGTTTGGAGGAGAGTACGGGCAATTATCTCCCGGGCACTCCCATGTACCTGGAATCCAAAGAAAGCGGAGATTTGCACCTATTCTATTTTGATCAGGAGGGTAGAGAACAGCAGATATTGCTCCGGTAAAAACATGGCCAAAAAACCACTTTATTCAATGATTCTCTTTATCAACCTGTTAATAAATACCTGCGAAAAAAATCTTACAGGAGCTCTTCCATTTTCCGGTAAAGCCCCTCGGCCCTTCTCCAATACCTCTCACTTTCCGGTTCTTTAAGCCGGTTTTTATGCCGCGCCATTTTATCCAGCAAATCCTGGATCTGTTCCTTTTCCAGGTGTGCAATAATTTGTTCAAACACTGCCTGGCGGGTCAATACTGAACCGTTTTCCATATAGATGGTTTCCTCAATAAAATGCCCGTCACGCCTAGAGTAGTTTTGCTGCACATCCCTGATTCGCAAACCAATATCAGCTTTGGGCAACTCACGCAGTTGTTCGTTGAGCCAGGTCAAATTGGTGCGCTGGAAAAATTTGCTGGCATCATGATATTCCTCCGGCTCCAGTCGAATTGTCTCACCGTTTTCCATGTCATAAGCGAAATAGTTGGAATATTTGGCCTGCACTTCACGAAACCTGATAGAATCCTCCTCTGTGCGCCTTCCCATACCCAATAGAAAATCCCAGTCGTGAACCGGGTTTACATGATAATAAATGCGTGAATCATTGAATGCAATATTTGAATCCCAGGAGCTCCGGTTGCTGCCAATAACTTCAGCCAAATCGGTAAAGTCAGCCACTTTTTGTATCTCCATTTGCCCGGGGTCAAAGATGTACATGGCCACCTTTCGCAATACCCTTTTCACCTGGCCTCCATCAGGAAAACGTGCAATTCCTTCGGGTGCACGCCATGCCTGTGAAGAAATCACCACGGCAACTTTCGTGGAGTCTCTGTCCCAACATGCCCCGTGATGGCTATCAAAACGCATGGTCACGTACTCTGAATAACAGGCATTAGTAAGCAGCAAAACCACCACCAGCACGATGTACAAATTTTTTCCCGGAGACTTTTTCATCTTTTTTTCTTTAAGTCATGAAAAACAAGTTATTGTGCAAAAACTTAAAAACAGGTATCAGAGAGTAATCCAGGGATCAATGAAGTCTCGAAAACATACAAACATTATGCGAAACCTTGCCTGTCAAAATCAAACCAGGCTTCACCAGCATCCCTTTTCATCGTCCGGGATAAACTTTTGAAAAATAAAATGCGAAGACAGACACTTTGGTGCCCTTCAATAACCAAAAACAGCTTTCACTCATTAATCCATCACACCTTCCATGATGTCATCATATCCTTCAAACTCTTCCAGGCTCACCTCCTCAATCCCATAACTACCCCCCAGAATATGCCAGTCTTCGTTGAAGTAATCCAAAATGTGTACCTGGATATTTTTATCATCCACCTCATCAAAATACACAACAGCTTCGGGCCTGCCTGTCATTTCGGCTTTCCTGAATTTCACACCCCTTATCTCACCATCCCAGTCGTCAATTTTACCGGACTGGTACTGGATAAAATCATCATCCACATAGTAGGAAACGTTCCGTTGCACCAACTCCTTGACCCTGCCTATGTCGTGGGCAACCAAAGCCTCCAATCCTTCCTTGCCCAGATCACCCAGGCTTTGTGGATCATGCACCACCACATCGGGGGTATCTTCAACGTCCACTTTTTCCTGGTTGTCAGCCACTTCCGTTTTATCTTCGGATTCTGAACGGGGTTCTCCCGAACCGCAGGCTGTTAAAATACCTGTAAGAAATAATGCCGTAAAATACAAAGTGTGTGTTTTCATACATTGAATGTTTTTGGTTTTAAAATTATTTTAATGTGCGGATTAGATAATTGTTTCCCGTTATTTAAAACGATAAGTAGGATTTACAACCCGGATAAAAGCCAAAAATAGCAAATTTTTTGCAAAAACATGTTGTTGACTTTAAATTTTAAATGCCATTGGTCAAACTAAAAATCCGGGAACTACCCGTAACACCAAGGGAAAAGCCCCACTCCTGCCCTTTGCCTGTTAATTAAAACCGGACTGCCTCCCTTCAGGCCATACAGACCAAACAGCGATTGCGACTTTAAAACCGGCCATTTAACAGAAGTTCAGCAAAAGGTTGCGGATTCATTGCCCCATTTTTTGTAACTTTATGTAAGACCTAAGTTGAGCGATATAAGCGAGACGTAATAGC
>SL_3KL_010_SEDDRAFT_10000661_pt1 | contig 29247 bp, 20 predicted proteins | sample SodLakKL_010_SED_2_FD_10381 | JGI IMG/M metagenome (IMG submission 10381)
CGAAGGCACTAAAACTCGAAGGTACACGAAGTATACAACTCATTTTAAACAAAACTACTCCATGACTACTAAACCATATTTAGACATATTTCTGAGTTTCTTTTTTTTGAAAATTGTATCGTTGTACCTGAAAACCTACTTTATTACGAAGAAGCCGGGTCAGGCGAATCCATCCTTTTTGTTCACGGAAGCCAGCGAGAATAACGGGTGTTTCTGCCGCAGATGGAATCTTTGAATGATAAAATCAACGAACTGGTCGCAAATGATTGATAATGTACCAGAGATGCAACGGTTGAATATATTTAAAAAATAGAACCTTCACTTTTTGATGAGTCTCTTTCTGTATAACACAAACCCGTACAATAGAATGTTGACCAGCACCACACCCACCCCGAGCCAGATCTGAATCTCCCTTGTTAGTCCGGCTGGATAGATGATCGGTATCAGGTAATGCTCAATAAATCCATCCGAATACCCAGCTTCACCGGCAGACCTCCTCAGACTGTTTTCCAGGGGGGTCAACGGACAAATCCAGCCTCCCATCATGATCAATGCTGCCCAGGCTGCACATAATAAATGAACATATATAACCCATCTCCATTTCAAGGCTAAAATGGCTCCGCCAACTGCAAATACAATAAACAGGAAATGAATTAACACAACGAGATCAGCTAAAATATTATAGATCATATTTCAGTGATTTCATTGCAGATCGAAACATGAGTAAGCGTTATATCAGATCTCATATCAATTCAAGTATTTTTCCAGTTTCGGATGCAATCGATTTCTGTGTGACCCCTTCCAATATACCTGGCCACATTGACTGCACTTCGCAAATTGATCAAAATAGCGCTTTGTTAACGGTTCAAGCTTCTCAATGACATCTGCTTTTTCAGCCTTCTCAAGAATACCGTTACAATTAATACACCTGGAAAAAGGATCTGTTTTGGTTTGCAACTCAAATCTATCCATCACCTCTTCAATCTGATCAGCTGGTTTATGCGAATAGATCAGCTTTCCTTTTTGAATCACTTTATGCATTAACAGTTTTCGGTCCCTCGTTAATAATACCCGGTCTTCTTCCTGCATTGTTGTAATCAAATCATTATCCTTTACATCATTTGAATATTTTGTATCAAATCCACACAACCTGAGATACCGGGCCAGTTTACCCAAGTTGACATCCACAACAAACCTTGGGTCTATTAATTCCCGGGTTTGTAACCTGATGGTTACCGGAATATCAACAGAATGGAATACCGGATACACGCTGATCTGTTCACCACCTGTTACGAGATATTCAAAATCTTCAGGTTCTCCGTTCACCAGTATTACATCCACTTCTGTATGCGGTACTCCACACCCTTCGATTAAATCTTTCACAGAAGTCGGTTCTGGCAATGAACGTTTAAAGGTTACACCCCTCCTTTTTCTGCTCAACAACTCATTAAGCTCACTATAAAAGCGAAGCCATACGTCAATCCAATTTTTATTCGCATCCGGCATTCATACAAGTCTGGCTTTTGATTACTAAATTTCAATTATTTATCCAAATAAACAGTTTACAAGATTATTAATTTTTTGATTAATCTGGTTTATGATCCATCAATAGTGTACCATATCAATGTAAAATCAGGAAATATCATTTAAACCATACACATAGGTTGAACCCATTTCGAATTCTATTTTTTATATGTATGCTGTTACCGGTTATCATAGCCGGAACCGTAGGTTTCGTACATTCTCCCCCTTCTTGCCAACTTTTCTATACACAATCTGAATGCTCTTTAGATAGGTTTGAAGTAAAAGAAATTGATCTGGAAGTGGCAGAATTACAGGTTTCCGATGACAAGCTATCCTACAGAGTTCGGAGCTTTTATTCTGAAACGAGATACTGATCTGCGTATCTACCTTTCAAGCAGTGATATCGTGGGGGCAAGGATCCGGCCTGAAGTCATGGAATCGATTCAAACCGATATAGAATCAGGGTTTGTACTCTTTGCACATCTGCATAATCACCCTTTTCTTTTTGACCGAAAAGTTGGAGACCGCATGTGGACAATGGAAGAAACCATTGAAGATATAGCCGGAGCACTTGCTCCAAGTATGACTGATGTCTCATTTTACAGGGGAATTCGTGACAGATTTGGATTACAGGAAGCCTGGATTACCAATGGGTTTGAGACATCCAAATTCAGAGCCGGTGAATTTGATATCCTAATAGCACGATAAAGCCAATAAAATAAAGACCTCCAGAGATTTAAAACCTTGGAGGTTTTATCTAGAGAGCAATCAGAGTAGTTACCTGAACAGTTGATCATAAGTAACAGACAGGTAAAATATCGAACCGAGGTTCGGCCCCCCGCCACTCAGGGTATACTTCTGATTCAGGATATTGGTGCCTCCGAATTTCAAAACGGTATTCAGGTCGGGTAAACGGTAAGAAACCTGTGCATCCAGGGTTGAAACAGCATCTATGTCGGCCAGTGCAAAGGATGACTCCCACCGAAATGCATCCTGCCAGCGATATGTAATGTTGAATCCGAGATTATCTGTGACCCGGCGATTACCTACACTTACATTGAATTTATGTTCAGGAGTATTGAAGTCGTTGACAAATTGATCTTCAAGCCCGTCGATCAAAGCGTTATAGTTGTAGTTAAATCCTAACCTGTAATTATTAGGCAAGCTGAAGTCGATTCCCAGTACAGCTCCATGAGCACGAACAGTATTATCAATATTCGTATAAACCTGGTAAGTATTCGTTGCATCTCCAGACAAAAGTGAAGCCGCTGTTATTATATGTAACGGATTATCCGGGTTAATTGGTCCAGCCGCACGCCTAACCCTGATTTGTGTAATAAAATCATCGTACACATTGTAATAATAGGCAGCATCAATCAGTATTCTGTTATTTATCAAACCTTTGTAACCAACTTCAAAAGCTTGAATTTGTTCAGGTTTTACAGGATTGTGTATGGTATATGGTTCTAAAATACTAAGTAACTGCAGTGGCCTAACAGGGTCACCTTCCTGAGGCGGTTCTCTTAAAAATTCCGAAGTAAAATTCTGAACCGATTCAATAGTATAGGAATTTTCAGTAATCTGGTAACGCTCTGCCAGGTATGGTAGACCGCCGAGTAAACGTGCATTAATTACATTAAGGTCAATATACTGGCCCTGGGTAGTCGGGTTCCTGAATCCTGTCTGGTATGAAGCCCGGAAATTATGGCTTGCACCCACACCGTATACTGCAGAAATCCTCGGACTGAACTGTCCATCGAAATTTTCATTTTTATCATATCGCACGGATCCGGTTAATCGCAGATCGCCAAGTGCACGCGAAGCCTGCAGATATCCCCCGTATTCATTGATATCCCGTCCGCCTTCATCATCAAAGATGGTACCGTTTGACCGAAGCTGAAACTGGCGAAAGGAAGCTCCGGCTTGCAGGTCAATTACATCGATTTCATTTTTGAAATCATATTGTCCTTCAAAGTGGAGAAAACGCGAATTATCATCAAACAGCGCTCCATCGGGAACACGTTGTTGTAATGTTGCTTCTTTGGCAGCATCGAATTGAGAAGTTCCGGGTTCAAAGCGGCCGTCGTCTGCCTGTGATCTGGCAAACTGATGTGCCGTACTTTGGATATCCAGTGGAATTTCCGCACCGGCCTGAAAACCATTTTGGAGAAGGAAACCCAGGTAATTTGCACCATAAGTTCCGAACCATTGGGGGGTTGGCCGGTATGCATCATTGATGGCAAACCCAACGAAGTCAGCTATATAGGAATCTCCCGAATTTTCGAAAGTCCCATATCCGCGGAGCATGAAATTATCGCCCTGAAGTTCCAATTTGTGCTGATGAATATAAAAGTCTTTTAGGCTATAACGCTGAGCTCCTGTGTAGATGGAGGTACCCGATCCGTAATTCAATGAATAGCTAAGTTCTGCATTGTCAGTAACCCGGTAATGAAGAGATGTATTGAATTTCAGATTTTCAGCTCCATAATCAACAAGATATCGTTCCCGGTAACCTGTTCTGGTAACAGGCTGAGCCGGTAAATTGGCTGCTGCATATTGCTGAGCCTGTTGCGGTGGCAGGCCGGTAGCCTGACTGAAACTGGCGATGAAATCATCACTAAAAGCAAGTAAACCAATATTAAACGAACCATCATCTCCGAACAAATGAATTCCATCGTAAGCGGGATTGACAGATAATCCTCCCTGAAGCTGATCATTCTTATCAGTGAAGTTGATACCGTGCCAGTCTTCCGCCTGTGAATAGGAGAAATTGACCTTATATGCGAAACGGTCTGTTGGTGCATCCGCCCACCGGATGGAAGCATCAAACATAGACTGCGGGCTGTCGGGTTCTCCGAGTGCCGAATTTCCATCGATATGGTTCAATCCGGTTTTAACCATCGCACTCAGTCCCTGGTACTGAAACGGGCTTTTACTGTTAATCAGAAGAATTCCATTAAATGCATTGGGCCCATAAAGTGCTGATGAAGCTCCCGGTAGAAATTCCACACTTTCAATATCCAGTTCAGATGGGCCATTCAGGTTACCGATCGGGAAGTTCAGCGCCGGTGCCTGGGTATCCATTCCATCGATAAGCTGTACCATCCTGGTATTTCCGGTTGAGTTGAATCCCCTTGAGTTGATGATCTGAAAGTTGATACTGCTTGTCGTTACATCAACACCTTTCAGGTTTGCGAGTGCTTTATAATAGGTATCAGAGGCCGTTTGATTAATAGCAATCACATCCATTTTCTCGATGGTTACCGGAGCCTCAAGTATACTCTGTTCCACCCTCGATGCCGATACAACTACATCCGCGCCAAGAATTGCCTGTTCCTCGAGTTCAATGACCAGACCGCTTACCAGGGATTGTGTAATCTCGACTTGCTGTCTTTGATAACCTACGAGTGAAATGACGAGTGTTATTGGTGGGTCGCCGCTGACATTCAGGCTAAAAGTTCCATCGCTGCCTGTCGCAACACCTATTACTCTTCCACTTACAGTAACATTTACTCCAGGTAACGGTGAACCGGTTTGTGCATCAACTACAGTACCTGAAATCTCAATTGCAAAATCTGTGTCTTTTGTATCAGCAAACAGATTATAATTTAATCCAGCAATCCCGATGATAAACACAAATGCAATGATCCGAATCAATGTGCAACGTATCTGATTATCCATCTGTTTCTACTTTTCTTTAAAGTTTAATTATTTGGATAAAGATGCCTGAACTTGCATCTATGCTTCCAAATTTCTCCTCTTATGAACCCAAATCGAAACGAGCTTGTATAGTTTTATTAATCCTGAATTGAAATATGAGTTAATAAATATTAATTAACAATTCATTTTTTCATATGTAACATTTTTAAAAAAACACGTTATAATAGCATAACTTCTTGACGCTGTTATAGTTTTAGAAATATTCATTTATTGATCCTGGCCTATGAAATCACTTTTAATGTTGATTCTTTTTTTTCTTTTCACAAGTCTCAATGGGTTTTCCCAGTCAACTGTAACAGTAGATGCGACCGGTGAAATCCTGGTTCCGGCCGACATAGTAAGTTTCCATATTAATATTCGAGTTACCGGAGAGACCCCATCTGAAGTATTTGAAAAGCACAAGGAACAGGAGCGTTACCTTGCAACCTTAATCTCAGAACGGGGTTTGGATAATGAGAACTTATCATTTCAACCGATGAATATCGGAAGCCGGCAGGTTCGAAATACAAGTGAATACATCAGTAACCAAAATGTTCAACTGAGGCTAAATGATTTTGATCTCTTCGAAGAAATGCAGGTTCTGTTGATAGAGAACGGTTTTGAGAATTTTTCCGGACGCTTTAGCTCATCAAAAAGACAACAAGGAGAAAATGATGCCCTTGACCTCGCCATTGAAAATGCCAGAACCAAAGCAGAAAGGATTGCATTAAATGTTGGTAAATCACTTGGAGAGGTTAAAACAATCGATCACACTGCTGCACCAGTTACAAGAGGTTATGATGTAATGATGATGGATGCTAGAGCTGAATCTGCAGGAATGATGCAATTTGAACAAACCGTCCCGGTCACCAGTTCTATAAGAATTGTTTATAAATTAATAGATTAGTTTTACAGTTTTGAGTTTTTAATTATGAGTTAAAAATTCAACGTCAACTCACCCAAACTTTTGACTTTCGACTATTTACTACTCACTCAATCGCATCCACATTCACTGTAACACGCACATTTCCACTTCCTTTCACTTTACCGGCTTCATACTGGTTAAATATTTGATTTAGCAGAAATTCAATTTTTTTAGCTGATGCTTTAGGTGAAATTTTTATCTGTGCTTCCCATTGATACATTCCATACATCTTTTCAATCAAACCCGGAGATGGGCCAAGTACATTATCTTCGCCAATTACTATCATGATTGCATCTGTAAAACTTTCAGCCACCGCCCGGGTCAGAGATAACGACTTTCCCTTAAACTGAAATCTGATCATTCGTCTGAATGGCGGGTAATTAAGGCTTTTTCTCTCAGACAGTTCCTCTTTGGCAAAACTCCGGAAATCATGTGTTTTAGCATATCGAATTGCCCTGTGTTCGGGTTTCCAGGTCTGTACATAAACGTTTCCGGCTTTCTCCGCTCGCCCTGCGCGTCCCGCTACCTGGCTTAACAGTTGAAACATCCTCTCACCCGATCGAAAAGAAGGAAATGCCAGTTCTGTTTCGGCATTGATTACACCGACTACCGTTACATTTGGAAAATCCAGTCCTTTGGAAACAAGTTGTGTGCCGATCAGGATATCAGCGTTGCCGGACAAAAACTTTTCATAGATCTTCTGATGATCATATTTTCCGGAGGTCGTATCTTTATCCATGCGAAGCAACCTCGCTTCCGGGATCAGGTTACCGATCTCATCTTCCAATTGCTGAGTACCACTACCACGGGCATGCAGATTTTTTGACCCACAAACTTCACAAAATATATCCGCTCTGCGGGCATAACCGCTGTAATGGCATAGCAACATATTTTTCTGTTTGTGATACGTCAGGCTGACGGAACAATCCGGGCTTTGCGGAATGTGGCCACAATCCTCGCACTGCAAATAAGAAGCGAACCCCCTTCTGTTATAAAGAAGTATGACCTGTTCATTCCGGCTCAGGGCATTTTCAACAGCCTGGTATAGTTTTACGGTTAATGGGCCCCTCATTGCAGAACTATATTGTTTCATATCAAGAATATGAACTTCAGGCATGGAGCCCCCGGGACGCGATGGCAGATGCAACAAGGTGTGTTTTTTATCAAAAACCCCTTGCAAGGCTGTCATGGAAGGAGTCGCTGACCCCATGACAACAACCGAATTTTCGATATAGGCTCTCATTACAGCCACATCCCGGGCATGATATCGCGGAGCCGGATCAAACTGTTTGTATGATCCGTCGTGTTCTTCATCAACTATGATGATCCCGAGGTTATTTACCGGTGCAAACACTGCTGAACGCGGCCCAATCACTACTTTCTTCTTCCCGGATTGAAGACCCTGCCATGCTTCATATCGCTCCCTGTCGTTTAACCGGCTATGTATCACTGCTATCCGTTCTCCAAATATTTGGTAAAACCTGCGTACGGTTTGTGGTGTCAGAGCGATTTCCGGCACAAGAACCATCCCCCCTTTTCCTTTATTCAGTGCATGCTTCAGAGCATGTATATACACCTCTGTTTTACCGGATCCCGTAACACCGTAAAGCAAAAAGCTATGGAACTCATCGCTGTCCAGCTTATCCCGGATTTGATGAAACATTTTAGATTGTTCACCGGAAAGTTCATTGATTTTCTCCGGCTGATGAAAACTTTTTGGAAGGGTCTGTGATGAGGATTTAAGTTGACTGGAGATGATAAGTTCTTCCTTTTCTATCCTTCTCAGGGTATAATCACTCAGCAATTCGTGATTTATCAAATCCTGATGGGACTTCGGCAATTCTATCGTTTTAAGGTATTCGAGTGCCTGTATCCATTTCGGTTTCTTTTTTTGCTGGTATTCTGTCAGTACGCTCTCCGGCTCATCGGATGCATCCGGGTTCCAGTCCCAGTGTTTTTCCGTTTTAAAATCAACTCTCTTCTTTGGTTCTTCCCAGATTTCCAGGAATTCCCTCTTCAGTAATGTATTCAGCAAACCGGATTTTCGATCATTTCTCCATCTTTTTTTTGCATCCTTCAGGGTTAAATTGTCCTGTTCTACATCCCTGAGTATTTCTTGTTCCGCTTCACTGATCGGGTCCCCATTATTTCTATTCACCTTCAATCTTTTTTCCGATATAAAGTTCAGCCCTACCGGCAGGGCCGCCTGGATAACCTCACCCCAGGAACAGTAATAAAACCGGTGAATCCATTCAGTCAGCTCAAGTAAATTATGACTCATCACAGGGTTTTCATCCAGGCACCGTATAATTGATTTTGTAATGAAATCCGGTTTATCGTTATGAACACGAACCACCATTCCAATCGCTTTTTCATTTCGAAGAGGTACCCATACCCTCATCCCCGGTAACACACGTTTAATACCTTCTGTTTTATACGTAAAAATCCGTCGCACTGCAGTTGGAAAAGCAATATCGGCATACTTGTAGCTCATGGATGAAAAACTATTGAATTCGTAACCCAAGTGTAAGGTTAACTACAGGATTCTCTAATCTTTTTAGAATTATTCCTGCTGATTTTGTTTATTGGTCTCTTCAAACGTAAACCGGCAACATTAACGACTGTAATTATCGGAAATACAAATAGAAATAGTGAAAAAAAATCTGCCATTTTCTTAATTGATTGCAGTGACAGAAAAGGGCTTGTAGCAACGATTACAAAATTTCTTGCCGACAACAACGGTAATATCCTCGAAATTGATCAACATGTTGACAAGCACCGCAAACAATTTTTCATGAGGATAGAACTCGATCTGAATGGATTCAGTATTCCACAAGAGGACCTTAAAGATATTTTTGATGAAAAAATTGGAAAACCTCTCGATCTGAATTATAAAATATTTTTCAGCAAGGATATTCCCCGAATGGCGGTTTTTGTATCCAAATTTCCTCATTGCCTCCACGATATCCTTGCCCGGTACGATAGTGGTGAGTGGGAAGTTGATATCCCACTGATCATCAGCAATCATGCAGTCATGAAGCCGCTTGCCGATAAATATGGAATCGATTACTTCCAGCTTGATGTAACTCCGGAAAACAAAGAAGAAGCTGAAAACAAACAGCTTGAGCTTTTAAAAGAGTATGACATTGATTTTATAATTCTGGCCAGATATATGCAGATTTTGTCTGAAAATTTTGTAAGCAAATATCCCGCCCGGATTATCAATATCCATCACTCATTTCTGCCGGCTTTCCCCGGTGCCAAACCATATCACTCAGCCTATAAACGGGGCGTCAAAATTATTGGTGCAACAAGTCACTACGTTACATCTGATCTTGACCAGGGGCCAATCATCGAGCAGGATGTGATTCATGTTGACCACAAAAATTCAATTGAGGATATGATTCGCAAAGGCAGGGATCTTGAAAAAATCGTCCTTGCACGGGCAATCTGGCATCATCTTCAGCGTAAAACACTGGTTTTTGAGAACCGGACTATCGTATTTCAGTAGACAGTGATCTCAGTTCGTAAGGCTGAGAATGTAATCTCTGCTTACCGGTACGCGCTCTACAACATCAACTGTCTCATCCTCGATAAAGAAATATTCGATTGCTGAATTTTGTGCAACCCTCAATAAAGCTTCGAAATCAACCTGGCCGGTGCCCAGAGGTACATCATATTCGGAAGGCGCACGGCCTGAATAATTGTGCTCGATTCCGTGACGGAGGTCTTTCATGTGAACCATGTTAAAACGGCCCGGATATCTGCTCAATAGTTCAACAGGGTCATGGCCCGGATGCTTAACCCAAAAAGTGTCCATTTCAAAATTTACATAATCCGGATTGCTGTTTTGAACCAGGTAGTCGAAATAGGTACCGTCTCCATAAGGCCTGAATTCATAACCGTGATTGTGATAATTAAACTTCAGGCCGTGTTCACTCAGAATCCTTCCGGCTTCTTCAAAATCACGTATAGCTCGTCGTACATCTTCAATATCGAATGGGTCATCATGTGGAATCCACGCTACCCTGACATATTTCGCTCCAAGATTCAGAGCATCCTCAATAACCTGGTCAATATCATTTACAAGGGCATCGTAGCTAACCCCGTATGAAGGTGCTTCCAATCCCCGTTCATCAAGTAGTTCTCGTAATTCTGTTGAAGTTTTTCCGAACAGATTTGAAAACTCTATTTTAGTGAAGCCCATATCTTTGATCAAATCCAGTGTAGCAGGCACGTCTTCACTGAACTGGTTCCGGAAAGTATATGAAACAACTCCCGGATCGGAAAGCAATTGCTCTCCCTGACCGGCTTGCGCAATGGCACGTTCCGGATTATAGAAATCACTAAAAACAAATATAAGGAGCAAGATGACTGTACGTATCATATCAGTAAATAAATGGTTGAGTGGATTTTAAATTTTTATATGAGTTTAAAAAAGTGCTCACAAAGTTACTTATTTACAAATTGAAATCTGTTTTTTTCTGAATGAATACAAATGCGAACTGAATCACATCCGCTGCTTAATATATTGTTCAATATTTTCTTCAAGTACTTGCATCGGGATACTCCCATTTAAAAGTACTGTATCGTGAAACTCACGGATATCAAAGTCATTACCCAAAGCTTCTTCAGTACGTTTTCGTAATTCCCTGATTTTAATTTCACCCATTTTATACCCCAGAGCCTGGCCAGGCCAGAAAATATACCGATTGACTTCCGTGCGGATATTGTGTAGTGATAAGGATGAATTTTCTGCCATATAGTCGATTGCCTCTTCCCTGTTCCAGCCAAATGCATGTATTCCGGTATCCACAACCAATCGTAAAGCGCGCCACATTTCATAGCTAAGCCGGCCAAAATTACTGTAGGGATCATCATAAAATCCTACATCGAGTCCCAGCCGTTCAGCATATAACGCCCAGCCTTCTGTAAACGCCGTAAAATTGGCGGCTTGACGAAAATCGGGCAGGTTTATTAATTCCTGCTGAAGAGCGATCTGCAAATGATGTCCCGGCACTGCTTCATGAAGGGATAATGCTTCTACTTCATAAAGCGGCCTGCTTGATAGATCATAGGTATTCACCGCATAGAAACCTGCTCTTGTTCCATCGGCTGCCCCACGGCTGTAATATGCCGTCGTAGTTCTGGGTGCAAGATAGTCCGGAATTGGCCTGATACCATAAGGCAAACGGGGAAGTGTCTGAAACAAAACCGGTAACTGTCCATCTATTTTTTTCAGCACATAAGCTGTATAGTAAAGAAGCTCTTCCGGTGTCTCCGCATAAAATTGTTCATCGGTCCGAAGGAAATTCACAAATGCACCAAAGTCATCACCAAATCCGGTTTCCTCCACTATTTCCATCATTTCTTCCCGGATCCTCTTAACTTCATCAAGCCCGGTCTGGTGAACCTCGTGTGCTGTGACATCCATCGTTGTATGCAGCTGCACCAGGTATTCATAATATTTCTCTCCGCCATCCAGGCCAGAAATCCCTGTTGATTCCGATGAACCGGGTATATATTCTTCCCTCAGGAAAGTTCTCAACCTCGCATATTCCGGTATAACTACAGATTCCAGTATTTCTACAGCTTCATTGATTAATCGATTTCTTTCGTTTTCATTAAATGCGGTGGGAAAATTTTGAAATGGTTCAAATAGCAAACTTTCGGTCACATCGTTGACTACATGAGCTTCTACAGATGCTACATAATCGTCAAAAACGGACTGCGGACGCACCCACTCCGTTTCAAGCCCTTTTCTCATTCGTTCGATATATCCCGAATTATACTCCCGGAACCCCCTCAGCCTTTCAAGATAATTTTCATAATCCGAAACTGTATTCAGTGGTACACGGTTTGTCAAATCTGCAAACGCTGCATGATAATCCCACCATCCATTCAGGGGTAATAAATGATCATTCCGATTGAAAGCATCAATAGCATTGTTAAGCTGGAGTTCAAATATATCGTAGTTTATCTGGTCATCCCGGTCCAGTTCCTGCCTTGGTATAGAATGAAGCCTTTCCAGAAACCGGATGCTCTCTCTGTATTGTTCCTCGATAGCATCCAGCCCGGAATCCGGTAACCGGTCATTAAACCGATGATCGCCCTGACTTGTTGCAAAAAGCGGATTTGTGATCAAAGAATGTTCATGATAATCTTCAAATAGTGCCTGTAAATCTGAAACCGGGTCGCTATTATTGCCAGTGCCGAGCAGAAATGGTAGTGAACAGATCATCATGAGAAGTTTTAAAAATACAGATTTGCTTCTGACTGACTCGTAAAAATGTGAGCTTTCAAATTTCATAAATTTCAATTCTTATTAGTTCGGTAAAGGATTTTTTGTGAATACCCCTCAAATATAAAAGCCAGGATTTTTTAAGCAGTACTATTTATGCTCCAACAAACAAATTTAATCATTCGGTTATTTGGGTTCACAGCATTCCATAAATGATTAAAACCCATTACTCTACAACTTTATATCCTGTAATATTAATTACTTGAAGACTCCGNACAGTTTATGTATGTTCACTAAGCCGATTCTTCAGAAAATAATATGTCTGATGCTTTCTTACTAATTACATGATTTTGACAAACCTGTTCTGAAGCTTTCAATAGAAATGCTAACTGATATCAAGAAGATGAAAAAACCATACGATACTATATTGTACTTATTTTCCGGTTTTTTAGCAGTATTTATATTCACATTCATTTTTAACATAAATTATCTGTACGCGCAGGCTGAAAATGATGAAGACTACCTGAATATCGGGGGTGCTCTCAGGTTTAATTTATACCTTACGGATTACGGTGGAGACTTTAATCCGAATGATTTCCAGGCAACCATAGATACCTGGAGAATCAATGTCAATGCCCGTCACTCCGGGGTTGGTATCAATTTTGAGTACCGTTTTTATCCCACATTTAATACACATTTCATCAAACAGGGTTGGTTTGAATATGATTTTACTCCATCCACTCAGATCCAGCTTGGTGTAACACAGGTTCCGTTTGGCAACCTTCAATACAATTCCCATAACTGGTGGTTCCAGGGCGGTTATTATGTAGGGCTTGAAGATGATCATGATATGGGGCTCAAGCTAATTCATGACCGTGACAACTGGAATCTTCAGGTTGCTTACTTTTTTCAGCCTGAACCTGCCGGGCCGGCATATGGAGCCGCATCATTTGGCACAGGCGGACCAGGCCGCTACTCCTATGATATCATTCCTATAACCGGGAATAACCCCTGGGATTATGTGTTGGGGCCTGATGAAATTCCACAATCCAACCAGGAGAAAAACCAGGTTAACCTGAGATACGTATATGATTTACAGCATGAGGGAGGAAATAATTCCCTGATCGGCGGATCGGTTCAATACGGTGGCATTTACAACAGTGCTCAGGATGAATATAGCAGCCGATATGCATTGGCAGGCCACCTTGATGGAAATTATGGCAATTTCAATGTGAAAGCTCAGATTGCCTATTATCAAAACAATGCTATCAATGATGCGGGTCAGGAAGTAGATTATGTTTACATGGCAGCTTACGGTGATCCATACCCAGTTGCCGCTGAAGCCACTCTTTATTCCCTGGGAATCGCATATTCACTGGATGTCGATTTCGGGCCGGTATCTAACATCAACTTCTATAACAATTATACACTTTTTGATAAGTCAAATGATGACTTTTTCAATACTCACCAAAATGTTCTTGGTGCTTTAGTAACCATGGGGAATATCTTCGCCTACTTTGATGTTGCATCCGGAGCAAATCATCCCTGGCTGACCAACAACTTTGGTACAGGACTCGGCCAGGGAGTGGAGGATCCAAGGCTGAATACACGATTCAATATTAATATCGGCTATTATTTCTGACCAACATGTACGTTCACCATTTTTAATTATAAAAAAATTACGGACATATGGCTTTACAAGGAGAAAAAAGGAAGGGTCCGGATGAAAAAAAGTCCGGTAATAAATATTTTGACATACACGGGCCTGTGTTCTGGCCGTCGGTTCTGTTAATAACTGTATTAATTGTCGGAACACTCTTGGCAGGTGATGCGGCTGAAGAGGTGTTCAACAACACCAGAGTAGGAATCACCGAGTGGGCAAGCTGGCTATTTGTAGCCGGTGTGAACCTGTTTATCGGGTTTTCACTCTATTTTGCTTTCAGTAAATATGGTTCAATCCGGCTTGGCGGTGAGAATGCTGAACCTGAATTTAGTACGATGGCATGGTTTGCCATGCTGTTCAGTGCAGGAATGGGGATTGGCCTTATGTTTTTTGCAGTTGCCGAACCGATGTGGCATCTCTTGTATCCGCCACATGCAGAAGCCGGCAGTACAGCAGCCGTTCGTGATGCCATGGGTGTTACCTTTTTACACTGGGGATTACACGCATGGGCAATTTATGCAGTCGTAGCTCTCGCTCTCGCCTTCTTTGCATTTAACCGAAAACTTCCCCTCTCCTTTCGTTCAGTATTCTATCCATTACTTGGAGACCGTATTAACGGCTGGATGGGTGATGTCATCGATATCCTTGCAGTTCTTGCAACGTTATTCGGACTTGCCACCTCACTCGGCCTGGGAGCAGCACAAGCCGGTGCCGGAATGGAATATGTTTTTGGATTTGCCAATACTGTTAATTTACAAGTGATTATTATTATAGCTGTTACAGCAGTTGCTGTCGTATCTGTTGTTCTGGGTATCGACAGAGGTGTCAAGGTATTGAGTGAATTCAATATCCGGGTTGCAGCGTTGTTTTTGCTTTTTATACTGATCGTTGGCCCAACACTCTATATTCTTGGATCTTTTATTCAGAATATCGGCCATTATGCACAAAACTTTCCATCTTATGCCTTCTGGACTGAAACGTATCAGGATGGAGATTTTATGACTACCTGGACAGTCTTTTACTGGGCTTGGTGGATTTCGTGGTCACCATATGTCGGTATGTTTATTGCCCGTATTTCAAAGGGTCGGACAGTCAAGCAATTTGTACTGGGTGTTCTTATCGTACCTACGATCGTTACATTCCTGTGGATGAGTGGATTTGGCGGAAGTGCTCTTTACCTCGAAACAGGCGGGATTGCAGAGATCGCATCAGCAGTTGAAGCAGATCAGACTACATCGTTGTTTATCCTGTTAGATCAATTCCCACTCTCAATGATTACTTCTGTCATTGCTATTATATTGGTGCTTAGCTTTTTTGTAACCTCATCTGACTCGGGTTCACTTGTAATCGATGGCCTCACAAGTGGCGGTAAACTACATGCCCCAACCGGTCAACGAGTATTCTGGGCTACTACTGAAGGTCTTGTGGCCGCAGTTCTGCTCCTTGGCGGCGGGCTTGGAGCATTACAAGCCGGAGCGATCAGTACCGGTTTACCTTTTGTCATCGTACTTCTGATTATGTGTTACAGCCTGCAACGGGGACTACACAGTGAATACCAGGATATTCAATCCAAAGACAAGGCCAGGGAGCGTGAATCCTACAGGGATATTGTGGCCAAAGCACTGAAAAAACAACAAAATTAGAAACAGAGAAAGTTATGATTAATTCAAAACACTGGCTTGTTGCTATCGATTTAACCAGGATGGACGAGGTACTTGTCGGCTATACTGCTTTTTTAGCAAAATTTATTAAACCTGATACAATTACCTTTCTACACATCATTGAATCAGGTCCTACAGCACTGGATATTATTGAGCAATTCCCTGAACTGGAAACCAAGGATGAATTCGAAAAAATTATCCGGGATGAAATAAACGAATTAGTTGATAATCATTTCGATGATAAACCCCCGGAAATCCGTACAGTAATCAAGGAAGGACGTGCTACTGATCAAATTATTGATGTTGTCAATTCACTGGAACCGGATCTATTGCTGATGGGCAGAAAAGTTGGATTTGTTGGTGAAGGAGTAATCCCGAAACAGATTCTTAAATATGTCCCAGTCTCTATCCTTTTCGTTCCCGAGAATTGCAGGTACAGCTTAAAGAAAGCTTTGGTACCTGTTGATTTTTCAGAACAGTCGGCAAAGGGTATTAAAACAGCCCTGGAATTGGTCAAGCCAGAGGGTGGCGAAGTTACTGCACAGCATATCTATCAATATCGTGCTCAATTTTTCCCGTATATGTTATCTGAAGAAGAAAAAAAGAAAGTAGACAGGGAAATTGAAAAGAAAAAAGAGAATTTTATTGGCAAATTCGACATTCCATCCGGTGTAGAGTTCAAACTTTCACGACATAGTGATGGCAAACTGGCAGATACCGTTTATTCGGAAGTAATCGGTCAACAATCCGATATCCTTATTGTTGCATCTAAAGTGAAAAAACTTCCAAACCTGATGCGCCATAACTTTACCGATAAGATGGTGAATTACTCCTTTGGAATTCCGGTATTAATCCAGAAGAACAGGGAACGATATCAAAAATTTCTGCAGTCTGTCTTCGGTAATTCCTGAGCTGATTTCGGTCTAATCGGAATCTCCTTTTAGTATTTGATTGCGGGGATCTACAAGAAGCTCAGAATCCGGATTCACTTCAAAGGAGATTACACCATTCTCAGGAATAAAGCTTTTGATGTTTCCGTCGATTTTGATTTCAGTTGGCATCTGAAAGTCAATATTGCCCGGCACAATCCATTCCAGTGTAAATATATTGTCCTCCATTGAGGTCTGGTAGTGTGGAAGTTCGGGTTGTCGCAGATAGATTTCGAACATCCAGCCAAGTTCTTTCCCGCTGTTTTTTTCAACCAGGGTTAAAAAATCATCGGTTGTTACAAATCGTACGTGGCTGCCATCTGTAACGGATTCAAGCTCCTCAGTGGGATATGCGAACCGCCTCATAGATTGAAAGAATACGTCATCACCCAACAGGTAACGCAGTGTATGCAAAAATACAGCCCCCTTGTAGTAAATGTCGCCACCACGACCTGAACCATATACATCTGTTGTCGTCATAAATTCTCTTGGAGCTATCTCCTGTACCGACCGGATGCTGCGTCTGAAAACCTGTATCATTTCCTGGTATAACTCTTCTCCTCCAAGATGTTCCGCATAGAGTGCCTGCATATAAGTACCAAATCCTTCATGGATCCAGAAATCACGCCAGTCCCATGCCGATACCATATTCCCCCACCATTCATGAGCCAGTTCGTGCTGATGCAGATCATCGAATCCAAACCGGGGGCCAAACAACGCACCATTCCGAAAATTTGCTCCATATGCAATAATTGACTGATGTTCCATTCCGAGGTAAGGAGCGTGAGCTACCCCATATTTATCTGCTCTGAACGGATATGGTCCCAATATTTCTTCAAGAAACCGGAGCTGATCAATAAACTGTGGGAACAACTCTTCTCCCTGCTCCAGGAATTCCGGCAGCACCCAAAAGGTTACTTCCATTTCATCCCCTGCTACACTTTCATAGGATTCCGAGATGGTTTTATAGGGTGCGGCATTTAATGTTACATTGTAATTACTGATTGGAGTAGAATTAAACCAATGCCATGTTTTCCAGCCATCACCTGCATCGGATGTACCTTTTAATATTCCATTTGCAGCCACTACAAGATTTTCAGGTAATGTAAAGTTCAGGGATACTGAATCCGGTTTATCGGAAGGATGATCTTTATTTGGCCACCAAACCCAGGCACCAATAGTCTGGCATGCCACTCCGATCCATGGATCACCTGAGGGTGTTTGATCCCAGACAAAACCTCCATCCCAGGGAGGGTTTGAAGCAACAAGCGGCTTGCCGTGATAAAATACTCTGATTACAATATCCTCACCGGGCTGACGTGTCCCGTTGAAATAGATCCTGAATCGTTTGCTGTTTTCCGATCTCTTAAAAGTCAGGCCTTTTTCCATGCCGTCAGAAAGCTCCTGAACTCTCTCAATATTAAATCGAGGGTCTAAATCCAGAACGATCACATCAGTTGGATGTACCATATCAGCACGAACAACCACATCACCGGAAATCGTACTGTCAGCCGGATTGACTTTCAGGTTAAGCTCGTAATGCGATACGTCAAAAGAGGCCTGTTCATAGGTGAGTTCTCCACCGGATTCATAGACCAGAGAGTCCTGAGCGGCAACAGCCTGGTGAATAAGGATAAATGCAAGCAGCGATTTTATCAAAAAGTGCATTGAGAAATATTTTTGCTCAAGTAACGGATTGCCGAGTAAAATAGGTATTTTGAATACCGGGAAAAAAGAAGTAAATTTGTCTTAATTATAAAGACAATTGTACTGAAATGTCGACAAAAAAAGATATTTCCGAATCTAAAGTTGAAGAGCTGACTGTTCGATATGAAGCCACTTTGAATGATCCATATCAACTGGTAATTCATGCCAGAGGCGGCATATCCGTCGATGCTTTTTTTGATCTTCTGGAGATTTCAGCCTTCACCCGTGATGAACTTGCAGATCTGCTTGATGTTTCATTCAAAACGATCTCCAGATATAAAAAAGAAAACAAACACTTAAATGTTCTGAACAGTGAACAAATCCTGAAGCTCATCCGTTTGTACAAACACGGAACTGAAGTTTTCGGTGATCTGGATGCATTCAACCGCTGGCTGCGAAAACCTTCCCATGGCCTGGGAAATATCATCCCCACCGAACTCATGCGCTCCTCAGGTGGCATCGATCTGATTGATGAAGAATTATCGCGAATTGAGTATGGCAGCTTCGGTTAGATGATGCTGGTTTACAGAATTTCAATAGCAAAATGGGCGAAAAACCTCAATGGTTCAGGATATCCGGCAAGATGGAACCCGAAAGGTGTATATATACTTTATACAGCTTCGACCCGCGCATTGACTTGTCTTGAAAATCTGGTTCACAGATCGGGTGAAGGATTACACAAAAATTTTAAAACCATTGTATTACACTTTCCGGATTCAATATCAATGGATCAAATTTATCCTGACGAATTACCTCTCAACTGGCATACAAGGAATGGTTACCCTTATTGTCAGGATATTGGCCAAAAATGGGTTGAAGAACAAAAAAGCTGTGTTCTAAAAGTACCATCTTCGATTATAGCAGAGGAAAACAACTACCTTTTTAATCCAAAGCACCCTGAATTCAGACAGTTAGAAGTGTTCAGAATAGAAAATTTTATTTTCGATCCCAGGCTTACAAATTAATCCGGTTTTATGTTTGAATTGGACCTGAACCGGTTTGCAAAAGCCCGGCACTTTAAGCTTAGTTAAATCCAACGTATCTTAGCGGTCGATTTAATCCGATATTATAAAGGAAGATGGCGCAAATAAATTACAGAACACACCTTGGAATGAATGATATCCTGCCGGATGAAACAGGCAAATGGCAGGCACTTGAACAATTGATTCACAGGGAAGCAAAAAAATTTAACCTTGAGGAGATCCGCACACCAATCATGGAACAGACGGAACTCATCGTGCGGGGAGTTGGACAACTGACCGACATCGTCTCCAAGGAAATATTTTCATTCAGCCGTGGTGATGACAATTACGTTCTGAGGCCGGAATGTACTGCACCGGTAGCCAGGGCATTTACGGAGCATCATCTTGAGCAACGTGGGGGCACGCAGAAACTTTATTATATCGGCCCGATGTTCCGGGCTGAACGTCCTCAGAAAGGGCGCCTTCGCCAGTTTCACCAGTTTGGTGTGGAGATTATGGGAAGTGACGACCCGGTTGCAGATGTGGAGTGTATTGCATTCATGATGCACATTTATGAAAAGGTCGGAATTACCAACACAAAATTAAAAATCAACTCCATAGGTGATCCCGAAAGCCGGGACAAATATAAAGAAGCATTGGTCAGCTATTTTGAACCCGTGCGTAATGAACTCAGTGAGTTATCACAAAAAAGGCTTGATAAGAACCCTCTTCGCATACTCGACTCTAAAGAGGAGGAAGACCAGCCATTTATTGAACAAGCTCCGTTGATCCATGATTATCTCAACGAAGAATCTGCCGGCCATTTTAATAAAGTAAAGGAATACCTGAATCAACTTGGCATTGATTATGAAACTGATCCATACCTGGTACGCGGACTTGATTATTATACCCGGACTGCATTTGAACTCATCAGTCCCGACCTGGGTTCCCAGGATGCATTGGCAGGTGGCGGCCGGTACGACCTTCTTGTGGAGGAAATCGGAGGCCCTGAAACACCGGCTGTCGGTTTTGCTGCCGGGATCGAACGTCTGCTGATTGCATGTGATGAACTTGATATTGAATTAGGCGAACCAAAAAGTGTTGATGTATACATCGTTACTCTCGGAGATAGTGCAAGAACCTGGGGGGTTCAGGCACTTCCAAAATTAAGAGCCGCGGGAGCATCTGCGACGATGGATTACATGGGCAGATCTATGAAAGCACAGATGAAAGATGCCAACAGGGAAAACGCGCTCTATACGATCATAGTGGGTGATCACGAACTGGAAGCCAACAGTTTTACATTCAGAGACATGAGAAAAAGTGAGGAAGAGGCCCTCTCTTTTGAAGAGATCTTACAGAAGGTTAAATAAGTATAGTCAAAAGGACCTGTTTCTAAGTCTGTAATTTCAGAATAAACTTATCACTGACTACCGGACTCAATTTTATCACACTGTTAAGCCGTAATTAGCAAATCCAACGAATTATCTAACTAATAAGTAAAACAGTAATGAAAAGAAATTTAAATCCATGAAATAGCCACGCTGGTTTTTGAGTATGACCCAACACGCAACTTATCATTTATATTGAATTAACATTTACAACCTGAATTAATTTTAATGGATCAAGAACATGTATTAGAACGTGGACTGGGTTTAACATCAATCATTGCTATCAGTATGGGTGCAATGATTGGAAGCGGTATATTTATACTTCCTGGCCTTGCGATGGCGGAAGCCGGTCCCGCCGTGATCCTATCGTTTATCATCGCCGGATTATTGGTATTACCTGCCGCTGTCAGTATCGCTGAACTTGGAACAGCCATGCCTGAAGCCGGAGGAGATTACATCTTCATAGAGAGAGGACTCGGACCTGGGGCCGGAACCATTGCCGGGCTTGGAACCTGGCTTATGCTGATGTTTAAAGGAGCTCTTGCACTGGTAGGAGGTATGTTTTATCTGTCCGCTGTAATTTCTCTTCCCAATGTTGAAGCCACGGCAGTGATTATTGGATCTATTCTGATTGCTGTAAATATTATCGGTGTGAAACAGACTGGCGGGCTTCAGATACTTATGGTTATCGTGATGGTATTCATACTCGGGCTTTTTATCACCTTCAGTTTTACAAATGTAGAGGTGGAATATTATGCTCCGTTTTTCGATGGGGGTACAACTGGTTTGATCAGTGCAACTGTGATGGTATTAATATCTTATGGTGGTGTTACAAAAGTAGCTGCAGTCGCTGAAGAGATTGATAATCCAGGAAGAAATTTACCCCTTGGTTTACTTCTTTCCCTGATTGTAACCACTGTTCTCTATGCATTGATTGTCTTTGTACTTGTCGGACTTGTAGACGGTGAAACTTTATCAGGTTCAAATATTCCAATGGTTGATGCAGTAGAACCGTTTTTTGGTACGATCGGAATTGTATTAATTGTAGTCTCAGCCATGCTTGCTTTAATCAGCACTGCTAATGCAGGAATACTGACTGCTTCACGATATCCATTTGCATTGAGTCGTGATAAACTGCTGCCTGAAATTTTTGCCTATGTTAATAAAAAGCTGCATACACCGGTACTTTCAATTATAATCACAGGAGGGGCTATGTTGCTGATTATCATCACGCTCCCTGTTGAGGAGATTGCCAAAACTGCCGGTGCATTTCAAATCGTTGTCTATATTCTTGTAAATATCGCACTGATTGCATTCCGTACCCGAAAACCTGCATGGTATAAACCTGAATTTAAATCCCCCCTTTATCCCTGGATTCAACTATTTGGTATCATATCAGGAATAGGAATTTTAAGTCAAATGGATACTCTTCCGTTAATTGGCGGTGTGGGAATTGTCATTATCGGAATCCTGTGGTACCTGGTTTATGGCAGGCAACGGGTTGATCGGGAAGGAATCATTGGTGCGGCAATTGCCGAAAGAATGGAAACTACATATGTCGATACCAAGCCCTACAGAATTATCGTACCGATTGCCAACCCTGTCAATCAAAGACAATTATTAAGAATAGCTGCAGCAAGTGCTTCTGGCTATGATGAGGCTGAAATTATAGCTGTCAGCGTAATTGTTGTACCTGATCAGACAGCATTGGCACAGGAAGTAACTTTTGAGAAAGAACGCCTCGAAAGACGAGAACAACTTCTTGATGAAGTGCAGGATGCCGCAAGAGATTTAGATATCGGGGTGAAAACCAAAGTTATTGTTGGCAGAAACGTCAGCAGGGTTATCCTCAATTTAATCGATAAAGAAAAAGCTGATGAAGTTATACTTGGATGGAAAGGAAAAAGAAAACGAAGAAAGTTTATACTTGGTTCTATCATTGATCCAATTGTAAAGCAGGCTCCTTGCAGGGTGATGCTTGTAAAACAAAAGAGTGAAAATATTGGCAATATAGTGGCATTTGTCGGAACAGGCCCTCATTCAAAATCAGCAATCAGGCGTGCTGCTGATCTCACATATTATAATCTGGATTCAACGTTAACCCTTGTCAATCTGCGTAAATCTGAAGATGGAGCTGATAGCAAAGAATTGACCAGACAAGGAAATGAACTGATATCAAGTGTTGCCAGTGAAGCGGGTTTAGATACTGATCTGTTTGAATCTAAAGTGATCATTACAGAAGATATCGAAAAATCACTTCTTGAAATTGCCGGCCAATTTGACACAACATGTATCGGTGCAACCCGCTCATCACCACTTGAGAGAGCTCTCTTCGGTTCATTTCCAGAATTAGCCGGAGAGAAAGTAGATGGGACTGTGTTAATTATACGGGGTGAAGAACGCTCGTTTTATTCGACCTGGCACATATTTAAAAGGTTCTTTCAGCGAAATATTAATTAATCCCCGGCCATGAAATTATCCGGCTGTTGAATTGAAAAAATAAATCACAAATGAAATTCTTAATTGTACAAACAATTAAACCCAAAATTGAAACAATCAGGGTTTCTTATTTTAATTAATGCTCATAAACCTTTGTGTTTTCCCGACACGCGTGTCGGGATCGGCACCGAGAGCGTTCGCTGCAAAAAAGGTCTAACGACTTTTTTGGGTTTAAATCTGTAGAATTTATTAATGGACTTCAGGTTATCGCAGCCTCCACAATTTTCTCAAGGCGATCAGGAAATTTTAACTTCAATGCCATTTTACGTCCTTCAGGCGACATTTTTTTCCAGGTTTTCTTAAGAATACCTTCCAGTTTTTCATCTTCATGCTTATGTGAAAAATCTTCAAAATAAAACTCCAGAAATACAAGGCAGATAACATCCTCCAGCATCTGCACTTCCGGGTCGGTTTTAAGGCCTTTTTTCATAACCAGCTTCTTGACCCGCTCGATAGTTTCAGTATCATACCCCACATCCTTTAAAATCTCTTCTGCACGTTGTGCATGATATTTTTTAAGTTCGTTGCGCCATTTGATATAACCCGGCCTGTTCATAGGATACTTTTCTCGGGGGATGACCCATCGTTCGATATGCTGACACCTGGCAGCTAATCGCAGTTCAACTGAAGCATCCGGATCCATTTTATTAAGCCATTTTGTCATTCGCTCAGCATAAAGTAATTCCCCGGGATATTTCTCCCCGATCACATCTTCCTTATTTGGATCTTTCCGGTTTGCATCATCAAATCTTTGCATGGCTTGCCGGTATTTTTCATCTGTAACCATCACTAATTCAGTTTATTGAACTACTTTTTTTTCATCTGTTTGAACGCCAACACTCAAACTGCTTTTATCCATCATCGCACTGATAATTTCCTGTACACTTTTGGCATTTTTTATTTTCTCTACATCTTCACCTGGCCTAATCAGTTTGATTACATTGTTTAATGCCTTTAAATGTTCCTGGGCCTTCATATCTTTTGGACTAAGTAACACAATAATGACATGAGCCTGATTTGCTGTCTGCTGGATGTTCAGTCCTTTTTTATGAACCCCGATAAATAATACCTGCTCACTTACTTTTGAGGTATGCGATTCATAGAGAACAACACCCGGCATCACTTCCGGTGTGTAGTCAGATGAATTTTCCAGAAGCCTTCTGGAAATCCTCTCAATTTCTATATGTTCAAATATTTTATCATCTGCTATCATATCATTGATGGCAGATTCAATATCTGAGCTTTCCAGACCGATTTTGACCCTCTCTTTTTTCAGAATATTCAAATTCCCATGCATCCCCATACCCTGTCCGGCTTCCTCTTCCACTTCGGAAGGATAAATTGTAATAAAGCTCAGTTCCGGATATTTCTGTGATATAACCCTTGGCAAACGATCCAAACCCGGCCTCCAGGAAAGTGTTCCTTCTCTCGCACTGATTAAAGCTAACAGATCATTTTCCTCTTCATTAGCTTCAATCCAGCCGGGAAGATCAGACCAGAGGTTTATCGATTCATATTCAATTTCAAGATCCGGTTTAATCTTCTCCACCCGTTTTTTGACTTCCGGAGTCCGATCACGGGTCGACACCACAATCATTGTTACACCCATCTGCTCGCTCATAAGTTTTAAAGATCGAATCGTGCCCGGGAAACCTATCTCCAGAGAAGCAAATGGTGGTACTGCAATGATGAGGCGTGAAAAAGTATTAACCGGTTTTTCGATTTTACAAACCATCACCATTTCATCTACCTCTTCCAGTAGCTGATCAAGTATGCTTCCGAAAATTTTCCTTCGGGTAGAAACCTCTCCATTCCACCCGATGATTATATTCGATATGCGCTGTTCATTTATTGCCCTTGCTATCCCTTTGGCAACATTCAAATCTACCCTGGTTACAGGATTTACAGGTACTTCCGCTGCCGCAGCATGGAAAACAGCATGGCTTAACATTTTCTCACTTCTTTCCACATTGGATTCCACATTAGCGCCATCACGTGCTACGGTGAGAGGATAGAGTGGCTGATCCGATTTCTCATCCCGAACCATAAATGCGATATCCATTAATGCATCGGATGTTTCGGGATTTGCCAAAGGAACAAGTATGCGCTGTGGGGCATCTGCCGGACTGTATGGCTTTTCATCCTCCTGTAACGCAACCTGACGTCCATATTTTTCAACCAGCCAGGGTCCGAGAAGACAGGTAAAGAGAATCATGATAACCACAGCATTAACTGCAGTCTGATCAAAAAAGCCCAATTCAAATCCAACCAATGTAACCGCAAGTGTTGCTGCTGATTGTGGAGTTGTAAGCCCGTAAACCACCCATCCTTCCGCAGCACTGTATTTAAAAAGTTTATTAATCAGCCAGGCTGCCATCCCTTTCCCAAAAAACACAAGGAGTGTAAATGCAGTAATTTTTATCCATACATCGAGGCTGGTAAGCACGGCAACATCAACCAGCATGCCGACTGATATCAGAAAAAACGGGATAAAAAAGACATTACCCACAAACTGTATCCGGCTCATCAATGTGCCTGATTCGGGAACCAGCCGGTTTAACAGCAATCCTGCCATGAATGCCCCGATAATTGGTGCCAATCCGGATAGGTCTGCCAGGAAAGCTGTTGTAAAGAGTACAGCAACCATGAAAACATAATCTGTATTGGTCTCGTATTTCACATTCCTGAAATACCATCTTCCAAGACGGGGTAATATGATCAATGCAGCAGCAACAAAAATAAATACGGACGTCCCGAAACCAATCCAGTATCCCGCACCCAAATCATCACCTACTGAACCGGCAATTATTGCAAGCAAGCCTAAAGACATCGTATCGGTTACCAGTGTACCACCAAGAGCCATCGTAACTGGTGTATTTTTGGTGATACCTAATCGTTCCACTATCGGATAGGCCAGCAGGGTGTGAGAGCCCACAATAGAACCGAGCAGAAGTGATGTTGCAATTGAATAATCCAACAGATAGCTCCCGACCGCTACTGCTCCGGCCATTGGGATAAGGAATGATATTACACCAAAACCGATGCTTTTATTTCTTAATTTTTCAAACCGGTTCAAATCAATTGATAAACCTGCCATAAACATCAGGTATAACAAGCCTACCGTTCCCAGCAGATCAATCGTATTGTCTCTTTCAAGAAGTCCCAACATACTTGGGCCGGCTACGGCGCCGGCAAGTATTAATCCCACCAAACCAGGTATTTTCAGCTTCTTGATTGCAATTGGTGCCAGCAGAATAATCAGCATCACCAGGGCAAAGATCAGCACAGGATCAGAAAATGGCAGAGTAAAACTTGTAGATTCGTTCATCAAAAAGATTTAAATCAAACATTCATATTATTTCTGCATTGAATGAAGTTCATTCAATTTGAAAAGCGATTAAGATAACGATTCCTGAGTTTATACCAATTTAACTCCGGCTCTACACATCTTATTTGCTAACAAAAAATGCTTCCGTATCTGCAACTCAAAGTTGAATTTAGAATTGCATATTTTACCTGTTTACATTTTCAAGAATACGATTAATTTGATTGAAAATTTGTGAATTTAACTCTTGTCAGGTAAAAATCTTGAAAATTGAAAGTCTACAATTTCGTAATCTGGCATACTTATTAAATGAATAAAAATCAGGATTTATGTGTGGACGTTATGTTCTAAAAGCCAGTATTGAAGATTTAAAACAAAAATATCATGCAACTCCTGATGGTACTTTTGAACTCAGGCCAAATTTTAACATTTCCCCATCGGCAGATATGCCGGTGATATTTCAACCTGAACCCGGTACGAAAAGAATCTCAGTATTCAGGTGGGGACTTGTACCCTTTTGGGCGAAAGAAATCAATACCGGTTACTCCATGTTTAATGCTCGATCTGAATCTCTGGCTGAAAAGAAAACCTATAAAAAACCGTTTCAAAGTCAGCGATGTATCATTCCAGCCAGCGGATTTTATGAATGGGTAAAAAAGAACAGCACAAAAATTCCCTATTACATCACCTTTACGAATGACGAACTCATGTCGTTCGCAGGCTTATATGAAAAATGGGAAGGCGATGACGGACAAATCGTGAACAGTTTTACGATAATAACTACTGAATCGAATCATACACTGGAACCGATCCATGACCGGATGCCGGCGATACTATTAGACGAAGAATTCGATCCCTGGCTGGACCCCACAAACCAAGATGTAAATCTCCTGAACGACCTCCTGCACCCCTGCCCGGATGATCTCATTCGTTATCATGAGGTTTCCACAGAAGTAAACAATTCGCGGAATCAGGGACCGGAACTTATCAAACCTAATCAGAACCTGTTCTCATGAATACAATGGATAACATAATCCCGGCAGGGATGAATGAATGCAGTCATGCGTTTTAGCAAGGACATGTGGCCGGCATGTTGGCAGAGTCCTCACAGGTATCTCACCGATAAAACCGCGACTATTAAAACCATATATTCGTTCAGGAACGTTTCGTAATCCGCTACACAAGCCTGAATTCCACCACAAATTGTTCCGTTGATACAAATGAATTGGTTTCCGTATCCTGTGACCTGCCCACGAGATGATCCTGACGGATCATGATGGGTTATGGGTTCCAGGATGTGGAACCGAAGGTTTTGTTCCGGGAATCAATCGGAGGTGCATTCAAAGTTTTAAAGCAGAACCGGACAACCCTCCTCAACTTTAACCTCAGTCTCCCCCTTTCCCCCCCTCATTTGACGTGGAACTGAGCACTACGGCAGTACATTTCCTGGCCCCAACAAGAATGAACGGGACAGGCATAGCAGCGAAACGAGAAAATATCCCTTCTCCCCCTCACCTTTTCGCCCACTCGTCAATGCAGCGGATCAGCAAATTTTGGGTTTAAATCAATCCTCTCCACGGACCGCGATATGACCGGTGAAGCATACCGTTCGCTTCCTCATCATTTTCAAACTGTTCCTGTTCCGGGTCCCACCTGAGCGGCCGGTTCACCTTGTATGCAATATTTCCGATCGTACATACCGTTGCGGATCTGTGGCCGACTTCAACATCACAGATCGGTTTTGTCCGGTTTCGTATCGCCTCTACCCAATCGAGGTAGTGATGTTCACTGTCATACAGGCGAATATCATTTCCGCTGATCTGCTGGTTTTCAAGATTTTCGGGAACTTCAAGTACCGATCTGCTGACATCAATGGTTCCTTCAGTCCCAATAAATCGCACCGCATTCCCGATCCCGAAATCTTCCCGAACCATCGGAATGCCATTTGCATATTTATATGTTAACACCCCGTATTCACTGTCATCAGGCGGGATTACTTCAACCGGGCCTGTATCATCCATTCCGAGTGCCCACTGGGCAATATCAAACATGTGTGCACCCCAGTCAGTCATCATCCCTCCCCCGCCAAAGCGGTCGCANTANCNCCAGCGNGCCCANCCGTTCCAGTCGATNTGAGGCGCATAAAANTCATTGTAGTAGGTCAATTGTGCCGGGCCAAGCCACATGTTCCAGTCAAGATAATCGGGAACTAACTGACTCCTTAAATCATCACACGGTTCCGGTGGGCCGCCAACACTTACTACAACTTTTTCAATATCACCAATGTATCCGTTTATCACCAGTTCGGCCGCCCTCAAAAAACCCTCGCCAGATCGCTGCTGGCTTCCAGTCTGGAATACGCGTTCATTGCGCCGGGTCGCCTCTGCCATCGCTCTACCCTCTTTAATCGTGAGTGATACCGGTTTTTCACAGTAAACATCTTTCCCGGCATCAAGCGCCAGCACTCCCTGAACTCCGTGCCAGTGATCAGGAGTTGCGATTACCACTGCATCGATGTCATCCCGGCTGAGTAGTTCACGGAAATCACTGTACCCTTCACAGTCATTATACCCGGAACGGCCGGTTTCTTCGGCATAATGGCTGTTTACACGATTTAAAAAAGCCTCCAGTTTCATCTTGTCTACATCACATCCAGCCATCACCATTACATCATCGCGATTCAAAAACCATCCCGATAAACCACCTCTTGCCTGGCGGCCG
>SL_3KL_010_SEDDRAFT_10000662_pt1 | contig 29237 bp, 22 predicted proteins | sample SodLakKL_010_SED_2_FD_10381 | JGI IMG/M metagenome (IMG submission 10381)
GTACCGCGTACGGGATTCGAACCCGTGTTACCGCCGTGAAAGGGCGGCGTCCTAAACCCCTAGACGAACGCGGCATTATTCGAGACGAGTCGTGCCATCACTCGAAGTGGTGGCACGACTTTTCTGAAATAAAGCTAAAATCAATAAATCAAAAAGAGGCGACAGGCGGATTCGAACCGCCGTACGAGGTTTTGCAGACCTCTGCCTAACCACTCGGCCATGTCGCCTGATGAAATATTAAATTTCGAAGGAATGTCATTTGTATCTGAAAGTTCAAAATTCTTCGTTCGAAATTCAATATTCCGCCTCTGTACGCCCGTCAGGACTCGAACCTGAAACCTACTGCTTAGAAGGCAGTTGCTCTATCCGGTTGAGCTACGGGCGCTTATATTTTTTGAATGCTGGGTGTATGCTGATCTATACTGTAATTGGTTTCAAATTCAGTCATCAATTACAACATTCAAAAATACCGTTGTCGGGGAGACAGGATTTGAACCGCGAAAGCACTGCTTTCGCAATAGTTTTAAAGCCTGTTAGTGTTTCAAATGAATTATGCTCTGAATCAGTTACATAAATTTTTGAAAAACCCCTGTTCATTAAGTCAAGTCGGGGAGACAGGATTTGAACCTGCGACCCTTCGCTCCCAAAGCGAATGCGCTACCGGACTGCGCCACTCCCCGGATTCAATACGTCAAATAGTTTGAGTTACCGGCTCAATGATGAACCAATTTTCACTCAAATCATTTTTTCAAAAGAATTAAAAGATAAAGGTTTTAATTTCTGAATGCAATTTCATTCAACGAAAAAATCAGGGCTAAACTTTCATCTCTCTCTTCAATTCACTAATAAAACCGATGGCATAGGCACTTAATTGTATGAAAGCACAAAAAACAGATAATAATGAAATGTGAAGAGATTTTTCCTTTATGTAAGAGCCAAAAAACAACATCAGAGAATATAGCAGGTAGAGCCAGATAATAAATTTTAAAACGGGAATATTCGAAATCAAAAAAACAAAAGATGCGATAAGCCCGAACAAAAATATGGCCGGAAACAGGTGCACAGGCTTAAGTTCGTCGGGGTAGAACCGTTTTATGTTGACGCGGGCCCGGCCAAAAAAATGAAGCTGCCAAAAAAACTGTTTCAAATTTGTTCTGCGTTTGTGGTAAACAAAAGCATCTTCAATAAAAACGGTTTTGAATCCCGCTTTAATAATCCGGATGCTGAATTCAAGGTCCTCACCCATCCTGGTTAATTTATATCCACCGGTTTTTTCATACACTTCCCGGCTGATTCCCATATTGAAACTTCTTGGATGGTACGGCCCCAAATGCTTCTTTTTTCCCCGGATACCACCGGTAGTCAGAAAAGAAGTCATGCTAAAATTAATGGCTTTTTGAACCGGTGTAAAAGATGGGTGGGCTTTATCGGGGCCGCCCCAGCAATCTGCCGGATTCAGTGATAAGAACTGAGTAACTGTTTCGAAATAGTGTGGGGGAATCAGGCAGTCCGAATCAAATACAACGAAATAATCTCCTTTTGCCCGTTCAAAACCAAAATTTCTCGAGAAACCTTGTCCGCTGTTTTCTTTATAATAGTAGTGAACATCCAATTGCCCTTTAAACTGATTGACGACCGTTTCGCATCGCGTTTCAGACCCGTCTTCAATAATTAAAACTTCGAACCGTTTAAACGTCTGTTTTGTTAAACTTTTCAGCAGCTCATAAATCTCATCCGGCCTGTTATAAACCGGAATTATTACCGAGTAGAGCATAGATGCATTTCAGTTGAAAATTTTCGTTCTTTAGTCAGTCAATATAACAACATTATAAAACCAATCGATGAAGTATCTTTCTCTTATTGCCTCCCTGTTTTTTTTAATATCGGTTTCGGCTCAATCACAGCAAATTTCCATTTCGCCTGTAACAGAGCACTCCGAAAATAACCAAAACACTTTTCCTGTGAAAAATGGTGTGTTTTCAATCCATGGAAACCAGTTTGAAATAGGCGGTAAAACGATCATCAATCCGGCATCATGGTCGGTGGCTGATGCAGGCGGAAAATTTGGGTTTTTAGAGCAAAGAGGGGAGATTTATCTCAAATCGGTTGACTATAACGGGGTTAACCTTTTTGAAAAACCACTTGAGTTTTTTGATCCGGATGATGAAACCGTGAAAGTGTACCAATTTGATGACGGAAGGCTGGCTTTGCGGGATAATGTAGCCAATTTTACTTTCGTAAATCCAAAAGGCAGTCAGCTATTTTCAGTATCAAACAGCTCACAGAGTGAATACGGTGAACGGGAATCACAGCTTGCAAGGGATAAGAACGGGCGCACGGTTGTGCTGTATAATCCGGTAATCGCTTATGGCAATCAGACCGGTTCACAGGCACGGCTTGTTTTTGGAGACCAGGACAATCTTGTGTTTTTCGATGATGTGGAAAGAGAAATAAGTTATCTGGATGTCAGTCGTGACGGTGCTTTTATCACCATTATTGCTGCCAACGGCTCTGACGACCAGGTATTGATTTTCGACAGGTTTGGAAATGAAATTTACCGGCTCGATGTGGATTACACGTTTAGAGGAGCTGTGCTGAGCAAAGGAGCACAATACCTGACGGTGTATTCCAGCGGCAGGGTACAGGCATTTGAAATTCCATCCGGTGAACTTATGGGAAGTGCATCCTCGCAAGCCACAATAATTTATGCAGCATACCAGCCTGAAGATGAAACGATTATTGCACTGGGGGGATCCTATGACGGACAGAATATTTCCAATCCAACGCTGACAGCCGTTCACTTAGGCAGAAGAGAACTAATCAGAGAAGAAATTCCCTACTCAATTTCTGCTTATGATGTCTCCCAAATAGCCGTTGAAAGAAACGGGACAGGACTATACCGTTTAACCGGCCTGAACATGCACCTCGATTTATCAATCCAGTTCTGAGTTTTTGATACTTATGATTTTGAGTGCAGCTTGTATTGATGCAGTCTTCGGCATGCTCTTTTATCCGTAAAAAAAGCTCATTATTGTATCATCAATCAAGAACATTAAACATCACAAATTTCTATGGCCTGTATGAGTGATGCAAGTGCATCGTCACGGGAAGGAATAAACTCCTGACCTACATATCCGTCGTAACCGGTTTCTACGATGGCACGCATAATTGCGGGATAATAAAGTTCCTGGGTTTCATCAATCTCATTTCGTCCTGGGACACCACCCGTATGGTAATGCGCAAAATAATCGTGAAATTCCCTGATGCGTGAAATAATATCTCCCTCCATTATCTGCATGTGATAGATATCATAGAGCAGTTTCAGGTTATCGGAGCCAACACGATCCACCACTTCTACAGCCCAGGCAGTTGTATCTGCCATGTATCCAACATGGTCTACCCTGGAATTTAACATTTCAAGGCAAATTACAACTCCGTGCTTTTCAGCTATTTGTAAAACAGGTTTAACGCCCTCCACAAAATTCCGGATTCCTGTTTCGTCATCCATTTCGTCCCGGTTTCCGGAAAAACAGATCAGGTTTTTAAAACCGGCCTCGGCAACCTGTGGAATAATCTTTTCATAGCTTTCTTTAAGAGAAGAGTGTATATCGGGATGTGAAAAACCGATATGCAGGCCCGGTTCCGCTCCGTTGCACATGGGGCAATCAAGCCCGTATTTTTTAATGGTCTCGAATGAGTCCGGCCCAACAAGTTCAAGTCCTTTAATTCCAATATCAACACATGCCCGGCATAGCTCTTCCAGAGTCAGGCTGCCATAAGGCCATCGGGTAACGCAATGATTTATATTGCCTTTGAGGCCGTGTTCTTCAAGCTTTTTATCGGCAGCTTCAATTCGGTTTTTCAACCCAGAAAAAGCCATTGTACCCGAGAGGGCTCCTAACGTCCGTAATGCATTTCTTCTGTTCATTATCATTGCACCAGTTTGTTTATTGTAAAATATTCGTGGTTTATTAAAGCTCTTGCCTTTTTTAAGATATCAAAATTGAGATAAATTCTATTTGTTTATCGTGGAATACCCGTCAGACCGCTTTGAGCGGTCAAACGGGTAGCTCCATACTTTTTTTATCGCTGGATAGGCTTTGTAAAAATTTCAGCACGTTTTTAGGTACAAAATAAAAAAGCACGTGATTGGGCAACCACGTGCTTTTATTATTTTGCAATAATGTATTTCGATCGATCAGGCTTTGGCTTCCTGTTCAGATTCTGACCTGGAACTTTCCTGCTGGTTTTCATCCGATTTGTCATTATCTTCGGCATCGGTTGATTCAGGCTCAGTCCAGTCAAATTCAAGCCCGTCTCTGGATTTGTTCATCTTAATTTTGATGATTGATCCGCGAGGATGCTCTGCTTCAAGAATTTCTTCGGCCAAAGGATCTTCGATATATTTCTGTATAGCACGTTTAAGCGGCCGGGCGCCGAATTTTGGGTCAAATCCTTTATCGGTGATGAAATCTTTAGCTCCTTTGGTGAGTTCAAGTTCATACCCAAGATTTCGAATCCTGCTGAACAGCTCATCAGAAAGAATATCAATAATTTTATAGATATCTTTTTTCTCAAGCGGCCTGAATGTCAGCACATCATCAATACGGTTCAGAAATTCGGGGTTGAATACTTTCTTCAAAGCCTCCTGAATGGTTGATTTCATTTGAGCATAATCGAACTCTTTATCAGAAGATGAAAATCCGATTCCTTTGCCCATATTTCTGATATCACGGGCGCCGATGTTAGAGGTCATTATAATTATGGTGTTCCTGAAATCAACTTTTCTGCCGAGGCTGTCGGTTAGAATACCGTCATCGAGCACTTGCAACAAAATGTTGAATACATCAGGGTGTGCTTTTTCAATTTCATCTAAAAGTACAACGCTGTATGGCTTTCTACGGACTTTCTCTGTGAGAATGCCGCCTTCTTCATATCCCACATATCCGGGAGGGGCTCCCACAAGCCGGGATACGCTGAACTTTTCCATATATTCGCTCATGTCTACCCGTATCAGAGCTTCTTCTTTATCAAACAGGTACCGAGCAAGCACTTTGGCCATTTCCGTTTTTCCAACACCGGTAGGTCCAAGAAAAATGAAGGAACCAATAGGCCGCGCGGGATCTTTAAGCCCGGCTCGCGTTCTTTGTATGGCCTTTGTCAATTTTGTGATAGCTTCTTCCTGACCAACGACTTTACTGCCCAGGGCTTCTTTCATTTTCAGCAGTTTCTGGCCTTCTTTCTGGCTGATTTTATTTACGGGCACGCCGCTCATCATCGCAACTACTGAGGCCACATCTTCTTCAGTTACATCATACACGATGTGCTCCGATTCTTTTTCCCATTCCTTCTGTGCCTGGTCAAGTTCTTCCATCAGCCGTTTTTCGGTGTCCCGCAGACGGGCAGCCTCTTCAAATCGCTGCTTTTTGACCATCATATTTTTTTCGTTGCTTGTTTTTTCAATCTCTTCTTCAAGCTCAATAATATGGTCGGGCACTGTGATGTTGGACAGGTGAACCCTGGCGCCAACCTCATCAAGAGCATCGATGGCTTTGTCGGGTAAAAAATGATCGGTTACATAGCGGTCAGTGAGCTTAACACAGGCATTTATAGCATCCTGAGTATATCGCACACTGTGATGCTTCTCGTATTTTCCTTTTATCTGGTTGAGAATTTCGTAGGTTTCTTCAGAAGTTGTCGGCTCAACCATAATTTTCTGGAACCGCCGTTCAAGAGCTCCGTCTTTTTCGATGTATTGACGGTATTCGTTTAGCGTTGTGGCACCAATTGCCTGAACTTCGCCCCGGGCCAGTGCCGGTTTCAACATATTGGATGCATCGAGCGATCCGCTTGCTCCGCCTGCTCCAACAATAGTGTGAAGCTCGTCAATAAACAGAATGACGTTGTCTGTTTTTTCCAGTTCGCTCATCACAGCTTTCATTCGCTCTTCGAACTGTCCCCGGTATTTGGTTCCGGCTACAAGTGCCGCCAGATCGAGGGCTATCACTCTTTTATCGTAGAGTACGCGGGAAACTTTTCGCTCAATAATTCTGCTCGCCAAACCTTCTGCAATGGCGGTTTTTCCCACGCCCGGCTCACCAATCAGTACCGGGTTGTTTTTCTTTCTGCGGCTCAGTACCTGAGCTACACGTTCAATCTCTTTTTCTCTGCCAATGATGGGATCAAGCTTATCGTCTTCAGCAAGCTGAGTGAGATCCCTTCCAAAATTATCGAGTACTGGTGTTTTAGACTTTTCCATTTTCTTTTCTCTGGAGCTGCCAGGTGATTTAGGGCCTTTAGGTGAAGATGGTGTTGCGCTGGATGTTGCCGATCGTGCATCGGACTGTTCAACATCCCTGGTATTGCCGGATATGATCATGTCCAGCTCTTCGCGAACGGCATCATACGATACCTGAAACTGTTGCAGAATTTGGGCTGCAATATTTTCTTCATCTCGTAATAGGGAAAGTAGTAAATGTTCGGTACCAATGGTATCACTTTTGTACAGTTTTGCTTCGAGATAAGTAATTCTCAATACCTTTTCGGCTTGTTTTGTCAGTGGAATATTTCCCACTGTTACAGTACCACCGGTTCCGCGTACGGTATCTTCAATTGTTTTTTTGAGTTTGAATAGATCACAGTTCAAATTTTTCAGAATGCGAATGGCAACACCGTCGCCAAGTCTCACAATTCCCAAAATTAAATGTTCTGTGCCAATATAATCGTGACCAAGGCGCAGAGCCTCCTCACGGCTAAATTGAATGACATCTCGTACTTTGCTTGAAAAATTACCTTCCATAATGGAACCTGAAAATTTTACCTTTGCTTTGTTTCTTTAGCGTAACGAGTGAACCATATTTTTAGTTCACTTCTTTACGAAAGTAGTATGGTGAGAATGTAAATGCAAACCTAAAAAGTAACTGATAATAATCAGCTATTCACAGATTTGATTAAAACCATCAATCCAAGCTGTTATCAACAATCTGAGAGGAGTGTTGATTAAATTGTTAATCTTATGCCGGATAATAGTTTATCGGGATATTTTATAGATGTATAAAATCCTCAAAGAATAATAACTTCAAATGCGAAACAGCGATTTGTCCAGAAGTAGTTCCTGTTTGGATTTAAAATAGGGGCTTTCCGGTCATCTCTTCCGGCTGTTCCAGTTCAATCATCTTGAGCAGGGTGGGAGCTACATCGGCCAGTATCCCGTTGTTCACGGTTTTGGTTTTATCACCCACAACCACTACCGGTACGGGAACAGCAGTGTGTGCCGTGTGCGGACTGCCATCTTTTTCATACATGCAGTCTGCGTTTCCGTGATCTGAAATTATCAGTACTTCATAGCCTTTTTTGCGGGCTTCGGTCACAATGATTTCCAGTTGCTTGTCAACCGTTTCAATAGCTTTTATAGCAGCTTCCATCACACCTGTGTGGCCAACCATATCGGGATTGGCAAAATTCATAATGATCAGGTCGTAGCCTTTATCGAGATTTGAAGTAACCGTTTCACCCACTTCAACTGCACTCATTTCCGGTTTCAGGTCATAGGTGGGTACTTTAGGGCTTGGAACCATAATCCGCTCTTCGCCTTCGTTGGGAATTTCCTCTCCTCCATTAAAGAAATAGGTTACATGCGGGTATTTTTCCGTCTCAGCTATCCTTAGTTGTTTTAAACCCTGATCGCTTGCATATTCACCCAGCGTATTTTTCATCCGAAGGGGGGGGAAAGCTACGTGCAAAAACGGATCAAACGTGTCGTCGTAAGCGGTGAAAGAAACATAGTGCAGATCCAGATCCTGAGTTTCGAAAGGCAGGTCGCCCACTTGAAACAGTGCTTTGGTAATCTGCCTGGCCCGGTCTCCGCGGATATTATAATAAACAACAACATCTCCTTTTTGGATACGGCTGTTTTCTGGGGTTTGAACGGCAGACGGTTCAATAAATTCGTCGGTTACGCCGGCTTCGTAGCTTTTTTCAATTATGTCGGCTGCTGTTTCGGCCTGCCCGCCTTTTCCGTGCACAAGCAGGTCATATGCTTTTTGAGTACGTTCCCAGCGATTGTCGCGGTCCATGGCAAAATATCTTCCTACAACGGAAGCCATTGTGCCTACTCCAATTTCCGCGGCCTTTTTCTCAAATTCTTTCAGATATCGTGCGCCACCGTGCGGGGATGTATCGCGCCCGTCAGTAAATGCATGCACATAAGCATTGGGAACACCTTTTAGTTTTGCCATTTCGAGCAGCGCAAACAGGTGGTTGTTATGGCTGTGCACACCGCCATCGGAAAACAATCCCATAAAATGGATGCGGCCATTTTCCCTGGCTTTGTCGAATGCTTCGGTTAGAACAGGAAGTTCAAAAAATTCTCTCTTTTCAATGGATTTGTTGACCCGGGAGAGTTCCTGCCAAACAATTCTGCCTGCTCCGATATTTAGATGGCCTACTTCAGAATTGCCGAACTGTCCGTCGGGCAGGCCTACATCTTCACCGCTTGCAGAAAGCTGTGCATTGGGATATTTTTTAATAAGTGAATCGAAAAAAGGTTTGTTCGCTTTATCAACGGCACTGACTTCAGGATTATCAGCAATACCAAAGCCATCGATAATTACCAGTAATGCTTTTGGCAATGTCTCAGAGATTATTTACGTGTTTGGTTAGTTGAGCTTTTTTTCTTGCTGCTGTATTCGGATGAATAATTCTCTTGGTGCTCAGCCGGTCTATCAGGCTTATGGCTTCTTTCAGATATTTCTCAGCAAGATTTTTATCGGTTTCAGCTTGAACCTTTTTAATCACCGTTCTCATTTTTGAACGCCTTGTCCTGTTGTGTGCTCTGCGCTTCTTATTTTGGCGCATTCGTTTAATTGCAGATTTATGCTGTGGCATAACTAAATTGGTTATTGGAGTTTAATACTCATTATCTTTTATAGAATTACAAAATTAACGCTTCTAAATTCAACTTACAAGAAAAGATTGAATGTTACTTAAAAAAAAATTAATTTAACCGTTCTGTAAAAAATGATCATAGTTATTGACGGTCCGGCGGGTTCCGGGAAAAGTTCTACCGCAAAAGAGATAGCAAACCGGCTTGAGATACAGTATCTCGATTCCGGTGCTATTTACCGCGCGTTAACTTATCTCTGGATTGCAGCCGATAAACCAGAAAAAAATTCGTTCCTTAAATTATTGCCGGGTGTTAAGCTTCAGACAGCTTACAAAAATCAAATGTTTTTTGTGGAGCTGAACGGAGCTGATATAACCCATGCCATCAGAAATCAAAATGTTGCTGAACAAGTAAGTGATGTAGCTTCTGTTCCCGAAATCAGGAAGTTCGTCAATGATTATATGAGGAATCTTGTTTTAGATGATATTTACATCGCTGACGGACGAGATCTCGGAACAGCCGTTTTCCCGAATGCAGCCCTAAAAATTTATATGGATGCATCTCTCGAAGAACGGGCCAGAAGGCGTTACATGGAGCTACAGGAAGATGACGGATCTGCCGGGGTAACACTGGAAGATGTAAAACAGAATCTCAGCGAACGGGATCAGAAAGATCAAAACAGATCTGCCGATCCGCTGAAAAAAGCTGATGATGCCATCATTATTAACACAACCGGCAAAACATTTGAAGAACAGATATCGGAGATCATCGATATCATACAAAACAAACTTAAACTAAAACGTTAACTAAATCCCTTATTCCGAAAATCGGAATTTGGCTGTATTTAACAGGTAACCTAAATGACTGAAGATTTAAAGAAAGAATCTAATAAACCCGAAAAAGAAGCTGAAAGTACTACAGCAACAGAAGAAGCTGTAGCTGAAGAGATTGAAGCAGAAACAAAAGAAGAAACAGCAACTGAAGAGAAAGAAACTGCTGAAGAAGTGAGTGAAGAAACTGTGACTGAAGAAGCTGCTGAAACCCAAAAAGTTGCTGAAAAAGAGAGTGAAGTAGAAACCGAAAGTGAGGAAGAGAATGAGAGTGCCGAAGAAGAAAGTGAGCCGGAAGAGGAAGTAGTTTTGCCGGTCTACTCAGGTGATGTGGAAGGCGAAACTTATACGTTCGACCAACTGGAAGCCGCATCAGAAGATTATTCGGATGATGAGTTCCACCAACTCGCGGGGATGTACGAAAACACACTCAGCAGAATTGAAGAGAAAGAGATTGTAACCGGAATCGTCGTTTCGGTTGATGAAAAATATGTTATTGTTGATATCGGCTTCAAATCGGAAGGTATTGTACCGGTTAATGAATTTTCAGCCAAGGTTTTAGAAAACCTGCAGCCCGGCGATGAAGTAGAAGTATTTCTCGATAAAGTAGAAGACCGCGAGGGGCAGTTAATCCTATCACGCAGAAAAGCAGATATTCTGCAAGCCTGGGAGAAGCTTGAGAAAAGTCACGAAACAGGTGAAGTTATTGAAGGATTCATACAGCGAAGAATTAAAGGCGGTATGGTTGTGGATGTGTTTGGTATTGATGCATTCCTTCCCGGCTCTCAAATTGATGTGCGTCCCGTTCGCGACTTTGATGCCTATGTTGGCAAAACCATGGAGTTCCAGGTTGTAAAGCTCAACATGCAAGCCGAGAATGTTGTTGTTTCACACAGAGCACTTATCGAGTCTGACCTCGAAGACCAGCGCCAGGAAATTCTTGAAACCATCGAATCTGGACAGGTACTTGAAGGCATCGTGAAAAACATCACCGATTTTGGTGTGTTTATCGACCTTGGTGGAGTTGACGGACTGCTTCACATCACCGATCTCTCATGGGGACGTGTAGACCATCCGGAGGAGATTGTAAAACTTGACCAGAGGCTGAACGTTGCTGTTATCGACTTTGATGATAACTCCAAACGCGTGTCCCTTGGCTTGAAGCAACTGCAGCCGCATCCGTGGGATGAAATCCATGTGAAATATCCTGAAAACCTGCGTGTACAGGGTCGTGTGGTTTCTATCGCCGATTACGGAGCGTTTATTGAGCTGGAGAAAGGAGTTGAAGGCCTTATTCACATAAGCGAAATGAGCTGGACACAGCATATCAAGCACCCATCACAACTTGTTCAGAAAGACGACATTATCGAATGCGTTGTGCTGAACATCAATGAAGATGAGAAGAAAATTTCTCTGGGAGTTAAGCAGTTAGAAAAAGATCCCTGGGAAGACCTTCTGGACAGATACCCGATCGGTTCTACCCACAAAGGAGTCATCAGAAATCTCACAAACTTTGGTGTGTTTGTAGAGCTTGAGCCCGGTATTGACGGCCTGATTCACGTATCGGACCTGAGCTGGACCGAAAAAGTAGAACACCCGAACGAGGTAGTTGATAAAGGACAGGAAATCGATGTTGTGATTCTGGCTGTTGATTTTGATAACCGCCGTATTACACTGGGCCACAAACAAGTGGAAGAGAATCCCTGGGAGAAATATGCCGAGGAGTATGGCCCGGGATCATCCGTGTCCGGTGAAATTTCAAAAGTCACCGACAAAGGGATGTTCGTTAAGCTTGAACTTGGAGTGGATGCTTTCCTGCCGGGAGACAAACTCGCTGAGCCGGTTGAAGATCTGAAAGCCGAATTTAATGAAGGCGATAAGATTGAAGGCCGTGTAGTGGAGTTCGACGAGCCGAGCAAAACGATCGAAATTTCGCAGCTTGAAGAAGATGTAAAGAAGAAGCCAAAGGCGAAAAAGAAATCAGATAAAGATAGTGTTGAGACCGGAACACCGACACTTGGTGAAGTTTCTGGTTTGGCAGACAAGCTGAAAGAAAAGGAAGATAACGACAAAACCAATAAATAACTGGTAATCCTTTTTTACCAGCATGATATTAAAAGACTTCTGGTATTATACCGGGAGTCTTTTTTTGCCTTTTTACTAACGGAAGGAAAGAGTAGTGTTACGATAAATATTATTTGCCTGCATAAAAAAATACTGCCTTCTCTGCAGGATCAGTAGTGCTTTTTACCTTACTATTGGTTTCTCTGTTATATGTATAAGCAACATTTCGTATAGAGTTCAACTCTTTTTGGTTTGTATAATTAACTCTTACTGCATCTCCGTCAGGTGTTAGCCTGGATATTGCCGATCTCAACTGATCGTATTTAGATCTGCTTTTTCTGGATACTTTTACTTTTGCCCTTGGTACAAGTTTAATTTTCATTGTAAGTCCTCAATTTAGAATTTGTTACAACACACACTTATATCTCTTTTTTTTAAATAAGTTCCCTTTTTTTATGTAACTATCATATTTATAGAAACTCAACAATTCAATTAAGAAATGCTTGTAATCGTAATGTAAATTATTTTTTTGTCTAATAAAATATCTTGCTTCAATTAACTACAATAATTAATTAATATTAATGAATCATCCTGTCTGTGTTTATTATCTCAATTTGCATTTGTTATAACATAAATAAGTTAAAATAGCACAAAGACAGGGTTAGTTTGTCCAACTTATCGAGCGGAATTTGATTTTGAGAGTAAGAATATAATTGAGATTATTTTCAAACCAAATTCAATGGCAATACTTAGAGGTTATGCAATTACGGTCTTAATGAACTATTTGAGCAGGGAATAGATGGTGTAATTAAAAACGGTATAATAACGGATGCACCTTCCTAAAATTAAATTCAGAAAGTTTTAGCCCTGGCTGATGGAATAAAATTGTATTTGTTATATCAGGGAACCTGCACTGTTGACAAAATCTGTCTGATCATATCTTCCGTAGTAATGTTCTCCGCTTCGGCTTCGAAGGTGGGTATGATACGGTGCCTGAGAATGTCCATCGCAATAAATCGCACATCTTCCGGGGTAACGTAAGCACGGTGCTGCATAAAGGCGTGAGCTCTTGCTGCAAGATTCAGATTTATAGACGCTCTTGGAGATGCACCGAATGCAATCAGGTCGGCAAGCTCGGAAATCTGATAGTCGTCTGGGTTGCGTGTGGCAAAAACCAGGTCTACAATGTAGCGTTCGACTTTTTCATCGGTGTAAATTTCGTTGATTACTTTGCGTGCATCCAGGATTTTTTTTGAAGTAACCACCGATTTTAATTTTGTTTTCGGACCTGTTTTAGCCATGCGCCTCATGATTTCCAGCTCTTCATTTTTTGAGGGATAATCAATTTTCAGTTTCAGCATAAAACGGTCTACCTGTGCTTCAGGAAGGGGGTAGGTTCCCTCTTGTTCAACCGGGTTTTGCGTTGCCAGCACGAGAAAAGGATCTTCAAGGGCAAAGGTTTCTTCGCCTATGGTAACCTGTCTTTCCTGCATGGCTTCCAGCAGTGCACTTTGAACTTTTGCAGGCGAGCGGTTTATCTCGTCTGCCAGAACGATATTTGAAAAAATGGGCCCCTTCTTAACGGTAAACTCCATTTTCTTTTGATTGTAAATCAGCGTGCCAACCAAATCTGCAGGCAGCAGATCAGGGGTAAACTGAATGCGCTGGAATTCCGTGTTGATAACAGTAGCCAGGGATGATACGGTCAAGGTTTTTGCAAGGCCGGGAACCCCTTCGAGAAGAACATGGCCGTCAGCCAGAAGCCCAATCAGCAGCCGGTCGATCATATATTTTTGGCCTACGATAACATTGTCCAGTTCGGTATAAATATCATCAATGAAGGCACTGTGTTTTTCAATTTTTTCTCCAAGTGCCTGCATGTCTACTGTTGAAGTACTCATTAAAGAAGGATTAATCAGTTAGAATTATCTTTTTAAATCAGCATTAAGATTATAGAGGCATTAAAAATAACCGTAACAAATCAGGTTTGCTGAATTACAGCCCCAAAAATAAGTGATATTTAGTAAACTCTTCCAAAATTGTTTGTCAAAAATCATAAAAGGGCTAAAACAATTCAAAATGGAGTCTGAGAGTTTCTTAAATTTGACGGATTCAAAAAAATTACGAATGCTGTAATTGATTTGAAGTAAATGGTAAAAAGCACCTAAACCTGCAATATTCACCAAGAAATTTCAACTTGTATTTGATGTATCTTGCACTTGAAACATAGAAATGAAATTGATCAACTATTATTTATGAATAATGCAGTAAAATGCTTGAAGCCATTTTTAAATTTGGGTACCTTGGTGCCGTTAAATTAAAAGACTAAAATGGAACTATATTCATTTACATTTCTTGCGGTTTTAGCAATTGCTTCGGCTGTGGGGATGATTCTCACCAGGAATACGGTAAATAGTGCCCTGCTACTGGTACTTAATCTGCTCTCGGTTGCCGGCTTGTACCTGGTTTTACAAGCTCAGTTTTTGGCACTGATCCAGGTTTTGGTGTATGCAGGAGCCATAATGGTGCTTTTTCTTTTTGTTATTATGCTGCTGAACCTCGATGAAGAAGAGAGCTTTTTTGATAAAATCAGGGTTAAGTATATAGTAGCCTTTCTTTTAGGAGTGGTAATATTCGGACAAATTCTGTACAGCCTCGGTGGTATTACTGATTTACTGCCCGAAATTTCTGAAGAGATGGAGTTTGCCGGAACGGTTGAAGCACTTGGCGATGTTCTCTACACCGATTTTCTTTTTGCTTTTGAAATGACGGCAATTTTGCTGACGGCTGCCGTTGTGGGGGCAATTATGATAGCACAATATAAAAAAACAGATAAGGGTGACTCGTAATGGTAGGAATTGACTGGTACCTGGCACTTAGTGCAGTCATCTTTACGATCGGGATGATTGGAGTTTTAATCCGCCGAAATGCTATTGTGGTATTTATGTGCGTTGAGCTGATGCTGAATGCCGTGAATTTATCACTTGTGGCTTTTAGTGCATATCATGGAGATGTAACCGGGCAGATTCTGGTTTTCTTTTCGCTTGCCGTAGCTGCTGCCGAAGCAGTGATTGGCCTCGCTATTATTCTTGCCATTTTCCGAAACAACCTGTCTGTAGATATTACAAAAGTGAATTTGCTGCGTTGGTAAATTCAATAATTACGCCGAAGAAAATAATCAGTAATTTCATCTTTAATTTAACGGTGAATTTATTTTAATACTGTAATTTGAGGATTCAAATATTGTGAAATCACTACTGGTGTAATTTCTTGAAGATCATTAAATCGTTAATTTTTGGTGCTTTATTAATTTGTTGTACGCTTCCGGAGGTGTTCGCGGAAAGTAATGAACCTCAGCTTATCCTGATACACCTGGATGCGGCTTCCAGCTATTATGTTCAGCAAGAGATGAAAAAGGGAAACCTGCCCAATCTCGAATCCTACTTCGGTGAACACGGCAGGATTGACTATACCATCACATACTTCCCGAGTAAAACACCTACTGTTATTTCCAGTTTACGGTTAGGTGATAGTGTGCGGAATGCAAATCTGCCGGGGTGGGAATGGGTTGTTGATACAGCAGAGGGACCGATCGTAAAAACCATTGGGACATTTCTGCAAATGGTTTTTTCCAAATCCAGGCTCTCAACCCCCAATATCATTTATGGTGTATCCATGCTAAACTGGATGGCAGGCCCAGCTCTTTTGAACACTGCTGACTATCTGAAAGACTATAATGTTCTCCAGTTTTACTGGTACAATGTTGATACTCAAGGACATTTTAGAGGCGAAGAGGCTTATCTGAGAGAACTTGCTGATTTTGACCGCCAATTTGGAAGGCTGGTAAAACGGCTGGATGACGATGTCAATATTATTATTTATGCCGATCATGGCATGAAATTTGACGGAGGAATTGAGATTGGCCCTATCATTGAGAGACTCGTTAATGATGATTTGGCTGTCTATTCCTATCCTTCGTTATATTTGGAAAATGGGGTTGATGAAGACTATTATGCAAAAAGAATTTTAGAAGAGACTGAAATTGATTTTACTTTTTACAGGCTCAATGAAACCCAGGTAAAAGGGTATCACAGAGACAGCAACATCATTTTTACAAAAAATTATGATGACATCACAATTAAGTATGAGTATACCGGAAGGGATGTTTTGCGATATTATGATAAAGGGTACAATGGTGAATTTTTAACACGTGATGAATGGCTGGCTTATACTCACAAATTTCATTATCCGCTGGCACCGGTAATTCTGTTTCATCATTTTGATAATCCGGCTGCTGCTGATGTGATTACACTTTTTGATGAGACTAAATTTCCAAAAACCAATTATGGAAGTTCGGGTAATCATGGAGGATTTACCTACTTAGATATGACGGTACCCCTTTTTGTCCGCGGGCCAGATGTTGAATCGCTCTATAATCGTGAATACTACTGGCTACCAAATTTATTTCAGGATTTTGATCAGATTGACTTTGATCAGTCTCCGCCGCGTGATCGCCACTTTTTTGCTTCACGTTACGATTTTTGGAAAAACAGAACAGAAACAGATCTTGTTTTTTCTCCAAAATATCGTATCAAATATGGAGCTACAGCTTTTCAATCCGATTTTAATAATCTCTCTTCATTTGACCGTGTTGACATTTATGGAATGGGCGATATTTTCCGTTCATACCTTTCCAGAGTATGGATGGGAACAGGAGTGGAAATTCAAAATTCCGAGATAAAACCACTCTTTATTTTTCAATACGATATTCACATCCGAAGATTTGTTTTTCATAATTCGTTTGCCACAAACCGGCCGTACAGGTTTCGGGCATCCTACGAAGTGAGGCCCTGGCTGGCTTTTGAATTGGTAAACTTTACTTCTTTCGGCATCCGCCTCGATTTTTGATCAAAAAAATCTGTCAAGGGCAGGCATGAAGGTCACTCTATCTGGAAATACATTCAGATAGAACACAAAATAGACTGACTTTAATGGAAAAAAAATAAGACGGGTTTAAAGAAAGTTTGGCATTGAAACATCACGTCCCCAAAAAAAATTAGCAGTATTCCGACCAAAGAATACTGCTAAATATCATCTACAGACGGCTATTACCCCATTTGCAAATTTAACATACTTTTATAAAGGGGCATCTGCAATAGGTAATATAGCGTATTTTAACTACGTATAATTACTTATTAGTAATTTTTAAAGCTTTTCTTCTTCGATAGCGTAGCGAACAAGTGCAGCGGTATTTTTTAATTCAAGCTTGTTCATTAGATTCGAACGATGCGTTTCTACCGTGCGGGTGCTTATAAAAAGCATATTGGCTATTTCCGAGCTGGTGTATCCTTCAACAATCAGTTTTAGAATTTCCCGTTCACGTTTTGTTATAATTTTTTTATTTGATGAGGGAGTTTTTTTTGCAATATCGGTATATCTGCCAATCATAATTTGAGCGATGTGCGATCCAAATGCCTGCTTGCCGGCCGCCACGTCTTTCGTTATTTTGATCAGTTCATCGGCAGAACTGTTTTTTGTAAGATAACCTTTTACACCGGCTTTGATGGAATGATTCAGGTGTGATATTTCGGTAGAGTTTGTCAGGACAATGGCCAGTACTTCATGATTAATATTCTTTAAATCCTGCATTAATGTATGCACATTAGTGTCAGAGATACTTGATGAAATAAGACAAATAGAATCCGGATTATTTTTGAAGTGGTGAATCAGATCCCGGCCTGAAGCAACCGAATGTAGTACCTGGAATTTTCCCGAATTGTTAAGAACTGTAGAAATTCCAATTCTGTAAATATCATGCCCTTCTGCAATCAATAATTTTACAGTTTTCATGATTTTGGCCGTCTATTTTCCCGTAATTAGTAATTGAATATAATTCTTATTTACGAAATGTAAACTTTTTTTTAAGCCGAATAGCAGAGAATCGGAATATAATTTAAGGATTTTGTATTTAGTCAGGTCTTTTTTAAATCTTTAAAGTTGTTTTAAGCGAATGGTTCACAGATTGTTTATTTTTCCCGATTAAATTAAAATCGATATTAACGACCGAATTAAGAAATATTTTTATTTATGAGCTGGCTAAGAACCCATAATTGCGGAGAATTATCAATTACAAACAAAGGGGACGAGGTAGTACTTAACGGATGGATAGCCACCCGGCGTGACCTGGGAGGACTCATTTTTCTGGATTTGCGGGATCGCTTCGGAATTACCCAAATAGTTTTTGATGAAACCAACAAAAAACTTCATGAGCAAGCAGAGCAATTGCGGCCGGAGTATGTAATTGGTGTAAGAGGCAAAGTTTTAGCCCGGGGTATAGAAACCATCAATCCGGAAATGAAAACCGGCGAAGTGGAAGTGGAAGTCTCGGATTTGATTGTATACTCCAAAGCCGAAACACCACCATTCGAAATCAAAGATGATATACCCACAAACGAAGAAATCAGGCTGCGATACAGGTATCTTGACCTGCGCCGTCCTCAACTGCAGAAAAATCTACTACTCCGGTCTGAGGTTTATCACACCATTCGCAATTATTATCACCAAAAAGCATTTGCGGAGGTAGAAACTCCTGTACTAATGCGATCAACACCCGAAGGTGCCCGCGATTATCTTGTTCCCAGCCGTGTGAATGCCGGGAAATTTTTTGCCCTGCCGCAAAGTCCGCAAACATATAAACAATTGCTCATGGTTTCGGGAATGGATCGCTATTTCCAAATTGTAAAATGCTTCCGGGATGAAGATTTGCGTGCTGACCGCCAGCCGGAATTCACTCAGGTGGATGTGGAGATGTCTTTTGTTAACGAAGACGTGATTTACTCGGTTCATGAAGAACTGATGGCCACTATCTGGAAAGAGCATCTTGATGTGGATGTAAAACTGCCGTTTCCGCGGATGACCTACAAAGAAGCCCTTGAAACCTATGGAACCGATAAACCGGACCTTCGATTCGATATCACCATTAACGATCTCTCCGAAGATGTTGCCGAATCCGGTTTCAAAATATTCCGGTCAATCGTGCAAAAAGGCGGCCGTGTTCTTTCTGTAACTATTCCCGGGCAAGGCAAACTTGGACGCGGAGCTCTGGATCGCCTCACCAAGCGTGTTCAATCTCAAACCGGAGCTGCCGGAATGATTTTCATGAAAAAAATTGATGGAGAGGTCTCATGCAGTGTGGGGAAGTTTTTGGATGAAGACACCATGAAAAAAATGGCTGATACCTCGGGCGCCAAAGACGGCGACCTGGTGCTAATTCTGGCCGGTGCAGCTCCGGATGTGTACCATCAGATGGGAACGCTGCGGCTGATGGTTGCGAAAGATTTTGATTTGATAGATACCACACAAACCCGTTTTCTGTGGGTAACCGAGTTTCCACTGTTTGAATGGTCGAAAGAAGATTTAAGATTTTATTCACTGCACCATCCGTTTACAGCACCCAAGCCGGAAGATATTTCTCTGCTTGATGATTCTCCGGAAAAAGTAAATGCGCGTGCATACGATCTGGTATTGAACGGAAGTGAGATTGGTGGTGGTTCAATAAGAATCCATGATACATTATTGCAACAAAAAATCTTTACAATTTTAGGAATAAATGAAGAAGAAGCCCGCCATAAATTCGGCTTTCTGCTTGATGCATTCCGGTACGGTGCACCGCCGCATGGTGGAATTGCACTTGGATTAGACAGAATAATCATGCTGATGTCCGGTTCACAAAGCCTGCGTGACGTTATCGCGTTCCCGAAAAATCAAAAAGCACAGAGCCTGATGGATAATTCGCCGAGCGATGTAGATGAACAGCAATTAAAAGAGCTGCACATTTCACTGAGAAAATCAGCATTGAAGCCATGAACAATCAGTTAATAGCCTGAAATATAATCTTAATTAAACAAACACCACATTGAAAACCGCTGGTATTGACGGCTGTAAAGCCGGATGGATTCTTGTAACTTTTAATGAAAACCCGCGTTACGAAATTCTTCGTACTGACGATGAATTTGAAGGCGTTTTAAATCATTTCAGCCGGATTTTTATAGATATGCCCATTGGTCTGGAAGATGAAAAATATACCCGGGAGTGTGATCAGCTTTTGAGAAAAAAACTTGGGGTGGAATATTCCTCATCGGTTTTCAGCCCCCCGATTCGTCCGGCACTGCACGCACCGTCATACGTTGAGGCAAATATTCAAAGTTTTGAATACACCGAAAAAAACCTGACACTTCAGGCTTGGAACATCACTCCAAAAATTAAGGTGCTCGATCAGATTTTAACTGCAAATCCGGAGCTCCGGGAAACGGTTTTTGAAAGTCATCCCGAACTGTTGTTCATGAATTTAAATGGCGGTATGATCTACCAAAAAAAGAACACAAAAAAAGGGCTGCGCCATCGGCTTGATTTAATCAAAGAACACGAACCCATTGCGGCCGATTTTTTCCGGGAAATTAAAGAAGAGTACCGCAGGAACGAAGTTGAAGAAGATGACATCGTAGATGCAATGGCCCTTGCACTTGCTGCAAAACATTCTACGGATAAAACTATTAAAACCCTGCCGGATGAACCATCGCTCGATTCCGAAGGCCTGAAAATGGCCATTCACTATATTTGATGCCCTGTCTTCAAAGAGCTTAAACCGGTTGTTACTGATTTTTCTCCAGAATTTTCTTGTATTTAACTCCGGCTTTGTAAACCCGATTCAGACCGTTAAATGCCGCAATTTTATAGGCTTCGCTATATGTGGGATAATTCAGGACCCGCTCTATAAAATATTTTATATCACCGTTATAAGCCATTACTACCTGTCCGAGATGGATGTTGTCAGTTGCCTGCTCGCCAATAATATGAACACCCAATAGTTTTAAGTCGTCTGTTTTAAAAACAATTTTTAAAATTCCATCGGTTTCATGGTTCAGGTCTGCACGTGTTAGTGTTTTGAAATAAGCCCTGCCAACGGTTACATCTATTCCAAGTTCTTTGGCTTTTTTCTCTGTTAATCCGATACCCGATATTTCAGGAATTGAATAAATTCCGAAAGGAATATCCTCGGTTTCCGGAGTGATTTTAGTAGAACTGCCAAACATACTTGTTGAGGAAAGCCGCCCCTGCAGAAAAGATGCTGATGCGAGTGATGGCTGGCCGATTACATCGCCGGCTGCGTAAATATTGGAAACTGAAGTGCGATAATGATTGTCAACTTTTATATGGCCGTTTTTATCCGTTTCAACACCTACTTCTTCGAGCCCAAGAGTTTTGGTATTGGGAATTTTACCTCCAATGTAAAGTACGTGATCGGTTTCTACAACCTGTAACTGTTCCTGATCTTTAACCTTGAACAAAACCTCGTCGCAGGTTCTCAAATCATTTGTACTGATTTTTTTGATTTTTGTGTTGTTGAAAATCTGAATGTTCGTCTTTTTAATTGATTTGATTAGCTCAGCCTTTACCTCTTCATCAAGAAATGGCAGCACTTCATTCAAGTCGCTAAGTATTGTTACACGCGAACCAAGGGCGGCAAAAATTGTGGCAAATTCAATAGAAATAATGCCGCTGCCAATAATTACAAGGCGCCTTGGAATATGAGTTAATTCAAGAGCGGATGAATAATCAAGAATTCTTGCGTGGTCTACTTTAAAATTTTTAGGTTCCGAAGGCCGGCTGCCTGTGGAAATAAGAATGTATTTGGCTGTATAGTTATTTTTATTATTTAGCTGATCTGTTACCTCAACTGTGTTTTTGTCTATTATCCGGCCCCAGCCCCTGGCAGTTTCAACCTCGTTTTTGATGATATCATCTTTGAACTGGCGGTTTTTGCTATCAAGTATGGGTTCTTTATACTCCATGATATCTTCCATTCTGAAACGTTCGAATGGTTTTCGTCCTTTCTCATCGCCAAATTGTTTGTGAAATGATTGTATTAACTTCGCGGCTGCCCGCAGGGCTTTACTCGGAACAGTGCCCTTGCTGATCCAGGAACCTCCGAGATTGTGATCACTGGCTTCAACGATTAAAACTTTTTTATCGAATTTTGTGCTTTGCATGGCGCAGGAAAATCCTGCCGGGCCACTGCCGATGATGATCACGTCGTAATCAAAAGTCATATATATCTTGGGTTATTTTCTGATTGCTCAAAGATAGAGTTATTTCTGCATCAATTCCTCATCACGTTAAAGATAAAAGAAGTGGCGTGAATTATGGAACGATTTTGTGTGAATTTAATATTGTTACAAGTAGTTCAAAATAATTAACACATTGCTGAATAATGTGTTATAGTAATTGAAAACAAAAACAAAAAATAATTAATAAAATGGCACACGAACTTCCAGATTTACCTTACCCTAAAGACTCACTGGAACCAACGATAGATGCAAAGACGATGGAAATTCACCACGGGAAGCATCATCAGGGATACACGAATAAATTGAATGCTGCTCTTGAAGGGCACGAATTTGCATCACTGCCTGTAGAAGAGGTATTACGCCGAATTAACGAAGTGCCTGAAGATATTCGCCAGGCAGTGATAAACAACGGAGGTGGTTATGCAAATCACAACCTGTTTTGGACTGTAATGTCTCCCGATGGAGGTGGAAAGCCGTCAGGAGAGTTGGCAAAAGCTATTGATGACGAATTTGGCAGCTTTGATGCATTTAAAGAGAAGTTTTCTTCAACAGCCGCCGGGCAGTTTGGCTCTGGTTGGGGATGGCTGTGCGTGGATAGTTCAGGCAAACTGAAAGTACTTTCCACTGCAAATCAAGATAGCCCGTACATGCATGGACTGACTCCCATTCTTGGAGTAGATGTGTGGGAGCATGCCTACTATCTGCACTATCAAAACAGAAGGCCCGACTATCTGGAAGCTTTCTGGAATATCGTGAACTGGTCACAGGTTGAAGAAAATTACAAAGCAGCCAAATAAGGTTTTGTTTTTAATAGAAACCAAAAAAGGCGCTCACACGAGCGCCTTTTTTTCTTCATAAATTTTAATTCACGCTTAATTTAAACCAGTCGTTCTTACTGTAGAGCTGCCGTTGTCTTGTCTGCCGGGGCATGCCCCTTGTTTGGCCATATCGCCGGTCCTGGCGGGATAAATTACTATTACTATCATGCCGAATTCGGAATGAAGGTGGTTCAACAGCAAAGCCAATCCACAAATCGTTCTTTGTTACATTGTAGATAGAAGAACCATCTATGGGAATTTTCATCTCAAGCGATACATAACGCCGGTCTTCGTCAGTAGCAATCTCCATCCCGTCTATTTCGAGTTGTGATTTGTCAACAAATCCATGTTCCGGCCTGTCATCGTACCGCTCAACAATCATTACTTTCGAAAATAGATCTTCCGAAAGATCATTCATCAGTTCAATATTTTCGGGTTTTTGTCCCCATTCCTCATCAGTGATGAATTCGTTGTAAGCGTTTGGATATTCACGCAGCAAGTTGAACGAGCCAGCAGGATACCCGATTCCCACCTTGTTTCTATCATCTCTTGAATTGCTCAGATAAACGATTAATCCCATTTGGCGTATGGCACGGTCGGCGATGGGATTTCGCACATCAACAAATACGTAGAGAAAATCTTCGTAAAGCGTTGCGTGGTACTGAATCTCATCGGATGTGTTCAGCCTGAAAGTATCCGTATTCCAGGAAGAGAGGCTGCCATCTACTTCTATTGGGCCTTCAACTTCCTGAAGTGTAAGTTGTTCAGTGCTGGAACAAGACCACAGGAATAAAAAAGAGATCGGAACTAAAGTTAATACTGCACATTTTTTAAATAATTTGGACATAAATCTATTTCAATTTTACTTTTGGTACTTCGGAAAAAGTTGGCTGATTGCACCTTATTTCACAACCTATGACTTTTTTTGTTGATTAAAAACCTTGTTCTTGATTAACAGAAACGTTTCTTGGGTATAAATTGTATAAACTGGCTGATGATTAATAAAATGAAACTATACACTCAAAACAATGTGTTAAAATTTCTATATTTGAGTGGAAAATTTTCAACAAAAAGAACACAATTATGCAATTTGGATTTGGAATAGGCCCTGATACCTCCTGGATGCGAAAAGAGCTTACCGATATCGGTCTTGATGAACTTACTACTCCGGAAGAAGTTGACCGGGTAATGAAACACAATAATAGCGGAACCATGCTGATGGCTATCAATTCGGTTTGCGGATGTGCAGCCGGCAACGCCCGGCCGGGATTGGCCATTGCTTTGGAAAAAGCAGAACAGAAACCTGATAGCCTTGTAACGGTTTTTGCCGGCCAGGATAAGGAAGCTACTGCAAGAGCCAGAGAGTATTTCAGCGAATATCCACCATCATCACCGGCTTTTGCATTTTTTGTTGATGGTGAAATAAAAGCTATGATTCCCCGGCACCGCATCGAGGGCAGAACCAAAGAAGAAGTCGCCCAGGATTTGTTAATGGTGTTTGATGCTTTTATCAAACAGGAAGAAAAATAAATTCCGAGAAAGGATACTTAATACTTGGAGAAGCCTAATTTTTGGAAAAAGCCCGTGTCAATACTCTCGGGCTTTTTTTATATCCGGGTGGTTAGAATTCCCCCACTTAACCAGAGCTGAATCTGCCTGTATTGAATATTAAAATAGCCCTGATTTCTTTGCAGCAGATAATTATCGAACGGGAAATACTCATTTCTCATACTGGGCCGTTCAAATGTATAGTTATATCTCGGGTCAGATCGGTCGTAAGAGTACGACCATTTCATTGTATTCAGGTATCGGTCAACATACCATGGCGGCCCGAACAGAATGTACATCATTCCAAGATCGGTTTTCCATCCTTCTTTAAAGTTTGTGAACTGTTTGTTGGCCTGCTCTACGCGTTCATAATAAAGTTCTATCACTGCTTTGGCCTGATTCATATTGCCGATGTTTGAGAGCCAGAATCGGTCTATAGCTTCTTTTAGTGAATCCGGTTCCTCAATCTCCATCATACGTTCGTGATCCCGCCGGTCCATAAGATAGATGAGTGGTTCGGCCAATTCTTTTGGTGTTACCACAGCGGGATAATTCTCACTCAAAATTGCAAAATCTCTCGCCTTGTAAACCCGGTTGCCATCTTCGTCGGTAGTTTCGGCTTCAAAGCGGTAATTGCCGCGTCCGAGGTTTTCATATTTTGTTTCAATCAAAACACTTCCGGGCTGATCCAGCCTTCTTGTAATAGCATCGAGTTCATCCGGCCTTCTCATATCTACTCCTATATAAGGCAGGGTGGATGGGCTATAGTTGTTAAAATTCATAGGCCGGGCGGCTGATGTATCTGCATTAAACTTAAGCAGCCTTGAGTTTATCTCAAGAGGGGCATCCATATCATTATTTGTAACCTGGAACACAAATTTAAGGCTGTCGAGGCCAGATGAGGCTGTATAAGTGGTTATCGGATGAAAATCTCCTTCGGGGTCGTCATTGGTTTTGCCCAGCAGCCGGATGGTGGTCAGATTAATTTCGGGTTGTTCCGGATCCGGAATTATTGCCTCACTCTTACGGGTTGAAGCCTTACCAGATGTGCGGTCAAGTACGGAAACCTGTACCTCAAATTTTCCGGGCCTGGCTTCGAGTGATTCATCGTGGGTAAAAACGTCCTGGCTCAGGTATCCGCCGTCAAAAGAAGATTCAATATCAAAATCACGGCGTACGTTTTTTGAAAAGTCTCCTTCAATTTCCAAAATTCGGATTTCAAGAGAAACTTCCGCCGATCGAACATCATTGTGTGTAGAATAGATCAAACTGCCTAAAACAATATCAGTGGTGATATTAATTAAAGCTTCATCTGTTTCACTGAGAAGTCCGATAGAAGACATTCTCAATTCAGGATATCCATCCTGGAAATGAAAGAACGAACCACGTTCAATGTCCGGGTTGGCCGATCTTACACAACCTGTTGCGAAAGCAACAAATACGGCTGCTATCATTAAAAGTGTATATTTTGTATTCACAGTCATGAAATAGAAGGTTGTTTACAATAAAATTGAAGAAGTAAACTCGATTAAAATCACATTAATTAAAAAATGCGATATCTTTATAAATTGTCTATCATTTACCTGACTGAATAAACGTATGACATAGCTTGGCATTATCAAAAAATCACTGCCCTATTATAACAGTTATTTTGGCTGATAATTGCTTTTTTTTGTATGAATTCTATTATCTATTTAAAAAATCTATCAATAACAAAATTTATTTATGATTAGTAGTACCAGAAGAACAAAAATTGTTTGCACATTAGGTCCAAGCAGCAACACTTTAGAAACAATAGAGCAGTTACTGCGTGCCGGGATGAATGTGGTCAGAATAAACTTCTCTCATGGCACACACGAAGATCACAAAAAAACGATCGGCTACGTTCGCAAGATTGCAAAAAAATATAAATATTCCATTCCGGTATTAATGGATCTTCAGGGCCCAAAAATCAGAGTGGGTCATATGAAAGAAGGTGCTCAATTACTGAAAGAAGGTTCTTTTGTAAAAATTACCACCGAGGATGTTGAAGGAACCAATGAAATTATACCAATTGATTATAAAGGGCTGACCGAAGATGCCAGAGAGGGAAATCAGATTTTGATTGATGACGGTCTTCTGGAACTGAGGGTTATAAAAAGAGATGAAACATTTCTGACGGCAAAAGTAGTTGTAGGTGGAATTGTAAAATCCCGAAAAGGTGTAAATCTGCCGGATATTGATATCTCTATGTCGTCTCTCACGGAGAAAGATAAAAGAGATATTGAGTTTGGCCTGAGTATCGGGGTCGATTTTGTAGCTATGTCTTTTGTTCGATCAGCCCGCGATGTACAGGATGTAATTTCGATTGTAAGAGCAAACAAAAGCAATGCCGGAATTATTGCTAAAATCGAAAAACCGGAGGCGGTTGCGGTAATAGATGATATTATTGAAGAAGCCGACGGAATCATGGTGGCGCGCGGCGATCTTGGCATCGAAATACCGAGTGAGCAGGTGCCTCTGATTCAAAAACAAATCATAGATCGCTGCCGGGTAATGGGTAAACCCGTGATAACTGCCACACAAATGCTCGATTCCATGATGTACAATCCGCGCGCAACCCGGGCAGAGAGTTCTGATGTTGCCAATGCTGTTGTTGACGGAACCGACGCGGTGATGTTATCGGGCGAAACAGCAGCCGGAAAATATCCGTTAGAAGCTGTTAAAACTATGGCAAAAATAGTCCGTTCGGTTGAGGAGAACAGCAAGGGCATTTACTACAATCTGCAGTACAGAAAGCCCGACTGGAAAGAAAAACAGGTTGTTGAGTCGCTCGCATATTCGTGCGTAAACATTGCTGAAAATGTGGATGCTAAAGCAATCAGTACTATCACCCACTCAGGAAATACGGCAAAAAGAATTGCGAAATTCAGACCCAAAGTGCCCATCATTGCTTTTACCGAAAGTAAAATTGTCAGGCGGCAGTTAAACCTGGTTTGGGGAGTATATTCAGTCCGCCTCGATGAACTCTTCGATACCGACCTGAGTGTAAAAATGATGGAAGATTATATCGCAAATAGCGGTATCGTAAACACCGGAGACAGAGTGATAATTGCAACAGGTATTCCGGTGGCAAAACGGGGACGCACCAACATGATAAAAGTTAGTACAATTAACTCTGATTGATACGTTGTAGGAATTCCTAACGTTCATATTCTGTGAAGAAAATACTGCAAATAACGCTGATTGTTCTCCTTTTTTCAGGTTGCAGTACGCTGAAGCAGGGATGGAAAAACTTTACAGCTTACTACAACACCTTCTACAATACCAAGAATTATTTTGATGAAGGCCTCGAGCAAAACAAAAGGCAGATACCGCCTTTAAATCCGTTGGTTCCGGTTAGGGTACATCATCCTCCCACCAATGCAGGCCACGACGATTTTGAGCAGGCAATTGAGCGCGGCAGTTCCATTCTTTTAAATCATGATGAGTCGAAGTATGTACTGCCGGCTATTGCCATAATTGGGAAATCGTATTACTACCGTTCAGAGTATTTTGCAGCACTCGAAAAATTCCAGGAACTTCAGACTCTGGGTTCCAATACAGAACAGAAAAAAGCAATTCTCTGGCAAGGATTAACATACCTGGAGATGGAAAATTATGCCGAGGGAATCCGGTTTCTTGAAGTTGAAATGGAATTAATAGATGATTGGGATCCGTCAACTCTGGCAGAAATTCATGCCGTGCTGGCTCAGCTTTATACCAAATCGGGCAACCTGGAAAATGCAATAACAAATCTTCAGCAGGCCATCACCGCTCTTGATGACCGGGACATGCTGGCAAGAGCCTATTTTTTAATGGGCCAGTTGCTTGAAAAAAACGGAATCGACAACCAGGCACTGTTTGCTTACAGCCAGATCAGCACCATTCGTACTTCATTCGAAATGGAGTATCATGCACTTCGCAAACAAGCCGAAGTTTCGCGCAGATTGGGCAGTTATCAGCAGGCTGAATATCTCTACAGAAGCATGAGGCGGGATGATAAATTTATTGATTATAGAAACGAGCTTCTCTATGAAATTGCAAGAACCCTGCACGAGCGTGGCCAAACAAAAGAAGCAGTTCGTACATATAATGAAGTATTAGAAGATCAAATACAGCCTCCCTCAAGTCTTACCAGAGCATTAACTTACTATGGACTGGGTGAACTTTACAGAGATTACGAAGAAGATTATTCTCTGGCAGCGGCCTACTTCGATTCGGCCGCCTCGCAACGGGTTGATTCTGATTTGCTACCCGACAATTTTAGAGCCGCTGAACTGGCAGACTCATTCGGCCAGTATGCCGATATTCGCCGCCAAATCAGTGAAAAAGACAGTCTGCTTCATCTCGCACAACTCCCACCCGATGAGCTTGATGAATTTGTAGCCGAGTTGCAGCGAAAAGAGATGGAAAAAATCGAAGAGGAGCTTCAGAGAATGCAGGCCGAGCAGGATCAGCTTATTGTAGCAGAAGAACCCGATTCGGTGATAGATGCAACAGAATCAACAGAGTTCGGTTTTCTGAACATCAACAGCCAAACCATGCTTGCCGATGCCAGTTTACAGTTTCAGGCAATTTGGGGGGATCGGCCCCTGGCTGATAACTGGCGCCGCCGTTCAGATGTGAGCGGCAGCCGTTTTGACCAGATTGTGATTGTGGATGAAGATGAAGAAGAAATTGCCATCGAAGAAGAAACCGCCGAAACAGGCATCGTTCCAACCATAGACCTGAGTGCCGTTCCATTTACCGAAGAAGAGCAGCAGCAGATGATATCTGAAATAGCGGAACTTCATTACAGGCTCGCAAACGTATTTTTCCTCTCGCTTGATATGCCGGACCGGGCATATGAATTTTATCAAAAAGTGGCGAATGAAAGTGAAGATCAGCATCTGAAAACCATGTCGCTCTATTCAATGGCAGAAATTGAGCTTTTGAATAATAACTA
>SL_3KL_010_SEDDRAFT_10000663_pt1 | contig 29214 bp, 25 predicted proteins | sample SodLakKL_010_SED_2_FD_10381 | JGI IMG/M metagenome (IMG submission 10381)
AAACAGATGAATCGATTGTCCTGTCAGTCAGTCATCTGTTTTGCATTGGTTGCGTAGATTATTTCTTGTAACTTTAGACTCATTTTAGTGCTTTCATTGCAATATTTATTTCGGCTTCCTGGCAACCAGGTTTTTTTCATGTTTATCAGGGTTATTACACTTTTTTTTAGTTGCATCTTCCTGGCTATGGCTGCATGTAAAACAGCCAGTGCCCAGATGATCGCCACACCGAACCAGGTAGCACTGGGAGGCGCAGTTGCCTACAGTACCGGGCTTTCCGCACACTTTAACAATCCGGCTAATCTGATGATACGCGAGGATCACCGGAGACGCGGGATTACCTGGGGCATCGGCGGAGTCTATTCCGGAGCGGGAGTAGGTGTTCGCGACTCGGGAGACCTGCCCGGCAACGTACACCCCTTTTTTGTTGCAGAAGACCTCAATACACCCGGCGCGGTCACTGATGCCGAACTGCAACGCATGTTCTATGAATCTGATCGCTACCATAAGACGCATTCCTATGAAATAATCCCCGTCGGATATACCTGGTCCGGGGACCGGCGCGCCCTCTCTCTCGCATTGCGCTCAAGAGGTATCACCTCTTTCGAGATGAACCGTAACTGGTTTGACGTGGCCGGAGCCGGGGATGATCCGGAAAGCATCTTCGTTCGTTTCCTTAACGAAAACTACCAGGTCTATCATGAACTCTCTTTTGCCATGGCACGGGAAGTGACGATGATCAATCAATGGCATTCAGGGCTGAATACGCTGTATATTGGCTTGGCCCCGAAGGTTCTATTCGGTGGGATGTACTCTCAGATCCGCTATCGCTCCGAATACCAAACCACCAATGGAGGCTGGCAGAACTCCGGTGACCTGAAAGTGCTGACGGCGGGTAACATGAACCGGTATCTCGAATCGCTGCTATCAACGGGCAATGCCCGGCAGGCCTTCAGCGAGCATCTGTCCCCTTCATCCAACCTCAATACAAGTGGACTTGGCATAGGTCTGGATGCGGGCTTAACCTATATCATACCCCTGGGAGACGACGTATCGCTATCTCCCCACAGCGAAGAGCCGCTCAGGAAATCCCTGCGCTTCAGTGTTGCACTTACTGACCTGGGTGCCATACGGTATGCCGGAAGTCCCGGTGAATGGTACACGCAGATGATCATCCGGACATATCCGGAAATCCCTGCGAACACAACTCGCTTCGATGGAAAACCGGGCGAGTTTCTCCGTTATCTGAATGAAGACAGTGCCGAAGAGTCTGTGTTGGAAAACCTTGGACGAGTGGATGATTCGTCGTTTTCTGTGCAGCTGCCAACAGAGTTGCATATCGGTTCTGCTCTGCAATATGGCTGGTTCGCATCAATGATCGACCTGAACTACCGGTTCAACTCCCCTGATTTCAGCATGGATGGCTGGCGCATTTCTGTCGGCTCGGAAATCAGGCTCATCCCGTATTTTCCTCTCATGGGAAGCCTGCAACTGAACCCCGACCGCAATATTGCCGTAGGAGCCGGAGCGGGATTGGATATTGGCGTCGTACGGGCAGCAGGAGCTTTTCGCCTGTTCCACACAGATAATGAAGTCTCCCGTTGGAATGTCAACAGTATATCCGCACTTTCACTCCAGGTCCGTTTTTAGTCCGAAGCCGCCCCACTGCCTTTCTGCCTCTTTGTCATTGCTATTTCTTCTGAATGCTACCCCGGCCTCCAAACTCCTTTTTTTCTGCCAATTTGACGCTTAGGCTGACGAATTGTACATGACATCAAATGCGGCCTGGAAGTTGATCGAATCTGTGATGCTGCATCATAGCAGATAATTAGAAATTCGTTCATTTAAAAGACAGCATCCTGCTCTCTTTGATAAAAGAAGAATGTTGCAGCAGAAAAAAATGTTATCAAATAACTATTAACATTGGCATTTCACTGCATTGTGGAATACTTTGCACAGAACATATGCCGGGCTGAAAAATTAAACCAGAGCAATATACATGCCTATATACAGCAATCTGAAAAAACTAAAAAAGAAATTGTCAGAAGATGAGTTTGATGATTTCGAACAGGCCATACCTCTTTTGTCAGAGGAAGAAGAAAAAAGAATGACGGAATCTGACATACCGGATCAGCTTCCAATTCTCCCGCTTAAAAACACGGTATTATATCCCGGTGTCGTCATTCCTATTACTGTTGGACGGGACCGCTCTCTTGAGCTTGTGAGAAAGGCGTACGAAATGGACAAAATTATTGGCATCGTCACGCAAAAAAAACAGGATCAGGAAGACCCCGCCCCGGATGAACTGTATCATGTCGGTACTGTCGCCCAGATACTCAAGCTTATCAAAATGCCGGATGGCAGCAAAAGCATAGTAATCCAGGGAAAAAGTGTCTTTGAAATTGAAGATTTCACACAACTAGACCCCTACTACATCGCAAAGATACGCCCGTTCATCTATGATCAGGACGTTTCCGGCGTGGAACTTGATGCCGCACTGAGATCTGTCAAGGAGACTGCCATACAGATTGTCAATCTCTCGCCGAACATCCCGTCGGAAGCCGGTATTGCGATTAACAACATCAGCAGTCCGACTTTCCTGCTGAATTTCATCAGTTCCAACCTGAATATCAGCCTGGCTGAAAAGCAAAGTCTTCTGGAGATCAAAACCTTTTCCGATAAAATGGAAAAGGTGATGAAGTATCTTAAAAAAGAGATGCAGGTACTTAACCTCAGTGAGGAAATCCGCTCAAAAGTCAAAACAGACATTGACAAGCAGCAAAAGGATTTTTATCTGCGGCAACAACTTAAGGCCATCCAGGAGGAACTGGGAGAGGACAGTGAACTTGAGGATGTAAAAAAGCTTCGAAAAAAAGCCAGGGACAAGTCTTTTCCGGAACACGTGCAAAGTGTCCTTGAAAAAGAACTGGACCGATTGGAACGGACCCCAGCCAATGCCCCTAATCACGGTGTCATTTACAACTATGTCGAATGGCTGGTTGACCTGCCATGGAACCACTTTTCCAAAGACAAGCTCGACCTGAAGCGAGCCAGAAAAATTCTTGATGAAGACCACTACGGGCTGGAAAAAGTCAAGAAAAGAATCATAGAATACCTGTCGGTCCTGAAGCTCAAAAAGGACATGAAGGCACCCATTCTGTGCTTTTACGGCCCTCCCGGTGTTGGCAAGACCTCGCTTGGACGTTCTATTGCCAGAGCCATGGACCGTGAGTTTCAACGTTTCAGCGTGGGTGGACTCCAGGACGAGGCCGAGATTCGCGGGCATCGGCGAACCTACATTGGAGCCCTTCCGGGACGTATCATCCAGAGTATCAAAAAAGCCGGAACAGGCAATCCACTGATGATGCTTGATGAGATTGACAAAGTGGGGATGAATTTCCGGGGAGACCCGACTTCCGCCCTGCTCGAAGTACTGGATCCGGAGCAGAACTACACATTCTACGACAACTATCTTGAAGTAGAATACGACCTTTCCAAGGTCCTTTTCATAGCCACTGCCAACAACACCGATACCATTCCGGCAGCCTTGCGCGATCGTATGGAGATGATCTATCTGAGTGGATATACCCTGGAAGAGAAACTTCAGATTGCAAAAAAATACCTTATCCCAAAACAAATAGCAGAAAACGGGCTGCAAAAAAAACAATTGCGGATCTCCGACAAGGCTGTTGAAAAGGTAATTGACGGCTATACACGTGAATCGGGTGTCAGAAACCTGGAAAGAGAAGTCGGCTCTCTTGCCCGTGCTGTAGCCAGCAAGGTGGCTTCCGATGAAATCACCAAGGCATCTATCGGTGTCGGTGACATCGAGACCTATCTTGGCAGCAGAAAGTTCTTCTCGGATGTCGCGGAGCGGACTACCGTCCCCGGTGTATCTACCGGATTGGCGTGGACACCCTATGGTGGCGACATCCTTTTTATCGAAGCCAGTGTTTCCAGAGGCACCGGGAAACTGCACATCACCGGACAATTGGGCGATGTGATGAAAGAATCCGCCATGCTGGCGCTCAGTTACCTGAAATCACGTTCCTCTGAACTATCCATTCCGGACTCGGCTTTTAACGAATGGGACCTGCACATCCACGTACCCGCAGGCTCGGTTCCAAAGGACGGCCCTTCCGCAGGTCTTTCCCTTCTTGCAGCCATATCATCCATATTTACGCAGAGAAAGGTGAAAAGCACTGTTGCCATGACCGGAGAGATTACACTCAGAGGATCCGTTCTTCCGGTTGGTGGTATCAAGGAAAAAACACTAGCCGCCAAACGAGCCGGAACCAAAACAGTAATTCTCCCCTCCAGGAATAAAAAGGATGTAGAAGAGATAGAACAAGATGTTATCAGCGGAATTGAGTTCCAGTATCTTGACCGCATGGAACCCTTGCTTGATCTTGTGCTTGAAGAGGATCCGGTGATGGATCCTGAGGTCAAATACGCAAGCAAATCTGATCGTGGAAAACATGATAACATCCCGGAAAAAACACATGACCACGTTTCCGCCAACTAAAGTGGCGCCTTGAAACCAAAATGGCCTTCTCAATCGTGAAACTTGGCGGTTTGTCCCCCACTCTTTCTGGATTCAAGCTATGAAAGGGCTGATTATCAAAGCGACGGGCAGCTGGTACCAGGTGCAAACAGATAGCGGTGACATCGTAGCCTGCAGGCTTCCCGGCAAATTCAGGCTGGATGATGAACGGATCCTCAATCCAGTGGCCGTGGGTGATATTGTCGATTTCACACTTCAAAAAGACAGTACAGGTGTCATCAACCGTATCACTGATCGGAAAAACCAGCTTGTGCGAAAAGCCACCCATGGGCGGCGTGGCACACAATTACTGGCCGCCAATGTGGACCTGGTATGCATCGTACAGTCATTGCGTGAACCCGTATTCAAGACCGGATTCATCGATCGGCTTCTTGTGACATGCGAAGCATGGGATATTTCACCACTAATCATTATCAACAAAACAGATCTGCAGAAAAACCAGAAAGACCGGGATAAGCTGGAAAATGTCGAAACCCTCTACCGGGAACTCGGGTACGACTTATTGAAAACCAGTATCCTCGATAAAACATCCATAGAGCATCTGATGACGGCATTAAAGGGGAAAATATCTGTTCTTTGTGGCCACTCCGGGACCGGAAAAAGCAGTTTGCTTAATGCACTTTCACCCGGATTGCATCTCAAAACCGGAGATATCAGTCGTTCTTCCAACAAGGGCAAACATACCACCACTTACGCCCAGCTTATCCAACTCAAGGACAAGACCTATGTCGTTGACACACCCGGCATACGCGAGTTTGGCGTGGTTGACCTCGAACCGTATGAAATATCCCTCCTCTTTCCCGAGATGAGGCCGCATCGCGAATCCTGCCATTTCTACAATTGCACACACCGCCATGAGCCGAACTGCGCCGTACGGACAGCCGTTGAAAGCGGCAACGTGCCTGAATCCAGATATAAAAGCTATTTGAATATTTTGGGAAGCATCGAATCTGAACATGAATGACATAAAACCGCATGCCCTGAATCTGTTACAGCTATTATCGGAGAAAAGCTTTATTTTTTTATAATTATCACTACATTCAAACAAAATCGGTCTTTATCATCTTTTAACTCAAAATCCCAATGCAAAAGGTGCTGTCATGCTTAAAAATGTAGCGCATACTTTCCCCTCCTACCTCATTTCATGTATACTCCTCATTTGTATCGCTTTGCCCTCCAATCGGGCATACGGGCAGCTCGGCGATCTCGGGGATTTCCTCAATGCAGGTTCCGAGGCGGTCGGAGATGCCGAACTTCTCTTTTCCGAATACCTGAAACCCTTTGCCAGTGGCTTTGGAGCAGGCGTTAACACCGGATGGATTGACAGGGCACGATCACATGGCCTCCTTGGCTTTCACGTCAAGGTTAACTTTTCGGCCGCTGTCGTACCTGATGTCGACCGATTTTTCATGGTGGATGAGATTGGCCTCAACTATCTGCAGCCCGTCCGGGAAGGCCCAGTCTCCACACCCACATTCAGCGGAAGCTCCAGCAGCGATGCCCGGCTGCAATACGTTTTCGAGGCACCTGACGGATCAGAACTTGTACTTGCCGATTTTGAAATGCCACCGGGAACCGGTTTCAGATACATCATGACACCGATGATCCAGGCCGGGGTCGGACTGCCTGTGGATACTGAGCTTATGGTCCGCTTCATACCACCCGTTTCTTTCCTTGACTACGGTGAAATCTATCTTTATGGTCTTGGTATCAAGCACGAACTGAATCAGTGGCTCCCGGGCGGAGCATTCCTGCCTGTTACCTTTTCCATCATGGGTGGATATACCTCTTTTGGAACCAGTGCTGGCCTGAATGTGAGAGCTCTCGATTTCTCACCACAGCAGGATATTGTTTCACCTGATGAAAACCAATCTGGACACGGCATCCCGGACAATCAAGAAATCTCCTTCAGTACCGATGCATGGACCATCAATCTGATTGCAGGCAAATCGCTGCCGATATTGTCGGTCTATGGCGGTATTGGTATTGAAGGATCAACAACCAATGTCAGTGTGGAAGGCGATTTTCCTTACTATACCGCTGTTCCTGCCGGTAATGGTCAGTTCCGCAGAGAAGTCAGCACTTTTTCCGATCCTGTGGATCTCTCTTTTGATGGCGCGAACCGATTCCGTGCCATGGCAGGCGTACGCATCAGCCTTCCGTTGCTTACCTTCAACGTGGACTATACCTATGCTGATTATTCCGCTCTGACAGCAGGCTTCGGGATCAGTTTCCGATAAGGCGAGTGCCGGTTCAATGTGCATCCAGCCAATTGTCAGATACACCAGTGTCTACTTTCAGTGGTACTTTCAATTCCATGGCCTCTTCCATTATGGTCCGAATGAGATCCGGAACCTCTGAAAGTTCGTCATCCGGCACCTCGAATACCAGTTCATCATGCACCTGCATCAGCATGCGGGTACCGGAACTTCCGGAAGCAAGCTCCCTGTCAATCCGGATCATGGCAATCTTGATCAGGTCGGCTGCTGTTCCCTGTATCGGCATGTTGACCGCCGTACGCTCCGCAAAACCGCGGATGTTGGGATTTGCCGAATGGATGTCCGGGATATAGCGCCTGCGACCCGAAAGCGTCTCAACGTACCCATGATCCCGGGCAAAATCGATGGTTTCATTGATAAACTTGCGGATGGCCGGGAAGCGATCGAAATATGCATCAATAATGCTCCTCCCCTCGGCATTGGAAACACCAAGGCGCTGAGCCAGTCCAAACGCACTCACACCGTAAGGAATGCCGAAATTCACCTCTTTTGCTTTTCGCCGCTGTTCGCGGTCCACCTCTTCAATAGAGCTGAGTCCAAATATTTCTGCTGCCGTACGGGCATGGATATCCTCGTGGTTCCGGAACGCTTCTGTCATCGCCGTATCGTCCGACATGGAAGCAATAATACGCAATTCAATCTGGGAGTAGTCAGCAGCCAGTATCCGGTATCCCTTTTCAGCTACAAATGCTTTGCGGATACCGCGTCCACGTTCGGTACGAACGGGAATATTCTGCAAGTTCGGATTTGTTGATGACAGTCGGCCGGTTGCTGTGACATGCTGGTTGAAAGTACTGTGGATACGTCCCGTTGTTTCATTCACCAGTCGCGGCAGGGCATCTACATACGTCGATTTCAATTTGCTTAAGCCACGATATTCCAGGATCTTTCCGGCAATTTCAAATTCCGGTGCCAGGCGTGAGAGCACTTGCTCGGATGTGGAATATTTCCCTTTGGCCGTTTTTTTCCTGGACGGCAGTTTCATCTTTTCAAACAGGATCACTCCAAGCTGCTGTGTGGAGTTAATATTGAACTCCTCATCGGTCATTTCAAAAATCTGCGAACGCACTTCATCAATATCCCTCTCAAGTTCTTCCGAAAATATGGACAGCAGGTCCAGGTCAACATTGATACCTGCGGCTTCCATATTGGCCAAAACCCGAGCCAGCGGAAACTCGATATCCTCTCCAAGTGCCTCAAGACCCTGCTCTCGCATTCTTTTGTCAAGCACATGAAACAGACGCAAGGTGATATCAGCATCTTCGCAGGCATAGGGTGCGATTTTTTCCAAGGGCACATCACGCATCGAACCCTGGCTTTTCCCCTTTTCGCCGATAAGCGTCTCTATGGAAACAGGATCGTATCCAAGATATCCTCTGGCAAGTGAATTCATATCCATCTTCTGTCCGGCATCAAGCAAATAGGCGGCAAGCATGGTATCAAAAACGGGTCCGCTGATCCTTATGCCGTATCTGGTGAGTACGCGATAATCATATTTAAAATGGTGTGCAACCTTCCGGTACTTTTCATCCTGAAAAATCCGGTTGAGTGTTTCTTTCAATTTATCCTGCTCAAATTCAGATACAACCACATACCATGCCTCACCTTCAGTGCATGAAAAAGAGATGCCCAGAAGATCCGCATCCTGGGGATCAGTGGACGTGGTCTCGGTGTCAAAACTCCAGATGTCTTTCTTTCTGAGTTTGGATACGCATGCTTCCAGTTCCTGAATGTTAGTTACGGTGTGGTAGGCAACCTTGTCAGGATCCAGAATCATATAAACCGGGGGCTCGTCCGGCCCGGAGGCAGTTCTGTTAACTGATGCATCATTGTCCTGTCCAGATGCATTCATGCCATCCGTGTCCGTACCTTTATTGCCGGATGTATTACCTCCTCCGGAATTTCCTCCAGGATTATTTGTGGCTTTACGGGCAGTCCGGGTCGGATCAGGATTGTCGAACAGCGACCCCTGCCCCGTTTCAGGAAGTTTCTCCTTCACCTTTCCAAGTATCCCGCCTTCCGCATTTGCAATTTTTCTTGTCAGGGACCGGAATTGCATGCGTTTGAAATAGTTGATCAGTTTTTCTGCCTGAACGCCATCCCAACGAAGCTCCTCCCATCGGATGGTATCCGGAACATCGGTATTGATGACGATCATCTCCCTGGATTTCAGTGCCTGTTCGCGGTTTTCTGTCAATCCCTCACGTGCCCTTTTGCTCTTCATGTCAGGTGCCGCCTCAATAGCTTTTTCAAGCGTGCCGAACTCCTGAATTATTTTTGCCGCTCCTTTTTTTCCGATACCCGGAACACCCGGTATGTTGTCAGACGTATCCCCGATCAGAGCCAGTACATCCGTAACCGATTCCGGTTCCACGCCGAAGTAGGATACCACTCCATCCCTGTCAATAAGTTCAAAACCCTCACCCCTGTTCAGTGGTTTATACATGTAGACATTTCCGCCAACCAGTTGCATGAAATCTTTGTCCGGTGTGACCATATAGACCGTGATACGTTCTTTTTTTGCTCGTACAGCCAATGTACCTATGACATCATCTGCCTCGTAGCCGTCTTTTTCCAGATTGGAAAACCCGAACAGTTCCACCATCTCCTTGATGAGCGGTATGGATATCCGAAGATCTTCCGGTTGCGGCGGCCGGTTCGCTTTGTAGTTCTCGTCCATTTCGTGACGGAACGTTGGTGCATGGGTGTCCCAGGCGACCGCCAGATGTGTTGGTTCCTCCTTTTCCATGAGATTGACCAGGGCATTGGCAAAACCGTATATGGCGCCAGTCGGAATACCCTCTGCATTTCTGAGATTACTGTTGATCATGGCGAAATAGGACCGGTATGCCAGTGCCGTTCCATCAATAAGGAAGAGTTTCTCAGACATAAAATTACGTTATTGGCATCAGTTGATTTTTGCAGGCCGCACAAGCAGGCCTCAAACGTTGAATGGAACTACAAAATAAGCGATTTTTGATATAACTTTTCTCTTTATAATACGAATACCTTAAGGTAGGTAAGGGCTGGTGCACGACACCTGCTCCATCATCGGGCATAATCGGTCCAATTTCAGATTTTTATATGAGCTTAAAGAACGAAACCCGCCAGGCGTTCCAGAACACAAGGTTTTTTTACCGAGAGTATACAAAGGGGATGACTCCGGAACGTATCGGCAAGGAGTTCCAGGATGATTCCAGGCGGCTCATGGAACTGTATTACGACGCTGTTGGAGTCAAGCCGGGCGAAAAAGAAAAAAAACAGCCCCCCGTTCGTGTATTCAAGCTTCTCTCTTCCCTTTTGCTCAGACTTACTCCAGCCAGAAGGCTTGCGCTGGGTTTTTCTTTTGCTGCTTTTGTCGTTAGTTTTTTATGGAGCGGACCTGTTGCCGCGCTCATGCTTCCTCTTGGCATTTTGACACTGGTATTGCTTCTGTTACTTGAACTGCTTGAAAAATCAGATGTCATGAAGGAAATTGACCTGGCCCGGGACATCCAGATCAGTCTTCTTCCCGGATCTAACATCAAGCACGGAAATCTTGAATTTGCGTCTTTTGCCAGTACAGCCAGCGAGGTCGGTGGTGATTATGTGGATGTAATCAATACGGACGAAGGAACCTATTACGTCATCGCGGATGTATCAGGCAAGGGACTTTCGGCATCTTTGTATATGGTACGGCTGCAGGCACTGGTTCACCTGATTATTGAAAAGCTCAAACCGGACCCCAAAGAACTTTTTTTGCATTTGAATGACTACATAAAATCCGGAAAAAAAGACAAGACATTTGTTACTGCATGTGCTGCTTTTTTTCCATCCGACGGTTCTGCGGTAAAAATGTGCCGGGCCGGACATAATCCGCCATTGTTATATCAGGCTTCCAGGGATGCCGTCAGTGAGCTTCGGTCATCCGGTCTGGGACTCGGCATGACCAGTACCGGGGTATTCAAAGAGCATCTCAAGCAACTTTCCATCAACATGCAGCCCGGGGATAATCTTCTGTTTTACACAGATGGCCTTACAGAAGCGCGAAACCCGCGGATGGAACAGTATGACGAACATCGCCTCAGGGATCTATTTGAGCTNTATGGATCATTGCACGCCACCACGATCCTNAACAAAATCCAGATNGCGGTGGAAGAGTTCATAGAAGGCGAAAAACTGGCAGACGACATCACGTTTACCTGTGTTCACATGCACCCGGAAAAAAGCAGGCTCCTGGTAAAAAAGCAATCTAATGACCTGCAGCAGCTGACATCCGGAATGAACCAGGCAGATAAAAACCATCCGGAAAATTAGTTCTTCTTCCTGGCCGATGTTCACAATGACGGGTGTTCACCATTTCGGATATTCGCCATGCGGATATTCACTATTTCGGATGTTCGCCATGCGGATATTCACTATTTCGGATGCTCACCATGCCGGATGTGCAAAAAAAAAGGACTTCAGCATACATACCTGTACCAAAGTCCTTTCAAAGTAAACAGTATGGCTTGAAATCTGCCGAGACTGTTGCAGTCAGATGCAGTTCAGATACAATCAGTTGCAGTTCAGTTCATGCTCAATTTCATGTTCCGCAGGTGACCGGAAATCGCCGACCATGGCATTACGGAAAGCATCGCAGGCCGCCTGGGTGTTCTCAAGACCTTTGTGGGCCAGACCGAGCTCGAAATAGATCCTTGCTCTGTCTGCTCTGCCTCCGGTCTCCAGTTCAAGGGCCCGTTGTGCGCTTGTAAGCGCATCACTGTACCTTCTCTGGTTGTTGTAGACTTCAGCAAACCTGTAGTGAAGACTGGCACTCTCGCCGTACCCGGCTGCCCGGTTCAGCAAGTCTAGTGCCCGGCTGAAATACTCTTCATCAATTTGCTCGGATGCAAGGAACACAAGATAGTCCCTGGCGGCACGCTGGCTTCTTTCCACGCTTTCCTGGTCGTCGGCTTCCCTTGCCAGGTCAATGGATACATCGAAATTTTCAAGAGCCTGGTCAATATCGTTCAGCCGCCGGAATACCAAACCTTTTTGGTAGTAAGCGCTGACATACGACGGATTCAGTTCAATGGCTCTTCTGTATTGTTCAAGCGCTTCTTCATTCCGCTCATTTCTGAAGTATTGGTTGCCAATATTCAAATGCAGGGGAGGCAGGTTCCCGCGCACACGGCGAAGGGTCTGTTCGTCATCATACGTTTCTGCCAGCCGAATAGCTTCTTCGAAAGCATTTACGGCCTCCTGTAGATTTCGCTCCCTAACATATTGCGCAGCATTCATGAATGCCAGCCTGGGGATTTGCCCGACAGCACGTTCACGAATATCATTGGCTTCTGCACCTACTTCATCGGCTATGACAATGGTTTCCTTGAACTTCTCGATAGCGCCGACAAAGTCCCCCTGCTCGTTGAACAAGGCAAATCCTTCATTGAATTTGGTTATGGCATCTTCCCGTGATTGCGCCTGGATCCCGTCGCTGAAGCAAAAGGTGACCAGGATGGCTGTCATAACCATAAATGTGCTTTTTACAACGTTCATATTTTTCAATTGCATTATTGTTTGGGTGATCGATTGTAAAAACGTTAGAAAACGTAAACTTCGTACCTGCGAGCTGCCTAATTTAACATTTTATGTTTTTAATGCCAGTAAAAATCTGTACAGTGCGATATTAAGATCAAAAAAGATCAGAAATTGGGTCTTAGCTTGTTGGTCTCATAGAAATTGTAAATGATAGACGTGGCCTCATCAGGGTCGTCTGTTACATGGAAAAGCTCAAGATCTTTCGGATCAATGGTCTTCTCTGCAATCATCGTTTCTTTTATCCAGTCAATGAGTCCGCCCCAGTAATCTTTGCCCATCATGATAATCGGAAACTGATGTATTTTTTTTGTCTGGATCAGGGTCATGGCTTCAAAAAACTCGTCCAGCGTCCCGAATCCTCCCGGAAGCACAACAAAACCTTGCGCATATTTTACAAACATCACCTTTCGCGCAAAGAAATAATTGAAATGGATCCTGAAATCCTGGCCGATATATTGATTTGCCGTTGGCTCATTTGGAAGTGAGATGCAGAGTCCTACAGAAGTGCCACCTCCTTTGTCAGCACCCCGGTTTCCTGCTTCCATGATTCCCGGACCTCCACCCGTTATGATACCAAAACCGGTTTCCGCCATTTTTTTCGCAGTTTCCACGGCCATTTCATAGTAGGGATGGTCTTCCTTCAATCTGGCCGACCCGAAAAAGGAGACACAGGGGCCTACATGGGACATTTTCTCGTATCCATCCACAAACTCCCCCATGACCTTGAAGACACCCCATACATCTCGTTCGAACCGTGCGTCGTATCTGCTTTGAATCTGCTTCCGTTTTTTTTCCATTTGAAAATCTGCTTTTAATGAATTATCAGTTTTTTATCGAAGAGCTATCTGCAGGGTGAGTACCATCCCGTCCAGACTGTTACTTGCCGAAAACGGGCTGTGCCCGAAATCCGGTACCGACCCAAAAATGGCGCTTTCGGATGCCCTGGCTGAAAAAAATGCCGGGCCAAGTTGGAATCCGGCACTGAGATCGTCACTGACATCAAAGTCCCTCATGTGTGCAAACACATAAGCATCCACAATGTTCAGTCCGTAAGCAAGAATCACCCCGATGATGGTCAGGTCCCTTCTGTTCCGATAAACGTTTCTGTTGTATCTCATGGCATCAGGACTCTGGTTCGGATCAATATGCGGTGGCGTGGGCCCGAAGCGTTGATCTCCATCCGGGTTTTGGCTGTTATAAAAAGCAGCCCGGTAATCCCGGTAGCTCTGGTCCATCTGTATGCTGTAGTAAGCAAGGCCTGCAAGCATTCCGTATATGATCGGGACTTTCCAAATCTGTTGGTTCACAACCTGGCCCCAGCCTGGAAGGATCATTGACTTACGCATTACGGAAGATGGTGAAGGGACGGTATCCCTTTGAGATTGTTCGTTATTATCCGGCAGAGACATGCTGTACCGAAAAATTGACGGCTGCTCCTGCAATCCGGGATAGTGATAAGGGAACAGGGTTTGGTATGATCGAAGAGAGTGCATATACCTAAGCCTCACAGGATCAGTAGGAAGATTGTGGGTATTACCAGTTTGTGCCATTTGGGACGCAGATGCACTCAATCCGCTGGTGAAACCACTTGTTCCGCCGTTGGCAGTGACCATTCCCGGACTGAGTGCGACAATCAGCAGCATGATAACCGCGATCAATGCGAAAGCGGTTATACCCCGGATTTCACTATTCGCCAGTCGATTCAAGCAGTGATATGATTCGTTCCAGGTCATCATCCGAGTAATATTCCAAACGGATTTCTCCGCCTTTATTTTTCTTTTTTATCTGAACACGGGTACTGAATTTGTTGCGCAAACGGCTGGAAATTTCCATCAAATGCAATTCTTTCTGGTCTTTTTCCCTTAGAAGCCTGTTTCTGGTGCTTTTCCGCTCGGTAAGCTTTCTGACGGCATCCTCGATCTGCCGAACCGACCAATCTTCCTGAATGGCCTTGTTGAGCAGCCTGTCCTGAACTTTCGCATCCTCCACCGAAATAAGGCTTCGGGCATGTCCCGTAGATATGGCACTGGTTTTCAGGGCCTGCTGGATGGATGGGCGCAGATTCAGAAGGCGCAGCATATTGGTAATGGTGGACCTGTTTTTGCCAAGTTTTTTGGCAACCTCGTCCTGCGTGTAATTGCATTCTTCAATGAGTCTTCTGTATCCCAGTGCGATCTCTATGGGATTAAGCTGCTCCCTCTGTACGTTTTCGATGAGTGCGAAAGCAATCAGTTCGTCGTCATCCACCTCCCTGACATAAGCGGGGATGTGCTTGATACCTGCCATTTTAGTGGCACGGAGTCTTCGTTCACCACTGATGAGCTCATACCGTTCACTCCCAATGGAACGAACGGTCACCGGTTGGATGAGTCCGTGCATGCGGATGGATTCAGAGAGTTCCTGCAACTTGATTTCGTCAAAATCCTCACGGGGCTGATACGGATTGGGGCGGATATCCGGTACCGGAAGCTGCTTAATGATATTGACCCGCTGCAATACACGTTCCCTTTCGATGCTTCCTCCGGTTTCTGACCGGGAATCCTCTTCCGATTCTTCGTATTCCGGGAAAAAAGCTCCAAGACCTCTGCCTAATACCTTTTTTGCCATAGTGATTTCAATATTAACCGTTTACGGCCCTATCGCGCTATTCTGATGCCTGTTTGCTGGTTTCAGTGAAAACGGAGCTTTTACGGAAAAGTTTCTTGTTTCTTATGATAATTTCCCTGGCCAGGGCAAGATAGTTTTTTGAACCGATGGACACGGAGTCATAAAGTAGTGCGGGTTTACCGAAGCTGGGTGCTTCAGCCAGACGCACGTTCCTCGAGATCACTGTTTCAAAAACACGGTTATCAAAATAACGCCTTACTTCATCCGCAACCTGGTTTGACAGACGGGTTCTGGTGTCATACATGGTCAATACCACCCCTTCAATATCCAATCCGGTGTTGAGGTGCTGGCGGACGATCTTGATGGTATTCAGCAACTGCCCAAGTCCTTCCAGTGCAAAATACTCACACTGTACAGGGATGAGCACGGAATCTGAAGCTGTGAGGGAGTTGATGGTAAGCAGGCCGAGAGAAGGCGGACAATCGATGATAATGAAATCATAGTCATTTCGTATTTCTTCGATGGCGTTTCTGAGAATTTTTTCCCGTTGCGGCCGGTCTACCATCTCAATTTCGGCACCTACCAGATTGATGTGGGAAGGAATGATATCGAGAAAAGGAAGTTCCGACTTTTTAACGGCCTCTCTGGCACTATACCCTTCCACAAGTACCTGGTATATGGAATGGTCGATAACCTTATACTCAAATCCGGTGCCGCTCGTGGAATTGCTTTGCGGATCAATATCTATAAGAAGCGTGGTATGCTCTATGGCAGCAAGGCTTGCAGCAAGATTTATTGCTGTAGTCGTTTTCCCAACACCGCCTTTCTGATTAGCTACAGATATTACTTTTCCCATATAAGATATTGAATTATAACCGGATAGCGCATAAGTGAATCAACTGTACAAAGCCAGCTGACAGACCACTAAAGGTAAGAATATTATTGGAAAGGTAGCACTCCGATTCTGAAGGAATCTCAGAAAAGAAGGTATCCGGTGTTGCGAAAAAGTAACTGAAAAGTGTTTCTGTATCGGAAAAGGCAATAGGCAATTCTAATATCGGTTACCGGTCAGATGAAAATCCCGAAATATGGGCGAAAGTATGGTTTGGGGTGTTTCCGTATTGGCAGGTATTACACCTTGCTTCGGCANCGAATCAACCGGGGCAACTTCGGTTCCGTACCCTCCGTCCCTGACGAATACCATGTTGCTTTGGCCATTCCAAACACGGAACAGTTCCTGATAGGTATCTCCGGAAAGGTAGGGAGCAGGAACTTGTGCACCTGCTGCGGTCATTGTCTGATCGCCTTCTGATTCGCTGGTGATAACATCAGACGGCAAAAGATAAGCCGTCGATATCAGCAAACTGAAAAGCACAATAGCCGCAGTGGCCAGCAACCCGGGATTATTCCAGCTGCTGCCGAAAAACTGTTGTTGACTTGAATAATCTCTGGCCTGATCTATAATCGCCTCGGAAATATTTGGCGGCGGTGTCAGTTCAGGCAAGTTCCTGATTTTCTTCCAGGTGCTTTTCAGGCTTTCAACTTCAATGAGCAGGTTTTGATCATGGATCATCGCCTGCTCAACAAGCGTTATTTCTGAAGGATCCAGTTCGTCAAAAACGTATTTGACACATAGTTCATCTACGTTCGACATGTTTGGTTTCTTTTCCATGTTCCTTATCAAACATTTTTCTCAGGTTGATCAGAGCGTACCTCATTCTTCCAAGTGCCGTGTTGATCGACACGTTGGTGAGTTCGGCAATCTCCTTGAATGACATCTCGTAGTAATGCCGCAGCATTACCACTTCCCGTTGTTCTTTGGGAAGTTTTGAGATGTGCTTCATAAGGCTGTCCTTTGCTTCGTCTTTTTCGATTACCTCCTGGGCATCGTCAAGCGTATCATCGGTAAGCCTGTCATAGAAGTCGTAGTCCGGGTCATCCTGTGCGTTCACATCCACAAATCGCTTCTTTTTTCGCAAATAGTCAATTGTGGCATTGTGTGCGATACGCATAACCCATGCGATCCACTTGCCCTGCTCGTTATAGGTCTCGTCCATTTTGGTAATGACCTTGGTGAACGTCTCCTGAAAGATATCGTTCGCCGTTTCGGCATTTCCCACCATGCTGTAGATATAGGAATATATCTTGGACTGGTGGCGGTCCAGCAACTGACGGAAAGCCTCCTGGTCATTATTTCTGCGATAACGCAGTACCAGTTCGTGGTCGTCGACCTGATGCAGGGGTTTATGTGATTTCTTCGACATCATATTGACCTTTAACGCTGAGAAATTTATTGATATTGCCTGATTGGCAAGTGTTCCGGAAAAGAACTGTAACTTTTATCTATAGGCCTCCTTCAAATTATGTTATCATATTTACTCATTTACAAAAACAATCCTGGCATTGAAATCATTTCACAACTCGCGGTTCTGAGATATTTATTTCTAACACACAATACAAATCATAACAGGGTTACACCTAGTTCCCCGCCAAAACTTTTTTTGCGGGCAACTGTTTTCTTATACGCACCAGATTGTCCCTGGTTCATTTTGACTTAAAAAAAGCACTCACCAACTTACTCACCGGTTCTCCTTTTTGGAGCAATGTGCTTACCTCCTATCCTTTTTTCGGAAATGTGCATGCACGGCTTCTGCTGCTTTTTGACCCGTGATCTTTTTGAGCTCAGGGATTTCCTGCTTCATAATTTCCAGTATCGATCCATATTCCCTCAAGAGCTTATCGGCCGTCTTTTTACCGATGCCCGGTATCTCTTCCAGTTCGGACCGAAAAGTTTTTCTGCTGCGCACATCCCTGTGGAATTGAATGGCAAACCGGTGGGCTTCATCACGAATTCTCTGCAGCAACTTCAGGCTTGAGGAAACTTTGGGGATCATGACAGGGTCGCGTGAGCCCGGGAAAAAAACCTCTTCCAGGCGTTTTGCCAGCCCGATTACCGGTATATCAGATCCCAATCCTGCTTCCTGCAGCGCACTGACGGCACTCGACAGCTGTCCCTTTCCTCCGTCCACCACTATCAGGTCTGGAATCTGCCGTTTCTCCTTTTTTACCCTTCGATAATGCCTGCCGATGACCTCTCTCATGGATGCAAAGTCGTCAGGACCGTCCACACCGCGAACATGAAACCGTTTGTAGCTGCTCTTTCTGGGCTGACCGTCAACAAAGCATACCAGAGAAGCCACGGTAAAGGCACCCTGAAAGTTGGATATGTCGAAACACTCTATGCGGCGCGGCATTCGCTGCAGGTTAAGGTCCCGTTTCAGTGCCTGAACCGAATGGGGGACGCGTCCCTGATCGGCTTTGATTTTTTCCAAAAGCCATTCCTTCAGCAGCATCCTGGCATTTGAGCCGGCCATCTGCACAATTTGCGCTTTTTCGCCTCTCTGTGGAATAGTTATCGGAACCTTTTTCCCTTTTTTCTGCCAAAGGTATTCAAAAAGCGGCTCATCATCATGCAGTTCGTGGCTGCAGCAGACCTCATCGGGTATCACTCCGGACAGTTCGCCAGTGTAATAATCCTCCAGAAACGCCTGAAGGAGCATGCCTTCCGTACGGCCTTCAATATTTTTAAGGTAGCGGTGATATTTTCCGACCAGCTTGCCTTCGCGGAGCTGCAGGAGCACGCCACATGCTATATTTTCATCCCAGTCCGTATCCAGGGCAAAGACATCCCGGTCAAGGCCATCCGGCGTGACCATCTTCATTTTTTCGCTGAATCTTTTGAGCGCCAGCATTCCATCCCTGACATTGGCCGCCTGTTCAAACTGAAGTGCCTCCGAAAGATGTTCCATTTCAAGCTTCAGGTCTCTGATAAGCTCTTTGGTACGTCCGTTGAGCAGGCGTATCACCTGGTCCAGCCTTGCCCGGTACTCTTCAATGTGCAAGTCACCGGAACAGTTCTCAAAATAGTCCTCAAAACAGCGGCCCCATTTCGGCAAGCCTTTGCTGCGGTCTTTCATGCGGGATGAGCATGCGCAGGTACACAACTGAAACGTCTTGCGTATGGTTTCCAGCATAAGCTTCATTTTGCCGACGTGGTCATACGGACCAAAATAACGGCTACCGTCCCGGACTATGGTTCGGGTGGGAAACACTCTCGGTCTTTCCTCTGCCGTCACGCAGATATATGGATACGATTTGTCATCCCGATAGAGAATGTTGTACCGGGGACGGTATTTTTTAATGAGGTTGTTTTCCAGGATGAGGGCTTCTGCCTCCGAATCGGTGATGATAATTTCGACATCGGCAATTTTCTTTACCAGCGCCTGGATTTTCCCGGTGTGGCCGGAAGTATTCTGGAAGTAGGATCGCACACGCTGGTTCAACCGCTTCGCCTTGCCGACGTACAGCACCTCCCCCCCGGCATCCTTGAACTGATAAACACCGGGTTGCGGAGTAAGAGAATCCAGTTTCTGTTTGAGTACCTCTGTCATTACAGATCCTTATTGATCTTTATGGATCTTTATACTTCTTTATACATCTTCAGATTATCCTGCAGGTAGCGTATCTTGACTCCGGGCATCATTTTCGTAATGTCGGAGTCCCTGAAAAATTGTGATAAAATACGGAGTTTTCCCATCACGGAAAGGTACAGAAATATCGACATCATTTATGAGGATAATCACTTGCTGGTTGTCTGCAAACCGGCAAACATGCTCTCACAGCGAGATCGGACAGGCGACCATGACCTGCAGTCCCTTCTGAAACAATGGCTGAAAGACAGGTACCGGAAACCCGGAGAGGTCTTTCTTGGTCTGGTGCAACGCCTGGATCGGCCAACCCGGGGGGTGATGGTATTGGCAAGGACTTCCAAAGCCGCCTCCCGGCTCTCTGAACAGATCAGAAAGCGGACCTTCAAGAAGGAGTACCTTGCCGTGGTTGTGGGAAAAAACATTAAAAACAGGGAGCTGATCCATCATCTTGAAAAGGATGCATCCCGAAACATGGCTGTTGTCACGTCCGGTCAAGCTGAACCGGTTGGAAGTTCGGGGAAACCGGGACCAGGAGGACCCCGGGGCAGCAGACTGGCTGTGCTTGACGTAACGCATCTTGAGACACAGGGAGAGCATTCACTGGTGAAAATTGACTTGAAAACCGGGCGTTTCCACCAGATCCGTGCTCAGCTTGCAGCCGAAGGCACGCCCATTGCCGGCGACAACAAGTACGGTTCAAAAGTCAGCCAGACCCGTCACCTTGCTCTCATGTGCCACAAGATAGCGTTCGAACATCCAACCCGGCGGGAATCCATGCAATTTACTGCAGGGCTGCCAGAAGAGTTCCCCTGGGACAAGTTCCGGAGACCGCGATGACTGATGTTTCAGTTCAGGTGGTCAATCCGGCGGAGGAATTCGTCGGGGCCGACAAAGCCCATGACGCGTGCTGCTGTCACTTCGTTGCCGTCTTCGTCCAGAAAAACGATTGTAGGCACTCCGGCCACACTGTACCGGCGCCGGATTTCTTCCGATTCAGGCGAATCAAAGTGGGTTAAATCCACTTTCAATCGAACCATATGGTCGGTTGCCCCGATGACACGGGAGTCGGTAAAAGTGATCCGTTCGAGCTCCAGGCAGGGAATGCACCAATCGGCGTAGAAGTCCAGCACTACGGGTCTGCCCTCATTCCGGGCCTGCGCAAGTTTTTCATCCGCAAAAGGCTCCCACTGCATTCCCTCTTTCTGAAGGTTCATAATGAATATGACGCCGATGATGATGGCGATAGCTCCAAATGCCATTTTGACTTTTGAGAAAACCGGTGTGCCGCGTCCTGATGGCTCAAGAAACCCGAGGTAAACCCCGCCGATAATAAAACTGATGGGAATAACCCAGTAGGCATCGCTGACAGAGATAAAAGGCATCGACAGGTAGAACAATGCCAGTGCAATCAGTACAACACCAAAGACTTTTTTAACCCAGACCATCCAGACCCCCGATCTGGGAAGCTTTGGCAGGAGCCCCGAGAATGTACCGAGAATCAGGTATGGCAGTCCGAGTCCCATTGAAAGCACGAAAAAGGACCAGAATCCGAATACCGGATCACCCTGCGCCCCGATAAAAGCCAGGAGGGCGATAATGGGAGGTCCGATGCACGGAGCGGCGAATATCCCGACTACCAGGCCCGAGAAGTAGACGCCGATAAACCCCGTTGATGTACCTGTGCCGATACGTGATGCCATCCAGTATGGCACCTGAATTTCATAGAGGCCGAACATGCTGAGTGCCAGTGCAAAAAGCAGCAGACCAATGCCGCCGAGCACCCAGGGGTGCTGCAGCCATGCACCGAACAATTCACCGCTGAATGAAGCGAGGACTCCCAGAACACTGTACATGGTTGCAATTCCCAGAACATAGATAAGCGCTTTGGAGAAAACCCTGAGCATGTTGGGGTCATTCTGTCCGCCGAATATGGATACCGTAACGGAGAGCATGGGATAGACGCACGGAGTCAGGTTCAGGGCCAGCCCGATGAAGAACAGTGCCAGAAAGGCCAGCAGCAACCCACGCTCCCGGAACATGGCCTCGATTTCATTGGCAGAACCGGGTTGAATGGTCATATCTGCGGCGGTCATTCCCTGGTCGTAGTCTGCAAATACATCCTGGTGGACGGCCCGCACTTCCGTTCCCATTTCAGCCACATCAATCAGAATGCTGACCGGCAGATTGGATGGTGCGAGGCAATTCATATCGTCGCAGGCCTGTACCCTTGCTGATCCGGTCATTTCATAGGTACCCGGCTGAAGATTTGATGATGCGCGGATGTCGAGGTAGACGGGCACCTTGCCGCTGTAAACAAGCAGGGCTTCGCCGCCGGCAAATGCAAACTCATACACATCCGGTTCCGGATACCGGATATCAGCGATGATGAAACCGTCCTTGGGATCCATGGTTACCTGCGTACCGATCAGGTAATCAAGAGTCGGCTTGTGGGCATTGATATGCCACGTGTCCGCAATATCAAGAACAACAGCAGCTTTAAAAGACTCACCTGCCGGCACTGCTTCGACCGAAAGAAATGTTTCGACGTTCACTTTTTCCGAGCTTCCCCGAAGCTGGGCCGGAGATTGCGTTACGGAAAGTGACAAAATGGCCAGTAGTAAACCGAGTGTCAGAAACCGGGAACGGGATAGGGTTGTCGGGATCATTGGTGCGTTGCGTTGCAAAAAAGTTATCAGTTGTTTTGGGAATACTGCTGAAATGTCTGGTTGCGATAACTCTCACTACCTACGAAAGAGAGCATTTTGTGAAATCTTTCCGCCTCTATGAAACCTGGCTGAAGCGCAACAGGTTCACCCTGGGGATTCAGAAAGATCGTAGTTGGGAAGGATTGCACCCCAAATGCAAGAGCAAGGTCCTGCATTGTATACGACTCGCCCTGAAATGCAACCGTGCGTGAAGACTCGGCATCAATCCGAACAGGATAGAAGTACTGATCAAGAGCCTCCTGCACCCTTTTGTCGGCATAGGTTTCCCGGATCATACGGCGACAGAAACCGCACCACTCTGTATACACATCCAACAGAATGTATCTGCCTTTGTCCAGGGCCTGGTGCTGCGCCTCTTCCAGGCTGACCCAGAAATCTTGTTCCGGTTCAGTTGCCTGGCTCTCTGACGCATCACTGTCTGAGGAGCAGGAAATAGCAAGTGTAGATACAAGCAGCAGTATAACTATTCGTAAAGGCATGTGTTGTTTTTTTGGGGTTCATGGGGTATGTGAAAAACGGTCGCTCCGGTTATGGATATTGTGACACGCTGTATAGCCAGATGCTTCGCAAGAGAGGTTTCTTACATATTTTTGCGGGTCATGGGCTTTTTACCGGTGCTGATCAGTTTATCGGTGTTTGTAAAAGGGATTCATTTAAACATCGGATCTGACAGTAACGTTTAAAACCTGACTTCTATCATGTTACTAAGTTGATAAATGAAATCAGATGAACTGAAGGGCGGATCGGAGTCATAAGTACTGACGAATTGAAAAACAAAACGCAGGTTTTCAGAGATTCGGAATCTTAGCTGCCAATCTGAGGTAAAACGCGGTTTGAAGAATTTATCCGGGCGGGCCTGATAGTAGCTTATTGCCGCAATATCCAGATTTTCGGTAATGCTGCCTCTTACGTTTATACTGGTAGTAGACTTGAGCAGGGTCCTTTCGTCTCTCATGGATTTGTCAACGTCCTGCCAGATTTCGTTTTCAATCATGAGGCCTGTGCTTGCAAAAGCCATAATATGCTCTGTCTGAACAAAGCGGATACGCATTGCCGATCCAATCAGTCCCCTTCTTTTCATACCCCAATCAAGATTATACTGTGCCTGAACAAAGAGTTCCGGAGCGATACTGCTATTTCGATTCAAGACCGTTCTCAGATGGATGAAACCGTCATTAAGCACATTGCTGCCTTCCACGCGCAAAAAGTTATTTCTTCCCAAAACAAGAAACTCATGCTTTCTCGTGATGTATCTCAGATCCGCTGAGTTTCTCAAGCGTAAGATCTGTGAAGTGTTCTTGGATATATCCAGACCAGCTCCAAACCCACCTGAAACTTTCTGCAATGTATCAACTTCCACTCTGTGGGTCTCTACATTTATGACCTGCGAGCGGGAAGGAGATCCAACCAGCAAGATTACAATAAAAAAAAGGAAGGGAGTCGTTTTTATGCCTGTTACAATCATGGGATGGGGCAGTTAAAAAAAATCTTAAAAAGTGACTGATTCGGTAGAAAATGACACAACCGGGCAATAAGGTACAAATTTTCAGATTAAGTGATAAATCCGCAAACAAATATGGAACTTTGTGAGAAGGCACAAGGTTCTTCCAAAATTGATAATGTACACATTTGCCGTCAGGCAAACACATATGCCACTCACCAGCAATGGCTAAAGAGCTCAGTTTAGAAGAAGCATATCAGATGGTCACTCCGGTAGCAGACGGGGAGGCATCAGAAGCGGAGATAGAAACTTTCTTTGCATTTTTGGAGAAAAATCCGGCTGTAAAGCAATATTATGAAGAAGAAATATGGCTGAAGCAGCTCGTCAAGCAAAAATGCGAGTTTAATCCTGCTCCTGATGATTTGAGAGAGAAGATTATCCAAACCATTGCCTCCATCGGCAGTGAAAGCAATGCCGGGGCCGAACTTGATTCAGGTAGTGATATTTATGCAAAGCAAGGATTCGGGTTTGGGACGGAACACGACTCAAGGTCTGCACCAATGGAAGAGCAGCGCCGGAAACAACCCAGCTCATTTATCAAGATATCCCTGGGTTTGGCGGCACTTATCCTTTTTACCCTGTTCGTCTATTTATTCAACATTTTTTCTGAATATAGTGCAAACTTGCAGGCGGATTCCACGGCCCTTCCTGCGGTGGAATCACATGTTTATCAGTTCTTTGTCCAGCACGGCGGACAGCTTATTGAACCTGATTTGGCGTCCGGAACAGAAGCGGATCTCCGCGTCGAAATTGTAAGTATGTTTCAAAATGACTATGCCATTCCGGAGCTTCAGAACATCGAACTGGCCGGCGTTGTACAATCCGAGCTGCTTCCTGACTATCATACCCCGCTTTTTGAGTACAAGGTCGATGACAACGACATCATATATATATTCGCATTTCACATACCCGACATGAAAAAATATCTTTCCAGAAGCGCTGAAGCCAAGGCGTACTGCATCAGGGATTCAGATTATCATATCCAGCGCATTCATGAGAGGGATATTGTTTCATGGAGATGGGACGACAACTGGTATGTCGGCATCTCCCATCATGACGGAGAAACACTTGTTTCCCTCCTGCCCGGTGAAACTAACCGTTAGCGAAAGCGGGGTGGCTGTCACTCTTCAGGGAGTGCGTAAAAAATCGAGTTTACGTGCGGATTGTAATCTTCCTGAAAAAACTCAAAATAAACGGTGTCACCAGTCCTCTCAAGCACTTTTGCGTCCCTGATGACTTTCTGATAGGTCTTGTAGCAGTCAAGAGCTTCCGCTGCTTTTTGAATATCTTTAACTGAGACGGGAACCGCACAGTCAATTTCCGAATCTGTTGAAGTGTGCAATTTGAATTTACCTTCTTCCATATCTGTGGGCGCCAGGGTGAAGAGAGCGAGTCTTTTTGGTGCTTTTATCCACTCTGTGCGTAACTTGCAGAAGACTCTTTTCACAATGGCGTGTGTCACCAGATGGTCGTGGAATCCACTGATACCGTGGACGGCATATGTGACAAGCACATCAGGCTCAACAGAACGTATATGCTGTTCCGTAATGTCCTCCATTTCGATGGGATTCAATTCCTTGAGGCCACTGTCAGGCAAATCAAGTACGGTCATACCTGTAAGGCTGAGTACTTTTGCCACATCAAGCATTTCGCCGAACCGTACATTCCCCATCTGTTCAATGTTGTATCTATACGTATGCCGAACCTTCGTCGCGCCTCCGCGCGTATATGTCAGAAGAAAGACCTCGTGGCCTTGCCGTATCTGAGAAGCTATGGCAGGTGCCGGTCCGAAAGATTCATCATCGGGATGAGGGAAAATATAGAGTACACGCATGAGATCAGCTAAACTTTTCGAGTGAAGCGGCAGATCGCTTTATCAGTTGTGAGTAAAAGAATATCATCTCATGGTAGTTATGTTTGGACAACCGTTCATTCGTTCCGTGAACACGGTCCAGGTCACTTTCATCGGCTCTGAGGGGAATAAACCTGTAGATATTAGAGGTCAGGCCTGAATAGTGGCGGGCATCGGTGGCACCTACCATAAGAGTTGGAGCCACAACCACTTCCGGAAACACTTTTTTTATGGTTTTTCTGAGCATTTTATAGGCTGGCTGGTCCAGGTCAGAAACATTTGAAGGATTTATAGAGCCATCTAATTCCCTGATTTCCACTCTCGGGTCGTTTATTGCATTTTCAACATGCTCCTTGACGCTTTCTATGGTATCGTTTGGATGGATCCTGAAATTCACGATGGCCCGTGCCTGAGTTGGAAGTACGTTCTCTTTAATTCCCGATTCAAAAATGGTAGTTGCTATGGTCGTACTCATTGCCGCTTTGGTTGCCGGCATGCGGCTGAGTTCACGTTTTACCAATCCTCCGAAAAGCCACAAATTAGCCATTACGACCCGGTAAGGGAGGGGCATTTGTGGGCCTATCGCCTCCATTGTTCGTTTGACAAGTCCATCTACCTTTCCCTTGATGGGATTGTTTTCCAGTTTGTGAATCGCCTCGCTGAGCACTGCTATTGAGGTAAGTCCTTGAGGAACGGACGAGTGTCCACCTTCAGCAATTGTTGACAGTTCAAGGCTCAGGTATCCTTTTTCAGCCACGGCCACCAGGGCTACCGGATTGGGAATATCCGGAAGCAGATCATGAACAATAGGAGTACCTTCATCCAAAAGGAATTCAAGTTCCACATTCCTGTTTTCCAGAAGCTTGCCAATAGCATATGCTCCTTTATGTCCGTCAATTTCCTCATCGTGTCCGAATCCAAGATATATGGTGCGTTCAGGTTCGAATCCCGCTTGAATAAGATGCTCTACAGCCTCCATAATTGCCAGTACGCCACCCTGAACATCCATTGCTCCCCTGCCCCAGATGTACCCTTCCGCAATTTTACCCTCAAAAGGCGGATGCTTCCAGTCTTTTTCTGTTCCGGGTTCGATGGGGACAACATCAATGTGGCAAGTATACATTACCGGTTTCAATTCCGGTTTTTTTCCGGTCCATGTATAGAGCAGGCTGTATTGATTAACAATTTCTTTTTTGAGTTTCAGATGAATGTGGGGGAATGCACTCTCAAAAAAGCGGTGCATCTGAAGAAAAGCGTCTTTGTTGAAATCATTCGGGGTTTGTGAAGAGATTGTCTCATAGCTAATCGCTTCACTCAGGCGTTCGGCGGCTTCATCGATATCTAAATCCTCGGGAAGCAATCTGTTTTTCTCTCCATGATGCCTGGTATATCTCATTGTTCTAAAAAGAAGAACAGCAACAAATAAAAGAAACAAGAGTCCTATGCCAGCTATAGTATAAATCATACAAAATCAGGAAGTGCTTCGAGATACAGCCTTCGGAGAGTAAACCGTCTGCGTATTGGGAGTGGACTGAAGTTACTTTTATTCGATAAAAGGCATATCAGCCCATAGAGGCATAGTTTTGAAACTATACCCAAGGTACAGAACCGAACCAGGGCATGTAGTCCATAGAATAGAGTCTACATGCGGTTACAGTATTATAAACGCCGATGCTTTATCAGAGTCAAAGTAAAAAAGCAGGGTAAAAGAGACCTTTAGAGGCGTTACACTTTCACCACTTCTTTGGCTTGCAGGCCTTTTTCACTTTCAGCGACAGTAAATTCAACTTTTTCACCCTCATTCAATACCCGGTATCCTTCCGATTGAATTTCGCTGAAATGGACAAATAAATCTTCGCCGCTTTCACGGCTGATAAAACCATAACCTTTGGCACCGTTGAACCACTTTACGACACCGGATTCTCTTTCTTCTGACATAACTTCTGAAACTCCTTAGTTTTTAAAAAATTGCTTCCCAGAGCATTCAATTGATCAGGTTCCGGCTCTATAGGAGTAGAATAACTGAAAAATGATGCCTGTAGTGATTATAACTTTTTCCTTTAAGATTCGCAACGAATTTGAAAAAAGTTGTAATTATTTGCTTTTTTCCACGCACTTCTGTAGCTCCTGCATGATTCTGGTCTTGAGAGTTCGTGTTTTTGCATAGGAGAAGTTGAACTTTTTTGAAACTTCCAACAGGTTTATTGAGGAAGAAGAAAAAAAAGTGAGGATAAATCTTCGGTTCTCCTCTGATAATTTCTGAATGCACTTTTTTAAGAGGCTTTGCCGCTCTTCATCAATCAGTTTTTGAAGTTGCTGAGCGGGCTCTGGCAGAAAGTTTTCTGAATAGGACGGATCTAAATCCGTCCTTTGTTCAATTTTCTTGAATTTGAGATACTCATTCCTGGAAGCAGTAAGGAAATATTTAAAAATCGACTTTCTGTCTGAAATCCTGTCATTACGTATCATTTCGAAGACATCTGAGAATGCCTGATAGGCACATTCCTCAGCAATACTGTCAGGCGCACCCATCCTGATCTTCAGGTAAAGAATTATCCTTCTGATCAAATCAGCAGACAGATCTTCTACCGCCTCCCTGTCATCGCGCAGAATGGCGTCTATCAAGCTGGAGTAATCAGATGATTCTGTAGACAAGATAATGTTTTTACTGATCATGTAGTGTTAATACACTAAAGGGTAATCAAAGCCGGTCTGTTAATTTATCGAAAGCTAAGTTATCGAAAGTTACTTTCTAATTTCAAACTTTTCTCCAAATCTCAAAAAAAAACAAAATTCAGCAGTTATTTTTTTTTGTTAAAAATTGATTTTATCTCTTATATTGACAACAAGTTCTAATAATAGAAACATGTTGCTTTCATAAACAGATTATCGGCATTTCTAAAAAATGCTGAATACTCTGTAACAATTAAATATAATGGCCCTCCTATGAAGAATAGGTGGAACAATTGTGTCCTGCACACTGATTTTATAGTATTATCCAATAATAATCGTGCGGTAGAGGTATGCCTATGAGGTTTACAGGAATATCTCCCTTAGCGTGTAATTCAGCTTTGCTTTCATTCAGTCACATTGCTGTGACTTCTTCCTTTTCAATAATTAAGACAAGGACTTATCTGTATCAGGCCGAAGGCCTTACTAACTGATAAACAGCCGGGATAACGGAAGCGGGTTCGGTATAATCCGGCCTCGGTCCGATTGATCTCCTGCAACCATAATCAGGTCACCCATACAATCTCTAAATGCTTGTAGTCATGAAACACTTTAAGAACATCTCGCTTATCGCTGCTATCAGCTTTGCTTTCATCCTCTCATCCTGCAGCAGCATTACCGGTGCCAATGANCCTGCTGACGAACTGCTGTTCCAGGCNGAAGACCTGCAGGACCAGCGCGTTCAGGAAAGCCGTACCGACCAGCCTCGCATGATCCGGGTCCGACCCGATTAATCTCACTCAACCTATAACCAGGTCATCCATTCAATACCTAAACCCTTGCAGTCATGAAACATTTCAAGAACATCTCGCTTATCGCTGCTATCAGCTTTGCTTTCATCCTCTCATCCTGCAGCAGCATTACCGGTGCCAATGATCCTGCTGACGAACTGCTGTTCCAGGC
>SL_3KL_010_SEDDRAFT_10000664_pt1 | contig 29211 bp, 21 predicted proteins | sample SodLakKL_010_SED_2_FD_10381 | JGI IMG/M metagenome (IMG submission 10381)
CCGGCGGGCTCATGCCCGCCGCAACGCTGGACCAGGGACGCGGCCGGCCGGCCGGGGATAGCTGGGTCGAGAAGCTGTTCATGGTGAAAAACACTCCGATTCCGGTTGGACAAGCGCTGAAAATCACATCAGCACGCTGCAAGCCCGGTCCAGGCCTGCTGTCGCCGAAAAAAGAGTGTCGGGGTCGGAGCTTGCACGCAAAAACGCACATGTCCGGCAGGACACTCATCTCTCGGTGCCCCTCGGACGATGGTTCGTCACCTGGGCTCCGCAGGAATTGGCACCTGGTGGAAGATCCACTGGTTGCCCCGACGTCTAAGGGCCTGTCCCTCGGTCGGTCTGGATGAGCTTGTGGGAGTGAGAATACGAGCGCGTACATGAAAACGCAAGCGGCATCTGGCGCCTGGCCCTAAAGTAGTGACCATGCACAGCACATGCGACAAGCCAAACGGGCGCTGGCGCTTCTGGATCGACCGCGGCGGCACCTTCACCGACGTGGTGGGGCTGGCCCCGGACGCCGAGCTGCACACCGCCAAACTGTTGTCCGAGAACCCCGAGCACTACGATGATGCCGCCGTGGAAGGCATCCGCCGCCTGCTGGGGCTCGAGCCCGAGCAGGCCATCCCGGACGCGCACATCGAGCATGTGCGCATGGGCACGACCGTAGCCACCAACGCGCTGCTGGAACGACGCGGCGAGCGCACCGCCCTGCTGATCACGCGCGGATTTCGCGATGCGCTGTTCATCGGCCACCAGGCGCGGCCCGACATCTTCGCCCTGAACATCCGGCGGCCCGAACTGCTTTACGAGAGCGTCATCGAGATCGACGAGCGCGTGCGCGCCGACGGCGAGGTGCTCCAGGCTCTGGACGAGGACGTGGTCCTGGACGCCCTCCGGAAACTCCGCGCACAGGGCGTCCGGGCAGTCGCCGTGGTCTTCGTCCACGGCTACCGCTATCCGGATCACGAGCGCCTGGTCGGCCGCGTTGCGCGAAAAGTCGGCTTCACCCAGGTCAGCCTGTCGCACGAAGCCAGCCCGCTGATCCGCCTGGTCGGCCGCGGCGATACCACCGTGGTCGACGCCTATCTCTCGCCCATCCTGCGCCGCTACGCCGACCGCGTCGCCGATCAGCTCGGTGACGTGCGGCTGCAGTTCATGAAATCCGACGGCGGCCTGACCGGCTCGGACCGCTTCGCCGGCAAGGACGCCATTCTGTCGGGACCTGCCGGCGGCATCATCGGCTGCGTAGGCACGGCGACGGCGGCGGGGTTCGAGCGCGTGATCGGCTTCGACATGGGCGGCACCTCGACCGACGTCTCGCACTACAAGGGCGAGCTGGAGCGCTGTTTCGAAACCGAGATTGCCGGCGTGCGCATGCGCGTGCCCATGCTGGAGATCCACACGGTAGCGGCCGGCGGCGGCTCCTGCCTGCACTTTGACGGCAGCCGCTACCGGGTCGGCCCGGATTCGGCCGGCGCCAATCCGGGACCTGCCTGCTACCGCCGCGGCGGTCCGCTGACGGTGACCGACTGCAACGTGATGCTGGGCAAGCTGCAGCCTGACTTCTTCCCGGCCGTGTTCGGTCCAAGCGCGGACCAACCACTGGACGCCGGGATCGTGCGGGAAAAATTCGAAGCACTTCGGGCCGAGATCCAGGCCGCCACCGGCGATGAGCGCTCGATCGAGGAAGTGGCCGAAGGTTTCCTGCAGATCGCGGTCAACAACATGGCCAGCGCGATTCGCAAGATTTCGGTGCAGCGCGGCCACGACGTAACCCGCTATGCGCTCAACTGCTTCGGCGGCGCTGGCGGCCAGCACGCCTGCCTGGTGGCCGACGCCTTGGGGCTCGAGACCGTGTTCATTCATCCGCGCGCCGGGGTCTTGTCGGCCTATGGCATGGGGCTGGCCGACGTCATCGCCTTGCGTGAATTTCCCCTGGGCGAGATTCTGGATAAGGGCCTGCTTGGCCCCCTTGAGCAGGCCGACACCAAGGCCCGTGAGCAGGCAATTTCCGAACTGGTCGACCAGGGCCAGTTGTCCGACCAAATTCAGACCCGCTCACGTCTGCATCTGAAATATGCCGGCACCGACACCACGCTGCTGGTCGACCTGGGCGATATCGAGGACATGCGCGAATCCTTTGTCGACCTGCACCGGCAACAATTCGGCTTTGCCCTCCGCGACCGCGCAATCGTCGCCGAGTCCGGCCTGGTCGAAGCCATTGCGCCCGGTCAGGCCTTGACCGAGGCAAGAACTGAAACGAAGGCCACGCCGGCCGAAGCGGTCGGCCAAATCGATGCCTGGATGGCCGGCAAGCGCCGGGAAGCCACGCCGATCTACCAGCGCGCTGAGCTGGCGTCGGGCCAACAGATCGACGGCCCGGCCATCCTGCTCGACGACCACGCCACGACGGTGCTCGAGCCCGGCTGGCGGGCCGAGCTGAACAAGTTTGGCCACCTGATTCTCGAGCGACGGGAGAAACGGGGAACCAGCCGGATCTCCAGCCAAAGCGCCGACCCGGTGATGCTGGAGGTGTTCAACAAGCTGTTCATGGCCATCGCCGAGCACATGGGCGTGGTGCTGCAGAAAACCGCCTGGTCGGCCAACATCAAGGAGCGGCTGGATTTTTCCTGCGCGCTGTTCGACGGCAAAGGACGGCTGGTGGCCAACGCGCCGCACGTGCCGGTGCACCTGGGCTCCATGGGCGAGAGCGTGCGCGCGGTGATCGCCGAGTTCGCGGCCGACATGCAGCCCGGCGACGCCTTTCTGCTCAACGACCCCTACTCCGGGGGCACTCACCTGCCCGACCTGACCGTGGTGAGTCCTTACTTCGACGAGCATGAAAACGTGCTGTTCTACACCGCCAGCCGCGCCCATCATGCCGATGTCGGCGGCCTCACCCCCGGCTCCATGCCGCCGCACAGCCGGCAGATCGACGACGAAGGCGTGCTGATCCCGCCCACGCGCATCGTCCGCTCAGGCCAGATCGACGAGGACCGCCTCAAGCAGTTGTTCACATCCGGCGCCCACCCGGCGCGCAACCCGCGCCAGAACTTCGCCGACCTGCACGCCCAGATCGCGGCCAACGCGCGCGGCCTCAAGGAACTGGCCGACATGGTGGCGCAGTTCGGCCTCGAGGTGGTTCAGGCCTACATGCGCCACGTCCAGGACAACGCCGCCGAGCAGGTCCGGCGCGCCATCGTCGAACTGGAAGACGGGCACTGGGTCAAGACCCTGGACACCGGCGCGCGCATCGAAGTCCGGGTCACGGTGGATCGCAAAGCGCGCAGCGCGGTGATCGACTTCACCGGCTCCAGCCCGCAGCAGCCGGACAACTTCAACGCCCCGGCCGCCATCACCCGGGCCTGCGTGCTCTACGTGCTCAGAACACTGGTCGCCGACGACATCCCCCTGAACGATGGCTGCCTGGCGCCGGTCGAGCTGATCATCCCCGAAGGCAGCCTGCTCAACCCCAAGCACCCGGCGGCCGTGGTCGCCGGCAACGTCGAGACCAGCCAGGTCATCACCGACGCCCTGCTCGCCGCCATGGGCAAGCTGGCCAACAGCCAGGGCACGATGAACAACCTGACCTTCGGCAACGATCAGCACCAGCACTACGAAACCCTGTGCGGCGGGGCTGGTGCCGGCGAAGGCTTCGACGGTGCCGATGCGGTCCACACCCACATGACCAACTCGCGCCTGACCGACCCGGAAATCCTCGAAACCCGCTTTCCGGTGCTGCTCGAAGGCTTCGGCGTGCGCCCCGACTCCGGCGGCCAGGGCCGCTGGCGCGGCGGCCACGGGGCTGAGCGCCGAATCCGCTTTCTCGAGCCGATGACCGTCGCATTGCTGGCCAACTCCCGCGAGCAGGCGCCTCATGGCTTGAACGGTGGAGGTGATGGCCAGACCGGCGAGGCCTGGATCGAGCAACCGGATGGCCGAACCGAACCCCTCGGTGGCCGAGATCGCGCCAATGTCGATCCTGGCGCATTATTGGTCTTGCGCACACCGGGCGGCGGTGGATGGGGCGGCTAAGTCAGTTGGCTCCGGAACTTCCACAGCTGGCCGAGTCTCAGAAGCGGCATGCGGTTATTGAATCTGTCCTTCCTGCTCGCCCTTTCGTTACCCGCAAGCGCTGCAGTCGTCGAACTGGATCAGCGATTCCAGCTGGAACCGGATCGCCAACAGCCCTTCGCCTGCACCGCGCAGGACTTTGGCCTGGAACTCATCGTCGATAATCACGAAGGCCTGGGCACTCCCGTGTTCGATAAATCGGGCGAGCCGACCGGCTACAGCCGCGACTGTCTGGCCGAAAGCCGCTTCTGGTACTACGCGGTCGATAAGCGAGGCGGCCTGCATCTGGTGCGCGCCCATGATCAGGCACCGCCGGGCGGCGACGGCCTGGGGGTGATCCAGGCGCTGGTCGGCAACACCTCGATTGCGACCACGACGCTGACCGACGGCCGGGAAGTGCCGTACCTGATCCGCCACGAGCGCGGCGTCATCAACCGCTTCATCTACTCGATTTCGATGCTGGTACCGGTCGAGGAAGTCCTGCACGGCGACCCGCTGCAACCGGACCAGTCGCTGTGGAACGGCCGGCTGCTGTACCAGTTCCAGGGCGGGGTCGGGATTGGGCATACGCAGGGGCGCTTTTCCTCGCGCGGCATCTTCGGGCGTCCCGACCGTCTGGCGCGCGGCTATGCCGTGGTCCATTCCACCGGCAACCGCACCGGCGATCACTACAACGTGCTTCTCGCCGGACGCACGGCCGAGCGGGTCAAGGCGCGCTTCGTCCAGCGCCACGGCGAGCCGCTGTATACGGTCGGCATGGGCGGATCCGGCGGTGCCGTGCAGCAATACCTGATTGCGCAGAACCATCCCGGCCTGCTCGACGCCGCCGTACCGCAGCGCAGCTATCCGGACATGGCCACCCAGATCATTCACCTGGGCGACTGCGCCCTGCTCGACCGGGTCATGAACCGCGAGGTCGCCGATCCGGAATTCTGGCGGCGCTGGGACCGGAGACAGTGGCTGCAAGGGCTGAATGCCATCGACGGCCACATCGGCCGCAACGCCGAGCGCCAGATTCGCATCAGCCGCATCGTGCGCCTGCTCGGCATCGATTATCCGGCACCGACCGGCTCCAGCGAGTGCATGGAAAGCTGGCTGGGACTGCTGCCGCTGGCCTTCAATCCCCATTTCGGCGCCGAGCGCAACTGGCACCTGCTGGGTGAGCAAGTGGATCAAATCGAGCGCAGCCACTTCAGCGACGCTGTTGAGGCCTACGGGCGCGATCCGGACACCGGATTCGCCCGGGTGCCCTGGGACAACGTCGGCGTGCAATACGGCCTGCGCGCACTGCGCGACGGCAGGATCACGCCGAAGCAGTTTCTCGACGTCAATCATCATGTCGGCGGCTGGAAGCCGCCGCGGCTGTGGCGGCCCGAAGTGCTGCCCTTTACCTGGCCGCGTGACCTGGTGGGCACGCTGGCCGCCGATCACGGCTGGCCGCGTTGGCGCGTGATCGTCGCTCTGCTGTCCGGCAGTTTTTCCTTTGAAGAACTGTTCGATCCGTATTCCGGACGCAACGCCTGGCGGGCCGCCGGGCCCGAACAGCCGGCGGCCAGAGCCGCCGCCGATCCGGCCGCGGTCGAAGCGATCCTGGCTTCGGGCATGGTGTTCCATGGAAAGCTGGCCCGGCAGATTCCCATCATCGACCTGCGCGATTACCTCGAGCCGGTGCTGGACATGCACCACGCGCGCGCCTCCTTCGTCGCGCGCGCCCGCATGCTGAACGCACAAGGCCATGCGGACAGCCACCGCATCTGGTTTGTCGACAGCAATCCCGACGGCGTCGCCCCTTCCATAGAAGAGATCAGCCACCTGGCGCTGGACGTGATCGCGGCCAAACTGGGGCACGCTTCCGGCCATGATCTGGGCGCAGGACTGGATCAGGACGCCTGCTTCGAACCCGACGGTCAGCTGATCGCCGCCGGCCCCGACGCCTGGGCCGGCATTCTCGACGATCACCCGCCAGGTCCGTGCACCCAGCGCTTTCCGCTGTTCAGCAATTCACGCATAGAGGCCGGTGGCCCCTTCACCGACGACGTCTTCCAGTGCCGGCTGATTCCTGTGGCCAGCGCCATCGCAGGCGGCATGTACGGCGACTGGGCGCCCGATGCCGGGCAACGCCAGCGCCTGGAGGCGATCTTTCCTGAGGGGGTCTGCGAATTCTGAAAAACCCCGCCGCGGGCTACAGCGCCAGAGTCCGCGCAGTTCGCGTCAGGGATCAATCCGTCGCAGGTGTTGCCCGACCACCAGCCACGACCCGATCAGCCCGAACAGGCCGCTGCCGCCGACGACCAGGGCCAGCACCTCGCGGCCCGGGTGCAGCAGACCGGCGGTTTCGGCATAGGTGCGGCTCAAGTTGCGGAAAGGCTCGTCCAGCGCCAACAGCGCGGCGGTGACCAGCAGCCAGGCCAGGATGCCGCCGATCAGGCCGTACCAGAGGCCGGTGTAGAGGAAAGGCCGGCGGATGAATGCCGGTGTGGCGCCGACCAGGGCCATGACCTCGATTTCCTCGCTGCGATTCTGGATGTCCAGACGGATGGTGTTGCCGATGATGACCGCCACGCCCAGGGCCAGCAGCACGGCCAGCAAGTTGACCAGCCGCGACAGCACCTCGGCCATGGCATCCAGGCGCTCCAGCCACTGCAGGTCGACCACCACGCTGCTCACGCCGTCTTCTTCGTGCAGGCGTGCCAGCAAGGCCTCGCGCTGAAAACCCGGCGCCGGCGTCACCTCGAGCACCCAGGGCAGCGGGTTGTCGGCCAGCAAGCCCCCGGCGTCGCTCAGGCCCAGCTGCAGGGACAGCTCGGCCAGGCCCTGGTCCGGGCTGACCGGATCGACCGCCAGCACCTGCGGCCATGCGCTCAGGCGCGAGACCAGGCGATCGACTTCCGGCGTTTCCAGGCCTGGGTGCAGGAACACCGACAAGGTGTCCAGGCGCTCCCACTGCTGGCCCAGGCGCTCCACGTTGGTCAGCGTGACGTGCAGCGCCAGCGGCAAGGCCAGGGCAAAGGCCAGCACGCCGAAGGTCATCAGCGAGGCCAGCGGATGACGGGCGATGGTGCCCAGCGAGGACAGCAGGCTGAAGGCATGGCGGCGCGACCAGGCGCGCAGCGCGGCGGTGCCGCCGGCGGTCTCGCGTCCGGATACCGGGCTGCGAGCGCTCACCACAGCGCCCCCTGCCCCGGCTGCTCCGGCGGCTGCCCCTCGGGCGCATCCACCCGCGCCCGCGCCGGAAGATCATCGATGATCTCGCCGCGCGACAGCACCAGTACCCGCCGGCGCAGGCTGCGGATCAGTTCCAGGTCGTGGCTGGCGATCAGCACCGTGACCCCCGCTTCGTTCAGACGCAGGAAGTAGTTCATGATCTCGGCCGACAGTGCCGGATCGAGGTTGCCGGTGGGCTCGTCGGCCAGCACCACCGGGGGCCGCCCGATGATGGCCCGGGCGATGCCGACGCGCTGCTGCTCGCCGCCCGACAGCATCGGGGGGTAGAGCTTTTCCTTGTCGAGCAGGCCGACCTTGTCGAGGGCAGCACGCACGCGGCGCTGGATTTCGGCAAACGGCAGGCCGGCGATCAGCAGCGGCAGGGCGACGTTGTCGAACACGCGCTTGTCGCTCAGCAGGCGATGATCCTGGAAGATCACGCCGATGCGCCGGCGCAGGTAGGGAATCTGCCGCCGCGCCAGCTTGCCGACGTTGCGCCCGTCGAACAGCACCTGGCCGCGGCTGGGCCGCTCCAAAAGGGCAATGAGCTTGAGCAGGGTCGACTTGCCGGCGCCGGAGTGGCCGGTGATGAACACCAGTTCACCGGCATTGACATGGAAGGTCACATCGCTCAGGGCCTGCATGCCGCCCGGGTAGCGCTTGGCCACGTGCTCGAAGCTGATCATGCCAGAAGCTGGCTCATGCTCAGGATGGGCAGCATGATGGCCAGCACGATGTAGAGCACCATCAGGCCGACCAGCAGGATCAGCAGCGGCTGCAGCACCGCCAGCAGCACGGTGGTGGCGGCGTTGAGTTCGCGCTCCTGGATCGCGGCGGTGTGGTCCAGCATGGGCGCAAGCTCGCCGCTGCGTTCGCCGCCGCTGATCAGGCGACGCGCCACCGGCGGCAGCCAGTCGGCATCATTCAGCGCGCGCGACAGCGACACGCCCTCGCGCACCTGGGCGGCCACGCGCTCGATATCGGCCCGCACCACCCGGTTGCCGACCACCCCGGCCGAGACCTTGAGCGCCTCGACCAGCGGCACGGCGCTGGAGACCAGGATGGCCAGGGTCCGGGTGAAGCTGGCGGTCTGGCGTGCGCGGACCAGGCGCCCCAGCAGCGGCAGCCGCAGCAGCAGGCCGTCGACCCGGCGGCGCGGGCCCGGCCGGCGCAGCGCCACCGCACCGGCCACGGCGGCCAGCGCCAGCACGGCCAGCACCAGCACACCATAGGCGGCGATGAAGTCCGACAGCGCCAGCAGGCTGCGGGTCAGCCAGGGCAACTCCTGCGCGGCCTGCTCGAACACGCCGACCACGCGCGGCACGACAAAGCCGATCAGGCCCCAGACCACCGCGATGGCGATCAGCGCCAGCAGCAGCGGGTAGACCAGGGCCAGGCTCACGCCGCGGTTCATCGCCTCGCGCTGCTCGGCGAAATCGGCCAGGCGCGCGAGCACGGTTTCCAGCTGGCCGGCGCGCTCGCCGGCCGCAATGGCGGCGGTGTACATGTAGGGGAACAGGCGCGGGTGCTCGGCCATGGCCGCCGACAGGCTCTGGCCCTCCATGACCCGCGCGCGGATGGCGCCAAGCTGGCGCCGCAGCGCGGCGCTGTCGGCCTGCTCGACCAGCACGCTCAGGATTTCCTCCAGGGTCAGCCCGGCCTTGAGCAGGGTCGCCAACTGGCGCAACAGCAGGGCGCGCTCGTTGCCCTGCCCGCTCAAGCTCCAGCCGCCGGCGCTCTCGGCCCTGACCTCGCGCACGTCCAGCGGCAGCAGGCCGCGCTCGCGCAGCTGGGCGCGCGCGGCGCGCGCGGTGTCGGCCTGGATCACCCCTTTCTGCGTCCGCTCGCCCTCCAGGGCCTGGTACTCGAATGCGCCCATGCCGCTTCAGACCCCCGTCAGGCCGCCCGGGTCACGCGCAGGACTTCCTCCAGCGAGGTGATGCCGGCGGTGGCCTTGCGCCAGCCGTCGTCGAGAATGGAGGGGCTCAATTCTCGGGCCAGCGACTCCAGCCGTGCCTCGGCCGCACCGTCGTGAATCAGCGCGCGCATGGCCTCGTTGACCGGCACCAGTTCGTAGATGCCGGAGCGACCGCGATAGCCGGAACGCCCCGGCGGCAGGTCCTCACGCGGCCGGTACAGGGTGCTGTCGGGGCGCCCGGGAAGGCCCAGCCGGGCCAGCTCGGCAGCGCCTACGCCGTAGCTCTCGCGCGTCTCGGGGTCGAGCACACGGACCAGGCGCTGGGCCAGGGTCCCGATCAGACTGGAGGCCAGCAAAAAGGGCTCGATGCCCATGTCCACCAGGCGGGTGATCGCGCCGACCGCCGTGTTGGTGTGCAGCGTCGACAGCACCAGGTGTCCGGTGAGGCTGGCCTGGACGGCGATGCGTGCGGTCTCCAGGTCGCGGATTTCGCCGACCATGACCACGTCGGGGTCCTGGCGCAGGATGGCGCGCAGTCCGCGGGCGAAGGTCAGGTCGACCTTGGGGTTGACCTGGGTCTGGCCGATGCCGTCGAGGTCGTACTCGATCGGATCTTCGACCGTCATGATGTTGCGGCTGCGGTCGTTCAGGCGCATCAGCGCCGCGTACAGCGTGGTCGACTTGCCCGAACCGGTCGGGCCGGTGACCAGCAGGATGCCGTGCGGCCGGGCGATCAGGGCCGCCATGCGGGTCTCGGTGTCCGGGTCCATGCCCAGCTCGGCCAGGTCCAGCCGTCCGGCCTGCTTGTCGAGCAGACGCAGCACAACGCGCTCGCCGTGGCTGGAAGGCAGCGTGGACACGCGCACGTCGACCGGCCGGCCGGCGATGCGCAGGCCAATGCGCCCGTCCTGGGGAATGCGCTTTTCGGCGATGTCCAGGCGCGCCATGACCTTGATGCGCGAGGTGATCAGGCCGGCCAGGGCGCGCGCCGGCGACATGACTTCCCGCAGCACGCCGTCGACGCGGAAGCGCACCGACAGGCGCTCCTCGAAAGGTTCCAGGTGGATGTCCGAGGCGCCCTCGCGCAAGGCCTGGGTCAGCAGGCCGTTGATCAGGCGGATGATCGGGGCGTCGTCCTCGCTTTCCAGCAGGTCGGCCGGTTCGGGCAGGTCATCGGCCAGCCGGGCCAGGTCGAGGTCCTCGCCGAGATCCTCGGCCACCTGCGCCGCGGCCTCATCGCCGGACTGGTAGAGCTGGGTAACCAGGCGGTCGAAATCGGCCGCGGCCAGCTTCTCCAGCACCACCGCCGACCCGAGTCGGCGACGGACTTCCTGCACCGCGGCCAGGTCGACCGGTTCGCGCACCGCCAGGCGCACGCGCTCGCCGTCCTGGCCGGCCACGGCCACGCCGCGGCGGCGGGCGAATCCATAGGCCGGTCGAAAATCAGCGTTCATCCGGCGGCGGCGAGTGCAGGAAGTCGCTGAGCTCCGGCAGCAGCGGCATGTCTTCCGGCCGGGTCAGCCCGCGCGGCCGCTCGCGCTGGTCGAGCTGTGCCCCTCGAATCCGCGTATAGCGCGATCGGGTCAGATTGTTGGCGATGTCCTCGTCGTGCAGAATCTGCGGGCGGATGAACACCATCAGGTTGCGCTTGACGCTGGAAGTCGAGCGATAGCGGAACAACTCCCCCAGCACCGGGATGCGGCCCAGCCCGGGCACGCTTTCCATCTGCTCCTGCAGATCGTCACTGGTCAGGCCGCCGAGGACCAGGATGGCGCCGTCGGGCACCATGACCCGGGTCGAGATGGTGCGCTTGTTGGTGATCAGGTCGACCGCACCGCCCGAGGGCGCCAGGGTCGAGACCTCCTGCGCGATCTGCAGCATGATCATGTCGCCCTCGTTGATGTGCGGGGTGACGTTGAGCTTGATGCCGATTTCCTCGCGGTTGATGGTCTGGAAGGGATTGACCTGGCCCTCGCCGGTAGTGAAGCCCTGGGTGGCAAAGCTGCCCGACAGGAAGGGCACTTCCTGGCCGACGTTGATGCTCGCCTCGTGGTTGTCCATGGTCACGATCGAAGGCGTGGACAACACGTTGGTGTTGGCGTCCTGGCTCAGCGCGCGGGCCAGGGCGCCGATCTCGAGAATCTCGACGCCGAGCAGGCTGGTACGACCGCGCACATAGCCCACGTTCAGGCCGCGCCCGGGCAGCAGGAAGTTGCCATCGGCGCCCAGCTCACCGGCGGCCGCGCTCAGGTTGAGAATGTTGCGCCCGCCGGTCTGGAAGTTGGTGCCGCCGAAGAAACCGCGGTCGCCCGAGGCAAAGGCCTGCCACTGGATGCCCAGCTCCCTGGATGTATCCACCGCGACCTCGGCGATGATGGCCTCGACCAGCACCTGGGCGCGGCGGATGTCGAGCTGGTTGACCACCGACTGGATGTTGCGGAACACCGCAGGAGATGCCGTGACCACCAGCGCGTTGGTCTCGCGGTGAGCCTGGATGCGCACGCGCTGACCGTCCTCGCGATCGAGGTCGAGAATGCCCTCCAGTACCGGCACCAGGGTGTCGGCCGTGGTGTAGCGCAGGTAGATCACGTGCGTGCCGCCCTGGGCTTCCAGCGGGGTATCGAGATGGCTGATCAGGGTGCGCAGGCGCAGACGCAGGTTCGGCTCGCCGGCCAGGATGATGGTGTTGGTGCGCTCATCGGCCAGCGCGCTTTCGCGGCCGGTGCCGGTATGCAGGCGGTTGAGCAGCCGCACCACGTCGGCCGCGTCGGCATGGCTCAGGGCAATGACCTCGATTTCCTGGTCGCTGGCGGCATCGAGTCGACGAATGATGTTTTCGATGCGGCGCACGTTGTTGGCGCGGTCGGCAATGATCAGCACGTTGGACGCGTCGTGATGGGCCATGAAGGCCGACTGCGGCAGCAGCGAGCGCAGCAGCTGCGAGGCCTCGGCGGCGCGCACGTGCTCCAGGCGGATGATGCGGGTCACCGGATCGTCGCCGCCGGCGCGCATGTCGTCGACCGGCACGCGTCCGTCCTGGCGGGCGTTGACGTCCGGGACCACGCGCACGACGCGTTCGTCCGAAATGGCGGTAAAACCATGCACGCGCAGGATGGAGAGGAAGACCTCGTAGACCTCGGCACTGCTGAGCGGCTGCGTCGACACCACGGTGACGCGGCCCGCGACCTGCGGGTCGATGATGATGTTGCGGCCGGTCATCTCGGCCACGGCGGTGATCAGCGCGCGGATGTCGACGTCGTTGAAATTCAGCACATGCTCGGCCGGGCCGCGGTCATCGGCCAGCACCATGCCCGACAGGCACAGGGCAACCAGGAGAAATTTCAGACGCTGCAGCATGGGTTCAATTGGGCTCCGCACTCGATCCAGGCCATGGAGGCACTAAAGCCGCGACAGGATTTGATCCAGGTCGGGACGCAGGGTCATTTCACGGCCCTGACGATTGATGGTAATGGACAATTCACCGCGCCGCACGATGTCGGCAAACAGGGCGCGGGCGTCGTCCTCGGAAGTCAGTGGCTGGCCGTTGACCGCCAGCACGATGTCGTTGACCTGCAGGCCAAGCTCGGCAAACAGGCTGGCGTCACGGCCGGGCCGCACGCGGAAACCGCCGCCGGCGACCGGCAGGATACTGATCTGGTCGGCGATCGAGTCGCCGGGCGTGGCCGGGGCCTGCAGCGAGGCCGCGCTGATGCCGGCCGGCGCCTGGAAGCCGCGGACGCCGGTCAGCTCCGGCCGGTCCGGGGACGCCGTTCGAGGCGCAGCGGACTGCGCCCGACCGGTCTCGGCACGCTCCAGCGCCAGCGCCTCGCGCCGGCCGTTGCGCAGGACGATCACGCGCAGCGCTTCGATCTCTTCAACGGTGGCGCCATCGGGCAGCTCGGAGCCGACCCGATAGGGCCGTTCCCGGCCGCGCTCGTCGGCGATGATGGCGAAGGCGTCGGCGCCGCCGGCCATGATGCCCTTCAGACGCAGGCTGCCGCTGGACTCGACCACCGGCGCGGCAATGATGCGCGCAGCCGCGGGCGCCTCTCCGAACAGGTCCCAGCGAAAGCCGTCCCGTGCCGTGGCGGTCGGCTGGACCTGCGGCACCGGCGGCATGGGCTGGGTCGCGACCTGCGGCCCGGCCAGGATCAGCCACAGCAGCTGCACGGCCATCCACACGAGCACGAGACCCAGCAGCCCGCTGACCAGCAGGGCCAGACCGCGAGACCAGTTTGCCGAAAAGGAGGCGCTCAAGGTGTTTGCGCAAATGAATGAGCCGACGGCGGCAGATTAGCACACCGTCCCCGCCGCGCGCCGCGACGGAAACGGCAAAGGGATCTGCCCTCAGCGGGCGCGGCGTCGACCGCCGCGTGCGCCGGGCTTGCCGCCGGCCTTTTTCGGCCGCGGTTCAGGTCGCGCCAGGCGCGGCAGGCTGTCCGGGTCATGCTGCAGCACCGGCAGCTGCAGATCGATGTACTGCTCGATCTCGGGCAGATAGAAGGCGTAGTCCTCGCAGGCGAAGCTGATCGCATCGCCGGTCGCACCGAGACGCGCCGTGCGTCCGATGCGGTGCACGTAGTCGGCGGCGTCCTGCGGCAGATCGAAGTTGATGACGTGGCTGACGTCCGGGATGTGCAGCCCGCGCGCGGCCACATCGGTGGCGACCATGACATCGATGTCGCCGTCGTGGAAGCGCTTGAGCAGCTTCTGGCGCTTGACCTGCGGCACATTGCCGGCCAGTGCCGCGACGTTGAAGCCGTTGGCCTTGAGCGTGCGCGCGACGTGATCGACCGCGTGGCGGGTGTTGGCGAAGACCATCACATGGCCCTCGTCCATGCCGCGCAGGATGTGCACGAGCAGCGGCAACTTTTCCCGGTTGGCCGGGTAGTACACCACCTGGGTAACGCGCTCGGTGGTCATCTGCTCTTCTTCGATGCGGATGGTCTCGGCATCGTTCATGTGCTCGTAGGCCAGTTCGGTGACCTTGAACGGGAAGGTGGCCGAGAACATCAGGGTCTGGCGCTGGTCAGGCGGCGGCATGCGCCGGAACAGGTAGCGGATGTCGACGATGAAGCCGAGATCGAACATGCGGTCGGCCTCGTCGAGCACCGCCACCTCGATGTATTTCAGGCTGTAGACGTCCTGCTTGAGGTAGTCGATCAGGCGGCCCGGCGTGCCGATCAGAATGTCCACGCCGTCGGCGATCTGGTCGCGCTGCTTGGCGTAGTCCACGCCGCCGTAGGCCAGCAGCGTGCGCAGGCCAGTGTGCTTGCCCAGCAGTTCGGCGTCGCGGTGAATCTGGATGGCCAGTTCGCGCGTCGGTGCAATGCAGATGGCGCGCGGATTCGGCCCGGGCCCGCGACTGGACTCGCTGAGCAACTGGCGAAAGATGGCCAGCAGAAATGCCGCGGTCTTGCCGGTTCCGGTACGCGCCTGGCCGGCGACGTCGCGCCCGGCCAGGGCGATCGGCAAGGTCTTGGCCTGGATCGGGGTGCAGAACTGGAAGCCGGCATCGGCCAGTCCCTGCATGATGCGGTCGTCTAGCTGCAGGCTGTCGAACCGAAGCTCGGTCAGAACCTGTTCGTTGGAGGTGTTTTCGCTCACTAAGAATCCTGGTCGATGAAGGGGCAGCGGCAACAAGGTCGCCGCGGCCCTAAAAATCGGCGCTGAACCTGTTATTGCCGGCAATCGGTTAGTATAGGGGTTCCTAGACCGGTTCGCCGAGCCCCCGCCCGCCTGCTCTCCCGCGGTCAGGCCCGGCGACCTCCACCGGAACGACATCTCCGATCCCTCAAGCAACAGGAGCCCCTTTTTGTGAGCGATAAAATCATCCATGTAACCGACAGCAGCTTCGACGATGAGGTTCTCAAGGCTGACGGACCCGTCCTGGTCGACTACTGGGCCGAATGGTGCGGCCCGTGCAAGATGATCGACCCCATCCTGCACGAGCTTGCCGACGAATATGACGGCAAGCTGCGCATCGCCAAGCTCAACATCGACCAGAACCAGCAGGTCACCAGCCGCTTCAAGATCCGCGGCATTCCGACCCTGATGATCTTCGAAAACGGTGAGCACCAGGGCACCAAGGTCGGCGCGCTGACCAAATCGGCGCTGAAAGCCTTCGTCGACGAAACCATCTGAGGCACACCGGCTGGCGCCTGGAAGCGAGGGATTTCGTTCCAGGCGCGGCCTAGATATGGCCGCAGCACCCCGCCCCGCTACTGGACGCGCCCTTTCGATAGTGCTACTGTTAGCGACTGGAGTGCTTGTTCGGCCCTCAACCCCTTTATGCAAACTGCCGGCTTCTGCCTGATCCCGGGCAAGGCGGCCATGGACCAGATCAATTCAATCCCATCAACCCGGGCGTGACCGGAGACGAGCGGCCCTGCCCGTCCAACACGACCTGAAACCGCAAATGCCAGACATTCCCATGAATCTGACCGAACTGAAAAGAAAAACCGCGCAGGAACTCGTCGAGATGGCCGAGGAACTCGGCATCGAGAACATGGGCCGCTCGCGCAAGCAGGATGTGATCTTCGCCATCCTCAAGGCCAAGGCCGGCAAGAAGGAAGCGATTTACAGCGACGGGGTACTGGAAATCCTCCAGGACGGTTTCGGTTTCCTGCGCTCGGCCGAGGCCTCGTACATGGCCGGCCCGGACGACATCTACGTCTCGCCCTCGCAGATCCGCCGCTTCAACCTTCGCACCGGCGACCATATCTCGGGCAAGATCCGCCCACCCAAGCAATCCGAGCGCTACTTCGCCCTGCTCAAGGTCGAGGAACTGAACTACGAACGACCGGAAGCGGCCAAGAACAAGATCCTGTTCGAGAACCTGACCCCGGAATTCCCGCGCGAGCAACTGAAGCTCGAACGCGGCAACGGCTCGACCGAAGACATCACCGGCCGCATCATCGACCTGATCGCGCCCATCGGCAAGGGCCAGCGCGGCCTGGTGGTCAGCCCGCCCAAGGCCGGCAAGACAATGATGCTGCAGTCCATTGCCACCGCCATCCGGGCCAACAACCCCGAAGCGCACATGATCATCCTGCTGATCGACGAGCGTCCGGAAGAAGTCACCGAGATGCAGCGCGGCGTGGATGCCGAAGTGATCTCGTCGACCTTCGACGAGCCGGCCAGCCGGCACGTGCAGGTCGCCGACATGGTGATCGAACGGGCCAAGCGCCTGGTCGAGCACAAGAAGGACGTCATCATCCTGCTCGACTCCATCACCCGCCTGGCGCGCGCCTACAACACCGTGGTGCCCTCCTCCGGCAAGGTCCTGACCGGCGGCGTCGACGCCAACGCCCTGCAGCGACCCAAGCGCTTTTTCGGTGCCGCTCGCAACATCGAGCGCGGCGCCAGCCTGACCATCATCGCCACCGCCCTGGTCGATACGGGCTCGAAGATGGACGAGGTGATCTACGAGGAGTTCAAGGGCACCGGCAACATGGAAATCCACTTGAGCCGGCGCATCGCCGAAAAGCGGGTTTATCCGGCCATCGACATCAACCGCTCCGGCACCCGCCGCGAAGAGCTGATGGTCGGCAACGACCAGCTGCAGAAGACCTGGATCCTGCGCCGCATCCTGCAGCCCATGGACGAAGCCCAGGCGATCGAGTTCATGCTCGACAAGCTCAAGGTTACGAAGACAAACGAAGAATTCTTCAATTACATGAAAAGGTAGGGACCAGGGACCAGGGACCAGGGACCAGGGATTGGACGAAAAGCACGGCAACCCGAGTTCCTCAATCCAGAGTTCTCCTCCACTTCGAGGTTAAGATCAGTCAGGTCGCAGAACAGGATCGTGGCTACGACACGAATTACTGGTCCCTATTGCCTGGTCCCTGGTCCCTAAAGAAGCTCTTCATCACCACTTCACGTCACTCCTTCACAATTGTCAACATCACAAAAGTGAAGGAGCTTCACATGGGCGACAGCGAAGGAAATGCAACGGTCCTGCTGGTTGAGGACCACAATGATCTGGCCGCCAGTATTGGCGACTACCTGGAAAGCAGCGGCTTTGCCATGGATTTTGCCGCCGATGGGGCCATTGCGCTCAATCTGCTGGACGAAAACCCTTACGACATCATCGTTCTAGACCTGATGCTGCCGAAAATCGACGGCATCCGGGTCTGCGAGCGGCTGCGCGAACGCGGCGACGGCACGCCGATCCTGATGTTGACCGCCCGCGATCAGCTCGACGACAAGGTCGCCGGCTTCAACGCCGGCGCCGACGACTACCTGGTCAAGCCGTTCGAGATGGAGGAACTGGCGGTGCGCGTGCGCGCCCTGATCCGCCGCGCCCGCGGCGAGATGTCCGACGGCGCCATGCGCGTGGGCGACCTGGTGTTCGACCCCAAGACCATGCGCGTGGAGCGCGAGGGCGAGCGGGTCAACCTGTCGCCGACCTCGATCCGCATTCTCAAGGTGCTGATGCGCGAATCACCGCGCCTGGTCAGCCGCGAGCAGCTGGAAAACGAGCTGTGGGGCGACATGCTGCCGGACTCCGATACCCTGCGCTCGCACATGTACAACCTGCGCAAGGGCATCGACCGGCCCTACAAGACCAAGCTGCTGCACACCGTACAGGGCATGGGCTTCAAGCTGGCAGCGCCCGAAGACGCCTGATCCAGGGCTGTTTCAAGCACGGCCCTGGCCGCTTCAGGCCAGGGCTTCCCTCACCACGTCGCGATAGGGTCCGGTGAGCGCCTGCCATTCCAGGCGGAACCAGGGCGCGATGCGCTCGTCATCCACGGTCATCATCCGGTCCACTTCCTCAGGGCTGACGAATTTCCACGCCGCCACCTCGCTGGGATTCGGGCGCAGCTGGAAGCGCTCGGCCTGGCCCACGTAGACCCAGCACAGCTCGTGCTCCGAGCCCTGGTTCTCGTAGTTCGCCTGGTAGCAGAACTTGTAGATGAAGTGCAGCGGCGAGCGCACGCCCAGCTCTTCGAGCATGCGTCGCTCCGTCGCCTCGGCCATGGTTTCCCCGGCGCGCGGATGCGAGCAACAACTGTTGGCCCAGTACAGGGGCCACAGCCGTTTGCCGGGGGAGCGCTGCTGGATCAGCAGGCGCCCCTGCTGGTCAAACAGAAAGACCGAAAACGCCCGGTGCAGCAGACCGTCGCCATCGTGGCATTCGCCCTTGCTGAGCACACCGATCTCGTTGTCCCCGGCATCGACGAGGATCAGTGCTTCGGAGTCCGAAGACACGACTCGCGCCGGTCCGGCGCGCTCAGGCACCACCAACTTGCACCTCGATGGCGTGATAGCCGGCTTCGCGAATGGCGCGCGCCACCTTGGGCGCGGAATCGGGGCACAGGGCGATGATCGAACCGCCGCCGCCACCGCCCGTGAGCTTGGCGCCCAGCGCGCCGTGGGCACGCGCGATCTGGACCAGCTCTTCCAGTTCCCAGCTCGACACCTGCATGGCATTGAGCAGGCCCTGGTTGATGTTCATTGTCTCGCCCAAGGTCTCGTAATCCTTTTTCTCCAAAGCTTCCAGGGCCACCCCGACCAGGCTGTCGATTTCGTTGAAGATGCGCTCATACAGCTCGGGGTTGCGCTGCCAGGCTTCGCGCACTCTGGCCACCGTACGCGCGGTCAGGCTTTCGACCCCGCTCATTCCTATGACCATGGGCAGCGGCTCGTCTACGACGATCGGCCGGCGCTCCTGTTTCTCGCCGGATCGGTACAGCATGAACTGGCCGTAGGTGGCCAGGGTATTGTCCAGGCCGGACGGGGTGCCGTGCGCCACCTTCTCGCACTCGAAAGCCAGCTCGTTGATCCGCTCGTCGCTCAGTCCGAGCTTGAAGTGGCCATCGAGGGCGCGCAGCACGGCCACGGCCAGGGCCGCCGATCCGCCCAGGCCCATGGCCCGCGGCAAGTTGGGGAAGACTTCGATCCGCATGCCGCGCCCGCTCAGGCCCAGCGCCTCGAGCACACGCGCCAGGGAACGGGTGAAGGACGGTGGCCGCTTGGCGTTGAAGTCCAGCCGCTGCTCGATGCTCCAGCGCGGAATGATCAGGTCGATGCCTTCCGAGGTGTCCTCGATCCGGGCCTGGATGGCCAGCGGGATCGGAGCGGCGATGGCGCGACGCCCGTAAACGACGGAATGCTCGCCAAGCAGGATGATCTTGCCGTGGCCGGCACCGACCGCCTCGCCCTCGAGGACTCCGGTCTCGCTCACCACGGCCGCCGGCTGCGCCTGCTTGCGCACCGTTTCGATGATTTCCTCGGCCTTCCAGATCTTGATTTCGCCGGACGCGATCAGGCGGTCGACGACGGTGTCGAACAGCTCGGCCGGCGCCCCGGCGGCCGTGGCGACGCTGCGCGCATGCAGCGTCATGTGGCCCTGCTGGATGCCTTCNGTCACCAGCGCGCGCAGCGCCGAGAAGGTCTGCGCCAGGCCNACCGCACCCATGACNTCGGCCAGTTCNCGGGCGCTGTCNACCTTGAGCATGCGCAGGTTCAGGGCCACGGTGGGGTTGGTCTGCAGCGGCCCGCCGACGATGCCGACCTTGATCGGGATTTCCAGCTCTCCGACCAGGTCGCCGTTTTCGGCCTTGTGCCACTGGGTCAGCGCGGTATAGCGTCCGCCGCGAGCGGCATAGGCATGAGCGCCGGCCTCGATGGCGCGCCAGTCGTTGCCGGTCGCGAGGGCCACGGAGTCGATGCCGTTCATGATGCCCTTGTTGTGGGTGGCGGCCCGATACGGATCGATGCGGGCAAAATCGTTGGCGACGATGATGCCGTCGCGGACCTGCTCGCCGTCGAAGCCCTTGCCGGTCAAAGAGGCCACGGGGATCCGCACGCGCGCCCGCACCAGGGCGCGGTCGGCCAGGTTAGAGAGAATGCGCAGAAAGACCCGGCCCTCGCTGATGGCCTCGACCAGGGAAGCCACGCCTTCGCACATGGTGTTGACCAGGTTCGCACCCATGGCGTCGCGGGTATCGACCAGCAGGTGCAGGATCACCATGTCTCCGCCGGGACCGTCGGACGGATGAATGAACACTTCCAGGTCGCGCGCGCCGCCGCCGCGAGCCACCATCTTGGGATGCAGGCTGTTGGCCAGGTTCAGGATTTCGTGCTTGCGCTGCAGCAGCGCGGACTTGGCCCGCGCGGCATTGGGCACGTCGACGATCTGGACCTGGCCGATCAGCATCGGCTCGTCACTGTCGACCTCGAAGCCCCCACCATCGCGCGCCAGCTTGGCGGCCGACCCCAGCGCCGCCACGATGGACGGCTCCTCGACCACCAGCGGGACCACGTATTCCTTGCCGTTGATCAGGAAGTTCAGGCCCAGTCCGACGGGCAAGCCCATGACGCCGATGACGTTTTCGATCATCTTGTCGGCGAGCTGCACCGACAGCGTGTGCCGGCCGGACTGCAGGCTCTGGTAGTCCTCGGGTCCGATCAGGCCACGATCGCGAACGGTGCGCACCCGTTCGGGCACAGTCATCTTGTAGAACTGCGGAATTCGTGATTTATCCATGCAGGGAGTCTCTCGTTCTCAAGGGCGGCTGGAGGCTACCCGCAATCATTTTCGGTCAGCGCCAGTTGCAATCCGGTGAGCGCCGGTCTCAGCGGGAGTTCGCGAAATCCGTGCGCCCGGATACGTGATCTGAGCCGCTCGAGCTGCGCGCCATCGGCCGCCGCGAACATGCCCAGGTCCCCACCGCCGGCACCGCAGGGCTTGTAGGCCGCGCCCTGCTCGAGCGCGATGGCCGCCAGCCGCTGGTGCTGCGGATTCAATACCGGCGCGTCAATCCGGGCTCCAATTTTACCCATCAGCCCGCGATAGTTATTGATACAGGTCATGAAACGGCCCAGGGCGCCGCACTCGACGCTTTCCAGCGCCTCCCGGCAGCAGCCATCCATGGCCTGCCAAAGGGAGTCAGCTGCCTGCGGATCGCCACTGCGCCAGCGCGCGTAAGAGGCCAGAAAGCGACCGGTGGATGCCGCCTCGCCGCTCCACACGAACATCAGCGGCCAGTCTGGCGGCCAGGCCATGGATTCAAACTGCGGGCGCTCACCGATCAGGCGATAGGCCAGCAGGCCTCCCTCGAGCGCCGCGGCCAGGTCCAGGCCGCTGCCGCGCCCGCCCTGCATCTGTCGATGGCTGTGCAGCAGTTCGGCCAGCTCCGGCTTCGCTGCCGGAGCAGTCCCCTGCAGGTAACACTGCAGGGCCGCGCTCAGGGCCACGGTCACCGCCGCGCTGGAGCCGAGGCCGAGCTTGATCGGCCCGCCCTCGTCGTGCAGGTAAAGCTCGGAACTGTCAATCCGCACATGCAATCCGCCCGGCTCGGGCAGCGCATGTGCGCCCGCCTGCGCCAGTGACCGGGCCAGCAGGTTCCGGCTCAGGGCAAGCTCGTCGCCCGCGGCCCCGGCATCGGCCCAGCGCAGACTTCCGTCCGCTTCGACGTCGAAGTACAGCGGATTCGCGGCCAGTTGCGGCACCTCGAGCCGGCTGGCGTCTGCACTGCAGGCATCGATCGAGACCCGCACCCGCCGCTCCACGGCCATCACCAGGGCCGGCGCACCGTGCAGGACGGCATATTCCCCGATCAGCACCGCCTTGCCGGGTGCCGAGGCCTCGACCCGGCGCATCTCAGGCGAGCCTCGCTCCCGGACCCAGCGGCGTACGCAAGACGTCGGTCACGCCGGCCAGACTGGTCAGCGTTTCGGCCACCTGGCCTGCCGCTTCGGGCAGGCAGACCGCCTTGACCTGCGGCCCCGCGTCGACGGTGAAGAAAACCGGCACACCGGCCGCCCGCAGCTGGCGCACCGCATGCAGGCACGCCATGCTGGCCGCATTCCAGTACAGCAGTCCGGGGCTGGCCGCCAGCGCCGATGCATGCATCTTCAGCGCGCTGGATTCGGCCACGGCGGCCAGCGCCTCGAAGTCACGGTCGGCGATCGCGCGGCGGGCCAGCGCCAGGTCGCCGGGAACGGTTTCCACCCAGGCCCGGTAGTAGGGCGAGGTCGCCATGGTGCGGTTCATCCCGTCGCGCGACGAAACCGCCTTCTGGCCGCGATCGGTGATTGCGACCACCACCTCCAGCGGCCAGTGCGCGGGCTCGAACAGGCCCTCGGCATGGCAATCCTCGCCGTCGGGGGACTCACCGGCGTGCATCTCGCAGAAGCCGCCGAACAGCGAGCGGGCCGCGGAGCCGGAGCCCTGGCGCGCAATCACCGAGAGCTCGCGACTCCCGAGCTTGCGCTCGAAAACCGAGGCGGCCGCGACCACCAGGGCGGCAAAGCCCGAGGCCGAAGACGCCAGGCCGGCGCCGGTCGGGAAATTGTTGGCGCTTTCGACCCGGCAGCGCGGGCCCGCGGACGGGCGCAGCAGATCCAGCACCCGGGTGATCGAGTCGGCCTCGGCAAGCCTGCCATCGAGACGAAACTCATCGGCCGCCAGCTCCGGCGCCAAGGTCACGGTGGTCAGCGTCTCCAGCCCGGCCAGCGTGATGGACAGGGAGCCGGCGGCCGGGAGATTGAGCCGCGCGTCGCGCTTGCCCCAGTACTTGACCAGGGCGATATTGGCGCCGGCGCGCGCGGTGGCGGATGTCGCCATGGGGTATTGGCTATCGTGAGCGATCAGCGGGCTATGATAAATCAGCCAGGGCGACGGTCGGCGCGGTGATCAACCAGGCGGGCTGGTCGGGCTGACTTGACGACGGCGCCTGCGACCCGATTGGAGGCCTGGTGCAGCCGCGGTCTCCGGCGGCACGGGCCGATCACTCCTGGGGCAGCGGCTTGCGCTCAGCGAAGGGCTTGAAGCGGGCGCGCGGAAAGTCGATGCGGAATTCCGTGCCCACCCCGAGCTCGCTCTCGGCCGAGAGATCCCAGCCGAAGCGGTTGCACAGGCGCTTGACGATGGCCAGGCCAAGCCCATAGCCCTCGTTGCTGCGGTCATGGCCGCGGTAGAAGGGCTCGAACATGTTTTCCAGATCGGCCTCGCCCATGCCGCAACCGGTATCGCGGATGACCACCCCACGGTGGTCGATCAGGACGTCGACCCGGCCGCGCTCGGTGTAGGTCAAGGCATTGCGCAGCAGGTTGGTGAACACGATGGCGAGCACCCGCTCCGGGGCATCCACCTCGAGCAAGCCGCTGGCCTTGACGCCGGTCTCGATCTCTTCCTTGCCCAGGGCGGTCACGGTCTGATCCAGCAGTTCGCGCATCAGGTCGTTCAGCACCATCGACGAGGTCGACAGCTTGGACTCACTTTCGCGCGCCAGCAGCAGCAGGGTCTCAACCAGGGACTCCATGTCGGCGACCGTGCGGCTCATGCGGTCGACCACCGACTTGCGCCGCGCCGGATCGTCGAACTTGGCCAGCAGGTTCAGATTGGCCTTGATCACCGCCAAAGGCGTGCGCAGTTCATGGCTGGCGTTGCGGGTGAAGTTGCGCTCACGCTGGATGAACGACTCCAGGCGGCTGATGAACTGGTTGATGGCGTTGACCAGGGCCAGCGATTCGGTATCCCCCGCCCCGCCGAACTCCTCGGCGCTGAACTTCTCGAAGCGCCCCGATCGGAAGTCATAGTCGCGCACCGCTTCCGACAGCTTGACCACGGTCGACACGGCACGCCGCGACATGATGTAGCCGACCCAGGTGAGCAGGTAAATCAGGAGTAGTACCGCGGTCAGCGGCGCGATGCCGAAATAGAAGGCCAGTGACGACACCTGGACCTCGTCGAACACGAGGAACAAGCGGTCCGAGCCCCGGTCGGTCACATGGATCACCGGCTGCGAGGACGGCTCGGCGCTGGCCCGGCGGAAGCCTTCCGTTTCGTCCCGCAGCCAGTCGGGTACGCTGTCGAAATCCCCACCCCTGGCCAGGTAGCCGCGCAGATTGTTGGTGTTGGGCAGGGCGAAATCGGGATTGCGGGCGTAATGGCTCCAGAAGTGCTCGGCTTCGCCGTTCAGGGCTTCCCTGACCAGGACGCGCTCGACGACCAGGGCCGCCGCATACACCCCCAGCACCGTCGCCATGCTGATGGCGAGAATCTGCAGGATGAAAACCCGGACCAGCTTGGTGTCCAGATTCCCCTTCAGCAGTTGATTCAATGCATTCAAGTCAAGATCATCCCGTGAACCGCCCGCTACCGTGGCGCAGCCTGCGGCTCAGGCTCAGCGACGACGAAAGCGGTAGTGGGCCACGAGCCAGGCATTGCCGTCGTCGTAGTTGAACAGTTCCTCGCAGGCCATGAAAAACATGCGCCAGCGCTGCTGCCACAGGTCCGCCGCATCACCATACGCGCTTTGCATGACCGCTTTGACCTCGGCTTTCTTCGCGTCCATGTTGTTCAGCCAGGCTCGGCTGGTGCGCCCATAATGCGTCCCAGAGTAAAGCCTGCGCTGCTCCAGTGCCAGGTCATCCTGGAAATGCAGCAGCGTATCGGCCGACGGCATCAGGCCGCCGGTGAAGAAATAGCGGCCCATCCAGTTGCCCTCGCCTTCGGTTTCGAAAGGGTAAACCAGGTAACGGTGGCAGAAGATGTGCACGAACAGCTTGCCGTTCGGCTTGAGCCACTTGGCGATCCGGCTCAGCAGCACGCGGTAGTTGCGTACGTGCTCGAACATCTCGACCGACACCACGCGGTCGAACCGCTCGTCGAGCTCCAGCACGTTGACATCCCGGGTCAGAATCTGGACGTTGTCCAGGCCAAGTTCCCTGGCGCGCGCTTCGATATGCTCGCGCTGCGAGGCGGAGTTGGACACGCCGGTGATGCGCGCGTTGGGATACGCCTGGGCCATCCACAGGGTGAGCGAGCCCCAGCCGCAACCCAGTTCGAGAATGCGCTGCCCGTCGGCCAGCTCGGCATGCTCGCAGCTGGCCTCGAGCATGGCTTCCTCGGCGGCGTCCAGGGTGAACACGCCGGCCGGCCAGTAGCCGCTGGAGTACTTCAGGCGCCGTCCCAGGGCCAGCTGGTAGAAAGCCGCCGGCACCTCGTAGTGCTGCTCGTTGGCGGCATCGGTCTCGATCGCCACGGGGGACTCGGCCAGCTCGCTGCTCAGCTCGGCCGCCCGCTGGCCGGCACGCTCGACGTCGCGGTCGAACTCGTTGGCCAGGCGGCGCTTGAGCAGCTGACGAATCCCGGCCCGAACGGCCCAGTCAGGTGCAAGGCCCTTTTCGGCCAGGTCAATGGGTTTCATGAACGGCGACTTTCCTGAGGCTGGGAAATAAATGCGGCAGCCGCGATCGGCGCCGGGCGTTCGCGCGCAAGCCAGAACAGGAACGGCAGGATCACCGCCCAGCTCAGGCCCGTGGCCAGGATCACCTGCCAGGCCGGCGCCAGCCATTCAACAGCGCCGAAGCGCGAACCGGCGAAGTAGGAGAACGGCGAGCCCACGGCACCGGCCACGGTCAGCAGAACCAGGCGCTGCTTGAACGCGGCCATGGAATGATTGATGACCAGGGCGACGGAAATCCAGAGCAGCATGATCCAGATAGGCGCAAAACCCGGCCATGGCCAGGCGCTGGCATATTGCAGCAGCCCCAGCTGGACCCAGGCGCTGTCGAGCACGAAGCCCAGCGCCAGGCACACGGCGAGCATGCGCCAGTCCAGCGGATGACGATTCGTGGGGTGCAGTTGCCACAACATGAGCAAACCGACCACCAGCAGCCCCGTCCACAGCATGCCGTAAGCGGCGCCGATCACGCACGCGGGCCAGGCCAACTGGAACAGGCCCTGGTTGACGAGGAACGCGCGCGTCATGCCGGCCCNGCGGTCAATCCCTGCTGAGCCGACGGGCGGAAACCGGGTGCGGCGAACAGCAAATGNACNTCGCTGATGGCGCGTTCGGCNAACCCGCCTTCGCAATAGGCCAGGTAGTAACGCCAGCGTCGGCGGAAGGTCTCNTCGAAGCCCATCTCGACNATGCGCTCCCAGGCCGCTTCGAANCGTTCGCGCCAGGCCTTGAGCGTCAGNGCGTAGCTGGCGCCGAAATCGGTCAGNTCGATCAATCCGAGCCGGGTGGANCGCGCCATGGCTGCGGTGATGGCGCTGACCGAGGGAATGAAACTGCCGGGAAAGACGTAGCGCTTGATGTAGTCGACCGTACCCAGTGCGCGCGCGTAGCGAAAGTCTTCGATGGTGATGGCCTGGATCAGCGCCAGCCCGTCCGGTTTCAGGCAGCGCTCGATCTGTGCCAGGTAGGTGTCCAGGTACTGGTGCCCCACCGCTTCGATCATCTCGACCGACACCACGCGGTCGTAGCGCCCGTCCAGGTCGCGGTAGTCCTTGAGCAGGACTTCCACGCGGTCCTCGAGACCCAGCGCATGTACCCGCAACCGCGCGTGCTCGTACTGCTCGCGCGAAATGGTGATGCTGGTGACCCGGCAGCCCGTAGTCTGGGCTGCGTGGATGGCGAGCCCGCCCCAGCCGGTGCCGATTTCCAGCAGATGGTGTTCCGGCTTGAGCGCCAGCTTGGCGCAAATCCGGTCAAGCTTGGCCAGCTGCGCCTGCTCCAGCGTATCCTGCGGCCGGGTGAACAGAGCGCTGGAATACATCATGCTCTCATCCAGCCACTCGGCGAAGAACTCGTTGCCCAGGTCGTAGTGGGCGGCGATGTTGCGCCTTGATCCTTTCAGGCTGTTGCGGTTGAAGGCATGCCAGACCTTCATCAACGCGCCGCTCAAGCGCGCGCCACCCTGGTCGATGGCGCTCAGCGCCTCTCGGTTCCTGGCCAGGACACGGATGACGGCGACCAGGTCGGGGCTGTCCCAGAGTCCGGCCATGTAGGCTTCGGCCGCGCCCAGACCGCCGCCGGTGGCGAGCAGGCGCCAGAATCGCATGTCGTGGACTTCGACCTGGCCGCACAGCGAGCCGCCCTGCCCGACCCGGGTTTCTCCGCAGGCATCGCGGATGGTCAGCCTGCCGTCCTCGAGCGCCGCAAACCGCGCCAGCACCCGCGCACGCAGCCACTGGTCGAGGCGCGCACCGCGACCGGCGGGCCGGTCCATCACTTCCAGTTCGATCGTCTCGTCCTTGCCGCTCATGCCTGATCAGCCTGCCTTTTGGGGTGGGGATGGAAAGGAACCCGCTTGATCCAAAGCTTCAGCGCCTGCCAGTAAATGGCAGCCAGCACGCGCGCCGTCATCAGCGGAAACTTCAGCGGCATCCGCCGCATCGCGCGCCGGCTCAGCGGCTGAGGATTCAACTCCATCCCTGCGGCGAAGGATTCTGTGTCTCCGTCCATCACCACCATGTGAACACCGATGCGGCCGGTCTCGATGCGGAAGCGCCAGTCGTAGTGCAGATCCATGGGCAGGAAGGGCGAGACGTGGAACTGCTTTGAAAAATCGAAGCGGTATTCAGGGCCGACCTGGTCGCGGCAGTCCAGCACGTAGGCATGGCGCTCGCCCCAGGGCGTGTTGTGGATTTCGGCAACGATGAATTCAAGCCGATCCTGCCGATCCAGGCACAGGTAAAAGCTGACCGGGTTGAAGCACACACCCCACTGGCGCAGATGGGTCAGCAGCAGGATGCGGCCCTGCGGACGCACGCCGCTTTGGGCATGCACCCGTTCCCGCACGGCATCGCTCAGCGGCTGGGCCGGATTGCCCAGATAGTCGCTGCGGCGGAAACAGACCAGGTTGAAGCGTTCCACCGACCACAGCGCTGACTGCGAGCACAGGTTTTCTATCTGCTCGATGTCGAACAGGCTGTAGTAGAGACGGTAGCTGAAGCGATGGACCCGCGGCGTTCGCCGCCGGTGCCAGACCGTACCGGCGGCGAGCGCGTTATCCATCCCGGCCTTGATCCCCGGCGACCCGGTCCAGGGCGTCGACCACTCGACGGGCGCTGCGTGCGCCGTCCTCATGGAAGCCCCAGCCCCACCAGGCGCCGCAGAACCAGACGCCGTCCTGCCCATTGATCTCATCCCAGCGGGCCTGGGCCGCCACGGCTTCGGGAGTGAACACCGGATGCTGGTATTGCCGGCGCACCAGGATACTGGCCGGATCGACCTGCTCGGTCTGGTTGAGCGAGACGATGTAGTCGCGCCGGCTGTCGATGCCCTGCAGCAGGTTCATATAGTACGACACCTGGCATTGGTCCTGATCCTTGGCCTGGCGCCGCACGTTCCACGCCGCCCGCGCCGCCGGCAGGCGCGGCAGCAGCGAAGTGTCGGTGTGCAAAACCACTTCGTTGGGCTGGAAGCCGATGGCGCCGAGCACTTCGCGCTCGCTGCGCGTTGGCCGATCCAGCAGCCTGAGCGCCTGGTCGGAATGACAGGCGAGGACGACCTGGTCGGCGGTGATCTCATCCGTGTCCGTCACCACGGTCAGACCATGCTGCCCGCGCCGGACCGCCTTGACCGGGCAAGCGGTCTCGAATCGGGCCGAACACCGGGACGCCTTTTCCACGTAGCTGCGGCTGCCGCCGGCAACGGTGCGCCAGGTCGGGCGACCTTTCAGCTGCAGCATGTTGTGGTTGTCCATGAACTTGAGCAGGTGGCGCATGGGGAAATCGGTGATCTGTCCCATCGGGGCCGACCACAGCGCCGAGGCCATGGGCAGCAAATGCTGCTCGCGGAACATCGAGCCCAGACCGCTGGCGTCCAGCCATTGGCCCAGCGTAATCTGCTCGTCCAGCGTCTCCAGCAGAGAAGGTGCCTGGCGGTAGAAGCGAACGATGTCGCGGACCATGCCGAGAAAGCGCGGACTGAACAGGTTGCGCCGCTGGCAGAACAGTTGGTTGAGGCCGGTTGCGTTGTACTCCAGCCCGGTAGCTTCGTCGCTGACGGCGAAGCTCATGTTGGAATCGGCCCAGCGCACGCCCAGTTCCTCGAACCAGCCGGTGAGCATCGGATAGTGGTGTTCGTTGAAGACGATGAAGCCCGAATCGATCCACAACTCGCGGTCGGGCTCGACAATGCAATGGGTGTCGGCATGGCCGCCGAGCCGGTCATCGGCTTCGAGCACGATGACTTCGTGGCTCTTGGCCAGATGCCAGGCGGCGTACAGTCCGGCGACACCGGCGCCGACGACGACGATTT
>SL_3KL_010_SEDDRAFT_10000665_pt1 | contig 29208 bp, 20 predicted proteins | sample SodLakKL_010_SED_2_FD_10381 | JGI IMG/M metagenome (IMG submission 10381)
TGATTGTAAATTGATTGTTGCGCTTTGATTGATTGATAGGTGAGGTGGCATAATTTGCCAACCTGGCAGACCGCCCGGTTTCTCCTTTGAACCGTTTCTCGTTATAAGTGAAAGCCGGTGAATTTAGCTGCCTTTGTCTGAGTACCAAATTATGCTGTTGTTGTAAAAGTGATAAAGGTTGTTGGATTTTTTCAGACATAAAAAAATTAAATGGTTTCTGGCCTGGTCAACAACCTCCTTCAGGTTTTTTCCACCAACCCCCTCCGCCCCTGATAAAGGGAACTGTCGCCCACCCTGTGGAAATTTGCCGCCTTACTGACAAACTTCCCACGCATTTTATTGCTGAAAACCATAAGCCGGCATTGTCCGGCTCCCCCTCTTAGGGGGGTAGGGGGTATTGATTGCCAACCTAATAAACCGCCCGGTTTCTCCTTTGAACCGTTTCTCGCTAATAGTAAAAGGCGGTGAAGTTAGCTGCCTTTGTCCAGGTGCCAAAATAATCTATTGTACTAAAAGTAATACAGATTGATGGAGTTATTCAGACACTGGAAAAAAGAGAAGTCACCAGGCAGTCCAACCAAATTTTTCCGCTTTTTCCACCAACCCCCTACGCCCCCTGATAAAGGGAACTGTCGCCCGCCCTGTGAAAATTTGCCGCTTTACTGACAAACTTCCCTCGCATTTGTTTGCTGAAAACCATAAGCCTGCATTGTCCGGCTCCCCCTCTTAGGGGGGTAGGGGGGTAATGATGGATGTATCTTCCTAAAAAAAGTTTACAGGTTAATTACTTCAAAACAAGGAAAACAAAAAAAGCACCCGTCCATTGGAGGGTGCTTTTTGAATTCCCGGCTTTGCGGGTTGTAGGGTTTTTTGTGGTACCGTGCTACCTGCTCACCTGTATCCTGTGGGTGGTTACTCCACGGTTGGAGTGGATCTGCACAAAGTAAATGCCGGGATTTAATCCGCTTACGTTGATGGTGTAGCTTGAGGCATTCACCTGTGTATGGTAAACGACCTGCCCCATAAGATTTGCCAGGCGCAGGGTGGTGATCTCACCGTCCGTTTCAACATTGAGTTCGTTGCGGGCAGGGTTGGGGTAAATGTTCAAGCTGAGGCTTTCCGGGGAGGTCAGTTGGGTGACATCCTGCTCCAGGGTTACATCCACGGTTACATTTTCGTCGACCTCCACGCTGCCTTCGGCTGTGTGGTAGCCATCCCTGGAAACGGAATAGGTGTATGTGCCTGCTTCCACCTCAGGCATGGTGTATTCCCCGGCCTGGTGGGTGTCACCGTTAAAGGTCACCACCGCATCTTCAATGGCCTCTCCATCCTCATCCATCACATTAAAGACCACCTCAAAGGTTTCGGGTGCTCCTTCCTCAAAGTTGGCAATCAGGGTTAAGTCTTCACCGGGCATGGTGATGGTGCTCTCAGCCTCTTCTGAAACAACCTCTCCATCCAGATCCGTCCAGTTCACAAACACCCATCCCTCGTTAGGGGTTGCATTGACCTGGATTTCCTCTCCCGATCCAAATTCTCCTTCACCGCTTACTGTGCCTCCTTCTTCCGGTTCTGCCAAAAGCGTTAGCATGTAGTATTCAATTTCCATAAGCGGGATTACTTCTCCCTGGAAAATCTCTTTAGTTGGCACATCCTGCACAAAAGCCACTACGCTCATGTTTTCCGGTACCCAGGCAGATTGCAGGGCAAAGGTTAAATCCACTGAAATTTCGGTTTTGTCCGAAAAGTCCAGGGAAGTGCCATTTTGGTTGGGCACCATCAGCCGGGTTACATCCTTTACGTGGGTTTGGTTAAACCAGNTGAAGGGAATATCGGTTTCGGTCACCACCANGTGCAACACCAGGTTGCTTGNGGTAAANTCCGAAACATTGGTGATCTGTACATTCGCCTCAAAGTTCAACCCTGCCAGGTGTTCCACGTTCATTTCAATGGTAAAAGGAGAGGGCTCCTCTATCCTTTGGTTATAAAGGGGAAGGTAAGTCGGGTAAATGCTGTTATTGCTACTGCCGCCCACATGTGTGAGGACACCGTCAAACTTGGTGGTTGGGTAACCGGAAAAGCCATAATAATTGGCCCTGTAATTGGAAAAAGAATTGGCAAAGGCGTCACCGACATGGTACTTGATAATGGCCACATCGTGCCCGTTGTCAATAAGGTCCTGTGCACCCATGGCGGCTCCGGGGCAGAATCCGCACCAGGTGCCGGTACCGATCTCCACCACTACTTTCTGGCGCTCTGCCGGCTGCGCAATGGCCCAACCGGCAATGAAAACCACAAATAAAGACAGTACGATTTTTTTCATGTGTTTTGGTTTTTGGTTTTACTTCAGGGTTAATTATTTCTTTTTTTTAACAGGTAGGGGTTGCGGTTGAAATCCTGTGCCGGGCTTTTCCCTTCTCCACTTTGTTTCATATAATGAATGCCGGCTTTCTTATCGTTCAGGGGAGTCGCCCGGGAGGAACCCTTTGTTGTATAGCTGCCGAAGGCGCTGTTTTTGACTATTCGACGCTTCCTGATAACCAACACACAAACTTAGGGAAAAAATCTTTTTGTCGCCTTGTTTTTTTCACATATTTCGATAAATACATTAAAAACCTAAAGGCTCACAATCATATCCCTGCAATACCGGGTAAGGATTTTGGCGAAGGGTATTCATGGTAAAAGCAATGGCTATGGCATCAAAGGGGCCATATATGGGGGAGCAGCAGCATGGCCACGGCCATCACCACCAGGGTCATGGGCAAGCCCACTTTTAGGTAATCTGTAAAGCGGTAGCCTCCTGGCCCCATTACCAGGAGGTTGGCGGCATGAGATACCGGGCTCATGAAAACAGCCGCAGCGGCAATGGCCACAGTCATCATCAGGCTTTGGGGTGATATCCCGAATCCGGCGGCGGTTTCCAGGGCAATGGGCGACATAATCACCACCAGGGCCGCCGGATGGATGGCAATGGTGAGGGTGGCCGTGAGAAGGTACAGCCCGGCAATTACCCCCCAGGGTCCGAAATAGCCAAAAACATTAACCACCCCTTCGGCCGCCAGGCTCGCAGCACCGGTTTGCTGCATGGCCGTGCCCAAAGGCAACATGCCCGCAATCAGGAACACCGCCCGCCACTCAATGGCACGATAAGCCTCTTCCATTTTCAGGCAACCGGTAAGCACCATCAGGGCAATGCCGGCCACTGCCGCAATGGCCAGGGGTACCACTCCAAGCAATACCGGAATAAGAATGCCCAGCATCACCAGGGCCGAAGTAAGGGCCTTGCCGGTGCGTTGCGGTTGTTTGTCCAGCTGGGTCAGTAGAATGAAGTCGGGCTCGCTGTCAATCAGTTCCAGTTTGCTGCGCTTGCCATAAAGCAAAAGAGCCTCACCGAACTCCAGGGGCATGTTGTGCAGGTTGGTCTTGTGGATCTCTCCTTCACGCCATATGGCCACCACCGTCAGGCCGTATTTCTGCCGGAAGTTGATCTCCCTCAGGGTTTTTCCGGCAAGCAGCGACCGGGGCGCCAGCACCACTTCGGCCATTTGAATGTCTTCCGACTCCAGTTTTTGGATTTCAGGAACAGGATCTTCGGGAATATCCAGCTCCTTTAGGCCCTGCAATAAGGGCAGGTCATGGATGTTGCCCTTCACCAGTAAGCGGTCCCCGGCATTTACCGTGGTTCCGGGTGCGTAGGGTTCCAGCTTGCCGTCCTGATGGAAGGTGCCGATGGCGGTCATGCCAAAGGCGCTGCCGATCTGGCTGCCGGCAATAGTCCTTTCCAGCAGCTTGGCTTCTTCACTCACCTTCATGATAAACAGCATCTCATGAAGGCGGTATTTTTCAATGAGGGTTTGTTCGTCAGCTTCCCGGATTTCTGTGATCTTTCCTTCTTTTTCCAGGACTTCCAGCCTGTCCCGTGGCCCCTGCAGCAAAAGGACATCATTCTTTTGCAGGATCACATCGTGAAGCATCATGCGCTTCAACTGGTCTGCCCTGCGCACGGCCAGCACATTGACCCCAAGTCGTTTCCTGAAATTGGTTTCCTGCAGCCTTTTGCCTTTCAGGCTGGAAGTTTCTCCAATTTTGGCTTCCACGATTTGCAGGTTGATGCGGAGTAAGGCTTTCACTTCCAGACCGGCATCCTCCGGCGGGATGACTTCCCAGTGCTGCATGGCCTTCAGGTTTTCTATNCGGCCCTGCACGTGCAGCTTGTCGTTGCTGCGTATCAGGGTGTCGGGCCCGGGATCCAAAAGGGTGGTGCCTTCGCGAATGATGGCCAGTACATTTAGCCCCAGCGCGGCCCTGAGACGGCTTTCCGAAAGGGTTTTTCCTACCAGGGGAGAAGCGGGTCTTACTTTCAGGATGAAGCTACGCTCCTGGAGTTTATAAGAAGCAGCCGACATGCGGGCCGAATGCTTTTTTGTTTCACTGATGGCATCCCGCCTGGGCAGCAAATGGCGCCCGATGAAAGTCATGAAAATGACCCCGGCCAGCAAGGCAGCAAAACCGATGGGGGTGTAATCGAAAAGCCGGAAAGGGGTCTCCCCGGCATCTTCCAGGGCATAGCTGATCAGCAGGTTGGGCGGGGTGCCAATGAGGGTGGTCAACCCGCCCAGCATGGCACCGTAGGCCAGGGGCAGCAACAGCCTGGAGGGAGGGATGCCTTTGGCCCGGGCCATGTCCATTACCACCGGAAGCATCAGGGCCACTACCCCCACGTTGTTCATGAAGGCCGACATCAACCCGGCCGAAAGCATGATCAGGGCTGTCAACCTGCCTTCCCCACTGCCGGAAAGCTGCAGTACCTTCCGGCCAATGATCCTTGCCACCCCGGTCTGGTACAGGGCCGCACTCAGAATGAACATGGCCCAAACCGTTACAACGGCCGGGTTGCTGAACCCGGCAAGGGCTTCCGCTGGCGTGATGATGCCCGTGAAAGCCAGCAGTGCCAATACCAGCAAAGAAACAATGTCCATGCGCAACCAGCCGGTAAAAAACAACAACAGGGCGCTTCCAAGAATGATAAATACAAGGATGATCTCCAGGGTCATGATTACAAAGGTAGGGGTTTCATCTGTTTATAATTTGATTAATTTGGTCACATGCCTGTCCCGCCCGTGCGGGGGAACATCACAACTAATTTTTTTAGTTGGATAACCTTCTCTGAATAATCTTCCTCTTGTGTGTTCAAAGTTAATGATGGATGTTTCATAAAAATAATCTAACTGTTACAGATGGGTTTATTTCAAAAAAACCAATGGAGGTCATTTCACAAGAATCCGGACGGACTGAGTGCCCTCATTTCCCTGAAAAAGCAATTGATAGACCCCGGCAGAAAGTCCTTTTGTGCTTAAGCGGTAGGTTTGCGATGGGCCCGCTGTTTTTCGGATCAATAGCTGCCCTTCCATGGACATCAAATAAATACTGTTGTAATGATGGCTTTCGGGTAGCTTTATNTGCAGTGTCTCCCTGGCAGGAACAGGAAAAACAATAATCTCTTCCTCGTCAGGTCTGCTGATGTAGGTTGCGGTCTCTTCAAAGCGGGCAATGAGGTTGCGGTCGCGTTCAATAATGAAAGAATATTCTGTTGCATAGGAAACAATGTCCCCTTGTTCCTCCCAGTGAAGGAATGCAAAATCTTCGGAGGGAACAGCCCCGACCTCAACTGTATCTCCTTCAAAAAACGGGGGATCGGTCAGCATCATAACGCTTCCGCCTTCTTCGGGTTCTGCAGAAAGGGCTACGCTAAATTGCACCAAATAGGTCAGGGGCTCCGAAACCCAGGGGCATTGAGTAAAATAGGTTACCGCTACCTGGTAATTGCCGCTTTCAGATGGAAGGTAAAGGTTGTCGGTGGCTCCGGCAATGGGTTCCTCGTTCAAAAACCACTGATAGGTGGTGGCAGGGGTGCTGAAAAGGGTGTCGCCTGAAAGGAAAATCCCGGGAGGTTCTATTATACAATCCTGCATAAATGTAATGCGGGGAGAGGTATGCAGGGAGTCCGAAAAGGGTTCCCATTGGTCACAATCGCCCTTGAGAAAATAATCCAGCCAGGGGGCAGCAAAGTCGGCCGTGATCTGCTGCTGTTCTTCCCGGGTAAGGGTAATGTTTCCAGAGCTGCCCAGCTCACCCAGGTTGCAGTTGAAATTAAAATTGGCAAAATAACAATGTCCTCCCCCGGTGATGCTCACATATGTCCGGCAAGGAGTGCCCAGGTTTTCATATATGGGAATTTGATGCACGGATGCGGGGGTCACATCATCTGAGCTTCCCGAAAAGATCAAAGACGGACGGTTGACCAACTGGGCTGCCTCAATGGCCGAGGGGTTGGTTTCGGCCGGTGCCAGTGCCAGCAACGCATTGATGTTTTGATTGTAGCTTGCTGCCAGCACGGCTGCTCCTCCACCCATGGAATGACCCATTACCGCTGTAAGCCCGTTCAGGTTTTGATAAAAAAGGGAGCTTTCTTCCTGTCCCAGGGCCTGTATGGTATCTGCCAGAAATGCCATGTCCAGGCCAAAGTCGTGGTGGCTTGGGCTGAACCCCCCTTCGGTACGCGGAAAGGCCATAATGTATCCACGGGGAACAAAGTGTGTCCAGAGGTTTTCGTAAGCACTCCAGGTCATTACAAAGCCATGGCCGAAAATGATAAGGGGAAAGGTACCTTCTGCCATCGCTGCATTGTTGCCTCCCTCAGGGATAGGGAAGTAAATTTCCGTTAAAACCGGGCGATCCTCCCGCGCAGGATCAACGAAAGTTTCCTGCATGTGCCCGATGGAATAGGTCTGGGCTTCCAGATCCTTTGTACCGGCAAACAACATAAAGGAAGCAATGACGAAAAAGACTGTTTTTTGGTTCATGACAACAGATGGTTTGATAAATGTAACAAAAAAACAGACAAACATGTTTGGAATAAGAAAACCGGCAAAGACTTTTGCCGGTTTTTATGGTTTTTTGCTGTTTCCATGAAAACAGCCTGTCGATCAGTGGATCATTCTTTTATGCAACGAACCGAAAAGCCTGCCTGCTTTTGGGTATTGTTGTGGTTTAATACGCCCTGATTATTGAACATGCGCCGGTAAATCACATTTTGTGGGTTGTCCGGGTAAGTGGAAGATGTCCACCAAAAAGACATATTGCCCAGATTGAAATGGTTGCCAAGGTAATTTCGCGATCCCGCCGGCAATCCTGAAAAGTCTGCATCATCAGTACCATAGTGGGTGCCGTGGGCATTCCAGCGGGGATGGTTTTCTGTATCGCATTCGCCGCCAAGGGGCGAACCCACCTGCCGGCAGCTTTTTAGTGCATTGCCCAGGTTGTCCGGGTTGATCGCATCATATTGATCCAGTAAAAAATCCTCCAGTTCCTGCCAGTCATTATCTGTAGGAACCCTCCATCCATCAGGACAAAGTCCTCTTTCATCATCCACGGCAAACCAGTTGTAAAATTTTCCGTAGAGGTCCACCATCTGGGCTTCGGAGTCTATCCCCTCTATGCCATCATGGGGGAAAACCGAATAGGCCCCTTCGGTGGCATTGGCCCATTCGTTGGCAGAAAGCCCGGTAAGAATGGAGGTGCCGTCACGGTATTGGGTGGTACGCAGGTTTTCGGCCATCCATTCCTGCATGCCGATTATTTTGGTCTGGTAAACATTGCCGTCAATATCCGAAACAGTACCCCATTCAGGCCCGGAATAAGCCCAGGCGGGACTCCCCTCGACAATTTTTAGCACCTGCCCTTCGCTGCCCATTGGTATGGTATGCCATACACCTTCCGCATAATAAATGAGGTCGCCGGGCTGAGGCTCTTCCACCAGCACCAGGTCATCCAGATCCGGCGTGTTTTCCAGGTCATGGTAATCGCCGCTGAATGCATCTGCAGTGGTGTGGGCATGCAATGCATATGGCACACTCAGCAATGGTGCCGTGCCCATGGGGGTTCCGTTGGCGCTTATGCGCATAAAAAAATCGTCTTCTGCCCATTCAATACCCTCCATAGAACTCACAGAACCCACGGAGATATTTATTAGTCCAAAGGCATTGGTTTGGGCCTGGTGGGTTTCGGAAAAAACCTCCGTACCTTCAGGGCTGCCCTGCAAAATGGTTACTTCCAGGGTAACTGCTTCCGATGCCATGGGCTGTCCGGCATCATCGCGCAAAACGGCCTGGTAATTGAATTGAAGCGGGGCCTGCGCCATTGCGGTTTGCATGAGCAGGGCCAACATCAAAATCGTTAGGATTTTTCTCATCTTTAAATTCTTTTTGGGGTTTTACAGCAAGTTGTTTGAAAAGAGTTGGTTAAAGCAAACTTAAATATTTTTGGATGAAACAATGGATTGGTTAGGGATTTTTTTTGAAAATGTTTCGGCAAGTGTTTTTTGATCTGTTCAATTCATGTATAGAAAATGAATAAATCCCGGAAAAATTTGCTAATGATCCTCGTGCTTGCTAAATTTACGGTGTGATGGGGCTTGGCATGTTAAGTATTTTGTTTTCTTCAGGGCCGAAGAACCTCAAAGCCGTAAAAAATTATTCACTCAAAAAAACAGGATATGAAACGACAAAGTTTGTTCATCATTTTCATTCTGGCCGGTTTAGGATTAATGGCCCAGGATTTTTTGGTGCCCGAAGTACACCGCCTGGAAACGGAAGAGGATTTCCGGCAATTTGAACCCGACATTCTGGAGGCCATTACATGGCTAAGGCAGACCCCTGTAAATCAGGATGAAGGTCTCAGGCAGGAAGCCAATCGCTTTTTACTGGAGTGGCTGATGTCCAACCCATATATGACGATTTATTTGCACGAAAAAATTGTGCCTTTCACTGATGATTCTGAGCTTTTAATGATTTTTATGGGGGGCTGGACCCAATATGCCCTGGAAAACAGGGATTTTGAAAATGAATTCAAAGGGAATCTTCACGGTGTAAAGGCCGTCATTGAGTTCTACCGGGCCAACCGCGAGTACCTGGAAACCAGCACGCATGTGGAGAACTTTATGGAGATGCAGGAAGAAGGGGAACTGGAAGCCTATATCCGGGAGCATTCCTGACAGACTGCGGATTGGGGAATTTCACCAAACAGCGATCAGATGCGGAAGCCGATGACCAGGATGTCGTCGACCTGTTCAAAATGGTTGCCTTTCCAGTTTTCCAGCTCGTTTTCCAGCAGGGATTTCTGGTAAGGCAAGGTATGCCTGGATACGTTTTCAAGCAATTTGTAAAACCCGGCAGAGGTATAGCGGGCGCCGTGTTCACCCCCAAACTGATCTATAAACCCATCGGAAAAAATATAAACCATATCCCCGGGAGAAGTTTGAATTTCCTTGCAGGAAAACGTCCTTTGTGATTCAGGGGTTTGCCCGAAGTTCTGATGCTCCCCTTTGAATATTTCCAGTTTATTGGTGCGCGCAACGGCGATGGAAGCATCGGCACCCGAAAACTGTATGGTATTTTTTTCCCGGTCGTAAATGCAAAAGGAAACTTCCATGCCTTGCATGGCGCTTCTGCCTTCTTCGGAAACCAGCAGGCTGGTATCAAATCGGCGGGTAAGGTAATTCATATAATCTGCAGCCGTTTTCAGAGAAGTGCGATGGAGGGATTCATTTAAAAAGGCCACCCCCAGCATGCTGAGCAATCCTCCCGCCACCCCATGACCGGTGCAATCTGCCGCTGCAATCATCGTCTTTCCGTTTTTGGAAGATACCCAGTAAAAATCTCCGCTGACGATGCTTTTGGGCCGGAATAAAATAAAACTGTTGCCAAGGTGGGCATTCAGGTATTCCTCATCAGGGAACAACGAAGACTGCACCTTCTCAGCATAACGGATACCAGACAGGATTTCCCGGTTGGCTTTTTTCAGGGATTCGTTTTGCTTTTCAATCTGTATTTTCTGGTCAAGCACCAGGTTGCTTTGTTTTTCCAGCTCATTGCGCTGCAGACGGATCTCCTGATTCTTGCGCTGGATTTCCTTGTTTTGCTTTTCCAGTTTTTGGTTGGCATCGCTTACTTTGCGGTTTTGCCGGTATTGAAGATACAAAAACACCAAGCCTGCCAAAAGAATAAATATTACCAGGAACAAAATGAAGCGTTGTCGCTGGATTTCTGCCTGGTTTTGAATCAGTTGCAGCCTGTTTACCTCTTCTTTTTCCTGAAGCAGCTCAATTTCCTGTTGTTTTTTCTCGGTTTGATAACGGGTTTCCAATTCAAAGATCAATTTTTTTCGTTCTTTATCCTGAAGGCTGTCATTCAGGGTAATATAGGAGCTGGCATAATTATAAGCCGCAGCAATATCCCCGGATGCTTCTGCAGCCAGTTTCATTTGAAGATAAGTACTGACCTTGTCAACCAGGGTGTTGATCTCATAAGCTATTTCCAGGGCTTTTTGTCCTTTCTGCAGGCTTTTTGGATAATCTCCCTTTATTCGATAAAGTTTTGTCTGAGCTATGTATATGGCGGAAAGACTTTTCAGCGAATTGGTTTCTTCGGCAATTATTCGCGCTTTTTCAGTCATTTCAATGGCTTTTTCGAAATCTTCCCAAATTCCATAAATATAGGAAAGGTTTAAATAAGTAAATGCGGCCTGGGCTTTCAGGCCATGAAGTAAAAACATCTCCAGGGCCTGATTGTAATAATCGTAAGCCTTATCCGGCTCATTCATGTCATAATAAATGCTTCCCAGGTTTAAATCCGCGCGGGCCACGGTTATTGGGTCGGCATGCTCTTCATATATCTCTTTTGCCTGCAATAAATAATCCAGGGCCAGTTCGGCTTCTCCAAGCTCGTTGTAGCAAATGCTGATGTTGTTAAAGCAGGATGCCAGCATGAAGTGGTTTTCTGTTTCTTCAAAATAGGGAAGGGCTTGATGATAATATTCAATAGCTTTGGCATAATTTCCCAGGTTTCGGTAAACTACTCCAAAATTGTTATATACCGAACTGATCCCTTCCCGGAAGTCCTGTTCCAGGAAAATATCCAGTGCTTCCTGGTAATAATTCAGGGCGGTGGAAAAATTTCCCCAACTGCGGTATATAATCCCGATATACCTGAGCAGGGTGCCTTTTTGCTCATGCAGTTTTTGATGGTCCATGGCGGTGGTTTGCAGAAAGTCAAGGGCTTGGTGGTAATATTTGTAGGCGGTATCGCGCTGGGTTTGATAATAAAGGTCTCCCATTTCAATGAGCAACTGTACTTTGGTAGTATCTTCAGCGGCTTTTTCAAACTCCACCTTCAGGCTGTCTAAATTGGCCTTTGCCTCAGGGTGGGAGAAAATCAGGTAAGTAATCAATAAGAACGGTAAGAGTTTGGCCATCTTCAGCTTGGATGTTTTGAGGTTGTCAAATTCTCTTTTTGGTTCAGCTAATTTATTAATTTTCCGTACATGCCGGCTGGTTTTTATACCAAACAACTACTCTTTATAAAAACATGGGGCTGAAACCTTCGTTTTGTTTCGAAAAATTGAGGGTTATATGAACAAAACTGTTTTTTTCTTTTTCCGGGAAAGGCGACCGGAATAACAGTAAGGGATTATTCCGGCCAACCTGGTTCAAAAACAATTTTTTTTAAAACTTAGGTTTTTATGCCCCACCGATCTGCATTTCGGCAATGCGTATGGTAGGGGCCGTAAAGGAACGGTTCATATCCACATCGTCAGCAACCATGTCAATGCCTTTTAGAATGGTATCGGCACTGCCGGCAATGGTAAGGCCTTTAACAGGATGGACGATCTTTCCGTTTTCGATCCAGAAGCCGGAGGCACCCCCGCTGAAGTTTCCGTTTACCGGGTTAATGCCATAGCCGGTAACTCCTTTTAACAGCAACCCCCGTTGGGTAGAAGCAATGATTTCCTCCGGGGTGCTTTCTCCCGGGGCTACGAAAAGGTTGTGGGTGCCGATGGAAGGCATGCCGGAAAATCCTCCCCTGGAGGCATTGCCGGTGCTTTCTACCCCCGCCCGGTTGGCGGCTATGGTGTTGTAAATGAAACTGCGTAACACCCCTGCTTCCACCAGTATCCTTTTTTGAGTGGGAACGCCTTCTCCGTCAAACGGTTTGCTGCCGGGGCCTTTGGGGCGGGTGCCATCATCGATAATGGACAGCAGTTCAGAGGCAAATTGCTCATCCATGGCGTCCCGCAAAAAGCTGGCGCCCTGCAGTACCCGTTCTCCGTTTATGGCGGCAATAATGCCCCCGATCAAAGAGGAGGCCACCACAGGGTCAAAAATCACCGCGGCCCGCTGGGTGGAAACCATTTTCGGGTCAAGCAGCTCCCAGGCTTTTTGGGCAGCAGTGCCTGCAATTTTTTCCAAAGATTCCAGGTCGGAAAAATAGCGGCGCACACAAGACTCCCATCCCGTATTTCTTTCTTCCCCTTTTTGTGCCACTACCCCTACTCCCATCGAGCATATGCCTGATTTAAGGCTTTTATTCAGGCCATGGGAATTGGCAATGAAAATCTCCGTTTCCCGCTCTCCGAAAGAGGCCCCTGAACTGTTGGAAATGCGCTCGTCTTTCATGGCCAAAGACTCCAGCTCCAGGGCCATGTCAATTTTCTTTTCCATGGGCACTTTGGCAATCTCCGGATCATATAATCCTTCCACTTCTTTGTGATCCTTTGCTTGGGGAAGGGTGTTGTGGTCTTCAGGGGTGGTGAGCTTGGCAAAAGCAATGGCCTTTTCCAGGGTTTCATCCAGGGCCTTGTCGCTAAAGTCGTTGCAATGGCTGAAGCCCATGCTGCCGTTTACCAGCACCCGGAATCCCACCCCGCTGGATGCCGCCTCCTGTATGGTTTCAATGTCGGAATTGCGCACCCTTACGGAAAGATTTCTCCCGGTTTGAATGTATACCTCGGCCGATTCTGCGCCTTTACGGAGGCTTCTTGTTACGAGTTTATCCGCTAAATTTTTATAGTTCATTGTTTTTTATTTTTTTGGAAACCACCTGCAGCAATGGCAGGGGTTTTCATGGCAAATTTGATTGTTGTTTTTCGGGAATTGGGGCGAAATTATGCCCGGCTTCCTCCTACATTGATTCCCCTGATGCGCACGGTAGGCTGCCCGGCAGTTACTTCGGCACTTTGCCCGCCTTTACCGCAAATGCCCGAGCCAAAGTCCAGGTCGTTGGCCACCGCATCGATGTTGGAAATAACCTCCATGCAGGAGCCGATAAGGGTAGCCCCTTTGATGGGCCGGGTTTTGCGGCCGTTTTCAATCAGGTAGGCCTCCCGGCAGGTGAAGTTGAACATGCCCGTAACAGGGTTTACGCTTCCCCCGCTCAGGCTTTGCACGTATATGCCTTTGGGAGTGGAGGAAAGAATGTCTTCCGGACTGTCTTTCCCTGCTTCAATAAAGGTGTTGGTCATCCTGGGGATGGGAATATGGCGGAAAGACTCCCTGCGGCCGTTTCCGGTGCGGGCCATATCCAGCTGGTTGGCACTCAGGATGTCGGTCATATATCCTTTTAGCACCCCTTTTTCGATGAGCATGTTGCGTCGGGCCTGGGTGCCTTCGTCATCAAAATTGATGGTGCCCCGGTAGTTGGGTATGGTGCCGTCGTCAACCATGGTAAACACATCGGAGGCAACTTTTTGGCCCACTTTACCGGTAAAGGCTCCGATGCCCTTGGCAATGTTATCGGCTTCCAGGGGGTGGCCAACGGCTTCGTGGATCAGAACCCCTCCAAACCCGTTTTCCATCACCACATCCATGATACCGGCGGGTGCGTCTTCGGCATCCAGCATGGCAATGGCCTCACGGGCTGCGCTTTGGGCCACCGATTCGGGGGTGTGCTCGTCAAACATCTCAAACCCGCTGTGGTAGCTGATGCGTTCGCGGGCCATGTGGCGGTTGTTGCCTTCTTCGCTCATGGTCTGCACAATAAAGAAAAGCAGGGGCAACTCATCGCGAAGGTATAATCCTTCACTGTTGGCGATCACCCGTGCACGCACCTGGTCATTGTAATCAATGATGGCCATTTTAATTCTTGGATCGTAGTCCAGTGCGGCCTGATCGGCCCTTTGCATGATCTCTGTGCGGCGGGTATCGGCAATTTCCTCAAGGGGATGCTTAACGCTAACAAAAGATTGGCGCTTTGCCGGTGCAATATCCACCGGGCGGATGCTTTGCCCGTTGCGCGCCACATAAGAGGCCACTTCGGCTGCCCGCATCAGGTTTTCCTCGGTGATCTGGTCGGTGTAAGCATAACCGGTTTTGTCGCCGGCAATGACCCTTACCCCTGCACCCTGGCTGATGCCGTAAAGCCCGCTTTTAAATTTGGATTCTTCCATGGTGATCTGCCGGGAGTTGCGGCTTTCCAGGTACACATCTGCAAAGTCGCCTCCATTGCGTAATGCCCGGGCAATCACTTTGTTAAGGGTGCCTTTGTCCATATCCAGCCCCGGGGTGTGGCCCATGGCCGGACTGCAGGATACCATATGGGTTAGCAGGGGTGGGGTGGCGGCAAGGATCAACCCTCCTTTTACCCCTAATTCAAGAAACTTTCTGCGTGAAATGCCCTGCGATGAATTGTTGTTGCTCATGAGTGATGGGTTTTGAAAAAAGCTTTTTGTTCGATCCCGGGTGCAAAACTTATAAAAAGAAACTTTTCACCAGGGGAAGTCTGTTTTTAATAACGTTTTCGGCCGCTAAAAATAGAAATTATTTTTTGAATCCCCTAACCTTCCAAAATATTGCAATTAATTTTATCTTTGCTTCCACTGCACATTTTGTTTTTTAATAGAAAATTTCCCCTGCCATGAGTAAACTTGATGCAAAAACTTTAATTATTGACGATGATGAGGATGTGTTGCTGGCAGCCAAGCTGTTTTTAAAGAAGCATGTCAATACCGTGCATACGGATAAGGACCCCAACACCATCCCCAGGTATCTGAAAAATGAAAATTATGACCTCATTTTACTGGACATGAATTTTTCGCGTGATGCAACCAGTGGGAAAGAGGGTTTTCACTGGCTCAACAAGATACTGGAGATGGATCCAACCATTGCCGTGATCCTGATCACAGCTTATGGTGACATTGAATTGGCCGTGCAGGGCATCAAGGAAGGGGCTACCAACTTTTTGCTCAAACCATGGGATAACAAAAAGCTGCTGGCAACCATCAGCACTACCCTGGAAGTGCATCAATCCAAAAAGGAACTTCAAGACCTGCGCTCCAAGCAAAAATTTTTGATGGAGCAGGGCGACCAGCCTTACAGCCAGATCATCGGGGAATCCAAAGCCATGATGGATGTACTGGGTACGGTGCAAAAAGTGGCTGCCACCGATGTAAATGTGCTGATACTTGGGGAAAACGGTACCGGTAAGGAAGTCATTGCCAGGGCCATTCACCGCGCTTCCCCCCGCAAGGATGAGGTGTTTATCAGCGTGGATCTGGGTGCCATCAGCGAGACATTATTTGAAAGTGAACTTTTTGGTTATAAGAAAGGGGCTTTTACCGATGCAAAGGAAGACCGCGGCGGGAGGTTTGAAGCGGCCAGCAAAGGCACCATATTCCTGGATGAAATTGGCAACCTGAGCCACCCCCTGCAGTCGAAACTCCTCAGTGTGCTGCAAAACCGCAAGGTGGTGCGCCTGGGATCGGTAAAGGAAATACCGGTGGATGTGCGACTGGTATGCGCTACCAACATGCCCCTTTACCAGATGGTGGAAGAGGGCAAATTTCGTCAGGACCTTTTGTACCGTATCAATACCGTGGAAATTAATCTTCCTCCGCTGCGCGAAAGGCTTGAGGATATCCCCTTGCTGGTAAACCACTTCCTTGAAATTTACTGCAAAAAATACAAAATGCCCAACAAACGGCTGCACGCTTCCACCATCAAGCGACTGGAAAAACACTCCTGGCCCGGCAATATCCGGGAATTGCAACATGCCGTGGAAAGGGCCGTGATCATGAGTGACTCCAATGTGCTGCAACCACAGGACTTTTTCCTCTCCAAGCAGGATAAGCCCGAAAAGGATATTACCGTGGACGACCACAACCTGGAAACCACTGAAAAGATGTTGATAAGAAAAGTAATCGACAAGCATGGGGGGAATATCAGCAAAGCTGCAAAAGAACTGGGCATTACCCGGGCCTCCCTTTACCGACGAATAGAAAAATATGAGCTTTAAAAATTTCCGGTTCAATGTGGTGGCAAGGGTGCTGCTCATTGTGGCTTCAGTAGTGCTGTTGATTTCCATTTACCGGCAGCAGGAATTTATCATCAGTTCCTTTATCCTGCTCACCCTTATTGGTGCACAGATCTTTGGCCTGGTGCGCTACGTGGAGCGCACCAACAGGCGACTTACTGTTTTTCTGGAAGCTATACGCCACAGCGATTTTGTTTCCTCTTTCAGTGACCATGGCCTGGGAAGCAGTTTTGATGACCTTAATCATGCCTTTAATGAGGTGATCGAGGAATTTAGAAAAACCAGGGCTGCTAAAGAAGAGCACTTTAATTATCTGCAAACCGTGGTGCAGCATGTGAGCATTGGCATCATTGTTTTCAGGAAAGACGGCAAAGTGGACATGTTCAACAACGCCATCAAAAGGATGCTGCGCCTGAGCAATCTGCGGTTTATCAGCGACCTGGAAAAAATTGACAGGAACCTGGCGGAGTTACTCAAAAACATTAAGGCCGGCGACCGGGAACTGTTGAAAGTTTTTAATGAAAATGAACTGTTGCAGCTGTCCATAAGGGCTACCGAATTCCGGATGCGTGGCGAGGATTTTGTACTGGTATCCCTTCAAAACATTCATAATGAGCTGGAAGCCAAAGAAATGGATTCCTGGCAAAAGCTCATCCGGGTGCTTACCCACGAGATCATGAACTCCATTACACCCATTGTTTCATTATCTTCTACGGTTAAAGACCTGTTGATTGACGAGGATAACCTGCAACTCAGAAACCCCATTGAAAAGGACGATGTGGAAAGCGCCCAGAGTGCCCTCACCACCATTGAACGACGCAGCGAAGGACTGCTGAACTTTGTGCAGATTTACCGCAATCTCACCCGCATCCCTAAACCCAATTTCCGGTACTTTGAAGTAAAGGAACTGTTTGAAAGGGTAAAAAACCTTCTTTCACCAAAGGTTGCCGAACGGCAAATAAACTGCCAATACAAGGTGGTGCCCCCGGAGCTGATGCTTACAGCTGACCCCGACCTGATCGAACAGGTGTTGATCAACCTGGTCATTAACTCCATTCATGCAATACAGGATGTGGAAAATCCAAAGATCAGGGTGGTGGCCACCTCATCAACCTATAATAAAGTGACCATTACCGTAGCCGATAATGGGTACGGCATAAAGCAGGACAATATTGAACAGATCTTTGTTCCTTTCTTCACCTCCAAAAAAGAAGGTTCCGGCATCGGCCTCAGCCTTTCGCGGGAGATCATGCGTTTACACAAAGGAAACATTACCGTGAAGTCTAAGCCCGAAGTGGAGACCAGCTTCACCCTTCATTTTTAAACAGTGTTCGCAATCGAACGCTTCTTGTTGAAAAGCGAACACATTCTTTTTTAAAAAAACCCCATTGCTTCTTACAATCTTTTGTCTGTCAGAATATTAAATTGATTGGCATGTTTTTGGCTAAAAACTGCCTGAAAACAAACGCATTGAAGATTCTGACACTAAATTAAAGATATGAAGAAGCTTATTTTTTCAGCCCTGATTGCAACAGGTCTGTTTGCCGGAATGGCCACGGCCGGGGAAAACAAAACCATCTGGAGTCTGCAGGAATGTATTGACTATGCCCTTTCCCATAACCTGGAAGTCAATCAGCAAAGATTGTCGGAAAATCAGGCAAAAAACGACCTGAACCAGAGTTACGCCAACCTTTTTCCCAATTTAAATACCGGGTCATATCAGGGGTTCAGCTATGGAAGAACCGTAGACCGGTTTACCAATGAGTTTGCCACTGAGCGTGTTGCCTACCAGGACATGTTTGCCTCCAGTGAGGTGGTGTTGTTTTCCGGTTTTCAAAACATCAATAATATTCGACTTCACCTGGCCCGCCACACGGCCTTTCGTTATGATACCAGGCATATGGAAAACAACATGATCCTTTCCCTTGCCTCCGCTTACCTGCAAATCCTGTTTTTTGAGGACAGGGTAGCAGTGGCCAGAGAGCAGCTGGAGATCATTCAGCAGCAGGTGGAACGCACCCGCATTATGCTGGAAGGCGGCACGGTAGCCAGGGGTGCCCTGCTGGAAATTGAAGCCCAGGCAGCAGAAGAAGAGTTGAACCTGCTCAATGCCGAAAATAACCTGAAGCTCTCTTACCTGGAACTGATCCACCTGCTTGACCTGGATCCGCAGCAAGAATTCCAAATTGTACACCCCGACCTGGAAGTGGATGAGGGGTTTATTTTTTCCAGACCGCAATCCGTTTATAAAAAGGCCCTTCAGGTGGAACCTTCGGTAGGAGCTGCCAGGGAAAGGATCAGCATGGCCGAAAAAAACCTGGCCATCAACCGCGGTGAATACAGCCCCAGGCTAAGTTTTGCCGCACAAATAGGCTCAGGATACTCCGAAGCGGCCCGCCGCCCGATCGGAGAGGAAGGAACCGGTCAGTACCAAACCATTGGGCATACCGAATCAGGGGAAGCGGTATTGCGTGAGATCATGATGCCCATTTTGGAAGATATCCCTTACCGCGATCAGATCAGCGATAACTTCAACCGGGTAATCCAGCTGCGTCTGACCATCCCGGTTTTTAACCGCCTGCATGTGCGCACCAGGGTGCAAAATTCCCGCCTTGAACTGGATAAGGCCCGCATGGGGTATGAATTGTCTAAAAACAACCTGAATAAAACCATACAACAAGCCCATGCCGATGCAATGGCTGCCTATCAGAAATTTCTTTCCACCGAAAAATCAAAAGAAGCTTTTGAAGAATCCTTTAAATATACCGAGCAGCGCTTTAACCTGGGTATGGTGAGCAGCCTGGAATACAATGAGGCGAAAGCCCGCCTGGCAAGAGCCGAGGTAGATGCCCTCCAGTCCAAATATGAATTTATTTTTCAGACCAAAATACTGGAGTTTTACCAGGGTTTGGGGTTTGAGTTATAAAAACCGGTGGAACGTTTTTGCGAGTGTTTTCAATTCAGGTTTTAAGCTGCCATTGGGCAGCTTTTTTTTTGAAATGTCTTCAGGATAAAAGGAAGTTTTTTACTTCTTTGATGAAGTCCCCGGGGTTGTCGGCATGCAACCAATGGGTTCCTTTTTTTATTTCCCGGATTTGGCTGTTGGGAAACAGGGCCTCTATTTCCGGAATATCTTCCCGGGTAATGTAGTCCGACTTTTCTCCTTTTAAAAATAAAGTCGGCCCTTCAAAGGGTTGCAGGCCGTTTACCTCTCTGAAAATTTCCGGCAGGCTGTCCCTGATCACTTCCAGGTTGACCCGCCATCCGAGGCTGGACCGGTCTTTCCAGTAAAGATTTTTCAGCAAAAACTGCCGAATCCGGGCATTGCCTGTTTTTTCCCGCAACACCTGACTGACTTCATTGCGGGAGGAATATTTCTCCAGGTCAATGGATAAAAGGGCGTCAATAAGCTTTTGATGATGGTGGTTATGGTTGCTGGCCCCCGGGCTGATATCGGCCACGATCATTTTTTCCACCTTTTCAGGATAGTCAAAAGCAAACTGCATGATGGTTTTTCCCCCCATGGAATGCCCCAGTAAATTTGGCTTTTCAAGGTTTTCCTTTTCCAGGAATCCCAGAAGGTCATCGCTCATGGCCTCGTAATTCATGGAAGCGCTATGTCCCGAACGCCCATGGTTGCGCTGGTCAACCATATATACCGTAAAATGCTCTCCAAGGGCTTTGCCAATGGTGGCCCAGTTATCAGACATGCCAAATACCCCGTGGAGGATCACCAGGGTTTTTCCTTTGCCGGTTTTGCGAAAAAATAAATCCATTTTTTAGTTCCTTTTGCAGGAGGATAACCCGAAGGCAGGCAAAAAGTTTATTCAGTAAAACCGGGTCGGCTCGTTCAATCATTTGTTTGGAAAAACCTTTGAGCCTTATCCGGAAAAAATTGAATACAAAGATGCACATAAAGAAAAACGACCTTATTGCTTTTTCAGTTGGCGCAGGTACATCTGTATGGTGTTTTCCAGGCCATAGTACAAAGCATCACTGATCAGGGCATGTCCAATGGAAACTTCCAGCAGGTGGGGGATGTTTTGGGCGAAAAAAGCCAGGTTTTCCAGGTCCAGGTCATGACCGGCATTGATACCCAGCCCCTTTTGGTGTGCCACTTCAGCGGCCTTTACAAAGGGGGCAATGGCCTGATCGCGATCCAAAGGATATTCGGCGGCATAAGGTTCGGTGTAAAATTCAATACGGTCTGTGCCCGTTTCGGCTGCCTTGCGGATCATTTCCGGATCCGTTTCCATAAAAAGAGAGGTGCGGATCCCTTGTTTCTGAAGGTTTCCTATAACCTCTTTCAGGAAGTCGAGATGGCGAATGGTATTCCACCCTGCACTGGAGGTAAGGGCATTGGGGGGATCAGGGACCAACGTTACCTGGTGAGGTTTTACTTTCGATACCAGGTCAAGAAATTTTTTCGAAGGATATCCTTCAATGTTGAATTCGGTGGTTACCACCTTTTTAAGGTCGTGCACATCCCGGTAGCGAATATGCCTTTCATCGGGGCGGGGATGCACGGTAATGCCTTCGGCCCCGTATTGCTCGCAATTAATGGCTGCCTTTACCACATCAGGAATGTTGCCGCCCCTGGCATTGCGTAGGGTGGCGATCTTGTTAATGTTTACACTTAAACGGGTCATGGTCTTTTGCTTTTAATAACTTCCTCCCGGAAGGGATCACCTCAGAAATTTATTCTATTCCCTTCAAAATTATAAAAACTTTACCTGCCTTGCTCCTTTTAATGATTTATTTCACCGGGGGCCTAAATTTTTTACTCCTTGTTTCGTTAAAAATAAAACGGATTTGTTTTTCTTTACAAAAGGTGCTGAAAAATAAAATATTTTTTACCTTCACAATATCATTAAACCAATAAAGCCATGTTTGCCAGAAACTTGCTTAGTGATTTGGTAATTCCTCTTAAACCAACGGATACAGGTGACATAGCCCTGACCTGGATGGATGAACTGCGTCTGGCTCACCTGCCTTTGGTGGATAATGAAAAGTTTGTCGGTTTGATTACCGACACCTACATCCATAATTTGGATAATCCTGAAGAGCCGCTCAAAAACCAACGCCTTTCCCTGTTGCGGCCTTACGTTGCCCATGATCAGCATTTTTACGATGTAATCAAGCTGGCCGCAGAAGAAAGCCTTTCGGTGGTGCCGGTGCTTGACCAGAAAGAAAACTATCTGGGCTGCATCACCCTTTTTGCCATCACCAAAGCCCTGGCCGAAATTGCATCGGTAAAGCAACCGGGTGGCATCATCATCCTGGAAGTGACCCACCACGATTATTCCCTGAGTGAAATATCCCGGATTGTGGAGTCCAACGATGCCAAAATTTTAAGTACTTACATCTCTTCCTTTAATGAAAGTACCCGTATTGAGATCACCATAAAAGTGAATAAAATAGATATTTCACCTATAATCCAGACTTTTAACCGCTACGACTACAATGTCGTAGCATCTTTTTCTGAAGAAAGCAAATATGGCGACCTGCTCAACGACCGCTATGAGTCTTTAATGAAATATCTCAACATATAGAATGTCCTTTTTGTGAAAACTTCCGCTTTGATACTGGCTTTTTTCCTGCTTTTTTTTTCCGGGCAGGTTTCAGGTTCTGATGAGGGATCGCTGTCGGTCATTTATAATGGGCAAGGGGAGCCTTATTCCAGGGTGGTCGTGGAAGGTATCCATCTGAGTGGAAACGACATCACCCGCCCGCGAATTATTTTCAGGGAATTGCTTTTTGCAGAAGGGGACACCCTGACCCAGGGAAAACTGGTCAAAAACGCGGAAATCAGTCGACAGAACTTGCTGAATACTTCCCTTTTCAATTTTGTGGAAATGGAGGTGGTTTTTAATGAACCCGGCAATGCCTATGTTAGTATTGGTTTTGTTGAGCGTTGGTATTTATGGCCCATCCCCATCCTGGAGATCGGCTATCTCAACCTGAATCACTGGCTGGATGAACCCAGCTTTTCCACGCTAAATTATGGGGTGTACATTACCCGGGATAATTTCAGGGGGCGTATGCAGCGTTTGGAATTGTTGATCCGGGCAGGATACCGTCAGAATTTTTCCCTTACTTATGACAATCCTTATTTTAATGCCCGTCAGACTTTTGGCTGGAGAGCCGAGGTCGGTTTGCATCGCAGTCATGAGGTACCCTACATTACCCGGGATAACCGCCAACTGAATTTCCGGTCTGACAACGGATTTGCCTACCGGCAATATTACACCCGTGCCTCTTTATCTTATCGCCCGGGAATTTTTAATACGCATTTGCTTACCTTAGGCTATAACCAGTATAAATATGCCGACAGCCTGCTTATCCTTAATCCAAGGTTTGGGCCCGAAGGCATGTCGGAGTTTTCTTTTTTGAACATCTCTTACCAGTTTCGGCACGATCGCAGGGATATAAAGGCCTATCCCCTGGAGGGACACTTCATTGATTTTCGGATCAATCGTCTGGGGCTGGACCTTCTCAGGGATGAGGAAATGAATATGACCGTCTTTGAATTAACCGCCCGTAAATACTGGCCACTGTTTGCACAATGGTATTTTGCCGCCGGATTCAAAGGCTCTGCCAATACCGGAAGCACCATCTCCTATTTTAATCGCCATAGCCTTGGTTCCCGGGAAGACCTGGTAAGAGGTTATGAGAATTATGTGATTGACGGGCAATATTACATAATTTTTAAAAGCAACCTTAAGTATGCCCTGGTCCCCCAAAGGACTTCCAATATCGGGTTTATTCCCTCCGAAAAGTTTTCCAGGATCCATTATGCTGTCTATGTGAACTTATTTGCCGATGCCGGTACCATTGAGGACAGATATTATGTTGATGGGAACCTGCTGGCAAACCGCTGGCTGGCAGGTGTGGGGCTTGGCCTGGACTTTGTCACCTATTATGATAAAGTAATGAGAACAGAACTTACACTGAACAGGCATGGAGAGGCCGGCTTTTTTATTCACCTGACCGCACCCATCTGATTAACGCTCCCGCATAAAAAGTCTGTTTGGGATTTCCGCAGCAAAAAAAATTGAATTAACTTTAAGCCTTTTTTTTAACACATGCTGTTGTTGGCAAAAATAGCGATTCCGGACCAGTATTTTGGGTTTGCTTGTTAAACCCAATGTCCTGTGTTTTCGTTGTTTGTTGCAAAGCAGTTTTTTTTGAGGAGATCCCATTCATGGGGAATAACAATTAAAAAATTTTATTTTATGAAAACCAGGCCTAGATTAACTTTTTGGCAGATCTGGAACATGAGTTTCGGTTTTTTTGGGATTCAATTTGGATTTGCCCTGCAAAATGCCAATGTTAGCCGGATTTTTGAAACCCTTGGCGCACAGGTGGAAGCCATCCCCATTTTGTGGATTGCTGCCCCGGTCACGGGATTGATCGTACAGCCCATTGTGGGGTATATGAGCGACAACACCTGGACCCGCCTTGGGAGGCGAAGGCCTTTTTTCCTCTTTGGAGCCATCGGGGCTTCCGTTGCCCTGATCTTTTTGCCCACCGCTCCCCTGCTTTGGATTGCTGTAGGTATTTTCTGGATCCTGGGTGCCAGTATCGACATGTGCATGGAGCCCTTCCGGGCTTTTGTAGGGGATATGCTCCCCCCGGATCAAAGAAACAGGGGTTTTGCCATGCAAAGCTTTTTTATCGGAACGGGCTCGGTAATTGCCTCCATGTTGCCCTGGTTGCTGACCAATGCATTTAATGTGGCCAATATTGCTCCCGAAGGGCAGGTGCCTCCCTCGGTTCGGATCTCTTTCCTGATCGGGGGGATCGTTTTCTTCTCCGCGGTTTTGATAACGGTTTTGCGTACCAAAGAATATTCTCCCGAAGAGCTAAAGGAATTTGAAGAACTGGAGAAAGGGGCCGAAAGGGTAGCACAGGATCATAAATCAGGAGAGCTTTTACCCTATACACGGTTCAGTAAACCGTCGGTGTTATGGATTGCCTTTGGGGCCGTGCTTACCTTCCTGGTTTACCGTTACGATTTTATTCGAAGCGACCTCTATATCCTCACAATTGGGTTTATTATTTTTGGGGTGATTCAGTTCATTGCCGGGAATCTTATCCGGCGACAAAAAACGGATAACGGTTTCGTTACCGTACTTAACGATTTGTTTCGAATGCCAAAAACCATGGGGCAGCTGGCAATTGTCCAGTTTTTTTCATGGGTAGGCCTTTTTACCTTATGGACCTTCGGAACACCAGGGGTTACAAGCCATCATTATGATATGAAACTGGAACCCACCCATGTTGTGGCTTTGGTGGAAACTGCCGACAAAATGGAAGCAGATCCTCAGCCTGCCTGGGAAGATCGCCTGCCGGTAATCAGGGAAGATCTTGATATGTATCAGCAAGCCATTGAAGAAGACGCCCAGCAAGTGGTTTCATCCATGCGGGTGGTTCGCTTTTTCCAGCAACATGCCGATGAGGTTGATCTGCCAACAGAAGTTCGCCAGCGCTTGCTGTATATTGATGAAGAATACAATACCGGTGCCAATTGGGTTGGCGTGTCTTTTGCTGTTTATAATGGCTTTGCCGCTCTTATTGCCTTCCTGCTTCCAGTGTTTGCCCGTTGGACCAACCGCAGGTATACCCATGCCATGGCTTTAACCCTTGGCGCTGCCGGCTACCTTTCCATTCTGGTAGTGCCAAACCCCAACTGGATTATCCTGTCCATGGTCGGGGTGGGCGTGGCCTGGGCCAGCATCCTGGCAATGCCTTATGCAATCCTTACCGGCTCCCTGCCATCCCACAAAATGGGAACATACATGGGGCTGTTTAATATCTTTATTGTGGTGCCGCAGATCGTGGCCGCATCGGTTCTGGGATCCTTCATCAGCCTGGTGGCACCCGGTCAGCCTATTTTCGGACTGGTGTTTGGGGGAGTTTCCCTTTTCATTGCAGCCATTATGATGATATTTGTGGTGCACGACCCGGATGAAAAACTCATCAAAAAGACGATTGAAGAACTGGAGGGTTAAAATTTCAGAACTGGAGGGTCTTTGCAGGTAAGATAGCCTTGCAAAGGGCACTCCGGGGTTATTTTTAACGGTTTAAAATGCTTAAACAATATGGAGAGAAGTAGCGGAATTTTATTACATATAACCTCGCTTCCCGGAAATTATGGCATTGGTACCATGGGGAAAGAGGCATATCATTATGTGGACTTCCTGGTGGAGTCCGGCCAGAAACTTTGGCAAATTTTACCTCTCGGCCACACCGGCTATGGAGACTCCCCCTTTCAGTGTTTTTCTGCCTTTGCCGGAAATCCCCTGCTGATCAACCTGGAAAAACTGGTTGAAAAAAAGCTTTTGAAAAAGGATGAGTTGCCCGGCAACCTGTCCTTCGACCCGGAGTATGTTGATTTTGGAACCGTGGTAGATTATAAATACCCATTGCTGGGAAAAGCATACCAGCGGTTCAAAAAATCTGCCAGCAGGGTGGGGCAAATGCAGTTTGAGAAATTTTGCATTAAAAATAAGCTTTGGCTGGAAGATTATGCCTTTTTTATGGCGCTGAAAAATCATCATGAAGGCAAGCCCTGGAGCGAATGGGACCAGGAGATAAAACTGCGAAAGGAAGATGCAATGAACCGATACCGGGATCACCTGGGGGATCAGATTAATTTTTTTCGTTTTTTGCAGTATGTTTTTTACCATCAATGGCTGGAGTTGAAATCCTATGCCAATATCAATGACATCAAGATCATTGGCGACATGCCAATTTATGTGGCTTTTGACAGTGCCGATGCCTGGGCTAATCCGGAAGTGTTTCAGTTTGATGAAAACATGAACCCACGTGCCGTAGCCGGGGTACCCCCGGATTATTTCTCTGAAACCGGGCAGCTTTGGGGCAATCCCCTTTATGATTGGAACTACCTTAAAGAAACCGGATTTCAATGGTGGATCGATCGGATTAAAGCCAACCTCTTACTTTATGATTTTCTACGTATAGACCATTTTCGCGGCCTGGCGGCTTACTGGGAAGTGCCCTTCGGTGAAAAAACCGCCATAAAAGGGAAATGGGTGGATGCTCCCGGTGAGGAACTGTTGGAAGCCATCAATGAAAGCCTGGGCATATTGCCCATTATTGCCGAGGATCTGGGCGTAATCACCCCGGATGTGGTAGAGTTGCGCGAAAAGTTTGAGCTGCCGGGAATGAAGATCCTGCAGTTTGCCTTCGATACGGCAGAGGAAAATGATTTTATACCCCATAATTATGATAAAAACTCGGTGGTTTATACCGGCACGCACGACAATGATACGACCCTTGGCAGATTTCTTGAAAGTACGGAAGAGGAAAAACAGTTGATGCGGGATTATTTTAATATTGATGAAAATGACCCCGTTTGGTCTTTTATCCGGTTGGCATGGGCTTCCGTGTCAAATATGGCCATTACGCCTTTACAGGATATCCTGAGGTTGGACTCCTCCGCCAGGATGAATTTTCCGGGAAAACCATCGGGCTATTGGAAATGGCGCTACAGAAGCGAAATGCTTACAGCAGAGCATGCGTTGGATTTGCTGAAAATTACCCAAACCTTTGGAAGAAGATAAGTCTTTTGTTTTTTTGCCTTGGTGCCCTTTTAAAAAATTTAATCAGGATACGTTATGAAACAAAATGATCATGTTAAGAAGGCCTTGGATAAGCTATCCGGATACGATGCCCAAAAGCATTTCCTGGTAGGGTTTGACGGCTTTGTGGATGAAATTATTCATGTGGTTGATAAACGTAAGAACCCTGATGAATACCAGCGAATTAAAGACATTCCGGCCTTTTCGGAACGCATTGCTTCGGTGGCTGGTCTCAGTGCCAACATTGAACTGGTGCCCATCCAGACCAAACTTGGAGGCAACGGGCCCATCATGGCCAATGCCATACTGGAGCAAGGGCATGAAGTATCCTATATCGGTGCCCTGGGAAAACATTATGTTCAGCCCATTTTCCGCGATTTTGCCGATCGCTGCAGGGAGGTGGTTTCTCTCACCGAACCTGGCTATACCGATGCCCTGGAGTTTTATGACGGCAAGATCATGCTGGGAAAAATGAACAACCTGGTGGAAGTCAGCTTTGAAAACCTTTTGAAGAAAAAGAAAAAGGAAGAAGTGGCCGCCCTCCTGAAAGAAGTGGATCTGATCGCTTTTACCAACTGGACCATGCTGGCCAATTTAAACAGTATTATTGAGGCATTTAGCGAACTCATCAGCAAGCAAAAGAAGAAGCCCCTGGTGTTTCTTGACCTGGCAGACCCCAAAAAACGCACCAATGAAAGCATTATCGAAGTGCTGGATATAATCAGTAAAATCCCTTCCAAAACCATTCTTGGGATGAATATGAGCGAGTCAACCATCATCAGCCTGGTGCTGGGAATCAAGGAAGACGATATTCTGGAAAGGGCCATGCTCATCAGGCAAAAACTTGGCATTGCCGGCATATTGATCCATCCTGTGAACGGGGCTGCCATTGCCCATGAAAAAGAATCGCTTTGGATGGAAGGTCCCTACACCCGCAAACCAAAACTAACCACCGGGGCCGGTGACAACTTTAATGCAGGTTTCTGCAACGGGTGGGTTGCCGGCTTTGATCCCGGGCAGTGCCTTGCAATGGGTGTCTGCACCTCCGGGTTTTATGTCCGCAATGGTAAATCGCCCACCCGCGATGAACTTCGTGATTTTATGAAAAAATGGATTGAGGCAGATCTCGGCACGGTTTAATTTTTCCGGAAGCCGAAAAACTCCCGAATAAATTTATCAATGTTATCCTCTTTGGATGACATTGATCATCCCTGGCATGGGCTTAACTATCTTTTCAGCACCCTAAGCCATAATGGCAGCTGTTGTAATGCTGTTTTGAACGATACCTTCCTTTTATTGCTTTTCCGTAGTTTTCTATGGAATACCCCTGAATAAAAAAGTGTCCGCTTGTGAACAAACACCTTTCATAAACGGACATAATCCTCTTCATAAAAACTTTTTAAATCTTCATAAAACACTGGTTTTAAGTTTTTTAAAAGGTTTGGCACAGAAGTGGTTAGTAAAGAATCAGAAACCAGAAAATTAAAAATCCAAAACCACAAAGAAATGAAAACCAAACAAATAATCGCAGCCGCCCTTTTGATTTTTGCCGCCACTTTTGCCCAGGCAAATGCACCCAGAACCCTTACTTTTAAAGATACTTTCGGCAGGAGTTTTTCCATGCCCATGAAAGCGGAACAAGCCATTGATCCGGCCCCGGCCGCCGGAGAATTTAACTTCCAGCAGGCTTTGCAAAAGGAAACAAATGAAGTTTTTGATATTTCTTCCCTGCGTAAGCCCGAACCCGATGCCAATGACATCCCTTTTGACCTGAACAAAATTTACCAACAAATAAAGTGATATTCGGAGAAGAGAATACAACCTGAAAACAAGTTCTCATCATCCTGAATAATTCCCTCTGATTTTTCTCTTCATGTTGTTTTGGTTCCAGGCCTTCCGGATTTTCCGCGAAGGCCTGGTTTTTTGGGTGTTGGCCAGCTGCCCGCAGGCGGCATCAATATCCGTCCCCCGGCTTTGGCGGATGTTGACCACCAGGTTTCTTTTTTCCAGCAGGGTTTTAAAGCGCAGGGTTTTCAGTTCCTCAGAAGTTTTGTAGGGGACACCCTCAACCGGGTTGTAAGGAATCAGGTTGATCTTGCAGGGAAACTGCCTGCAAAAAACGGCCAGCTTTGCTGCATCCTCCGGGTTGTCGTTAAAATTATCCATAAGGAGATATTCCAGGGTAATGCGGGTGCCGGTTTTTTCGTGGAAATATTTCAGACTGCGGCCAAGGGCATCCAGGTTGTTTTGACGGTTAACGGGTATTATTTCGGAACGCTTTTCGTCGGTGGCCGCATGAAGGGACACTGCCAGGTTGTATTTTACCTGTTCATCGGCCATGCGCTTAATGCCTTTTAGGATCCCGACAGTGGAAAGGGTGATGCGGGAGGGAGAGTAGCCGGGCCCTTCTTTTCCGGTGAGTAGTTCAATGGCTTTACTTACATTCTCATAATTCTGCA
>SL_3KL_010_SEDDRAFT_10000666_pt1 | contig 29195 bp, 22 predicted proteins | sample SodLakKL_010_SED_2_FD_10381 | JGI IMG/M metagenome (IMG submission 10381)
CTCCCAAACGAGCTTCATGGGTCGACGGGTGCATCGCGCTGCCACTACGGCGGGTGCTGGGCAGGCGGCTGGTGCAGCGGGGGTTGCGGGTGGCGGCGCGGGTCGTGGGATGCTCGCGGGCGCGATGCTTGGCTCCATGACTGGGCGTGGCGTACCACGTGGGCGAACCAGGATGCTGCCTGATGGCGGCGTGCGGGTTGGCCGCACAACCATGTCGCACCAGGAGGCCGTGAACGCAGGGTTGATCGATCCGGTCACTGGCCTTTTGATTGGCTATGGCCTTCGTGGGGCGCCACAGAGGGCAGCGCAAGGGCTCGGTAGAGGCATGCAGCGTGCTGGTGCACGCATGGCTGGCTGGGGAGCCGCGAGCACCAGAACGGGTGCCGCCATGTCGTCCATGGGTACATCTTTGACCCAGATCGGGAGTGCTGCTGCATGGAAGGCCGCAGGCGTCATTGGGGCGGTCGCAGCTGCTATTTGGTCCCTGAAGCGTGCTGCTGACAACGTTGGCGATCGCGAAGATGCCGCGATGGACCTGCTTGTCCCCCTCATGTCTGATCGTGCCCGTGAAGAGTTTGAAGAGGCGAGGAGGGAAGAGAATCTTGGCTTGCTCCGGCGGCGCACGAAGTCGGGGCGTGAGGCCCGAGATCAACAGATGCGTGCACGCAAGGCGGAATTGCAAGACATGCTTCCTGGCGAACGATTGATAGCGGAGACACTGGATGCTCGTGACTTCAACGACGCCTTCAGCGAGTGGGTATCTGCTTCTCGGCCTGGCGAAATGTTCGGGATTAATTGGGGAACCATCGAATGGAGAAAGTGGTTCACTGGCGATGCGTTTGAGAATTATGTCCCAGTGCAGCGAGGGAGTTTTGAGGACGCCGTAACGGAGATGTATGAGCGTGAATTGTCTCGCCTTGCTGAGGAATTGACGTTCGGTACCCACATCACTGGTGTCCCTGAGGCCGCACGCCGTAATCTTGGTCAATTCATGGAAGAGATGGAAGAGATCATTTCCATCGACGATGATGGCGTAATTAGTGTTCAGGACGTGCGCTGGCTCACGGAGAATCGTGAAGGGCGCCTGAGTCAGATTGCTCGCATCCGTGGAGAAGTCGAACAAACCATCACGGATCAAGCTGATCAATTGATGAGGATGCGCGAATCGGGCGATATCAATGATGGTGACCTGACGGCGGCGAATGCCGCATTGGCCGACGTTCGCAATAACGTGATGAGGCAACTTGATCTTCTTGAGCGACAAGCTCTTGGGTTACATGACATCAATCAGTTGACGGCTGAACAGCTGCAGAACTTCATAGATGCCATGTCGACTATTGAGGGCATCACGATACCTCAGATGGTTGCCATTCCCGAGGTCCGGGGAGCACTTGATCTGCTGTTCGACGATCTAGTTGACGAGGATTCCTCTTGGCAGCGGATCCTAGATGCAATCATAAGTGACGAGTTGTCCAATTTCGAACGCATGGAAGAGATCCAGCGGGCTCGTCGCGATGTTTTGAATGAGGCAGAAAGGCAGTATCTAGAGGCAACCAGGAACCCCAACACGCCCGAAGAGGATCTAGAGGATGCACGTCAACGCCTCACTCAGGCTGTTCAGGCGGTAACTCAAGGGCAACAATCGCTCTGGGATGAAGCTGCCTCTATCGCAAGCGATATGGCGCAGATTGCTGTTGAGATGGGTGGCGATTCGATTGCAGTTGCAGAGGCTGCCATCGAAAGTGCCGAGCGCTCGATCCGTGAGCAGATGACCGCAATGCCGCGTGATTCTGTTGAATACTTCCGCGCTCTGCGCGATCTTCGTAACATTCAACGGGACCGGGCCAACATCGAGACCGCCCCAATCCAGCGCGCACTTGAACTGCTTCAGGCTCGCGGCGGAGATGAATTCGAGGTGGCTGCTGGGGAGCTACAGGCCGCGCAGCAGATGTTTGCCATCATGGAGCAGTATGCGCAAGACCTTGACCCAGCGGATCGGGCAGCATTCCTGCAGCAGGCGATGCTGGAGGTCATTAGGGCAGAACAGGGGCTTGCTGCAGCAATCGAGAGTCGAGCAGAATCGCTGGTCTCTCTGCTCCAGGCACAGACAGAGAATCCGTTGGAGCAGGCTCAGATCGGGCTCTCCGCTGCCCTGTCCGCCCAGGAGCGCGCGTACGCACGCAATGAGCGCGACGTTGCCACGCTCCGCCGCCTCGAAGAACAGGTCATCCAGGAACGACGGCGTGTCGCTGATGCGATCGAGGACATCCGTCGTTCCGAGATGGAGCTTGGTCTCTCGCAGACCCGCGACCCGCGCGAACGCGCCCTGATCGAGCTGCGTGAGGCGATTGCGGCACAGGCGTTCTACCAGGGCGATGACCCGACGGAACTGAACGCGCGTCAAGCTGCGGCCAACAACGCACGTAACGCGATGCTCGATGCAATCAGGGCCGACCGTGACGCTGTCGCGCAGACACAGATCGCGATGGAGCGTGATCCCGAGGTTGCGCTCCTCATGGAGATGCAGCTAGCTCGCGTCCAGTTGGCCGAGGCTGCAGAGCAAGGGACTGCTGCCTACGAGGCCGCGCGTCAGAATCTCGTCCGTCTGGAGCAGGCACTAGAGGACCAGCGCAACCAGATCAGGCTGCAGCAGTTCAGCCTCCGCATCGCCACCACGGAGGATCCGGTCAGGCAGGCTCAATATCAGATCGAGCGTGCCCGCGAGGAGATGCGACAGGCTGTCGGCCAATTGGAACGGACCGCCGCTCACGAGAGCATCCTGGCGGCTCGACGCACCGAAGCCGAGGCTATCAGTGCGGTCGCGCAGTCGCAGCTCGACCTCGCATCCGCCATCGCGCAGGCCCAGGGCGATCAGGTTCGAGTGGCGCAGATCCAACTTGAGGCTGCCCGCATGCGCTTGCGTGAGGCGCAGCGTCGCGGCGAGGGCGACGCCGCGATCGCTCAGGCCCGTGCCCAGATCATCCAGGCCGAAGCTGGCATCCGTGACGCCGTCCTCCAGGACCACCTGGACACTATCGACTTCAACCGTGAGATGGGCGTCATCACCCAGGGTCAAGCCATCCAGGCGATGCAGACCATCCTCCAAGAGATGGAACTCACGCGGGATCAGCGTCGGAACTTGCTGCGGCAGATCAAGGGCCTGCAGGACGACCTGCGTGCGCAGCTGACCGCGAGTGGCTTCAATATCCCGACCGAGATCGACCTGCCGACGGCGTACATGGTCCGTCGTTCACTCGGCCTCGATGAGATCGATCGCGACTCAGTGCCGGATGAGTGGCGCGAGCTGACACTGGCGCGCGTCGATATCGACGAGGACCTCACCAAGCCGCTCAGTACGTTCACCGATGCGGTCTCTGGCACCAACGATGAGGTCGTGCGCCTGGTTCAAGAGGGTGCGGATGCGGCCATCGACACGATCTTGGCCGAGTACGCCAAGCTTGGCCCGTTGATGGACAACTCCCTGACGTCCTTGGCCAGGGCGCAGAGTGATGCTTGGGACGCTGCAGAGAAGACGGCCGGAACCGGTGCGCGTCGAACGAACTCGTTGTCGCTGGCCGTTATCAGCGAGCTTCCGCCTGCCATGCAGAGCGAGCTTGCCAGGATCGAGTCAGATCAGGCCCAACTCTGGACGAACGTCAATAGCATTGCACAAGGTGGCGTGAGAGATCTCAACAGCATGCTGGCTGGTGAGCTGTCAGATGGTGTGAATGTTGTTGCCCAGATCTCGCACGGCTTCATGGTCGGGATCGCGGCTGGTATCGAGCCACTGTTGGAGATGCTCGGTCTTGGCAAGCTCACCCTCCCGAGTGCACCACCACGTATCGGTGGTGGTGGTGGTGGGGTGTCTCGTGTCGCCGCTCGTGGTGGTTTGACCACTGATGATAGGTATGGTCTTGACACGCTACCGGGCAGTGCACGAATAGAGCAGCCGCACGGAAATACAGGGTTGGTTCAGTGGGCGGAACAAAGTACACACGGCGAGGCATTTATCCCGCTTGCGCCAGCAAATCGTCCACGTTCGATCGACATCTGGAAGGAAACCGGGCGTCGACTTGGTGTTGACTTGCAGGAGTTCCGTGTTGGTGGTTTCACCAGTCGCGATATCAGTCGGGCCCGTTCGTTTGCTATGAATCAGGCGGGGAAGCCATACCTGTGGGGTGGTGTTGGGCCTCGCGGGTATGACTGTTCGGGTATCTGGTCGGCTGTCGTCAACAAGCTGAACAACGCGACCAATCCACACCAGCGCCAATTCGCTACGGCATCGTTCACTGGCACTCCGCCTGCCGGGTTCGCGCGTGGTCTCGGGCTGGTGTCGGTCGGCGTTGTCCAGGGAAGCCCTGGTCACATGTCGGGAACCCTTGCTGGGCTCGACATCGAGTCCAGGGGCAGCCGAGGTGTCCTGGTTGGCAATGAGGCTCGTGGTGCAACTGACTCCCTCTATCCAGCGCAGTACTACCTCACTAAGGGCGGTGGTGGAGAGTTCGCGGATGAATGGTTCAATCTGCCCGACATGCCAACCTTCCCTGATACTCACCTCGGTGCAGTTGGTGAGATGATCGCGTTTGAAGTGCGTCGCAGGGTGCAAGAGGCACTGCGTGACAAGTTCAAGGAGGCCTTCGGGTTCTCGGACATCTTCGGGAGCTTTGGTGGGTCCGAGAACGAGTCTGGGACGCTGCAAGGCATGGTCAAGCGAGCGCTCGCTGAGCGTGGATGGAACGATCATTGGCCAGCCCTGAATCGCCTCATTCAGGCAGAATCAAGCTGGAATCCGAACGCACAGAACCCCAATTCCAGTGCATATGGGTTGTTCCAGTTCCTTGATTCAACCTGGGCGGGAACGGGAATCCCCAAGACTGGTGATCCACGCATGCAGATCGAGGCTGGGCTTCGTTATATCGCCAATCGTTATGGTAACCCAACAAGAGCCTGGCAACACTGGATGGCCAGAGTCCCCATCAATGGTCAAGATATGGGGCACTGGTATCGCCAGGGTGGCATCTTCGATAGCCCGCAGATGATCGGCGTTGGTGAAGCAGGGCCGGAGGCAGTGATCCCTCTCGACCGACGCGGTGCACGGTTCCTGTCGCAGCTCCTGGACGAGACCGCCATCCGTGCGGCGGTGCGGAGTGGGGGTGGCGATGACATCCAGGCGTTCTTGCGGGATCTCGGGAAGGCCGCGATCGCGAACAGCACCACCAACAACGGTGGCGACACGCAGGTCAGCATCGAGAACACCTTCAATCAGACAGTTCAGTCGCCCGTCCAGATCCAGCAGATCGCGCAGGCGGTGGTCGATCTCCTGGGCAAGCAGATGAGTGGGTCGGCGCGGTCCAGCATGATCACGCCGCATCTCGTGCGGACCTAGGAGGACGCCATGCCGCTGGAGCTGCCGAACCTCGTGCGTTGGACCTTCACCGAGGTGTGGACCGGCGTCACGTGGGAGTTCAGGATCAACCCCAACGAGGGTGGGTCGCCCACGTTCGAGAAACAGATGAACATCATGACCAACACCGGTCCTTACCGGGGCGGCATCCTCCAGGAAGGACGGATGAACGTCCCTGTCGTGGACTTCAGTGGAGCGATCCTGGATCAGGACCAGTACGAGGCGCTGGAGTCGTGGTTCCTGAAGCGCGTCCTGATCGATATGACCGACGATGTTGGCCGCACGTTCCGTGGCGCCATCACGGCCTTCAACCCGAACAGGCAGCGACGCGCGTATCGTCAGTGGTACCACACCTACACGGCGCAGTTTGCCGCGTGGGGCTACATGAATGCAAGTGGCCAGACGATATTTGGCTCATTCAGTTAGGTAGATGCATGAGGGATCCCAGCTCGTGGTTGTTCGCAGAGTGGCAGCATCTGATGGCCACCGGCTTGATGGTTGGTGAGCGCAGGCCGGTTGGGCGCATCACCGTTGGCAAGAACAAGATCATCGAGCACACGTCGGCGCTTCCTGGCCCCTGGCGGAACGTGCTCTTCGAGCAAGGCCCGCAGATCGAGCTGGGCATCGTGCGGGGCATCAACATCAGTCGCGCCATCGACCAGGATGCTGCAACGTGCACCGTGGTCATCTACAACGACCAGATGCTGCACAACGCCTACGCTCCTCAAGGCATCGACCAGGGCATCGGTCGCCCAGGCTTCCGCTCACCAGGGCGTGGTTCGTCCTCACCCGTGGCCGGTCAGAGTGCGTTCGCTGGCTACACCACGGCAGAGCGCGACTTCCCGACCTCATGGGGGTTCCCAGAGCCCGGAGATGATCCTGGATCAGTCCAGTTCGGGACTCGTGCGTATGACGGGGGGAGTGGCGACTTCGCGACTGCGGCCACGGGGGAACACAACCGGCAGCTGCTGATCCCCAACCGCATCATCCGCACGTTCCAGGGCTACGGTTCGGCGAACTTCGATGCCCAGGGCCACATGTTGAGTCCACAGAATCCTGGCTATGTGCATCCAGTAGATGACGTGCTCCTTGTTCAGACGGGTGTCTGGATGATCGACCGCGTTGTCTTCGGTGTCGATGGCATGATCACGATCGAGTGTCGCGATGTCGCCAAGGTTCTGCTAGAGCAGTTCGTCTACCCCGACATGCTGCCCATGGACCGCTTCCCGCTGCAGTACTGTCCGCGCATGGAGTGGACCGAAGAGGTCATACGCAACATCTCTGCTGGCAGTCCTGGGGCAAACGTTGTCTCTGGCCCTGGTGCGCCGTCGGGTACTCATATCAGTAGTAATGACCCTTGGCTTGGAAGTTCCACTGGGACCGTATACGGTCATAGTGTTGCAGACGCCTTTGACGGAAATACAGACACGTATTGGTTAAGTGTTGGCAATGCCCAACCAAGAGCAGATTATTCATACGAGTATATTACTGCCAATACTGGTGGGCAGCGAGTAAATCAAGTCAACATCAATACTTGGAGTAGTGGGTATACAGCCTATGTAAGCGTGTACGAGAATGGATCTTGGGTTGGTAGCAATACCATTCCTTATAACCCTTCAAGTGATCCGGCATATCCGAATGGCGCCGACATTCCCTACGTGCGATCATTCACAGTTGAATCTGGCACCAACACCTTCAATCTCCCTGGCACCTATGACGCACAGTTCGTTCGTGTCACCTTCACCAATCTTCAACGATCCAGCCTTGGCCAATTCCCATTTCGTGCAGGTGTTCGAACGTTCACAGCCAACTATCGTGCACCCGCGCGGACGGTGACTGACCAAGTCACCTTCAATAATCATGATGACATGGGAGTCGTGCAGGATTGGAACGAGCCGGTCCGGGAACTGTGCGGGTGGGCTGGACTGACGTGGTTCGCCAATCAGGCATACTTTCCTGGCGTGCAAGCTGACCCCTTGCTGGGATCATCGGGAGGGACGCCACTACGGGTCTGGGGTGATTTCGAGTATCTGGGTGCGGGACCGATTGAGTGCACGCCGCTGGAGTTCTTCGTCAACAAGTCCTTCATGGAGTGCATCAACCTCGTTGCCAACATGATCGGTGCGCTGTTCTTCATCGACGAGAGTGGTGGTGCGGTCTTCCGCATGCAGAACATCTTCAGTGGCGGCAACTTCAACACGGGTGCGCTCGGGGGCGGTTACGTCCTCAACACGAAACTGACGCAACGACCATTTCAGTACTACATGTCCAACTTCTGGCCTATCGAGTTCCATGAGAACGCCAACTTGATCGACTATCAGGTGGCGATCGATGACTCGTCGGTCCGGAGCGAGGTGCTGGTTGTCGGAGAGCCGTCGGAGGAAGAGCCAGAGTTGATGGTTGCCGGTGGGTACATCTTGGGGACCAACCCCATCACGGGTGAGACTTCTGCGGTCGACTTCGATGAAGTGCTTGCTGGACAGCAGCGCCTGTTCTTGGTCCCAGGAGATGACACCAAGAACTTCTACACCATCGAAGAGTGCCAGCGCATGGCGGAGATGACGGCACTGAAGATCCTCTTCACCTACCGCAAGGGGCAGCTGCGGGCACCCTGTCATCCGGCCCTGCAGATCGACGATCAGATCCGCATCTTCGAGCGCATCACGCACGAGTACAACGTGCACTACGTCTCCGCGATCCAGACCGACATGGACCTGGAAGCCGGAGAGTACGTCATGAACGTCACGACCCACTGGCTGGGCAGCGACCCGAGTGCGGGTCCGGGATTGACGGCCGGATCATTCGATGGGTGGTTCATCAACACGATCCAGCTCACGCCCGCCGTGGCCAACCTCCCTGCCATCCAGGATCGTCTGGCCAACGCGCAGACCACATGAATGGACATCGATAATGGGATTGGTCACGCCCTTCGGCGCCTTGGAGCATCGGGCGTCCAACCAGCGGAACCAGGCGCAGGCAGCCGCACGCCCTGCTCGTGTTCGGTTCTTCCTGGATGTCATCGGGCATGGGGAGGGTGAGGCGAGGTTTGAGAACGATCAGCAGCTGCACTTCGCGACGTTCATGCTGGAAGAGCCGCTGTTCACCTACGGTTTCGCGATCATCGGTGGCGATATGCCCATCGGCACGCTGCCGATCGCCAGCGCCTGCGTGCTGCGGTATCACGTGAACGATCGGGAGTTCTACACGGGTGCTGATATCGGCGTCCGGGTTCGCGCAGGAACCGATCAGGTCGCACTACGCTTCTCGTTGATCTTCGATGGCTATGCCTTGCGGAGCGCGTATCGCGTCGCTGATATCGGTGAAGCGGGGATCTGATGGCAGAGCTGGTAGCGACAACGACCTGGAATCGTCAGGCGCTCTATCGAAATTTCGATTGGGTCAACGATGAGATACGAATCATCTTGATGAGCGAATGGAATACTCTTTATCGTTCATATACTAGTGAAGTATCTTATGCGAATATAATTCATGGCGAAGTGAAAGGTCACGGTTATATCGCTGGCGGACTGCCACTTGCAGGCAAAAGCATAAGCCCGCTTGGGTACCAAGTTAGGTACAGGGCAGATCCTGTGAGTTGGCTTGAATTCGCAGGAACAGCTAGATCGGCCTTGATAGTTAACTGGGAAGCTGAAGACAATATCAATAAGTGGTTAATGGCAATGGTTGACTTTGGTGAAATTGCATTTGGAAACATTTCACCTATCCTAATTCGTTGGAATAGCAACATAGCCCTACAGTCTCGCTTGGTACTGGAGACGACATGATTGGTCAGATTCAGTCATCTGAGGCAAATTACGGAGTTCTGCGTTCTTTTGGTCCCTCTGGATTAACGCAAGAGGCATCTATGCGTGTAGCCAGAGCTGGAAATCACCATGTAGAAGTGCAGGCTTCAGCAGGTGCAAATTATATTGGTCCGGCAACTTCAGCTCATTCTCCTACCGATCCGCCACCTGAAACTTCAAATAATTCAGAAGCTGTCATGTTTCTGTTGTTCAATACTTCATTCTTGATGGGAGAATATCCAACAAGTGCAGAGCTGGAGATTGAGTTTCAAGACCAATACCCTACTTGGACTTCTACAACTTATTTAGATTATGAAATAAGGCTCTTAAATTGGAATGCCCCATTGAGTCCAACTGTTTGGCTTAATCCTACAGAATTCTCTAGCTTGCCCCTGGTGGCTACTGTCAGGCGTGAACAGTATGGAGAGAATCATGATGCTGGTTCACGGCCAACATTGAACATTGATTCTTCCTCGTTTATGTATTTCAATTCAACTGGGTGGACTGGGATCGTTATCGCACGTGAAAGCTTCGCTCAGGACACGATGGGAATTGCCCTCTCGACGAGGATCAACTGGACGGGTACAGCAAGGCCTCGCCTGCGCGTTCTTTCGAGCCAGGCTGTTGCTGTTGAGCAGCCTTCCTGGGGTCGCCCTGGTCGCGTGAATAGCATCTTTGGTGTCCTCGATGAGCCTCTGCAATCGCTCTCCACGGAGATGCGCTCAAGCGCATTGATACGACTCCCTACCGTGACATCTGGTTTTCTGCGAGTCACGCTGGATCCTGGTCGAGTGGGTGGAGGTGCGGAGATCGTGCACATCACGCACCATGCCGCGAACTCCGACACGGCAACCATCCGGCGCGCGACGGAGGCGACGACACCTCGTTCACATGCTGCAGGGACCGCTTGGGAGCATGCGCCGACGGTTGCTGATTACAGATTGGCTACGTTGGCAGATGTGCGTCCCGATATCTATGTTGATGGTTCGACAAGGACTCTTGTCGAGAATCCGAACTATCAACCGCTTTCAGGTAATAGTGCACGATACGTAAGTGGCCCTTCATCTGTATATGCTGACGCTCCACCACCCAATCCGATGCCAGGCACGGTATTCATCTCTCGATCTGGTGCCTTCTTCGACAACCTTGGTAGGCAAATATGATCCTGTTCGCTGATGGTTGCTATGACCGCTTGCAGTTCGAGGGCAAGTACGACGTCCAGACTGCAGAATTCTATGATTGGTGGACTGGATCTCGGCATCTTGATGCCGCTGCGATCCTTCGGGTGAATGCTCATACCACTTTGGATGAGCGGCTTGGTGCGCAGTTCGCGCCTCGTTCGACCGTCGCTGCTGGGGTCGCGTTCAATCCCACGAATCGGCCAGAGAACCCGCGCCAATCGTTGCTGCAAATCAGGAGCAGTGTTGGCATCATCGCCATGGTGCGATGGGATGAGACGAGCGCTGGGACGATCCAGCTCAGGAAGGGAGATGGCACCGTTCTTGCCAGCATTTCCGGTATCGGCGGCATGGGTGGTGGTTGGAATCAAGTCTCGGTCAAGATCACCGTCGATACTGGAACGCCAGCGAATGGCAGCTTCGAACTCTACCTCTCCGATGTCTTCGTCGACTCTGGAACCGTCGACCTGGGGAATCAGGCGATCACCGAGGTTGCCCTCTCGGGCCAGTCCACAAGCAGCTTCACGCGCATCACGGCATTCCAGGATTTCTGGGTGACTGACGGCGAGCTGCTCTACGATGCCAGGATGGTCACGCTCCGCCCGAATGCGGTCGGTGCGTCGAGTCAATGGACGCCATCTGATGCCGAGTCGAGCAACTACGAGATGGTCAATAGCGTGGCCCTCGACCGCGATACCTACGTTGCGACAGACACTGATGGTCACGTTGATCTATATGAAGTTCAGGATTTGCCTACAGACAATAGTCGAGACACGATCCGTGGCGTTTATGCAACTGCGGTTGCCTCGAAGACGTCTCCTGATCCTAGATCGATCGAGTTGGCAACGTGGGTTGATTCAACACAATACTTCGGATCTGAATTGGAGATCACGGGAGAGGAAGTCTTCCGCCATTTCTGGGAAGTGAATCCAGACACAAGTCAGGCTTGGACGAAACTTGAAATCGATAGTGCGCATTTCGGTATGCGTGCCGTCATTCCCTGATGGGTGACTGATGCCTGACATCGAAGTCTATGGAGTTACAGCAGAAGTTCCGCTGGTTGATTCCGGCTTCCCAAGATTGCGCGTCCGGGGGGTTACTGCAGAAGCAGTCACTGTTGCAACTCATCCAACTGAGATGCGCACGTATGGGGTGTCCGCAGAAGTTGTACTCGTCAAGCGACCTCCGCCAAGTTGGCTGCCGCGCTACTTGTTCGATGGCACGTACTGGATCCCGCTCTTCCCTGTCGCGGGAACACCGAACCAAGGCGTCGGTCTTACCGACGATGCCCCCTTCACGTTCAGGTCGCCAGATGGAACCCTATGGCAACTCAGTATCGATGATACTGGCGCTTTGGTGACGGCGCCGCTGGCAGTTAGTGGGCTTGATATCGTTAGCTCTTCTTACGGCTCACTCTCCATGTCTGGAACCGGCCAGCAATCGATAGCGAAACCACTAAACCTGCGACCCAATGACCTCATGATCGCGCAGGTCGTACATCGCGCCAGCACAGGTGAGTCGACGCCGCCCAGCGATAGTGATTGGACGCTTCTGCGGCGAGACAAGAATCCTGCAACAGTTTCCTCTATCGACCAGTGGCAGGAGATCTGGACGCGCGTTGCGACCGAGAATGAGCCGTCACACTATCTCTGGAGATTCGGTGGCTCCATGGGTGCGGGCATCACGGTCGTTCGGAATCCGGCAGGTTCGGTTGAGGTCGAGGACCATGACCATCTTGCAACCGTCAGCAGCGATCATTCTGCACCGTCTGTAACCGCCCAAGGCGATGGTCGGTTGTTCCTTAAATTCGCCCATTGCGTCTATGCTGGAGGCAATGCCATCGGAGGCTGGCACTCAAGCCAGCTTGGCAATTCTGTCTATGGTGGCATCCACACGGATCGCATCTTGGTTAGATACGGTAGTATCAATGAGGGTGCGACGGGACTTAATTACCTTGGTCACACGATCTCCACGATCATTCCTGGCAGCGATCACGACGGTGGGACTACATCCGTGCTGTTGCGAGCTGAATGATGGCGGGGTATGGCGGTCGCAGCTATGCAAGCTCCGCACATGCTGGTTCTGGGCGCAGCCTTCTTGGCGATGAATCCCCTCATTATGGTGGCATCAATTTCGGCGATGATGACGAATGGGGTGGTTCTGGTACGCCCGTTCTGTGGCGACCGATCATGGCGCTGTCGTCTGGCATAACGCACTTCGAGCAGGGTGTTGGGACCGTTGTCAACCCACGACTGCAGCTTGTTAGTGAGTGGGCGTCCATCCTCTACGAGCCCGAAGATGACGCATTTTCACGAGACGACACGCTTTTCGTTTCCCTCTCGGAATCTTCGAGCAAGATGGAAGCGATCGCACCCGAGAGCAGCGACATCCTCGACACGTACATTGACGAGGATGAAGCTCAGATCGTCACGACGGACTTCGAGTTCCCGGATGACGATGACACCCTCGACGTGCTGCTCCAGGAGACTGCGCAGACACTGTTGCTGACGCCCGTCGATCTCAGCGACGACTTCGATCTTCAGCTGAGCGAGACTTCGAGCATCAGTGTCGTGGTGGTTAGTGATCCCGATGAACCGCCAGCGCCCCATGTCGGCCAAGGGGACATCCTGTCCGTTGGGGTGACGGAGCGCGCCACGGCGCAGAACATCACTGGCTTCACCCCGATCGGATGGATCGGTCCTGGAGGCCCGGGGGGCGGTTCTAGCGGGGGTGGTGGTGGGTCAACCTACACCTCGCCGTCCTACACGGTCGTTGTTGGTGATGGCGAGACGACAGAGTTCGTCATTGAGCATGGTCTTCCGAGCACGGACTTGCTCGTTGTGGTGCATGACACACAGACGGGCGAGCGTATCAACGTGAGCTACGAGGTGCTCGATGATGGGCGGGTGATCGTCTACTTCGCCGATGCCCCCGACACCGAGGGTGCCAGGATCACGATCCTCGCACCTTCGTCGGTTGTTGGTGGCGGGGGAGGGGGAGGCTGGGACGGTGGGGGTGGCTCTCCAGGGGCATTGCCTGGCCGCACGCCCTTCGATCAAGAAGGCAAGGACCCGCGTGTGCGGGCCTTCTATGAGTCCCCGAAGCAGATGTCCATGCAGGAGCTGAGCGAGACGGGCTTGGTGTATCCCGTCAAGCTCCCCTACGAGACGGAGCTGTATGAGGTTGATCCCTGGTTGGAGGGTCGTGGTGGTGGCGATCTCTGCGACTTCGGATGGATGTACGACCGTGATGTTTCCCCAGTAGGTGAATTGAACAATGGCATGGTGGACGATTCTGCTATTGTGCTTCGTGACGGTCGAGTGCTCTACGTCTACACGGATGCGGGTGGTCGCATCATGGGTGGCTATGTAGAGAATAGTTGGAAGTTCATGACGGACAACTTCACCACTGAAGATGATTTCGTCATCTTCGATGGGCTCTCCATCAACACGAGTCGCGGCGGTACCGCGCCAGCAGCAACCATCTCGAAAGCTGGCAACCCCGAGCGGCTGTTCTTGGTGACTGCGTGGCAGGAAACCTCTGATCCCATCAGGTTCTCGACGAAGGTTTGGACATCCGTCGATGAAGGCAGAACATGGGAACTTCGCCAAGAGCTGAGCTGGCATGATTATGAATGGGAAGAAGGCACAACGAACCAGGGCCAGTTCACTGCGAGCAATGTGACCAGCACCGTTGCGACCATGCCGAACGGTCGCCTTATCGTCGTTGGGCCCTGGTGGGTCACCATGGGATTGAAAGCACCTGGCCATGTGCTTGGAGGTCAAGTATGGGGCGTGTGGACGTCGGATGACAATGGGAATTCGTGGACCTGGAGGACGTATTGGGGGCATGGTCCAATCGTTCCTCTCGTTGGGTGGATTCCACTCTACGTGAACACGTTCTCGCGGTCGATGGCTTACCTCGATGGTTACATGTATTGCGTCACGCAGAGCGACTGGAATAGCTGGCACATGCACATGTGGCGCTCATCGGATGGCATCAGTTGGGGAAGTCCATCCGATGGCACAAGGACGCGAGGTGGTTTTCTTTACAACCTCGCTGCGGGGTGGCACACCTGGAGTCAGCCCGAAGCGACCGGGTTCATCTATTCCGGGTCCAACCTTGCCCTCTGGCACCAAGGAGACTGTCTGTATCTCTTCAGCAGTCGGCATGCAAGAGGTGGGTCGTGGCACTTCGACTGGGAGACGATGCGGTACACGGATCCCTACACGGACCAGTATGGCGCACACTACTCCAGAGACATTACAAAAACAGGCGCCATACTTGAAACGATCGACCCCGGCGATATCACCGCATGGAAGAAGGTGGAAGAGATCCATTGGGAGAATAATCCGATGCTTCCACACTATCGATGGCCAGGCTTGGGTCCATTGAGGGCACTCTCTGGTCGGCCAATCTTCCAAAGGCTGGAAAAGAACTTCGCAATGGTAGGCACGAATGGTCGCCTACTTGGGATCATGCTAGATATGCCGGGTGAATATGAAGGTGTGATTAAGCCAGAGCGGATCGTCTACCGATGATGCCAACAGGACCCGAACGAGAACCGAGGGACTGATGCTTGAACCGACACCGACCTTCGGCTTCACGCGGATCGGGCAGGGCGAGACCCTGGCCAAGAACGGCTATGCCGCGCTCGATGGCGACCGCAGGATGCTGGATTCGTTGTTGCAGGCGCTGCATCAGCACACGCACTCTGGCGACACTCAGCGCCTGCCTGATCCACAGTACGCGCCGATCCTGACGGTCACACAGGGCGACGAGACGGCCTTCCTTCCAGGTGGGCAGACCTACTTCTACAAGTACTCGTACGTGGACATGTGGGGGCTGGAAACGGCAGCGAGCCCCGAGCAGATGATCCAGACGCCCGCTGGCGTGACGCGACCTCAGGCGCCCATCTTGGAGCACTTCCCAACGGGCGGTGATCTGAACGCGGGTCGATATGCCTACGTGTTGACGTACTCGGATTACCGAGGTGGCGAAACGCCAGCCTCCAATCCTGCAGCGATCACCATCGAGGTCGATCAGTGCAATGGTGAGTGCCGCATCAAGCTCGACTTCGATGAGGCCCCCGCAGTTGCTCCGTGCATCAACATCTACCGTGCACGCCAGGGACAGACGCGCTTCTATCTGCTCGACAAGGTTGAGGGCGTCACCAGCTACTTCGATGACGGTTCCCGATTCGAGGACCAGACAGTCACGCCCCCTATCATCAACACGACGGGTGGCAACAACCGGGTCGATATCGAACTGCCGGAAGGCGTGCCGGATGGCGTCGGGGCGTGGCGCATCTACCGGTCACAGACGCCCGGTGGCTACACGACGGCGTCACTCGTGCACCATGTGGTCGAAGGCACCGACGAGTTCACGACCGATCTCCGTGACACCTGGAGCGACCATGGGTCTGGGCTCGGGCGCGGGCTACCACGCACGCGATCTTCTACCATCGGCGGCACTAGGGCGTTGCGCCTAGAGAACCTCGCTGGCTACCTCACCAACGCACAGATGCCACGTGGGTCAAGGTCGTGGGATCTGTTTCTTCCAGGAACGTTGTTGTCACGTGACTACAGCGTGCATGACTTCAACTTAGACATGCGTCCATCTCGTCTGTCTGCGTACTTCCTGGATCGTCCGACGCTTGGTTCATCGTGGGCGCGCTTCATCCTGAAGGACGGGTCCGGTGCTATCGAGCTGCAAGCCACTGGAAGTGGGCGACACCATGAAGTCCGATTCCCGCTCACTGACCAAGGGTTCGTGCACGCGCACTCAACCACGCGGGTCGATGCCCCCATGGTCCTGGATGCTGCCGCTTCTAGTGGTCAGGCCGTGCAGTTCAGTGCCCAGGGCGCGTACCTGTGGACCGAGACGGAACCACTCGACGCTGGAACCTACCGTGCGCGTGCGATGGCGCGGCTCTTCCAGGGTGACGCCATCACGGATGACCTCCGGCTGCGGGTGATCCGCGAGAGCGATGAGGCAGTTCTCAGCGAGGTGTATCGCACCGTCTCGAACACTGAGTTCGCGGAGATCGAGTTCGGCGACTTCACCGTGGCCGATGGCGTCGCTGTCATCCTGCGGATCGACAAGATCGGCACCGGTCAGATGGTCGCGTATCGTTTCGACTATCTCCGCTATGAGTCAGTGCTCGATCTGCTCCAGGGCGAGATCACGATGCGCGTCGAAGTGGGGGGTTTCCTGACTGGCCATGCTGCCGAGGGGGTGCTGACTGGTGGCGAGCTGGTCACGGATGTGAACGCGACCAGAGGCCAGGCGGTGCACCTCTCCAGCCAGAACGATCGTGTGGATTTCCTATTGCCAGCCCCCCCGTCGGTTGTGACCAAGGGTCGCGCGCGTCTGCGTACGAGTGGTGGGTCCATCACGGATGGCGTGCGCTTGCAGGTCGTGCGAGCCGACAATCAGTCATCGCTGTCGTCGGTTGAACGCACGCCTGATTCGGCAACCTACGCGTGGTTCGATTTCGCAGACTTCACGCCGCCAGCGGGTGTTGATGTGCTGTTGCGGGTCGAGAAGCTCACGTCGGGTGCGGAGCCGTACTTCGTCGATATGGTCGAGAGTTCCATCGATGGCGTTGTTCCAGGCGGGAACGTGCAGTTCCGGATGGAGTACTGATGACGCTCCTGAGTGACCTGCAGGCTGCGGAGCCCGTGTCCGTTGAGCCTCCAGTCTTCGATGCCTGGGTTCGTGAGACGCATGCTGCATACGAGTCATTGGCGCAGATCAGTCTGCCGCAATTGATTTTAGATACCAAGCAGCACACTGCTCATCCTTTTCTGTTCTCGGAGTCAACTCATGAACTTGATAGCATAAGATTCGAAATCAATCAGCTGGCTCTTTCTTTCGTGACGCCACCCAGTGGCTTGTTCTATTTGCACTGGAATATCCGAAATACGCCAGCTGTACGAAATGCGTTTATGCATTTCGAATTTATTGATGCTTCTCAAAACAGCTTTTATGACCAAGTAGTAGCCATAAACTTGGTTGCTTATGGTTCACCAGCTTACATGTGGTCCGGTATTGCGACTGGCAGTTCATCTTATGTTACCGGTCAGATGTATTTCTTTTGCGAATATGCGCCGAACACGCAATTAGACCTATTGCCAGTCATAAGAACGTCAAATCATGCACCGGATCCTGAATATCAGTTCACTTCAACAGCTTTGTCATATTATTTGGAGACGGGAGATTACCTTTTTGCTACTGCGATAGAGGTTGAAGAATGACATTGCCGCAACTCTACCCGCAAAGCTTCCTCGATTGGGCATCTGCGGTCAACAATATCGCGAGTGCAGTCACGTCTCAAAGTGGTATTCTTTTGGGATATGTCTATCAAACAGACATGTCCGATGTTTCACTTGAGTATGGAGTAAACCTAGCTCCAATCAGTGATCTTGAACTTGAAGTCATAGTGCCGAATTCAGGGCTGATGCAGATCACGCTGCAGGCAATGGTTGCGAGAGCAACTGGGAGTGGCGGCGTTCACATGGGGGTGACGCTAGGACACTCGGGACCTGCGCTTAGAACTGCGCGACAGTTCATTTCTACCACATCTCCTAGAATGTATGAGTTCAATATCTTGATCGAGCTAGAGCCTGGCTCCACCGCAAATCTTGTTGGTGGCGCAAGAACAGATTCGAACACAACTGGACTTCTTTATAGGTCAAGCGGAGTTGGTTGTCTGTTTATGGTTCGTGCGCTATGAGGATCACGTGGAATGGTGACGATGCATCATGGGGGGATGCCCCTGCGCATGCATTTTCCAGTATCGTATTGCTGCCGACGGGCCTCTCGCTGCATTACACGGACCCTGAAGAATCAAGCTTGATCGGCAACGGGACCATTGGGTCACCTTATGTCTTATTCTCAACAAGCGACCTTAGTCTTCTACAGTCTGAACCTGATGCACATTTCGTTCTTGGCACCGACATAGCCCTTCCATCAACATGGAAAGGTGCTGACTTTGACGGTTCTTTTGATGGCAATGGTTTTAGGATTATCGCTACTGGTTCAATGGTTGAAGATGGGCTTTTCGGGATGGTGAATGGCAGAATCACGAGGCTTGGCATCGTTGGTGGCACGTTCTACAGTGCCTCTGGCGGTGATGGCTACAAGGGGACTTTGTGTAGGCAGCTTGGGTTTTCTTTTTCAGATAGATTGTATGCGACTATTGAGAATTGCTATGCCCGTGGATGCACGATAGAGACGGGCGGCGATAGGGCCGGTGGCTTAATAGGCATACAGATGAGTGTCACTTCTCAATTGCATCGCTCATATGCAGCATGTGAGAGAATTGGTGTTGTCGGCACAAGGGTTGGTGGAATACGCGGCTTCAGAGACAGAGGGGCGTCGAGCTTCCTGTATTTCAATTCAGATACCTGGGGGAGCACTGCCGTCGGACAGCATTCAACGAGTAGCGCGCCTGGAGGATTCCCGAGAACCACCTCTGAGATGTATCAACAAGACACGTATGATACTTTCGATTTCGAGATGACTTGGCGGGCCGTGCTGGGAAACTATCCAGACATTCGGCAGAGAAGGGCCATCAGGATCGAGTGGGATGAAGTTCCGGGCTGGTGGGATGATTACGACGCGATTCATGTTGTGTATGAGGTCCGGAGGAATGGGCGCTTGCTAGTGAAGCGTCATCAGATCAATAACTATTACGACAGCCACGTTGACTTCACCCAAACGTACTTGTATGAGGTTCGAGCAAGGCTGTATGTAGTTTCCGATCAGCTTGTCGACGCCTCCGTCTAAGCACCGCACTGCCGATATCCCTACCGAGATCGTAATGAGGTCGTTCTCGGAGGGGATCATGCCGAAGGCGAATGGGGCGGTTCAGAACAACCGCCCAGTTGCTGCTGCAGGGCTCGCAGGCGCTGTGTCAGTTCTGCTCGTTGCATTGGCTGAATGGGGCCTTGAGGTCCTGGAGGTCACGATCGCGGTGCCTGGCAACGTGCAGGCTGCCTTCATGGCGCTCATGGTCGCGATTTCGACGCTCGTCGGTGCGTGGTTCGGAAGGATCGCGCAGCGTGCAACGTGGCCCGACCGCACGCACAAGGCTGCGGTCTCGCTTGCTTTGCAGTTCGAACCTGATGAGTGGAAGGAGGCCGTGACAGCCCTCGGAATGACGCGCGAAGAGGCCCTGGAGGTGATCGGGGCGACAGAGGACGAGGTGCCCTGATGCCGTACGCCAGCACGCGTAAGCAATGGGGAGCGCGTGGACATGGCGGCTCACCGATCGGGATGGTGCACGAGATCGTGACCCATCACCAGGGTGGTGGCAACATGTCCGCCGCAGCCACGGTTGCCCAGGAACAACAGCGGATGCGCGCGATCGACGCGTTCCATCTGACGATCCGCAAGTGGTCGGGTGGCATCGGTTACAGCGCGGTGCCTTTCCCGTCCGGTCGCGTCCACGAGGCGCGCGGGTACGGCAAGTCCGGTGCGCACACCAGGGGTCACAACACCCGCACGCTCGCGCTCATGATGCCGGGCCACGGTGGGCAGATCGAGATGACGCCTGCCCAGATTCGGGGGGCTCGGTACTGGATCGGCGTGGGTATCGAGCGCGGCCACGTGAGCGCGAACCCTGCCATCAGTGGGCATCGTGACCATGGTGCGACGGAATGCCCCGGCGACAAGATCTATCGGCAGCTGGGTGAACTCCGAGGTGTTCGTGGCCCCGGAGATGCGTCGCCTGATCCTAAGCCTGACCCGAAGCCTGACCCGAAGCCTGACCCGAAGCCTGACCCGAAGCCCGATGGCAACCTGCGTCGCGGCATGAGTGGTGCTGAGGTGCGCGCCTGGCAGCGTGATCTGCAGCGGTGGGATCCACGAGCCCTGCCCCGCTATGGCCCCGATGGGCATTTCGGTAACGAAACGGCCGACTGGACTGGGCGGTTCATGGTTGCCGCCAAGCTCGTATCTGAACGCCCGTCTGACCCGGTTGTTGGGCCACGTACCCGGCAGCGCATGACCGAGATGCTGTCGCGACAGCCATCGTTCACCTTCCGGCATTCAGCGACGTTGCGTGTCAATCATCGAGGTGCGGCTGTCGCGGAGTGGCAGCGCGCGTTGCAGCTCTGGGACCCGAAGGCGTTGCCCGCCTACGGCCCCGACGGTCATTTCGGCGCCGAGACAACTCGATGGACATCTAGATTCATGCAGTCCACCGGCTTGATCGCAGCACCGACCTCGAACCCGATCGTCGGCCCACGGACACGCTCCAGGATGCTTGCAGCGCTCACGGGAAGTCCACCGCCACCTGCGCCCTTCCGGTTCCAGTATCGAGGCACCTTGCAGCGGGGCTCGCGTGGGGCTGCTGTTCGGGAGTGGCAGAACGCCCTTCGTCGGTGGAACAGCAACGCCCTGCCGCAGTTCGGTGCCGATGGCGATTTCGGCAATGAGACTGCAGATTGGACTGGTCGTTTCATGCAGGCAACGGGGCTTGTTCTCGGAAAGCCACGGAATCCTATTGTTGGCAGCAAGACTAGAACAATGATGGAACAGATTATCAATAGCTGAGGTGTTTTGCATGGTGAGCTACGTGTATTTGGCTATATTGCTCACCATGCACATCCTTCTTACAAGGGCGAGCATAGTGGTTGGCATTATTGCAGGAATTACAACTGCCCTTATTGGAATGTTCGCACTTGGGAGCAAGATCAATAAAGCAATGCGACGACAGGACAAGATTGATAAAGCTGTACTTTCAATGGATGATGCATTAAAGGACATTGCAGGGATGCAGTCAACGATATCTCAAATGGGGGAGACACTGATTGTCCACATGGAGGAATCGGAAGCTCTTCTCAATCGTGAATTGAAGGCCAACGGCGGCACATCGATCAAGGATCGAGTGACCGATGCCACACGAGCCCTAGAGGACGTCACGCGTGACGTTGCTCATGTGCAGGCAACCCTGAACGGGCACATCGACGACGCCGAGCGACATGTTGCCGCGCATGTCCGTGCACATAGCGAGGACCCTGGGGCGCACCGCTAATCCCCAGGAAAATGGACTTCCGTCCGTTATCCACAGTTGTGGAGTGACCTGTGGATAACTACACGTGTGCGATTCGACTTGCGCGGGCGTCATGAGTTCGACTACAACATGACCCCCCCGCACTGCGGGGGCCGGTGTCGCACCCCTCAGGGAGACTGGCGGCAGCGGGGGAGCGCTCGTTGTTGTGCCCCTGGGGGTGATCGCTATCCGTTTCCGGCAGTCAGACCTGAAACGATGGAACACGTGTCCCCTGCAATACAAGTATGCGAATCTAGATGGGCTTCCACGAACGCAAACTTGTGCAGTTACTTTCGGCTCCATCATTCACGATGTTGTTCTCTGGATGGAAGTCAATCGCGATCTTGATGGTGCCATAGATCGCTTTCGCGATTACTGGCTAGACCCCTCCCAGTTAGATCCTTCTTACGAGATTCAGAGGTGGCTTCCGAAGCGAAGCTTCGAGGGGTATAGCAACGATGGTGTTCGGATCCTACGTAATTGGTGGGCCATCATCGAGTGGGAGTCCGATGTCATTGTCGGTCGCGAGCATCATTTCGTCGTTCCCATCGGCGATGGTCATGAGCTTGAAGGCACGATCGACAAGTTGCTGATCCGCTATAAGCCAAAGACAGCAAGTTATTCCTTGGTGACGAGCGATTACAAGACATCTAGGAAGTTACCCGCCTACAACTACTTGAGACAGGACTTGCAGTTCACAGCATACAGCTATGCAACGACAACAGATGAGTTTTGGGCGGGCGTCGATAATGGCAAGCACCTACAGAAGCAAGTGCAGGATCTCCCCAGGGAGGCGGAATGGGTGCATCTTCTGTCACCACAGAGGAAGCATGCTGGGGACAGGAATCAACAGGATTACAACCGTCTCGCATATGCGGTGAATGCGATGGCAGCCAGTATCGATATGCGAATCTTCGTTCCCAATATCAGTGGTGAGTCCTGCACGTTCTGTGACTTCAGGGACAACTGCGGGCTCCCCGACCTGGAATCGGAGGGGCACTACAAGCCGATGGTCTACTAGGAGCAGACAGGAGCTACCATGAATTGGCAAAGCGGGGACGTATCGCCCTTCGCCTTCAAGAAAACGGGTGATGCAGACTTTCCGGCCCACATCAAGGCTTTGGTTCTAGGCCCACCAAAGTCGGGAAAGGGGCTCAAGGATGGAACCCCCGTCCTAACCCCTGGCGGGTGGCGACCGATCGAGTCACTCTCCGTCGGCGACCACGTGATGGGGGTTGACGGGCCCACCAAGGTCGTCGGCGTCTTCCCGCAGGGCACCAGGGACATCTATCGCGTCACCACGGACGATGGTGGCGTGGTCGAATGTGACGACCAGCACCTCTGGACCGTTCATCCGCATGGCATGACGCCTCGCACCGAGAGCACGCCCACGCTAGTTGAGCGCATCCAGGAGAACGCGCGATACGCCTATCTTCCGATGCACGAGCCGATCCAGCACGAAGAGGCAAATCTGCCCTTGGATCCATATGTCATGGGCTTGCTCTTGGGTGATGGCGGGTTCACGAATACCTCAGTCATGTTTCATAAGTCAGACCCAGACCTTCATGATGCCATATCTGATCTTCTCCCCGAAGGGGCGGAGCTTGGTGACTGGAGTGATCAGCACAATACTGCGCGGATCACAGGACTGATTTCTTACATCCGAGACCTTGGTTTGGCTGGGAAGTCGTCTTGGGAGAAGTTCATCCCAGACATGTATCTCAGATCAAGCATCTCTCAACGACTCTCCCTGCTCGCTGGGCTCTTGGATACCGATGGCGGGATGAACGGCAAGAGCACCTGCTTCTATACGTCCAGTAGCTTGCTTCGCGATGGTGTCGTCGACATCGTTCGTTCTCTCGGTGGTGTAGCAACCGTGCGAGAGAAGGCGGACCCTGCGTACGCTTACAGGGGCGAGCAGCGCATGGGTCGCGTGGCCTACAACGTGTCGGTCCGACTTCCGGAGTCGTTCGGATGCCCGTTCAAGTTGCTTCGTAAGGTCGAGGCGTGGCAGAACGGGACCAAGAAGCGACCACCGATGCGACGCATCACAGAGATCGTGCACGTTGGTCGCGCTCCATCTACTTGTATCAAGGTTGATACCGACGATGGCCTCTTCATCACGAAGGATTACATCGTCACTCATAACACCACCTTCCTTTCAACATTCCCGAACGTTGTCGTCGCGGATGTTGAAGCTGGGTTGATGTCGATCGCTCACAAGAATGTGCCGTACGTCACGATCGACAAGACCGAGAAGCTGCAGACTCTGCTGTTCGTGCTACGTGATGAGAACATGCGGGCGAAGGCGGCAGAGCAGATGGGCCTCGACAAGATCGAGACGGTCGGCATCGACACGATGGACGCCCTCCAGGATCTCGTGAAGCGTGAACGGTTGGCCTCCGAGAGGCGTACCACCTTCGAGATGAAGGATTGGGGCTTCCTGCTCGACCAGTTCCGAGAGATGATCCGCGCCTTCGTGTCGTTGCCCATGCACGTCGTTTTCAGTTGCCACACGAAGACGATCGAGTTGGAAGAGGGCAAGATCATCCAGCAGCCCGGACTGCAGGGCGCCATCGCTGAAGAGATCGCTGGCATGGTTGGTTTCTCCATGCTGATGCATCGGACCCGCGAGATCGACCCGCAGACGGGCCACAGCTTCACGAGCTACTCGCTCCAGGTCGAGGGCGATGACCAGAACCCTCACCTGGGGAATCGAGCGATGGGGCGTTTGGCTGGCCGCATCGAGCCGACCTTCGATGTTCTGCATGCAGCGATCTATGACGGGCTTCAACTGACGAAGCAGCAACAGGGCAATGTCGACGTCCATCTGGATGGAGTAGTCGAGCAGCCCCAGCCAGAGGCAACACCCGCACCAGCGCCCGCGCCACCTGCGGGTCCCGGTGGGCAGCCACCGGGTGATGATGAGCCCGTGAGCGAAGCTGCGTTGCAGCATGTCGAGCGCATGCTCGGGGAGTGGGGCTTCGTCCTGCCAGATGATGCTCGGACATGGGACATGGGCAAGGCGCGCATGATCGGACGCATGTTCGTCGCCACCAAAGATGACGTGCAGAACGGCAAGTACGAGGGAGGCCAAGAGAAGGCGAAGGCCGACCTCCAGGAGTTTCTTCAAGGCGTTGAGGCATGGCAGAACCCCGATGACACGCCACCGACTGGCTCTGTAGCTGACCTCATCGCGTGGGTCGGGGACGATGTCGAGCGCGCCAAGCTCGCGTGGGAGCGCGAGAAGGCTGGCCAGGATCGGAAGACCGCGAGCGACCAGCTCCGCGCCATTCTGAAGAGGCACGGGGTGAAGGTGTCGACACCACCGCCACCCGACACGCCTGAGGTGGCCCAGGAAACGAGCCAGGAATCTGAACCCGCGTCAGCACCCGAGGTCCTGACCACGGAACAGATGGATGCCGTCGTCGACCGCGAGCTTGGCGGCACCCCCGTCCAGGAGCAAGCTCCTGAACCGGCGCCGGAACCCGAGCCCGAAGTGAAGCAAGAGGAGCCAGAAGGTAACGAGACGACACCCATGTCGAAGGCCGACCTCATGCGCATCGATGATCTTGCAGATGCGCCGCCATGCGAGGCAACCGGCAATCCCATCGATGACCTAGACATCGCCAGGCTCTCGCTCAGTCGATTTGGGCGCTGGCTCTGCGTCGATGCCTACGTCGCCGCAACCAAGAGCGCCAACACCTGAGCAAGCCAGCCGAGTGACATAGTTGGAGGACAGCAATGCCGAAGATCACAGCAAAAGCGGGCGAAGACTTCCTCGTCTTGCCGAAAGATGCAGTCATCACTGTCAGGGTGAAGAGCACCAAGGTAGAACCGGTGCCAGGGAAAGATGGCAGGGACCCTTGGGACAAGATCGATTTCACCTTCGAGATCGTTGACGTCGCAAACCCTGACCATCGTGATGCGATTGGCCAGACCATCTTTGGTGGCGTTGGCTTCAAGTTGACAGACCACCCAGACAACCGGCTACGTCAATGGGTGGAGGCCCTCCTTGGCATCCAGGTGCAAGAGGGATTCGAGCTTGACACCGACATGCTGGACAACCGTACGGCCAAAGCGATCGTTGATCAATACACCAAGAGGAATGGGTCAGCTGCGCACAAGGTTGGTGCTCTGATCCCCTCCTCGACCCCAACCCCGACGGAAGCTGCACAAGCGGCATTCGGACAGACGTCTGCACCTGCATCGCAGCCCGCGCCACAGCAGACGCAGTCCGATCTTCCCTTCTGAGACGACGGAGCCCCCCAGTATGCCGCTGGGGGGCTCCTGACAGCTCCAGCAGATCCGTCCCTAAACGAAGGAGCAGGCATGCTGTCAGCGGCAAGTATCCACATATCTTCATCGGATTGCAAGCAGGCTCCCCATGGACGTTCGTTTAAAGGGGCGCCGACATGGTGAAACTGGCATTAGTGCCCGCCCGCAAGCCCAGTGAAGCAAAAGCACTGACGGGCGTCCATCGCACGGCACCCAATGAAGGCGAGGCGGTACGCCAGATCCTGGAGCAAGCTGGCTACCCCCCAAAGAGGTCATCGAAGACCCAGTTCGAATGTGCCTGTCCGTTCCATGAGGATCCGGGACCCGTTCCGAAGCAGAAGAGTCCCAACTTCTACGTGAACAGAGAGTCTGGACTCTACTACTGTCATAGCGCGTCGTGTGGGGAGAAGGGCAACCTCCAAACACTAGAGCGCCACTTCGGTTTGGATATCACTAAACCCGAGTTCCTGGGTAGAGAGCAGCAGCTTCGTCAGTTCGAAGAGGCGTTGACGAGCGAACGTCGACAGGTGCTGTACGACGAGGGGCTCAATGACACGACCATCGAGCGCTTCCGTATCGGATGGGTCGATGAGTACCGCTTACCCGACGGTCGCAGGATGGCCGCGAACGTCTACGTGTTCCCGTACCTCGAAGGGCGTCGCGCCGTCGCGTTCCGCTTCTACGACCCTGAGCGCAAGGGTCCTGGAGGGTCCAAGTACTGGTGGGAAGAAGGCGCGAGTGCTCGCCTCTACAACCCCAGTGATGCCATCGGCGACAAGGATGGACGGGTATTTCTATGCGAGGGTGAGAAGAAAGCCATGCTGCTCACCCAACTTGGCTACGCCGCCGTCGGCATCCCAGGAGCAGCGAACTTCAAGCGGGAATGGCATGAGTCGTTCACGCACGCGAAGAAGATCGTGGTCTGCTTCGACTCAGACAACCCTGAGTACCACGTCTACGACAACTGCAGCAAGTGTGGGGCCGGTAACTGCAGCGGCCACAATCCTGGACAAGAAGCTGCGATCAGGCTGGTAGAACAGTTCGGCTGGAGGGCTTCCAATGTCGTACTTCCCCTACCCGAAGGGGAACGCAAGACCGACATCAACGAGTACTTCGTTCGCGATGGTCACACAGCCCCAGACTTCGCTGAGCTAGCTCTCGGCGTTCGAAAGACACCCTACGTCGTCGCGTCTCTAGCTGACATCGAAGAGAACCCACCAGACGAAGCAGCCTTCATCGTCGAGCAAGGAATCTTGCCTCGGGGGGGTCGCTTGCTGATCTCGGGTGCGCCCAAGACGGGCAAGAGCATCCTGGCCGAGCATCTGGCTCTCAGCATCGCCTCGGGTATCCCATTCCTCCATCGCTTCGGCGTCGACCAGATAGATGGGCGTCGAGTTCTCTTGCTGGACCGCGAGCTGAGCGAGCGCGCCTTGTTCGATCGTCTCCAGGAGTTCATCGCGTACCGACCCGGTTACAAGGTTGGACGTAGCAACTTGCTGATCGACCACGAGCATCAATTGCGACTTGATCTGAAAGATTCCTACGACCCCATGTCACAACTGATCGAACAGAATGGTGCTGATGTCGTCATCCTCGACACTGCCTACAAGTTCTTCCAGGGCGACATGGAGTCAAGCTCGTCACTCATGAAGGTGTTCGACACCCTTGACCGCGTCATCGCCAATACGGGCGTCTCTGTCGTGGTCACGCACCACCAACGCAAGAAGGTCAGCGGCCAGAAGCGACGGGATGCCGACATCGGCGATCCCGACAACGTGGCTGGTTCGTTCCTGTGGACCGGATGGCCGAACGCGACGATCCTGTTGGACTTCATGGACCGGCGTCTGAATTCTCCATTCAACGTTGTCGCCAGCTTCACGGCCTTCCGTGACGCTGCGCCACCTGACCCACTGGGCTTGTATCGCGAGAAGGATTCGATCAACTACTCCGCGATCCAGGATTACCGGCCCGACCAGCAGGCATCCGACCCCGAGTTGCAGGGGCAACGTCCTACCGAGGAGACGGTTGGCGACCTGCTGATCAAGTTGGTGCCCACCGTCGAGGACGACTTTCTGCATCTGGCTGCAACGAAGTTCGGTTGCCGCGCCGACACGATCCGTCCGTTTGTGATTTCCCTCATCGATCAGGGTCATTTCACCCGGACAAATGGACGCCCGCCGGTACTCAAGCACGCAGACAAGCAAGAAGAGACGTACGAAGAAGCACTTGGTATGGGACAAAGCGACCCGCAACTACGACTCGTGACGCAGATCGATATGGATATGGAGGCATGAAGATGGACGCATGTCAGCAGAATGAATGCAGGCAGCAGATTGCGCATGCGGATCTCTTCATTGAGGAGCTGGTGAACAAGATTGAGGAATTGGAGAGCAAGTTGAATGACGGGAGTCAGAGGTGGACGAATGAGAGACATCGTGTAGGCATGTGATGTTCTTCTAAGTCATCACTCACAACCGCATAGCGCGCAAGCGCCGTCGTCCCACGATACGGGCGTACCGATACCCGAGCCGGTCAGAGCGGGTGGGCGAGCCTACGGTCCGAAAGCAGGGTCTCCGGTCTCTCGGGTCCAGGCGACGGACGCCACGGTGCAACGGACGAGAGCGCGCCCCCCATGCGTTCAAATGGGGAATCGGGGTGTCTGTGAATCGGCCCCGACGTTGTGAGCATGGTGACGACCGACGATGACGGCGTACTGCGAGCGACGGCCGGGGTGGTGACGACCGCAGATCTTGCGGAGGGTGACCGTAGGGACGAGTGTGCCGAGGAACGAGGCGCGCGAGAGGCCAGAGCGAAGCTGGTGTCGGACTTCGGAGCGTCGGAGCCATACTCTACTTACCCACCTTGCCCCATCCGGTACAATGTTCTTCTACTTCTGGGCAAGGTTAACAGTAAATGCACATGGCTGATTGCAAGATTGTAACTTGCACACAATGCAATGGTTACGGGTTCGCAAAACCGGGTGAGAGGTTTGCAAAAACGCGAATCTGTCGACGATGTGTTGAAGGCTGGACTCAGCTCGATGCAAGCATCGAGCTGAGTCCAAAAAGCATGGACACCAATCCATATGGGGTCGCTCCTGGGCAGGTCTGGGAGTCTCTGGACCCCCGCGAGCGTGGGCGAACCGTCGAGGTCCTGGAGATCGACGAGACCCATGCGGTGGTGCTGTCCGATGGCGCCAGACACCGCAGGATCAAGCTGACCAGCTTCACTAGAACGAAGGGTCGCGGGTACCGCAGAACGGACAAGGAAGAGCCCAGAGTCGCTTGAAGCACTCCTGGCAGCGGTCATGCACGAGGGGTAGTCGTCTCCCCTTGCAGCGGTAGAGGACACCACAGTTCGCTTCGATGATCTGTCCTGGGAGAGCGAGCTTGACGCACTCCAGGTGGGCAGAGCGGAAGTGCGCGCCGTGGTTCTCCAGGAGCGCCTCGATATCGATGTCCGTCTGTGTG
>SL_3KL_010_SEDDRAFT_10000667_pt1 | contig 29192 bp, 25 predicted proteins | sample SodLakKL_010_SED_2_FD_10381 | JGI IMG/M metagenome (IMG submission 10381)
GCCAAGACTCCGAGTGCTCCTTGAAAAACTATATTATCCGGAGTTTGCCGGCTCAATTCTTCATAAATTGCATATGCCTCCTCCCATCGTTCAGCGCGATAAAGTGCATTTGCGAGTGCGCCTTTATTTTCCGGTTCATTTGATTTGTACCACTCAACCGCCTGTTCGGCAATTTCAAGTGATTTATCTACATTCCCATGTGCACGAAGCTCGAATGCAGCGGCGAGCATGACAGAACCGACAGTGCCCCGCACAGGTTCATCAATCGCATTACTCTCTTCGATTACAGCGTACACTTTTTCGACTTCGCCCATAGCGGCGAGAGCTTCTGCCTCACGGGCTTTAAGAAATAGATCTTCAGGAAAATATTCTAATCCTTGCCGTGCCGTCTCAAGTTCCTTCTCGTGTTCCCCGAGGAGATGATAAGCATTTGCAAACATCCTGAACCACTGCATACCCCCCGGTGCCTCCTCAATGAAACGGTCCGACAATTCAAACCCCGAAAATGTATCAACGGTTTTTTGAGGCCGATTCATTGCAAGTGCGTAACTGCCAAGCAAATAAGTTGATAGTTGATCCTGGGGCGCAATATTGTTCCACTGTATCGCTGTTGAAATTGCTTCTTCCCTGTCACCCTGCATCGCATGCATACTGAAGTCTAAATAATATTCATTGTATGGAGATAATCGCTCTCTTTCTGCATCTACAGTATGAAACAGCGAATCGGCTTCGGCATTTTGTCCCAAAATTCTATATGCCCATGCTTTAAATAATATCGCCTGTAAGAAATCAGGGTCTATTTCTATTGCCCGATGCAAATGCTCGATTGATTTCTCGAAATCACGATGAAAGAATGTCAAGCCTTCCATATATTCAACATATGCTTCATAGACAGGCGGGTTTTCAAAGAACTGTAAATCCAAGCCGGGGTATACGTGTATGGATAGCACTCCCAGTATATTTTGTTGCAGTTCATTAATGACGTTCATCGGGTCACTCCGCGTACCGCGGACCGGATCAAGTTGATCGATGACCTCATTTCGTTCAGCATCAACGATCTGTGTTTCAAACCTGATATCATCACCGATTTGAATAAAACTGCCTGAGACCACTATGCCGGCGTTGGTGTGTCCGGCTAATTCAACGAGCCGGGAGCGATTTTCCAATCCACCGCCGGCTAAATCATCATCACCGATTAATTGTAATGTCGTCGTTGTCTGAACCGCATCTACAACACCGCTCTGCAGAATACCTTCCGTAATCCAGTCCGACGCCGTTCTGCCAACCGGATCGAGTGAAGAATCACCGGTGCGGTTTTCAAAAGGTACAACAAGCACCCTGTCGGCATATTCAGGAGTACTGGTGGCGAAGAACAGCAAGTAGGAAGCAACCCCGGTTATGACTGCAATCGCGGCAATGGCTATATAGACCATCGAGGATCTTGACAGCAAACGATTACTTGTACTCCCACTCCCATCCTCTCCTTCATTCTCTAATCTGCTTTCAGTTTTTCTCTCGGAAATCGCCTCTGTCCGGTGTTTACCCGATGACAGTTCTCGTTCTACTTTCCGTAAATCGACAATAAGTTCGTCGGTATGCTGGTACCTGTTGCCGGCATCTTTTTCAAGACATTTATTGATTATTCTCTCCAACTCCATCGGCACACCGCTCCGCAATCCCGTTACCGGCTCAGGTTCTTCATTTACGATTGAATAAACAAGGGCCGTTTCGTACTCGCTTTTAAACGGCCGCTGTCCGGTCACCATCTCATAGATCACTACTCCAAGCGACCAGATATCGGTCCGATGACCAACTGTATCTCCCTGTGCCTGTTCGGGCGACATATATGGTACCGTACCAAGTGTTGTGCCGGTCTTTGTGAGCATCGTACGCTGGGCAGCTTTTGCCAATCCGAAATCGATTATCTTTACCTGATCGTCATCTGTTATTAAAAGATTTTCCGGTTTGAGGTCACGGTGAATGATGCCTTTTTCGTGTGCTTTATGAAGTCCCGATGATATTTGAATGGCGTATTGGACGGCATCTTTGAGGGGAAGCGGACTCTGTTCGATTTTTTCTTTTAATGACATACCTTCGTAGTATGCCATGACGATAAAGATGTTGCCGTTGTCATCTTCTTCAATAGCATGTATGCTGCAAATGTTGGTGTGGTCGAGTGCGGATGCTGCTTTGGCTTCGTTGATGAAGCGTTTCTTCTCGTCATCGTTAGCACCGACCTGAGAGGGCAGAAACTTTAACGCAACGGTGCGGTCGAGTTTGGTATCCCGGGCTTTGTAGACGACGCCCATTCCGCCTTCGCCCAGCTTTTCGAGGATTTGATAATGCGATATGGTAGTTCCCTTTTCCATATTGTCAGTCTGAATCGTGAAAGCTTCGGAGGACGGGTCCGCCTTCGCCGAGTTTTTCCAGAATCTTGTAATGCGATATTTCACTGCCAATCATAGTGGAATGATTCTTTAAGAAAGAAATAAGTTTATTCTACATCGTCATCGAAAATCTTTACCTGTAACAAGGGTGAATTTGCTGATTCCAATATCCTGGCTTGTTACTGTTTTCACAGTTTTAGAGCGTTCTTCGAATGCCATTTTCCAGTGATACAAACCGCCCAGTGTGTGATTAACTTTCTGCAAAAAGCCCTTAAACTTACCATGCTTTTCATACAGTTCTATCGATTTCAAATCATCCCAAATGGTCAGCGAAATCATTTCGTTGCTGCTCTCCGTATTATCCAGAAGAAATGCATATCGGCATCCGGAAATTTTTTTTAATTCGGGCAGAATCTCCTTTTCATAAATTTTGGTGAACTCTTCTCTCTGTCCCTTATTAATTTTCAAGGAAAGAATTCGTAAAAAGCGCCTTCCGGAAGGCACTTTTTTCGGAATGGTTTCTTCATCAATAACAGCCGGATACGCTTTAATCTCAGGCCCGGCGGGAACCGGGACATATTCTACAGTATTCTCGCTGGATAGCTGAATTTTCCACTCACTTCCTGTATCCAGCACATGCTGAATGGATTCAATATTTTCATCGTACTTTCCGGATCGCACATACGAATTTGCATCACTTTCCGACCTCCAGATTGTCAGTGAAATGTATCTGTCGGATTTTTCCTGGCTGTGAAGCAAACCTGCAAAAAGACAGCCTTCTGTGCGTTCGAATACACTGATGATTTTATCCGTATATATTTGAGCCAACTTTTGCTCATCCTCTTTTTTTACTGTTGCTTCCACCATCCGCAAATACATGGCATCCTCCTCAATTTTTATTGATTTCTTCTCAACGCAATTGCAGTAATGTCATCAAAAAGTTTTTCTTTTTGGCTGTGTTTCAGGCAGGTATCTACAATCTTCCTTATCAAATCATCCGGTTGAGTTTTGTTTTTTACTTCGTTTATCAGAAATTCGGTCAACTGTTTTTCACCCAGCATTTCTTCATTCGGATTAATGGTGTCTGTAATACCATCTGAAAAAACGAAAAGGGTATCATCAACCAAAAGCTCAATTATATCTTCTTCATATTCCTGCCCATCAATAATTCCCAACGGCAATCCGCCGGTAGAAAGGCGTTCATAATTTTCACTGTTTTTGAAGATAAATGGAAACTCATGACCGGCACTTGAATAATGAAGCGTGTTTTTTGATGTATCAAGGATGGCAAGAAACAGAGTTGCAAATTTCTCTGAACTTGTACTTTGAAATAACTGCCGGTTTGCATTTTTAAGAATTTCGCCGGGTGATACCACGTGCAGAGTCTGCCCGCGCAAAATAGCCTGCAGGTTCGACATCAACAGCGATGCCGGCAGCCCTTTACCGCTGATGTCTCCCAGGCATAGTGCCCATCGGTGTTCATCCATCCGGATATAATCAAAATAATCGCCGCCTACTTCCCTTGCCGTTACATTTGTACCCGCAACCGCATAACGATCTATATGTGGAGACTCTGCCGGCAGCATTTTTTTCTGAATATCCGAGGCCAGGTCAAGCTCTCGGAGCATAAAGCGGTAAGCCTCTTCCTCTTCGTGAAGCCGGGCAGTTTCAACCACCTGGGCCGATTGTGCAGCAATAATTGAAAGCAGGCGCTTGTCAGATTCGGTAAACTTTCCGTCCGATTCCGCTCTTTTATTATAAACAGTAAGAATGCCTGTCAGTTTTGAACGAACCATAAGCGGGGCACTCATCACCGATTTAATCGATGGATCCCACTTTACTCTTTTAAACCGATCATCATTTTCCGGATCATTAATCATCAGCGGCTTTTTGTTGATTTGCATCCAGCCCAGCAGATTCTGATTCAGGTGCAGCGGAGACCGGTCGCTTGAACTAAGCATACTGCGCACAAGTGTCTGGGCCGGGTTCAGCTCATCTTCTGCAATCAGCGTAATGTCTCCCTGTTCGGCTTCCAGTGCCCGAATTGACTTGCTGATGATAGATCTCATAATTTTTTCACTGTCAAGGCTGCCGCTTATAGCCAATGCCAGGTCATTTAAAATTGCGAGTTCATCAACAGCCCTGCGAAGACGTTTGTTTTCATCCTTCAGTTGTTGAAGGTTTTCTGAAGTGAGTTCGTTTTCAGGATTTGCTTTATTCACAATTGTACCGGTTAATTATAAATGATGAGTATGTTTATAGCGGTGATAAGTGACCCTGCCACAATGGGATGCATTGGGCAAAGGTTCTATTCCGCTAATCACGTACAATGATAATTAAGCCCAGCCTGTGATTCGTTTTTACCTCTCTGTAACACGACTTCTCAAACCATCAGAGTGTGGCAGTATGTCTGACTAAGAACCTTGCATGTTCAACATGCCTGATCCTGCTCAATCTCTTGCTAATAACTTTTCTGACGAGACAGATAATTATAAGCCAAAGTTTTGTAAATAAATACGCAACACAAATTTATATGAATTTATCATAAGATTATCAAGCTCTTACCCAAATTCTTTTATATCTCTTGAAAGCAAAATATATATTGAATACTCCGGGGCAGAAGTGCATCCCCGGAGAATCTTGCTGGTGGTAATAAAATATAAGTTGAAGAAAAAATTACACCAGGTTTACAAGTTACAGCAGCACCCTATTTTTTTTCCTGATAAGCCTTTACGGCTTCTTCCTGAGTTTGATAAATATCAAATACCGTAAAAAGTTTGGAAATCTTGAGCAGACTTTTAATGCGGTCTGTAGGACTGCATATTTTAAAATCTCCTCCTTCTTTTCTAAGGCTGGTCAGTGTAGCAATCAGAATACCCAACCCGGATGAGTTCATAAAATCAACTGCGCTGAAATCCCCGATTATGTTGGTTTTTCCATCATCTACCAACGATTTAATCTCTTCCCGAAAGCCGGTAGCTGTCGGCCCTCCCATGATATTACCTTTAAACGAAAATATGACGGCGTCGTTTTTTTCAGAAATTGAATATTCCATAATTATTCGTACCGATTTTTTGTTAAGGGATGTATTGAATGCTGTCTAATTATAAATAAAAAAAACGGCATTGATAAGTGTTTATTAAAATAATCCTAAAATTTAAGATGGAAGGCTATTCTAAATCAATTTTTAGGAAAAAGGGACTTCTCTACACTTTTTTCTTATCCAGTTCATCCAGCTTGTTTTTGAGATACTTCTGCTGGCTGATGTTGTTGCTGGCATACTGGCCTACTTTCAGAATCTTCTTCACAGCTTTATTGAAATCTTCGGTAGACGATGTTTTTTGGACATAGCTGTCAGCACCGGCTTCTAATGAACGAATAGAATACAATGATTCATCATAAGAAGAGAAGACAAGTATTTTTGCATCCGACTGTTTTTGGCCGATCAATTCGAGTGTTTGAAAATAATCACCGCCGGGCATATTAATATCAAGTACAATCAGGCTGAATTCGAATTTATTAATCAGTTCCTGAACTTTAACGAAATCACCTGCCTCATGAAACGTGGCATCCGGAAGGTACTTTTGAATGATGATCTTCACAATCAAGCGAATGATTCCATGGTCATCTGCCAACAGTATATGATCTTGATTATCGGCCATAGTGCTGTTTTTTTACCTCATCATCCCAATACTTTCAAAACCCGGATATTAACACTGTTACTTCACCAAACCATTTTTTGCTAAAACTTTTCTTCCTGTAAAAACTTAGTTTGAGTACTTATGGATCAGAACGCATGAGAATTATTAAAATATTTTATATAATGAATTTCTCTACCCAATCAGATTAATTACATGTAAAACAAAAATCTCTTAAACACTAATATAATCAATATGTAGTATTCAAATTAGCGCTTTCTTTTTAATTTTAAAAAAAATTAATGTTTTATTTATCACTAAATTTTGCATCATCGTCCAGACTTTTTAAACCAACATCAAGAGGCCTCTTTTTATCGCCTGCCAGGTGAATCGTTTGTGTGGGAAAGGCAAAATCAATCCCCTCTTTATTAAACCGGGAAAATACTTCGCGATTCACCCACTCCGTAAACTCCATATATTGCCAAAAGTCAGGCGGGTGGTACCAGTAAAAGCACTTCAGGTTTAACGAATCGGCATTCAAATCATCAAAATATACCCGTGGCGGGAAATCTTCATTCATTCCCTCATGGTTGTCTAATATCTCCTTTAAAATTTCCACGGCCCGGTCTACTTTTTCCGGTGGTGTATCGTAGGTGATGGTTACATCAAACACCCTGCGGATAAACGGCCGCTTGCCGATGTTGTGGATGGTCATGTTTGCGAGGTTGCCATTCGGCACAGTTAGCATGTGGCCATCCAGCGTTTTGATTTTTGTGGTACGTACACCAACCTCGGTAATCACCCCCAGTTTATCGTCCAGATTAATAAGCTCACCCACGTTAAACGGTTTGTCCGCGAAAATCATCAGAGAACCGAAAAAATTGCGGATTGTATCCTGTGCGGCAAGGCCGAGTGCGAGGCCGCCAATACCGATACCCGCAAGAATACTTGTGATGGGCTGATCGCTCAGTGTTTGAGCAGCCTGCAGGATTATTAAAATCACTACAGCCACCCGGATTGATTTGCCCACAATGGGAATGAGCATATCATCTATATTGACCGAATCTTCCCTGGCAAACCCTTTCAGCCAGGCATCCAGAACATCAATCTGCCGGTAGGCAAAATGACCGATGGCAAGCACAATCAACAATTCGAGCGTTGTGAACAACAAGCTTTGAAAGCCTTCAGGAACGATCAAGAAAGAGATAGCCAGTCTCAAGCCAAAGGCAAAAAACAGAAACGTTATCGACATGGACGCCGATTCTGCCGCAACAGCAAGCAGCCTTTTGCCCCGCTCTTCAAATTTCGGCTTCAGACGGCCCAGAAAGAATTTTGAAATTTTCCCAAAAAACAGTGCCAGTGCAATGATGATAATGAGTACTGCAATTCGCCAAATTTCATTACCTACAAATACATATTCGGCTGGCTCGGTTAACAAATCCATTTATTTCTTAATTTAAGTTCGTTGTTAAAAATTTAATTCGGTTTTCGAAAACAGTCTGCTCGGTTATTCACGAAGCTCATGATACAGCACATTCAGTAGTTCTTCTCCAAGATTATTGCTGTACTCCCAGAACATAGCCCCGCCCAGTCCCCGTGCTTTTATGTAATGCATTTTATGGCGCATGGATTCTTCATCATCGTACGAGATAAAGGTTTTTGTATCCGGGTTCCAAATCCAGGGCGCCTTTGCTTCCGCATCCCAGTAGCGCGTAAACCCGTTTTTGTTGATGTAATGATCTCTCAATTCATCAAAGCCTGCTGAACCGCGGTCACTGCCGGGAGCATACTGGTAAAGGCCGTTATCTTCGGGGCGCACATCGGTCCAGTACCGTCCATAAAATGCCACACCCAGAATTAATTTTTCTGACGGGATGCCCGCATCGATATTCCATTGCACGGATTCATCTGCCGAACCCCTGGTATAGTGTATGCTCTGCGAAGGATAAAGGTTGGTGTGATGGCCTGCCACCGGCGATCCTCCGGTGTGGTAATCGTATGTCATCAGGTTAATAAAATCGAGATACTGGTGCGCCTTGTGCATTTCGGTATTTTCCAAAAATCCCCTACTGGCTCCGGTTGCTATGGTCAGCAGGTAGGGATCGTCTTCGCGGCCATCCAGCCGGCTCTGTTCATCGAGCTGCCTGCGTAGTTCTTCCAGCATCAGTGTAAAATTTGGCCCATCCACCGCACGAAACACATTTCCCGCACCGGGATGGCCGGGATATTCCCAGTCTATATCCACTCCATCAAGATTATACTTTATCATAAAATTTACCGCACTGCGGGCAAATATTTCGCGGGATTCCTCAGTCAGTGCAGCATCCGAAAAATAGGTAGACCGTGCCCAGCCGCCCACAGAAATCAGCATTTTAAGCTCCGGATTTTCCTCTCTCAATGAATCGAGCACCTGAAAATTGTATTCATCATTATCCAGGTAAGAAGTTACTTTTCCATCAGTAATATCAGCGAATGCATAGTTGATGTGGGTGAGTTTTTTAGCATCAATCTGGCCGGTTTTCCATTCGTGCCATCCCGCAACGTACCCTACAATTTTAAAATCAGTATTGTTGATTTCGGTTTCTTCTTGAGGTTTGTCACCATCATCAGCGGCGCTCAAATTTGTAGGATTTCCTGCAAACAGGATCAAGAATAAAATTGAGATCAAAATTCGGAACATCATTATAAAGCTTAGCGTTATTATTGGTTTCTCAATTTATGGAAATTCGCACAGTACTTCATCAAAGTGTTAGATTGTGCAAACCATTTTACATTACAGCCTGCAATTCTCCGTGATGTTTGGCTATCTTCACTTCAAAAAAATTATTGCAACCCTAATTATATGAAAGAAACCATCAATCGGCTGACCGCTGAAGCATCCGGGCTTGAACTGAACGCCGCCGGTAGAGAAGAACTTCAGAAACAGGCTCTTTCACTATCTCACCGTTTTTTTGAATCCATTGATGAAAATCCTGCCTACAAACCTTTTGATGATCGAGAACTTGAAGCCATTCTTGAGCAGCCTCTCGATGAAATCGGCGAACCGGCAGAAACGGTTTTTCAGACGGCGGAGCATCAGGTTTTTGAACCCGGTTTGAACGTTCCTTCCGGCAGAAATTTCGGCTATATCCCTGGCAGCAGCCTGGAAACTGCGGCTATTGGCGATTATCTTGCCGCGGTTACGAACCGCTACGCAAGCGTTTACTCCTCCTCGCCCGGTGCGGTTCTGCTCGAACAGAGACTCATCAACTGGATGGCAAATTTGATCGGGTATGGCAAAACCTCAGGCGGTTATCTTGCTTCGGGCGGCAGCATAGCAAACCTCACAGCCGTAGTTACAGCGCGTGATAATGCCGGTCTTTCACCTTCCGATTATTCAAACTCGGTTGTTTACCTGACCCGCCAAACCCATCACTGCGTTGATCGTGCTTTGAACATTGCAGGGCTTGGAACCTGCCAACGGCGGTACATTGAGATGGATGATCTGTTCAGAATGAAACCGGATGCTCTTGAAAATCAAATTCTGCAAGATGCCCGGGATGGCCTGATTCCGTTTATGATTGTAGCCTCTGCCGGTTCAACCGACACCGGTGCTGTTGATCCGCTCCCGGAAATAGGCCATATCGCAAAAAAGAACAACATTTGGTTCCATGTGGACGCCGCTTACGGCGGTTTTTTTCTGATGGTGAAGGAGGGCAAAGCCGCCATGAAGGGAGTTGAAATGAGCGATTCGGTTGTTCTGGATCCGCACAAAGGCCTTTTTCTGCCTTACGGAATTGGTGCACTGATTGTAAAAGATGTGAATAAACTCGCTGAAGCACACAGCTTCACGGCCAACTATATGCAAGACAGCCGTGCTGAAAAACAGATTTATTCTCCCGCCGATATCTCCCCGGAGCTTAGTAAACATTTCCGCGCTATGAGGATGTGGCTGCCGCTGAAATTACATGGACTGAAGATATTCAGGAGTGCACTGCAGGAGAAGTTGCTTCTTGCCCTGTATCTTTGGGGACAGTTCCGTGAAATCAAGCAGATTGAAACGGGATCAGAGCCGCAGTTAAGTATTTTCATTTTCCGGTGGATACCGAAATCCGGCAACCCGAATGAAATGAACCGCAAACTGCATCAGGAATTATTGAAGGATGGCCGGGTATTTCTGTCAACCACAGAAATCGACGGCATTTTTTATTTCCGGGTGGCTGTGCTATCGGTAAGAACTCATCTGGCCGAAGCCGACATGCTGATCTCGGTAATCAAAGAAAAGATCTCAGAATTGGAGGCTTAGGTTTAATCAGCGCTGGGTGAAGTGATTATTCCATCCCCATCAGAAAGCGATCTCTCAGTTCCTGAACATACACGCCAATATCGTTCCGGATTTCGAACAGCCGACTGTGAAATTTTGAGTAGAGCGAAGGCACAATAAACGGCTCACGCTTCATTTTCTGCAGATAATTAAGTGCGTGGTTTGCACTGTAGAGAGCTTTTTTCGTGTAAGCAATGTTGCCGCCAAGCACTTCCTGCTCAAAGCCAAACGAGTAACCGCCTGCCAGCTTTGCACTGACTTTCAGCACGTTGATGACAAATTCATTCACCTGTTTTGTTTGAAGGTGAGGCGGAATGGTTTCTGCCCATTTCAGCACATCTACGGCAAATCCGCGCGCTTCTCGGTAAATATCCAGATTTTCTATAGATCCGTAATCGGAGAAAGTAAAATCATTACTCAGTTCTTTCCACTCCTCTCCGTATTCAAAATCATCGTCATCTTCGAATTCGTCCTCATCGTAGAAGGGAAACGAATCATCCATAAAGAAAAAGTCATCATCTTCGAATTCGTCTTCGTCGTCTTCCCAATCATCCTCATCTTCAGGGAAATAGGCCTCATCAAGAAGTAATTCCTCTTCAATGAATGCTTCAACCGCATCCAGTTCGTCCATACTCTCCTGCAAGAGAATTATCCATCGCGGCGTATTGCCATTGGGATCGGATGTGATAAACTTGCGAAGTTGTTCGCTGCGTTTTTCGATTTCGTTGAGGTGAGACTCCCACTGGAATTCGTTCCAGATCGGGTTTTTTTCAAAATCGTCTGAGCTCATTCAGTAATTTGCTAAATATTTACCTGTTAAGTTGTCTGACAGATATGTTCAGTTACTCTACAACCAAAAAATACGATCTTTATTATTCAAATTCAGTGAAAGTTGACTGTGCTTTCACAACTTCTCGAGCACACCAATTATCACTTTGGTCATCTTTGGTTCTGCCATTGCTGCGGCATCCAGAATGTCATCAATATTTACTGGCTCAAGTGCATCAGGGAAGCATTCATCCGTAATTACGGATATCCCCAGCACATCCATGCCCATGTGTACGGCCGATGTAACTTCGGGAATAGTGCTCATCCCTACCACATCAGCCCCAATCAGCCGCAAAAACCGATATTCGGCTTTCGTTTCGAGCATCGGCCCGCTCACGGCTACATATACACCCTGGTGCATCGGAATGGCATTTTCGAGTGCAACATTCTGGGCAATTTCCCTGAATCGCTCCGTGTACGGATCGCTCATATCGGGAAAACGCGGGCCAAGTTCTTCATCATTGGGGCCAATCAGCGGATTATCGCCAAGCAGGTTGATGTGATCGGTTATCAGCATAATATCGCCGCGGCGAAAGTGGGGGTTCATCCCGCCGCATGCATTGCTCACAAAAAGAGTGTCGGCTCCATTGGCTTTCAGCACACGAACCGGAAATACAATTTGCTGCATGCTGTAGCCCTCGTAGTAGTGAAAGCGCCCCTGCATGGCCACAACCTCTTTCCCGCCAAGCGTGCCAAACAGCAGTTTTCCTGCATGACTTTCAACGGTTGAAACCGGGAAATGGGGAATTTCATCGTACGGAATTTCCGTTTCAATAGTCATTTCATCGGCAAGCTGGCCGAGCCCGGTACCCAAAATGAGCATATAGTTTGGCCGGAGGTTGGTTTTTGACTGAATAAACTCAAGGGCTTCATTTCGGGCTTTTCGAAATGTTTTTATAGAATCAAAAGACATTCGGTGATGGATTGGTTAGTTAATCTATTTCGTCAAGAATATCGTCAATTTTTTCTGATCCCGGAAGGGAAGGTTCGTTTTTTAAAAAGTTGTTTTCTTCTTTTTTACTTTTCCCCGACGATTTACTCTTTTTGATTTTTTGTTCAAAATTTTCATCTGATTCCTGCTCCGGCAGTGTAAAAAGTGACTGATCGTCTTTGCTGAATTGCCGAAGTGCCTCGCTTGTATTTTCGAGGTATGATTTTACCGACCGGATCATTTCTTCGCGGCGGTCTATTAACTGCAAAATATTCTGGCGTATTTCGCGACGCTGCTGATAAGACTGCTGAATAATGGCTTCGGCCTGCAGTTCTGCTTTTTCAGTGATATTTTCTGCCTCTTTTCTTGCGCTGCTCAGTTTCTCTTCGGCCGAATTTTTTGCGGTCTGAAGGGTTTCATGCAGCGCCTCTTCAACTCGTTCGTAATGCATCAGCTTATTATTCATCTTATCAAGCTGGTTTTCAAGCTCCCGAATTCTGCCCACCATGTGTTCCCACTCGTTCGCAATAAGGTTCAGGTACGATTGTACCTCGGCCGGATCATATCCGCGCAGAGATTTTTCAAATTGCTGCTGTTTAATTCCAAGAGCTGTCAGTTTCATAAAAAATAAATGATCGTTTTATTTGGGGTTTTAAATTTGCTGATTGTTGTCTCTCTGCTCATCATCACTTTATGCAGGTTGTTAGCTTATAACATAAACCAAAGTCCACCACTATTGATTCAGCATATTTTTGAGTTTTCCACCCTGTTTACTCTCCTCTTTTGATGCTTCATTTTCAATTTCTATTTCAATAGCACTTTTTTCTTCTTTTTTTGGCTCATCTTTTTTCTTGGATTCAATTTTTTCCGGCAGTTCGTCACTCACAATGGCTTCCAGGTTTGCCAGGCGCCGGTCTGTTTTTTCTTTAAACTCCCGCAGTGCAGCCAAAAACTGCTGATTTTCCGTCAAATTACCCGAACCTTTTTTTACCCATGCTTTAATAATGCTGCCTACTATTGCTAAAAATACGATAGACACAATGCTGCCAAATACAATTGATACGATAAAGACGTCTTCACCCATTTTAACCTAATCTTAAATTTTTATTAACGTTTATAATTCTTAATCCAGCATATTTTTTAGCTTTTCTTTTCCTTTTGATTCCGTTTCTTCCGGGTAGTTTTCAATTTCTATATCTATCAAATTTCTTTTTTCCTGTTTTGCAGCTTTAACCACCGGTGGTTTTTCTTTCAGTGCTTTTTCTCCGGATAAATCATCAATAACATTTTCAATGCGGGTCAAACGCTGGTCTGTTTTTTCTTTAAACTCACGCAATGCAGCCAGAAATTCCTGATTCTCGGTCAAATTACCCGACCTGCCTTTTATCCAGGATTTAATGATACTGCCTGCAATAGAAACCAATACAATTAATACTATACTGCCAAAAAAAACAATGGCATTCGGATCTGCTCCATCCAACATATTTAATCACCCTTTACTTTATTTGCCTGTTGAGAAACCTTCACTTCGTTTTCTTTTTGAATTGATTCATTTTCCAGTTCAATATCAATTTTTGAACCGCTTGCTGCACCACTTCTTTCGAACGATTCGTCAGCTACAATAGCTTCCAGGTTTTCAATTCTCTTTTTCATCCGCTTCATTTCATCTGCTATTTCTTTTAACTCCTGATCACTCTCTTTATTTTTTGACTGCCATTTCAGTTTATTTTTCTGATAGTCAATCAAATAGCCGCCAATTATGGCTGCGAGTACGATGATTGCAATGAAAGTTCCCGACATAATTAATCCTGTCTGATGCTGCTCAATTAAAATTCAGATCTGGCTGAATACCAAATCAAAATATCAGCCGTCTTTAAAATATAAAATCACAGGCTCATTATCTCCCTGTCCGAAAAATAATGATTCCATAATTTGTGTCTGAGCTAAATCTATAACGTTCTGAAAGTTTAATAGTTACGTTCACCAAATATCGCTGTTCCCACGCGTACCATCGTTGCGCCTTCTTCGATGGCCACCTCAAGATCGTTGGTCATGCCCATCGACAAGTGCTCCAGTTCCACGGGCCCTGCATTCAGGTGCAAATGCTCATCCCTCAGCTTTTTCAGAAGCCTGAATTCCGGCCTCACTTTTTCGGGATCTTCTGTCAGCGTTGCCATTCCCATCAACCCTTTCACACGGGTATGTTTCAGCTTTTGGCCATATTTCAAAATCGGTTCTAATTGATCGGGTTCGCAGCCGCTTTTCTGGCCTTCACCGCTGATATTCACCTGAACCAGCACATTGATCATCCTGCCTTCGGCTTCAGCTCTTTTTTCAATCTCCTTTAACGCTTTTTTCTTATGCACAGATTGAATCCAGTTCACCCTGTGCGCCATATATTTGATTTTATTGGTCTGAAGATTCCCGATAAAATGCCATTGAACGGACTCGTCTTTGATGGCTTCCATACGGTCTTCAAGGGCTTTGGCGCGATTTTCTCCGATGTGTTTGTGGCCGGTTTCCAGCAGCTCCAGGACATCCTCATCCGGCATGGTTTTACTCACAGCTACCAGTACAATTTCTGAAGAATCCCTGCCGGCTTGTTTACAAGCGGCTTCTATTCTGTTCAGAATTTTTTGATATCGGCCTTTGATCTTGTTACTCATAAATTATTGGTCAAACTTTTTTACTTATCTCAAAATTTTATCCGGTTTTAAACTAATCTATTTTAAGAACGGAATCATTAAAATAAATTCCGTCATGCCGGACTCCGATCTCCCAATAGGGACAGGCTGGCATCTCCTGCCTATATCAACGGCTGGAGATGCCGCATCAGGTGCGGGATGACGCCCTTTTTTTGAACTTTAACACTTTTACATCACCAAATTCAAAGATTTTATATCAAGCCCGCATTAAAATATCTGCATGCACTGAAAACATTTTTTATCCTGAAATTTCATCAGATATCCGGTTTTAACTAACTTATTCTGTTGAATATTTGATGATCAAACCGATGGCAAATAAATTATTATCCCTGCTGAGAAAGCAGTTCCCGAAAAATTATATTCTCAAAAATCCCAAAACGGGGTCGGTCATCGCCGGGATGGTCTTTTTTGTTTTTTTGATGCTATACCGGCCTTACGGCACTTTTCCCAGCCGGTTTTTCGGTTATGAACTCACCATGGCTGTCTACTCACTGATGGCCGCTTGTTTTCTGTTTGTTTTGATTAAACTGCTCAGACACTCAGGTTTTTTCGGTTCAGGAAAATCATGGACCATCCTGAAGGAACTACTGGCCATTTTTTTGATTTTAACCGGGCTCAGCATAGCCATCTATTTATTCGGGTTTGTTATTGAAGACCCCTCTGCCCGGTGGAACTTAACCACTTTTCTTGATTCATTGCGGTTGACATATCTGATCGGCGCCGTTCCGTTTTTGTTCTTTACGGCACTCAACATTCAGGTTCTGTTTCAGTCAAAGCTCACTCAATATGCTGATTTTGCACAGATAGCAGATGACGAGCAGCCCGTCACCATTGATACTCCCCTGAAAAAGGATGAGCTTCGTTTTCGTCCGTCAGAATTACTCTACGCGGAATCTGACGGCAATTATGTCAACTTTTACCTGTATCGAAAAAATTCAGTCCAGAAAAAAGCTGTTCGGTCTTCAATTACCAGTGTTGAGGAGCAGTTGGCGTCAATTTCATCCATTCTTCGGGTTCACAGGGCATTTATCGTAAACCTGCAAAATGTAACTGAAGCCAGCGGCAACGCTTTGGGCTACCGGCTCAGCCTCAAACACACAGACGAAGAAATTCCCGTTTCAAGAAGGCATACAGCCACGTTCCGGGAACAGTTCCGTCAGCATGGCTAATCTGTTAGTCACAAAAACTGCCCGCTCATCACAAATCTGTCCGCCGGTTGTTGCTGTCTGTGGCAAAATCTTGCCAAGTATCCCGCTCTGTTGTACCTGATTGAGCCCCGATCGAAATTTGAGTAGAAGCATCGAATAACTCAAATAACTCAAACGGAGCCGATCATGAAAACAATCAAATCAACAACCAGATTAACTCAAAAATTTACTTTCATTTTTTTATTAATGATGCTCATAGGCCGGTCACTGGCTGCCCAGTCACCCATCACTCTTAGCGGAACTGTGGCAGATAAAGATACAGGTGAACCCATTCCATTTGTGCATATTGCACTGATGGATTCATCGGCAGAAAATCTGCTAACCGGGACCGTGAGTGATATTGACGGAATTTTTACCCTGACTCATTCATTTTCCGGCAATGCTGTACTCCGGTTTAGTTCCATCGGGTATGAGACAGAATACAAACCGGTTCATGCGGCAAATGAAGAAATAGATTTCGGAGAAATTTCACTGGCATTTGCGTCGTTAAGCCATGAAGCCATCACGGTTGTGGGTGAGGTAACCGCCCGAACAGCCGCAGGCCGCACATCCTACTATTTGAATGATACGATGGAAAAATCGGCCGCATCAGGCATGGACGTCCTGAAGATGATTCCCGGCATACAGGTCGATTTTATGCAAAATGTATCACTGGAGGGGAGTAGACAGATCATCATTTTTGTGGACGGAAAAGAGCGCGACCGAAGTTTTATTCATCAGCTTCAACCATCACAAATCAGCAGGGTTGATATTATAAATTCACCATCTGCGGGCTATGACGCCAATATTACCGGCGCCATCAACATTGTACTGCACGAAAAAACAGAACGTCATTTCAACGGCCACCTGCTGGTTGAGACGCCTTCCACAACCTCGGAAATGTACCTTTTCCCTGCATACAGCCTGAATTACGGAACCGGAAAACTCAATTTCTATACGTCGTACAACGGGGAGTTCAGTTATTTCGATGTTCAGGAATTTTCGCAGAGAACCTTTTCAGATAACACCTGGACATCCATCCAGAATGTTCACCAGCAATACTGGTCTCACAAATTCCACTACGGCGTTGATTACCGCCTGAACCACAGAAATGAACTGAGTTTTTACGGATGGTACAATCAGTTTTCACAGGAAAACAGCGGGGATGCCCGGTTCACCAGAACAGGCAATTTCAATGACAACTGGAATGCTGTAAAAGAAGATGAAGACAGGAACAGGAGTGCGTTTTACTCTTTCTATTATCGCTTGATACCCGGCAATAAAACCGGCCATGAACTTTCTTTTGATGCAGCTTACCACACATTAAACGCTGAAAATAAGGTTACTTATTTGAACCGTGACAGCGAATTTTTCCAGGAAAACAGAATGCAGCCATCGCAGCAGGCTCTGCGGCTCAGGATGGATTATACCCTGCCGCTGTCCGGCAATTTTCGGATAAACTCCGGATTGCAAACAAGAATGCAAACCATTCGGGATGAAGGCCCGGCCGATTTTCGCTATTCCGATGATACGGCTGCCGCTTACGGAGCCATTCAATTTAATTCCTCACAAGTAGACCTTCAGGTAGGAATGCGAGTTGAAAATTTCTCATTCGGCATGAAAGGTGATGACATCAACAATCTTACTTCACTTTTCCCGAGTGCATCCGTCAGCTACCGGTTTCCGGAATCTGCCCATAACCTGCGTTTGTCATACAGACGCTCGGCTGACTATCCTCATCTTTACCAGTTAAATCCCTACTTATCAGCCGATGATCCGTTTTCATCCAGAACCGGAAATCCTGAGCTGAAACCCTCGTTCCGCCAGGATGTGAACCTGGAATATTCACTGCTGTTTGGCAGCAGCTTTATTTCGGCAACGCTCTTTTTTACTCAAATCAATGATGCCATTCAGCGGTTTTCCGCCATCGATTCGAACGGCCATCTCGAAACAAACTTTTTTAATCTTGGCCGGGTCAGGCAAAAAGGAATCCAGCTTGCCGGTGCCCTTCAATTTTCCGACCGAACAGGGTTGCAGCCTTACCTGAGATTATATGAAATCAATACTTTGCCGGTGGATTTTGCCAGAAATCAAAACCTGGCTGATAAGCGTGCAATGGCTTACGAAGCCGGTTTTTCCGCCTTTGCCGATCTCGGAAGCGGAGTTACAGCCAACCTGGTAATGCAGCATGCCGGGCAGGTTCAGGAAATCCAGCGGTCTGCTTACAGCGGGACTCTCTATTTTGTATCAGTCGAGAAAACTTTTAGCCGCGGTCTGAAGGCAGGAATCGTCAGCGGTTTGCCGCTGTCAAAAGAGTTTGTGTACGACGGACACAAAATCAACTCACCTGATTTTAACTACCGTTCCGAAGGCTCCATCCTGATGTCAGCAGTTCCGTTCTGGTTCAGGCTCAATTATCAGTTCTCACGCGGATCTGCACACCATCGAATTATGCATGATGATGGAATAGCACCCCGGGTGCCCAGGAAAGGATTTTAGCAAGAACCACATTTGACGCAATATGAATTTACCAGACCTGTTCCCGAAATTCGGGGACAGGTCTTGTTTTGACCGTTAAAAATCCCAAAAAATCAGTTTCAAGAAAACAAAATGATTCGTATTTTTGATGTCTGTGAAAAAAATGATGACACACCAGCGAAAATCCATAGACAGGACGAACGCGGGGTTTAAATCCCTTCCTGATAAACGTTCATTTCGAATAAGGCCGGGAGGAATTCAAACTTGAATACCCAGGTTCGCCATATAACAAACTTTATACATCAATGGGCGCCGCCCGGTATAAAGATGAGTTATGATAATGTAGGACTTCTGCTTGGCGATCCCTCCTCACCCGTTTCAAAAATTCTTGTTTGCCTCGATGTAACCGAAAAAATTGTTGACGAAGCTGTCAGCAAGAAGTGTGAATTGATCGTATCCCACCACCCGCTGATCTTCAACAAAATTTCCAGTATCAACCCGACTGATGAGCAGGGGCGCATCATCTACAAAATGATCCGCAACAACATTGCCCTGATCACCGCCCATACCAACCTGGATGCCGCACTTGACGGTGTATCTTTCGTGCTTGCCAATAACCTCGGGCTTGATGACCTGCAGTTTCTTGAAAAGAAGTATAACATCAGCCGAAAAATTTCGCTCACTACGGATTATGATGACACCGAAGCCGTGCTGAAGCTTTTGAACTACTACTCTGCCGATGAAGCACATTTTTACGAGGTTGACGGGCGCAAAGAAGGGCAAAAGAATTTCGAGGCCATTATTGATGAACATAATGTTGGCCAGTTACACAAAACCCTTGAAAAGGAAGGGCTGCTGAAAAAAGGAAGTTTTCAGGTGATGGAGATGTCGACACCCACTAACAATTTCGGAATGGGTGTTTTGGGATACTATCCTGATGAAGGTATTGCGATGGATGAGTTTTTATACCTTGTTTGCCGTGCACTCGATGTTCCAACACTCCGCTATTCCGGCGGCGCGAAACGGATACGAAAAGTTGCCGTTTGCGGTGGTTCCGGTGTCTACTTGAAAAAAGCCGCCATTCAGGCCGGGGCCGATGCACTGGTTACTGCCGACATCAAATACCACGATTTTTTTATTGAAAAGCCGGACTTTTTACTTGTTGATGCAGGACACTATGAAAGTGAATTTCCTGTGGTTGAAGCTATCCGGAAAGAATTGTCCGAAGCGTTTGAACACATATCGGTGGATGCTACCGAAAATGTGACCAATCCGATGAAGATTTATGTAACAGATTTTGAAAAATAAAAACATTTAAACATTCGTATATCACTGCTATGCAAGAGGTACTTCAACAACTCGCTAATCTCCAATACATCGATAGCCGCATAGATGAAATTCGCCAGTTAAGAGGCGATCTGCCCGAAGAGGTTCTCGACATTGAGACCAACATCAATCGCTACGAAGCAAAAATCCGTCAGCTCGAAGAAGAGCAGGCTGAAATTACCGCAGAGAAAAATAAATTAGAGCTTGATATTGAAACTTCTCTCGAGAAAACAAAAAAGTACGAAGATCAGCAGCTTACTGTGCGCAATAATCGCGAGTACGACGCACTGACCAAAGAAATTGAAGCCCAGAAGCAGTTTGTGGAAAATGCGCTCTCGAGAATTGACGAGATCGATAAACGTCTTGAAGAGGTAGCGGTTGAACTTGAAGCAAATCAAAAACTGCTTGATGAAACCAAAGAGCTGCATGCCGAGAAAAAAGAAAATCTCGACAATGTGATTGAAAGCACAAAAGCGGAAGAAGAAAAGCTTCTCGAAAAACGCAAAGAACTCGAAGTTGAACTCGACACCCGTTATGTTCGAAGTTACAACAGGCTGCGCGACGGGCTGACAAATGGCATAGCCGTTGTGGCAATGGAAAAAGGCGCCGCACTTGGAATGTCACTGCCTCCTCAAACCCAGGTAGAAGTTCGCCGAAAGAATAAAGTAATTATTGATGAACACAGCGGCCGCATCGTTATTGATCCTTCTTTCTTTGAAGAGGCAAAAAAGCAGTTGAATATTTAAAGTTATCTGTCGGTAAGATTTCTGCAGTATTCTGCGTTATCAAATAGCAATGAATATTTGAAATATTGAAAGTTCCCGGGTAATCACCGGGGCTGTCCAAAAAGGCCGTCATCCCGTACTTGATACGGGATCTCCTCTGTTTGATAAGATTAGGAGATGCCAGCCTGTCCCTATTGGGAAATCGATGTCCGGCATGACGGTAACGATGATGAATTATCTTACTACGCGGCCTTTTTGGACAGCTCCGGAGGAAAGTCCGAACACCAGCGAGAACCGTGCCCCGGGAAACCGGGGTCTCTGCTGTAAACCGGCAGGGGAGACAGTGCCACAGAAAACAAACTTCCTTCCTTCGGAGGGTAAAGGTGAAAAGGTGAGGTAAGAGCTCACCGTCCCGTCCGGCAACGGGCGGGTGCATGGTAAACCTCACGGGGTGCAAGTTCATGCAGGTTGTGCGTCTCTCGTCGCTATACAACCGGGTGGAACGCTAAGATAAATGATTACCATCCCGACATGAATGTCGGGATACAGAATTTGGCTTACAGGGAACTTTTTTAACAAATGGCCGTTTTGTTTTACATGCGGCCATTTTGTTTTTGGCTAAAATAAATAAGATTTTAAAAGATGTAATCTGGAATAATAATACTTATTATCCAAGGTTGCCATTTATACAAACAACAAACACACACAATTACTAAATGCAATTACTTAAAAGTATCCTCGCAACAACAATCGCAATTCTTCTTACATCCGGAGCTTTATTTGCCCAGGTGCAGCAGCAACAGCAGGAAATGCCTGATCTTCCAACTTCTGATGAAGTTACTGATGAAGAAGTCACAAAGCTGGTAAATACCATTATAGCCCTTGAGCCTATTCAATTAGAAGCTCAGGAAAAAATTGAAGAAGCTGTTGAAGCTGAAGACATTACCTTTGAAAGATTCCAGCAGATGATGATGGCCATGCAGAATCCGCAAATGGCAGATGAGATGGACATCTCAGACGAAGAAATGTCAAAAATTCAAACCCTTCAGCCTAAATTAATGGAAATTCAGGGAGAAGCCGAGCAGCAGATGATGGAAAAGATTGAAGAATATGGCCTAACCATGGAGCGCTACAGAATGATTATTATGGGAGCGCAGCAGGATCCCGAACTGATGGCGCGTGTGGAAGCCGAACTGGATGATGAATAAATTATCCTGAAGCAGTTCAACTGAAATTATTTGATTTAAAAAAGCGTCTATCAGAAATGGCAGGCGCTTTTTTTTGTGGATCTACTGAAAACTTTGTGGGTAATCTGTTTGAAGTGAGTCGAATCCCCTCTTGAGAGGGGAAATGTAAAGATGAAAGTGCGTAGCACGGTTCATCGAACGAGGGGTGTGTCCCTGAAGCAGAGTTCGCGCCCATAGAGTACACCCCTTGTCAGTCAAAAAACTACGACAAGTCGTGTTTAATCTAACTTTTTCGTTTCGCGCCATTCTGCTGTTCCGGCAGATTCAAAATTGACCCCTCTCAAGAGGGCTGATATTAACCCGTGTAATACAGATTTTTTATGAATTTTATTGTAGCACAACGTATTAAAACGTTAAGGCTATTTGTTGTTCATCCCGACGCCTCGGGACGAACCAAAAAATCAAGGCTATGAATAAATTGGCGCGCTCATTGTAGCTGCGCTGAACAATTCGAATGGTCCATCATGGTTTGTCGCGGTAATCAACAGGCTTGACCGGTAACGAATTGTTCTTTCGCGCATCTACAGATTCACTGTTTCGCCAATTTATTCAAGGCCGGGTTGTTTGCACTTTAAACATTATAGCCAGCTCATAATTTTTTGTGGGAAATGTCAGCTCAAGAGGGGATGTTTTGGTCTACCAATGCATTTACCCAAAAAGTTAACAGTAGATTCTTTTTTTGTTTGGTGCTAATGAACTATAAATTCACACTATAGCTGCCTTTTATCTTTCTGTCCAGCTCGCGGCGCACATCTTTTTCTTTGATGTCTTCTCTTTTATCATACTGCTTTTTTCCACGTGCAAGGCCGATCAAAATTTTGGCATAGCCTCCCTTGAAATAGAGTTTTAACGGGACAAGAGTGTATCCACGCTGGTTGATGTGCTTGTCTATTTCACGAATCTCTTTTCGTTTTAGCAGTAATTTCCGGTCCCGGCGTTCATCGTGGTTGTAGTAGGAGCCAAATTCGTACGGTTTTATATACATATTTTTCAGCCAGATTTCTCCCCTGTCCATATAGGCAAACGACTCCTGAAGGCTGGCTTTCCCTGCCCGGATTGATTTCACCTCTGTTCCCCTCAGGGCTATTCCGGCTTCATACGTTTCGTCGATATGAAACTCGTGCCTCGCCTTGCGATTCTCAATTTTTGGCGGAGATTTCTTTTGATTGTCTTCTTTCTTTTTCGCCATGAATTTTTCTTGTTTGGCTCTATTGCCGTGTCAACAATAGAACGTCGGACAAATGAGACTTCCGAAGTCTTCATCAACACTACCAAAAGATTTGAAAGATAAAATTTGCCAATGTTTTATTAAAACCAGAAAGACTTCGGAAGTCTTAGCCGCCAATCAATAATCAAACCCGACTTCCCGAAGGCCTTCAATCACTTCGGGCTCCGGTTGTCTGTCCGGTATGGTTTCGTATATGCCCATTATTTGCTGAACCTGCTCAATTGCTACGGCATTTTGCGGGTTAATTTTCAACACCTCCGTAAACTGCACCAGGGCGTTATTCATGCGTGTCCGCATTTCTGTTTCATCAAAAGTGTTCATGCTATAGAAGGCATAATTCAAATGTGTTTTTTCCAGCAGATGCCGAATCTCCTCATCTTCTCTGTCTTCATTGTCCAGCAGTGCCAGGGCGGTTTCATAATCATCATTTTCAATCAGAACATCGATCTGATCAGGCAGCGAAAGGTTTTCATCTATCAGTTCGCTGTCCTGCTGGCTGCATGAAATCAGCATCAAAGCTGATAATGGTGCTATTAAAAAAGTATAAACTACTGGGCGTTTCATTGAATTTTAAATCTTTCTAAGGTTTGAAGTTGACAAATTTATCCGGCAAAATAAATGGGTGTCGGGCTGATGCAAAGTACAAAAACTGCCATGCTGATCCACCCAAGCTTTCTTCGGCCCGGCGACATTTGCTCTTCGAACATCACCGGCGGATGCTCTATTTTAACAAAGTATACAAGGAAAAAACTCCAGAATACCCAAATCAGGGAGCCTGCCTGTGTAAAACCGGAAGAGATTACCAGGTAAATAACTGAAATACCAAGGGAAAGCGTCCATAACGGTGCAACCCAGTTCATTTCCCTGTAAAATGCTTTGTTAAAGAAAAACAGCAGCAGCAATCCCCACAGCAAAATGGATACATAACCGTAGCCGGGCATCCATTCATTTATATTGAGGTATAAAAACGGAATAGCTTCAATTCCCGCCAGGGCTGTAATGCCGCCAAAACCGATCCTGGCAACTTTCTTGTGCTTCTCATATCCGAGGAGTGAATATAAAATATGCCCGCCGTCAAGCTGCCCGATGGGAGTCAGGTTTAGCGCAGTAAAAAAGAGACCCAGCCAGCCGGCAAACAGAAACGGGTAATGATACATCTCGTACATGGGCGGCACATTATCAAAAAAGCTTGCAAGAAATGAATAAAGAAGTGTATTCCCCAAAAGTATCGTGGCTCCCTCAGGGGATGTTTCAGGAGGCTCTTCGGGGAAAGTGCCGGTTTCCTGAATATGGCTGATCACTTCTTCATGGCCTGCAAAATTTTCGATAAACTCCGGCCCGGGCAACGTGGCAAATCCATAAAGCAGTATAATGAGTGAAACTACAAAACCTGCAATCGGCCCGCTGATGCCTACATCAAACAATTGGCGGGTCTTGCGAATACGCTCTTCTATTTTTATAACCGCCCCCAGTGTCCCGATTCCCACCGGAATGGGAATAAAATAGGGCAGGGTTACCTTCACATTGTGATATACTGCTGCAAAGTAATGGCCGAACTCGTGAGTGGCCAGAAACGCCAGCAACAAAGCTGCAAACAGTGCACCCTGCGGCCACATCTGCCAGTAACTTTCAGCAGTTGCAGAATGGCCCACCCAAATTATTCCTACAAACGTAACACATAGAAAAGTAGCCGCAAAAAGCAAAAAGTGCTTAATGATTGTCTTTAACGTCGGCCTGTTTTTCGGCTTTGGTTTTAAAGCAGGAAATTCTTCTGTTCTAAATTGTGCTTCGGGAAATGCCAAGTGTAACTATTTCAACCTCATTTTTTATCAATTCTTGCTTCGTGAAATTGGCAGTGTCATACACCGTGCGCCGCCTCTTCCCCTGCAAAGTTCATGGCCTTCAAAACTCACTGCAATTTTTTTGCTGTTTGATGGAGATATACCTTTTCCGCTGTACTCTTCCACAAATTCATACTGGTTCATGTGCTCATAGCCGTGTTCTTTCATGGTGCGAAACGTTTCGGTATTTCTGCCATAACCTACCACCACTCCAGGCGCCAATGCAAACAGGTTGGCGCCGTCTGTCCACTGCTCCCGGAACTGAGATACCGGGTCATCCCCGCCGCACTTGATAAACGTAAACGGTTTTCCGGTCAGTTCTTCGAGGGTCTCTTTCAACGAATAACACTGCCTGCTTTGTATAAATTCACCGCCGGAAAACAGGTCTACCACATTGTGCGTCTGCTCCATTATTGCGGGCGGAAATACCACACACTCGTCATGGTCGGCGAATGTAAAAATGGTATCAAGATGCATGGATGAGCGCTGTTTTGGAATATCCACGGCAAGTACATGATCTACTCCATGTGCATGAAGTTTTCCGGCCACACTCATCAGCCCGCTGAACGAGGTTCGTTCACTCATCCCAATCAGTACAATTTTATCGGAAACCACCAGCACATCACCCCCCTCGATTGATTGTTTTTTCCCGATCGAAATCACATTGTTTCGAACCGGTTCAAAAAGCGGATGGTGTTTTGCTATGATTCGAATCAGTAAAAATTCACGCGAACGGGCATGTTTTGCTGCTCTCGAGAGTATGATGCCATCTCCTACCACCGCGGCAAGATCGCGTGTAAAAAGCAGGTTTGGTGCAGGCTGAAGGTTAAATTGCCCGCCAATGGTTCCTTCAACTACAAACTGAAGCAGTGTTTCAGGTACAAGCTTCATCAGCTCATCTTCGATGGTGTGGATATTTTCGAAGGGCAATTCTTTGTTCATCATCTCGATAAATTCTGCCCGAACATCCTCGCTTTGAAAACAGTCCAGGGCAAGATCCAGTATCTCAAACACTTTGCCTTCTGCCGGCATGGCGGCTTTAAATATCTTGAGCATTTCAAGGTGCTCTCTTTTGGCATCGTTCTCAAAAATGATGTCATCAAAAAGCAGCTCTTCTTTGATACCAGGATTCACCAGCGATACCTCACGTCCGGGAGTGTGAACAATGACAGCTTTCAGCAGGTCTGTTTCTGATGAAATATTAATATTCATGGTCTGTATACTTAAAATTTTTCAGGCAGGAAGATACACTTTTTATCTGATCTTTTTGAACCAGGAATGTTGTTTAGCGGCTCGAATATAACAGCCTGACGGAGTCGAGGCTGTCCAAAAAGGCGCTCAATAAGATTATTCAATTTCGATAACGTCATGCCGGACTTCGATCTGGCATCTCCTGCTTTTATCAAAGAAAGGAGATCCCGTATCAGGTACGGGATGACGCCTTTTTTGGACAGCCTCTCCTGTCATAGTTATGGGGCAATGGCTAATATCTTGCTAAACTGCTGTCCGCGATTCCGATTGACTTGTTGGACCAATACGGCAATGTTTTTCCGCTTTCAAATAAATTCTAACTGTCGAATCAATGCATCCAAAGTTCTGATATCTCGTAAATATTAATAATGTACTTCGAATCTAATTGGAATTAATATGACACAAGAAAACTGAAATTGATGGGCAAATAAAGGAATTATTGAGTAAGTAGGGTTTGAGCTCTCAGTGATCATGAAAAGTTATTTGGCAGCTGAAGTAAATTAAGGCTCATTCAGTTCATTTGGTTCAATATGTTTTTTTAGTTCATTTTATTTTGAACTTTATGAAAATGTCCGTATCATTAGGTATGGAAACAGAGAAAATCACATATATCGAAGAATCAGGACTGCTTTTTGAAAAGCTGGGATTAACACGAATGGCCGGGCGTGTATTCGGCTATTTGATTGTAAGCGAAGAAGATCAAGCTTCTTTTGATCAGATACGTAAAGTGCTTCAAGCCAGTAAGGGGAGTATCAGCGGCACGATGAAACAACTTTTAAATGCCGGTATGGTTGAAGCAGTAAGCCTTCCGGGAGACCGAAAAACCTATTACCGGCCAAGCAAAATTAAAATCGGTGATATTCTGAAATACAGAATGAAACAGTTCGATGATTTTGCAAGAATATTATCGCGCGGCGAAGAATTAAAATCGAAAAAAGATGATGTTTCTGAATGGCTGATTGAAGCTTCAACATTCTACTTGTGGATCGGAGAACAGCTTGATGAAATCATAGACAAATGGGAATCAGAAAAAACAAAGATTATCGAAGAATACAGGCAAAACCATGAAGAAAGAATTGAATCATAAAACATCTCAATCATTCGGTTTGCTTCAATATTTAAAACAGCTTGACCATCAAATTGATGAATGGATAAGGCATTTTATCGACCAGATTGAGCGAGTTAACAACCATCAAAACAGATAAAACCATGAGATTTTTAAACCTGTTAAAACCAAAATTATTAACTGTAACAATTCTTGTATTTACAGTTAGTGTTTTTGTGCCGGTAAAAGAGAGTGCCGCTCAAAACCCGGCCGAAATTATTGAGCGGATGGAAGATATGATGCTGGGAGACTCACAGCATGCTGAGATGACTATGACCATAGAACGTCCGCGTTATACACGAGATATTTCCATGCGCTCCTGGCTTCTTGGAAGAGATTATTCGCTCATCTTAGTAACAGCTCCGGCTCGGGATGAAGGTACTGTGTTTTTGATGCGCGAAAACGACATCTGGAATTACGACCCGAGAATAGACCGGACTATCCGCATGCCTTCATCGATGATGGCACAATCGTGGATGGGCTCCGATTTTACCAACGATGACCTGGTGCGCGATACAGACCTCATCGAAGATTTTGAACACGAACTGCTTCGTACGGAAGAATATAACGGCTACGAAAGCTATGTGATCGAAATGATTCCCAAGCCCGACACACCCATTGTTTGGGGTAAAGTTTTGATGTGGATCAGCACCGAAGATTATATTCAGCTCAGGATAGAGAATTATGATCAGAGAAATGAGCTGGCCAACACCATGGAACTCGATGAAATTAAGGAGATCGGCCATCGTAAAATTCCAACCCGTTTCACTGTTACACCTGCAGACAAAGAGAATGAGCGGACAATTTTGACATATCACAAGCTGGAATTCGACATCGATATCGATGAGGGATTTTTCACACGCGCCAATATGCAGAGAGTCCGGTAAATTGAATAAATACCTCAGAGAAAAGTTGCAGGGACATTTTGGATAAGCAGATCCAATTATAATAAAAACAACCTGAACAATCATGATTACCTACTTAAAATTAGCCTGGAGAAATATCTGGAGGAACAGGCGCAGAACCCTCATCACCACTTCAGCCATCGTTTTTGCGGTACTCGCTGCCATCGTAATGCAGTCGATGAACAGGGGAAGTTATGAAGTGATGATAGACAGAATGGTGAGATTCAACACCGGATACCTTCAAATACAGGATTACCGGTACGATGATGAAGCCTCGCTCGACAACGCATTTTATTACAATGAAGAGCTCAGGGATAGAGTTTTAAATGCCGATGACAGGATTGAATTAATCCTCCCGCGCATAGAAACTTTTATGCTGGCTGCCAACGACGAGGCCACACGAGGTGCGGTTGTGTTTGGGATAGATCCCGAAAAAGAACAGCATTTCAACGATCTTGACAATTATCTGACAGAGGGGCGCTTTTTTGAAATCGATGAGCAGTCGGCCGTTATCGGTCAGGGGCTGGCAAACAGGCTCTCGCTCGGGCTGGGAGATACACTCGTTCTGATAGGACAGGGACGTTTTGGTATGTCGGCCAGCGGCCTGTTCGAAATTACCGGTATTGTAGAGCATCCCATCCGCGACATGAATAATCAAGTTGTGTATTTGCCCCTCAAAACGGCACAGGAGTTTTTATCTGCCGATGATCATATAACCGGGCTGATGATTACCCCGCAGCGCGAACGCCAAACCGATGCCATTGCCCAAACACTAAAGGCCGAGTTTGCCGATGACGAACTGGTGGTTTATACCTGGCCGGAACTTATGCCCGAAATCCTGGAACTGATGGAAATGGACCTTGCCGTTCCCCGCCTGCTCACAGTTGTACTTTATGTGGTAATCGGCTTCGGGTTTTTCGGTACAGTTCTGACAATGACTATGGAGCGCCTCCGCGAATTCGGGGTTTTGCTCTCAGTAGGTATGCAGCGCCTAAAGCTTTCATCAGTGGTATTTATCGAAACCCTGATTATAAGCTTAATCGGTGTAATTGCCGGAATTGCGCTCTCATGGGCTTTTTTAAAAGCCATAAACCCGATAAACCTTAC
>SL_3KL_010_SEDDRAFT_10000668_pt1 | contig 29189 bp, 22 predicted proteins | sample SodLakKL_010_SED_2_FD_10381 | JGI IMG/M metagenome (IMG submission 10381)
GAAGATCCGAAAGGCCGGGCAGACCGGGCGGATCAGAAAGAACAGGCGGACAAGGAAGATCCGAAAGGCCGGGCAGACCGGGCGGATCAGAAAGAACCGGCAGGCCCCATCCGGCAGGCAAACCCCGAAGCGGATCAAAACAACGGCCAGCTGCCAGGAAAGGCCCTGATGAGTCACTGATCAGGCTGAATAAATACATTGCCAATGCGGGTGTTTGTTCACGACGTGAAGCAGATGTACTGATTACCACCGGGGCCATAAAAGTAAACGGTGAAGTGGTAACCACCCTTGGCACAAAAATCAAACCCGGGGACGTGGTTCATTACGGTGACCAGAAGCTGAGCAATGAAAAGAAGGTTTATGTACTTCTGAATAAGCCAAAGGACTATATCAGCACCGTTGATGACCCCCAGGAACGAAAAACGGTACTCCAGCTGCTGGGCAATACATTCAGGGAAAGACTCTACCCGGTGGGAAGACTCGACAGGAATACCACCGGACTGCTTTTGCTGACAAATGACGGGGAACTCACCAAAAAGCTGACCCATCCAAAACATAAGGTCAAAAAGATCTACCAGGTACAGCTGGATAAAAGCCTCAGCAAGGACCACATGCAGCAAGTTGCCGATGGTGTTCAGATCGACAAGGAAAAAGTGACCCCTGACAACATCGCATTTACTACCCCGCAAAACAAGCAGGAGATAGGGATTGAGCTGCATTCCGGACAAAACCGGGTTGTCAGGCGTATTTTTGAACAGCTGGGTTATAAAGTGACCAAGCTGGACCGCGTCATGTTTGCCGGGCTTACAAAAAAAGACCTGCCACGCGGAAAATGGAGGGAACTGACAGAAAAAGAAGTAAGTTTTCTGAAAATGCAGGGATAAATCCCTGAGAAACCCCCTGAATCATGATTGTATTTCCGCATGCCAAGATCAACCTGGGCCTCCGGATCACAGGCAGGGAAAAAACAGGAGATACAGGGGGAACCCGGCAGCCCGGCAAAAACAACAGCCAGGGCTACCACACAATAGAAACATTGCTCTATCCTGTAGGGCTGTACGATGCCCTGGAGGTGGTTCCGGCACCTGATCAGCAATTGCTGTTCAAAAAAAGCGGGATTCCCCTTCCAAACGACGGAAAGCCAAACCTCTGTCTCCGCGCCTATTACCTCCTCAAAGACGCCATATGGCAGCGAACAACCTCCATATTGCCGGCCGTTCATATACATCTTCATAAAAAAATCCCCGCAGGATCAGGACTGGGAGGAGGCAGTTCTGATGCAGCTTTTATGCTTTTAATGCTCAATGAACTATTTCGTTTAGATCTGACCATTAAAGAGCTGGCCTCACTGGCCGGACAACTGGGGAGTGACTGTCCGTTTTTTATACACAAACAACCGATGCTGGCTTCGGGAAGGGGAAACATCCTTCGTCCCGCAGGGCATATCAACCTAAAAAATTACCACCTGCTAATCGTCATTCCGCCTGTTCATATCAGTACAGCAGAGGCCTATAGGCTTGTCACCCCGGCGGAGCCAGAAAAGAAACCCGCGGAATTACTTCAGGAACCCTTAGCAATGTGGCAGGGCCGATTGGTCAATGATTTTGAAAATGCGATCTTTCCGAAACATCCACGCCTGAAAAAAATCAAGGAAACACTGCTGGCCAAAGGCGCCGTTTATGCTTCCATGAGCGGCAGTGGATCAGCAATTTACGGCATTTTTCAACATACTCCGCCAGCTGGTGACCTGAGCGGTCTTCTCCCCGGATGCAAGATTACAGAAGCACCCCACCCCGTTTTATAAAAAATATTAAATTTGTGCGGTTACAGAGATCAATCACGAAAGTGAGAAGGTATTTTCTGATTGCTTAATGTTCACAAAAACACAAAGCCATGCAAAAACTTACGATTTTATTCACTTTACTATGGTTGACGCTTCCTGCTGTTCAGGCAGACGAGGTACTTACGCCGCACAAGGTTCTTGACCTTGAAACTGTGAGCGAGGTGGCCATATCACCCGACCAGAATTACATTGCTTTTACCCTGAACGTTCCACGGCCCTTTGCCCACGATGCGGGAACAGACTACCGCGAACTTTATGTGTATGATGTGGAGCGTGATGAAATTCTCCCTTTCATGACAGGTGAACAACGCATCTTCGGAATTGGATGGACTCCGGCAGGAGATGCCGTAACTTTTCGCGCCAACCTGCCTGGGGTTTCCGGGGTGCAGGTATACAAACTGAGCCTGCGCGGTGGTGCACCCCGGCCACTGACCAACCACTTCAACAGCGTGATCAGCCATGCCTTTATTGATGAAGACAGGCTCGCCTTTGTGGCTCAGGGACAGGGAAAAGAAGGCCAGGCCAAAATGCGCGATATGGGCCTTCGCGTAGAAATATTCGAAGAGGAGTGGGTCCACCGCAACCTCTATGTACAGAATCTGCAGACCGGCGAAGCCCGCCAACTCACCGAAGGTGGTACCGTATTTGATTTTACGATCAGCCCCGACGGAAGATATGCCGCCGCAGCCATTGCCCCACGAAACCTGGTAGACGACAGCTACATGTTCAAGGACATCCACCTGGTTGACCTGGAAACCGGGGAATATGAAATGATCATGGACATCCCCGGAAAACTGGGAAACATGGCCTTCAATTCCGACGGCACGAAGCTGGCTTTCCGGGCGGCAAGTAAAATGGAGGATGCCGTAGTAGGCAGCCTGTTTGTGATCGATACAGACACCGAACTGGAATTCGAAGAACTGCGAAACTACGCGGAAGGGATGGAACTTTCGGTCATTGACTTTGCCTGGAAAGATGACAACACCCTGCTTTATGCCGCTGAAGAGGGCGTCGATATCGTACTGAGTGAACAGCTGCTGGACGAGGACGACCGCACCATCCTCATCGAACCTGAGATGGTTGTTTTTGGCAGCTTTCAGCTGGTTAACGACATGATCGCCATGTCAGGGAATACCTGGGAACATCCCAACGAACTTTACACCTTCAACCTGAACACCGGCCAGCTGGTGCGTCATACCGACCACAATCCCTGGCTGGAGGATATCCGCCTGGCCCCGCAGCGCAAGATCGTGTATGACGCCCGCGACGGAATGGATATCCAGGGCGTGCTGATCTACCCCCTTGATTACCAGGAAGGGGAAACCTACCCGCTGATCAACTGGATCCACGGAGGTCCTGAGGCCGCTGTGCAAAACGGATGGAACACCCATTACAACCGCTGGGGTCAGGTGGCCGCAGCAAGGGGTTATTTCGTATTCATGCCCAACTACCGCGCCAGCTCAGGACGGGGTGTGGACTTCACCATGGCCGGCTATGGCGACCTGGTTGGCGTGGAATACGATGACGTACTGGACGGCATCGATCACCTGATTGAGATCGGCTATGTTGACATAGACCGCGTAGGCATAGGCGGCGGGTCATACGGGGGCTATTTCTCCGCCTGGTCTGCCACACGGCACACTGACCGGTTCGCTGCTGCTGTGATGTTTGTAGGGATATCCAACCAACTTTCCAAGCGCCACACCACCGACATCCCTTGGGAGGATTATATGGTACACTGGGGATACTGGAACCACGAGGACTGGGAAGATGTATACAGCCGAAGCCCGGTGAAATACGCCCATCACAGCCTCACCCCCACCCTGATCCTTCACGGAGATTCCGATCCCCGTGTACACCCTCAGCAAAGTCTGGAAATGTACAGGGCCCTGAAGATGCACGGATGTGCGGCCACGCGCCTGATCTGGTACGGCAACGAAGGACATGGAAACTCCAGAAATGTACACAGGCTGGATTACCTGGTTCGCACCATGGAATGGTTTGATTTCTATCTGCTGGAAGGCAATCAACGTGATGAAAAACCAGGAAAATATCCTGAACTGGGCATTGAGTAATCAGACAGTCAATGGTGATTGGCCATTGGCTGTCATTTTTTTAACCACAAAATAAATCCCTACATGTCACCCCAGAACCCGAAAAGTTTCTTTGGACGTTTTTTCACCAAGTCACTTGATGTGATCGAAGTGGTGGGTAATCGCCTTCCACACCCGGCCACCATTTTTGCCATGCTGGCCGGGCTGGTTATCCTGATTTCTGCCATTTCATACTGGATGGGTGTTTCTGCCATACACCCCGTTGACGGCAGAATCATTGAAGTCAATAACCTTTTGAGTGCCGACGGTTTTCGCTGGATATACACCAGCATGCTGGATAACTTCCTGCAATTCCCGCCACTGGGTTATGTGCTGGTTGTCATGATAGGTATCGGCCTGGCCGAGGGCACCGGTTTGTTTGCCGTAATGATCCGTGCGCTGGTACTGGGAGCCCCCAAGAAGCTGATCACTGCCGCGGTTGTAACAGCAGGTATCATCTCCGGCCTGGCGGTTGAGGCAGGCTATGTAATCCTCATCCCGCTGGGAGCCATGATTTTCCACGGCATCGGACGGCACCCCATGGCAGGACTGGCAGCCGCATTTTGCGGGGTCAGCGGAGGATTCGGTGCCAATTTCGTCATCGGATCCATCGACCCTATTCTGGCCGGAATATCCACCTCGGCCGCACAGCTCATCATTCCGGACATGGTCGTGAACCCTGCGGTCAACTACTACTTCATGATCATTTCCAGTTTCGTGGTCCTGTTCGTAGGTACTTATGTCACCGATCGAATCGTTGAACCCAGGCTGGGTAAATACCAGGGGCCGGCAGAACGCCTGGCCATTGAGCAATTAAAGCCTGAAGAGCACAAAGGACTGAGGTGGGCCGGTATTGCAGCGCTCGCCTTTGTGATCCTGGGCGCCCTGACCGTGATTCCGGAAAACGGCCTGCTGCGCGACCCCGAAACCGGTTCCGTGCTGCACTCCCCGTTCTTTGACGGCATCATCATCGGTATATTGCTATTCTTCTTTATCCCCGCCCTGGTTTACGGGCGCATTGTAGGGACCATCAGGAACGACAAGGATCTGATGAAACACATCATTGCCTCCATGAAAGGCATGGGCGGCTACATCGTACTGGTCTTTTTTGCGGCCCAGTTCGTCTATTTCTTCAATGAATCCAACCTCGGTCTTATTATCGCCATTGAAGGAGCAGCTGGCCTTCGTGATGTCGGCCTGACAGGGCCGGTACTCATCGGTGCATTTGTACTCCTTTCGGCCTTCATCAACTTGTTTATGGGAAGTGCCTCAGCCAAGTGGGCCATTATCGCCCCGGTATTCATCCCCATGCTGATGCTGCTTGACAATGCTTATCATCCGGGCATCACCCAGGCGGCTTTCCGCATCGGCGACAGCCTCACCAATCTGGTAACTCCAATGATGAGTTATTTCGCCCTGATCGTAACTTTCGCCCAAAAGTATGATGAGAAATACGGCATCGGAACCATCATTTCAACCATGCTGCCCTACACCATCATTCTGGGTGTCATATGGATCGCAACCCTGATGCTTTGGGTATGGCTGGGTATCCCGCTTGGACCCGACGGACCGATATACATCAATTAATCAGTTGACCGGGTCGCAGATGGATCGTGTCACAAACATGCCTCGCCCCGGATATACAGCAGGTTCAGCCAGGATATAAAGCTAATTCAGTCGAAACCACACCACAAATAAGCAAACGGGCGTCAACAAGGTCAGACTAAATGACCCGGCAATGACGCCCGTTTTCTTTCCGGCCGGATACTTTTACATCCGCTCCGGCACCCGGATACCAAGTAGCCCCATACCATTACGTATGGTCCGTGCAGTAAGCTCCGAAAGGCATAAACGAAAGTCACTCACAAATTGATCGGGCTCATTCAGGATAGAATGATCGTGGTAAAACTGATTGAATTCCCGGGCCACCTCATACGTGTAATTGGCTATCCGGGCAGGACTCATTTCTTCTGCCGCCTCTTTTACCACCCCGGGAAAGTCATAGATGGTTTTGATCAGTTGTTTCTCTTTCTCTTGCAGCTGAATGTCAGCCGGGAAACCATGTGCATTGACAAGGCGCTCCTCCCCTGCTGTTCGTAAGACGGAGCAAATCCTTGCGTGGGTATATTGGATAAACGGACCCGTGTTCCCGTTAAAATCAATGGACTCTTCCGGGTTAAACAACATATTCTTTTTGGGATCCACTTTCAGGATAAAATATTTCAGTGCCCCCAGGCCGATGATTTGGTACAACTCCTTTTTCTCGATATCATTGAAGTCCTGGGTTTTCCCAAGTTCCTCTGTCATACGCCGGGCCGTCTCCTCCATTTCATCCATCAGGTCATCGGCATCAACCACAGTTCCCTCCCGGGACTTCATTTTACCTGCAGGTAGTTCCACCATACCATAACTCAGGTGGTATATGGCATCGGCATATGGTTTATCCAGCTTTTGCAACACTTTTTTCAGGACATTGAAGTGATGATTTTGCTCATTCCCGACCACATAAACCATTCGTCCCGGCTGGTAATCATCGTAGCGAAGCTGGGCCGTCCCGATATCCTGAGTCATGTACACGGAAGTTCCGTCAGCACGCAGCAACAATTTATCATCAAGTTTGTCGTCTTGCAGGTCAGCCCAAACTGAGCCATCTTCTTTTTTATAAAGTCCGTCATTTTTAAGACCTTCAAGTACCGTTTCCTTCCCGAGGAGGTAAGTATCCGACTCATAATAAATCTTATCAAAGTCCACTCCCAGGCGCCGGTAGGTGGCATCAAACCCATCATACACCCAACCGTTCATCTGCTTCCAGATATCCACTACCTCACGGTCACCGGACTCCCAGCGAAGCAAAAGCTCCCGGGCTTCCTGCATAAGCGGGGCCTGGTTCCGGGCTTCCTCTTCACTGAGACCCTTACTCTCCATCAGCTCCCTGGCCTGTACGCGAAGCTCACGCTCAAACAGCACGTAGTATTCGCCCACAAGCTTATCCCCCTTTTTTCCGGAGCTTCCGGGAGTTTCCCCATTACCAAAACACATCCAGGCGAGCATGGACTTGCAAATGTGAATACCCCGGTCGTTGACCAGGTTCACCTTCACCACTTCCCTGCCGGCCCCCTCCAAAATACAGGCAACCGAATAACCCAGCAGGTTATTCCGGATATGCCCCAGGTGCAGGGGTTTATTCGTATTGGGAGAGGAATACTCCACCACAACAGGGCCCCGCGCTTTCACTTGCGGCTGTTTTCCCGGCTTAATAAGCCCAAACGCCTCGTCACCACTGTAATTTTTTAAAAAATTAAGCCAGAACCCCTTGGTAAGGCTTAAATTCAGAAATCCCTTCACCACATTGAAGCTTTCCACCTCTTCCAGTTTCTCCACCAGTATGTCACCAAAATAACCGGCCGTGTCTTCCGGTGACCGGCGCATCAGCCCCACAAAGGGAAAAACCACCAATGTAAGGTCACCCTCAAAATCCTTCCTTGTTCTCTGTAGCACCACTTGCCCCGGCTTTATTTCCCGGCCCGACAATTCACTGACTGAAGCTTCGACGATCTGCGCAATCCGGTCTTCAATATTCATTTTTAAGTAATTATTTTGGGATTCAAAATTACCTGTTTCCAGGGTATTCCCCCTTTCCGGGATATTCCCCCTTTCCAGGATATTCCCCCTTTCCAGGATATTCCCCGTTTCCAGGATATTCCCCCTTTCCAGGATATTCCCCGTTTCCAGGATGTTCCCCGTTTCCAGGGTATTCCCCCTTTCCAGGATATTCCCCGTTTCCAGGGTTCGAAACCGGGCAACCCCCGGCAAAAAAAATATACATACTTATACTGGGTATTCCAGAACAACCAATGAATTCCCTCCAACAACCGGAGTCGCAGCCGGAAAACTGAAAACAGGCCCCAGCCCCTCCGGCCAGCGGGCATCCCCTCCAGTACAAAAAACAACCACAAAGATACATCTTTTACCCCTAACGTATGCCCCACTCAGGATCATAGGAACCAACAACCTCCCAGCCTCGTCCAATGCCCACAGGCAACCCCCACATCACTCAGCCCATGAGAACCAACAACCGGAGGCGCGTCAGCGCCGACCAACCGGAGGGGCGTTAGCCCCGACCAACCAACAACCTCTCAACCTCGTCCAATGCCCACAGGCAACCCCCACATCACTCAGCCCATGAGAACCAACAACCGGAGGCGCGTCAGCGCCGACTAACCGGAGGGGCGTTAGCCCCGACTAACCGGAGGCGCGTCAGCGCCGACCAACCGGAGGGGCGTTAGCCCCGACTAACCGGAGGGTGCGAAGCACCCGACTATCTTTAAAAAAACATCGTCATTGCCACACCGAAGTATATCAGCAACCCGGTAATATCCACAAGGGTTGTAATGGCCGGACTGGCAGCCACGGCAGGGTCACCCCCCAGCCGCTTAACCACCAGGGGAAGACTGGCCCCGAGAAGGGTAGCTGAAACAACCTGAAGACTCAGTGCAAGCGCGATCCCGAATGCCATATAAAACAAATTGTATTGCTCCGGTATATCCGCGTTCCATGATAAAAACAGCACTTTCCCATATCCGATCGCACCAAGAACCACGGCCACCATAATGGATATCCGGGCTTCTTTATACAGGATCATCAGCCAGTTCCGTATAGAAATCTGCCCCAGTGCCAGGGCACGTATTACAACCGTAGCGGCCTGCGACCCGACGTTACCGCCGGTATCGGCAACCATCGGGACATAAAGGGCCAGAATGATAAGGGCCGACATCGCCTCCTCATAACTGTGGATAATCAACCCGGAAATGGTTCCGATTACGGCAAGTGAGGACACCCAGGTAATCCGCTTGCGGAAGTGCTTCATCACCCCGGTCTCCGCATAATTCAATCCATCCACATCAGGGACAATCCCCATGAACTTCTCCATGTCCTCAGTCTGCTCGGCCTGGATCACTTCGAGTGCCTCATCATGCCTGACAATACCCGCAAGCTGCCCGTACCTGTTGATTACAGGTATCGCCACAAGGTCATATTTCTCAATTTTATTGGCCACGGTTTCCCGGTCCTCATCCACCTCTGCAGTGGCATAATCTCTATAAACAATATCCCAGATTGACGTATCAGGATCAGCCATGATCAGATCCTTCAACGTAGTGAAACCCTGAAGTTTCATATCGTCATCCACCACATACACATAGTAGATCATCTTTTTACTCGGGGCATCACTACGAACCTTGTCAATGGCTTCGGCTGCCGTCATATCACCAATAATGGTGGCGAAGTCGGTGCTCATGATTCCTCCTGCTGTTTCAGGATCATAAGAACTCAGCCTGACTACGTTCTCGCGGGTTTTTTTATCCAGGTAGGGTAATAATTTAAGCTGATCGTCGCGGTCAAGTTCCTGGTAAAGGTCAGCCCGGATATCAGAGGCCATATTGGCAAAAATACGTGTGAACCTCCGGGGACCAAGTTGCCTGAAAAGGGTAAGCTGCATTTCCAGGTCAAAGTCAGATACAATGTATCCTTGTGCTTCCGGATCAAAATGGCCCAGCACCTCCAGCAAGTCAGGTTCCTCAAGTTTTTCGAGAACCTCCACCACTTCAACCACCGGCATTTTTTTCAGGATGGTGACCAAGGCTTCCCATTCACGGGCCATCACCAGTCCTTCAATGACCATGTTCTTTTGTTCGGTACCCACTACGACCATGGCTCCCTCCTTTCTTGGATTGGAGTGGATTGCCTCAGGTGAGTATTACCCTGAAATACGGGGGACATCAAGCCAACAAAAAACCCTTCCTGAAATTATGGAAGGGGGCTCTTTTATGAATCAGGGGGTTGCGCAGCAACTCCCTGTCAATGTGCCCCTTGTTGAGTTTTAGCTCTGGATGACTTATCCCCTTATCCAAAGAGGGAAGCTACCTTAAGCAATGCCTTAATCCGACAAAGCCTGTTCTACCCATTGGCGTCTGTAGACATTTTTGGGCAGTAGCCTGTGTTCACCCAGTAGCCTCACCTAACAGGCAAAAACCACTGTTATGAAACAATGTTTTATTTTCCAGTTGCAAATATAATAAAAAATCAGGATTTTGCATCAATCCAGCCCGTTCTCCACCGCAAAATTCACCAGTGATGACAGATTTTTCAGCTGAAGCTTTTTCAACATGTTTTTTCTGTGATTGTTGACTGTATGAAAGCTGATCTTCAGACGTCCAGCAATCTCTTTTGTATTGTGACCATTGGCAAACAATTGCAGCACCTGTTGTTCGCGGGGTGTGATTTTCTGAACATCTTTAAAATTTACTCCCTGGAGTTTATCCTGGGAAAATTGTTTAATGTTTTTCTGGTAACTAAGCGGGGAAGTAAAATCCACGCTGATCGCCAGCACCTCAAAAACTTCTTCCTCCGGGTCAATGCGAAAGACCCGGTTCGACGTAAACAACCAGAGAAAATGCCCGTCTGCGTGACGAAAACGGTAAAAAGAGGTATAAACCCCTTGTGGGTTTTGACTCAGGTGTTCACGCAGGTGAAACAGGTAATTACGGTCCTCAGGGTGGTATAAAGAAAGAAATCTCTGTTCTTCCACAGGGCGACCATCCGGGGCATCATACCCGAGATAATCAGCAAAATTATCATTGGCCCACCTGACACATAACTGATTGATATCCATCACCAGCACAATGGCATCCAGTCCTGAAACGATGGTTTTATAAAATGAAAGCTCCTCCCTGGCAGCCATGTATCGGCGCAGTAAATCCGGGTCGTTCTGTTTAGGCTGGCCTGTTTGATTGTAGAATGTCTGATCCATATATTTGGCTAATGTCTATAAATATAATTTTTTCTTATCAGATAGCCTGTAACTGCACTTCTGTGTCGACAAATATAATTATTTAATCGGTGTAAGACTAAAAAAACACCTTTTTTCAAATTTGTTTTGTTCTTTTGTTTCCTTACAAGCAGGAGCAGACGGCAACCCTGACGCAAAACAATCGGAACATTGAAGCGTACAATTCGGTAACTTGCCATATATTTGTACAAATTTCCGACATGAACCGATTGTTGATTTTCTTCACCTTTTCGATGATGATTATGGCAGGTTGCGGCCAGGCCGGCAACAACCATAATGCAGCTGGTGATCAGGATGCTGTCACAGCTCAGGAGGTAAGTGTCCCCGCTTTTAACGCCGATTCAGCCTATCATTATGTAGAAAAGCAGGTAGCATTCGGACCCCGGGTACCCAATTCACAAGCCCATCGTGAAGCAGGACAATGGCTTGCCGCCACATTAGGAAACTTTGCGGATACATTATATACACAGGAAACAAGGGTCAGGGCCTACGACGGGACCACCCTGAACATCAAGAACATTATCGGCGTATTCCAGCCTGACAATCCACGGCGCATATTGCTTTGCGCACACTGGGACAGCCGGCCGTATGCAGATTATGACCCGGACCCGGATAAACACTACACCCCCATTGACGGAGCCAATGACGGGGGCAGCGGCGTCGGTGTGTTGCTTGAGATAGCCCGCCAGGTGCAACAGGAACGACCTGCCATCGGTTTGGATATTATTTTTTTTGATGCAGAAGATTACGGACGCCACCGTTTCTCTGACGGGCCAAATGAAGACAGTTGGGCACTGGGGTCCCAGCACTGGGCAAGAAACCCCCACCGCACAGATTATTTTGCCCGGTACGGAATCCTCCTGGATATGGTGGGTGCTTCCGGGGCCACCTTTAAAAGAGAGGGATACTCCATGCTATATGCCCCCGGTGTGGTCAGAAAAGTATGGGAAACGGGCAGAAACCTGGGTTACGAAAACGTTTTCCTTAATCGTGAGGGAATCTATATCACTGATGATCACTATTATGTAAACACCATCCGAAACATCCCGACCATCAACATCATCCATCAGGATCCGGATACTGAGCACGGTTTTTTCCCCGAATGGCATACAACCGGAGATACCATGGAGGTCATTGACAAATATACCCTGAAGGCAGTTGGTGAAACGGTGATACATTTAATTTACAATGAATGAGGGAATTTACGGCATGTAATTTACAATGAATGAGGGAATTTACGGCATAAAAATTGCTTTAATTTTTTGGCTGTCACGGATCAGACAAAAAAATGACAAAAAAACATTATGTTTTAATTTTTTTGTATTTTAGCAGCTTGAAAAACAAGGCTACGAGAGATGATAAATAACAGGGAGAGGTGGCCGAGTGGTCGAAGGCGCACGCCTGGAAAGCGTGTATCCGTCACAAGCGGATCAAGGGTTCGAATCCCTTTCTCTCCGCTAAGCTCATGAAGCGAGTACTCACAAAAACCAAACACTCAATTTGCCAATTAATCAATTATCGTTAAAACAAAAACCAACAGAATCAGTTATGAAAAAATTATTCGTCTTTTTGACAGTAGCAGGGATGCTTACTTTTGGTTTAAATACCACAGTAATGGCAGACATTGCGGCACAAGATGCTGAAACGGAAACCGAAGAAGTCGTTCAGGAGACTGAGCCGCAACCAGGTGCTGCAGCGGAGCAGGATCTGACACCCGACTATGAAGATCAAAGCTTTCACTATATCCTGAAAGAGCAATTCATAGAAGGTGGCCCTGCCTTTATGAGTATTGTATTGTTGTGTTTGATCATCGGTCTCGGGCTCTGCATTGAAAGAATCATTTACCTGAACCTTGCTTCGACCAATACAAACAAGCTGCTGAACAAAGTGGAAGATGCCCTGAAAACCGGTGGCGTTGACGCTGCAAAAGATGTTTGCAGGAATACGCGCGGCCCTGTCGCCAGTATTTTCTTCCAGGGTCTTGACCGGTATGAGGAAGGCATGGAGGTTGTCGAAAAGTCGATCGTTTCCTACGGCAGTGTAATGATGGGTCGCCTGGAAATGAACCTCACATGGATCTCTCTGTTTATCGCCATTGCACCTATGCTTGGGTTTATGGGTACGGTAATCGGTATGATCGGTGCATTTGATGCAATTGCTGCTGCTGGTGATATCTCTCCGACGATTGTTGCGGATGGTATTAAAGTGGCCCTGCTGACAACCGTATTTGGTCTGATCACCGCGGTAATTCTTCAGATTTTCTACAACTACATCGTTGCCAAGATCGACACAATGGTCAACGCCATGGAAGATGCAACCATCTCTTTCATGGACATCTTAATCAAGGACAAAAAATAAAAAAACCATTCACTTATGAACGAATCGGTAATTGATATAGGAATGTACATTACCTACGGACTTTTAGCCGTAGCAGCACTTGCAGCCATTCTCGCCTCGATATTTCAAATGGTGGGAAACTTTCGCAAAGCCATTCCCGCACTGATTGGGATTGCAATACTGGTGATCATTGTACTGATTTCCTACTCTACCAGCACAAGCGAGGCTTACGAAAACGCAACCCCGGCAGTATCACAATGGGTTGGTGGCGGCATAAAAGCCACCATTGCATTGGTCGGACTTGCACTTGTATCTGCTGTTTTTACAGAGGTATATAAGTATTTCAGATAAAAACAACCACTTAAATAGGAGATCTTTCTATGGCTAGAATGACCCCTGAAATAAATGCCGGATCCATGGCGGACATTGCATTCCTCCTGCTGATCTTTTTCCTGGTGACAACCACAATGGATGTCGACACAGGGATCAACAGGATGTTGCCCCCCCCCATAGATCCGAATGCCCCTGAACCACCTCCTGTAAGGGAACGTAACGTCTTCGTCGTACTTGTCGACGCCCAGGACAGGCTGATGGTGGAAGGTGAGCAGATGCAGATTAATCAGTTAAGAGCAGAAGCAAAAAACTTTTTGTTAAATCCGGACGATGACCCCACGATGCCTGTCAAGGAGGAGAGAGAGATTGAACACATCGGAAACTATATGGTTTCAAGGGGCATCATATCGCTTCAGAACGACCGGGGCACTTCCTATGATATGTACATAGCCGTGCAAAACGAGCTGGCGGCGGCCATTCGTGAGATAAGGGACGAGGTATCCAATGAGTACTTCGGACGCGATTTTCACGACCTGACCGACGAAGAGCTTGTCAATGCCGTGCGGGAAGCAGTACCCATGGCGGTCTCTGAAGCAGAACCAGTAGATGTAGGAGGATAATATGGCAAGATTCAGAAAAGAAGGTACCAAAGGTACCCCTAAGATTAATACGGCTTCATTGCCCGATATAATTTTCATGCTGCTCTTCTTCTTCATGGTAACCACCGTGATGCGGGAGACTACACTCTTCGTCAGGACATCCCTGCCGTCTGCTACAGAAATCCAAAGCCTGGAGCGCAGGTCGCTGGTTAGCTTTATCTATATCGGCCCTCCCATTCAGCAACAGGTTTTCGGAACGGAACCCAGGATCCAGCTCAACGATGATTTCGCTACGCCGGATGACATCGCGGCTTTTATTGAAGCAGAACGTCAGGCAACACCTGAAGCGGAAAGACCGCTGATGACTACTTCGCTTAAAGTAGACCACGATACGAGAATGGGTATCGTAACAGACGTGAAGCAGGAACTAAGACTGGTCAACGCCCTCAGGGTGAATTACTCTACTTTACGTGGAGATGTTGCAGGTATGTAACCAGGCTTAAACTTACAAAAAAAGCCGTCGGGTTTCCGGCGGCTTTTTTTTGTCCATAAAGGACGTCTGTTACACCTCGAAAAAATCAATAGAAACTATACCTGTGTTCCACCACATATCTCCTGGCAGGTCCCTGAAGCGGCAATCGGATATCCACCTCACTCGACAGCAGGCGGCCATTGCCATCATACATCCTGGAAACCGTGTTCAATAAATTCCCTTTCAGGTCGTATTCTTCCTGGAACACGATATTTCCCTTATTGTTATAGCGCAGGTTCATGGTGTTTTTCTTTTTACGGTTTTCTTCCACCATCCTGACAGGCCGTCCTTCCTCATCCGGATCCATCAGGACGCGTTCAATCAGATTCTCGCCTTCATCATACACTTTTACTGCGATCCGATGCCCGTTGTCATTATACACATGAACCGTATGGCGGTACAAACCGTCAGCATTATTACAGGTTTCCTCCTCCAGTATCCTGCCATCATCATCATAGGTAAATAGAACTTCTTCGGCAGGTTCTTCCGATCCCCCATCAGGAGCCAGCTCTTCATCATACAGAGCCTTCCTTGCCAGTAACCCGTTATGATATTCAAAAACTTCCACTTGCTCGACGTCACCGTCTTCATCTTCTGATTTTTTCTCCACCAGGTGACCCTGATCGTCATACCGATAGGTGATGGTATCCTTCGACCCATCAGCATAATGCAGAAATTCTCTCGCAATCCGCTGTTTTTCATCCGGTTCAAAGGACTTTTCCTCCATTACCAGACCATCTCCCTCTTTCAACGTCTCCCTGATTAAAAATCCTTGCTGGTCATACTCGTATTCTGTTTCCTGTTCCAGCTTACCGTCAGAAGCATATTGTCGTTCGCGGGTAACCTTTTCCCATTCAGGGTGATATTCAGTTTCTGAAACCAGTACTTCTTCCGGGGCGGAAGGGGCCTGACCGGCCCCTTCGCCCGAAGGAAGAGGTTTCCTGATAATTTTCAGTGCTTTAATTTTTTCACTCATAAGTTATTCGACAATTGTCATTTCTTCAATCAGGTGACCGGCACCTGCAAATTTGTCAATTATAAATAACATGTAGCGGGCGTCTACATTGATACATTTCTGCAGGTCATGTTCAAACAAGATATCCCCGCTCATGCCTTCCCAGTTCGCATCAAAGGCTACTCCGATCAGGTGACCGTCTGCATTGAGCACGGGACTGCCGGAGTTGCCACCTGTAATATCATTATTGGTAATAAAATTGACCACCATGGCATCATGGGCGTATGGACCATAGTCTTCATTTTCATACAACTCAACCAGTTTTTCCGGGACCACGAATTCGTGGTGACCGGGATCTTTCTTCTGCATCACCCCTTCAATAGTGGTTGTATAATCATAGTAAACAGCATCACGAGGTTCATACCCGTTCACACTTCCATAGGTAAAACGCATCGTGCTGTTGGCATCCGGATAAAAATAATCTTCCGGTTTCATTTCCATCAAACCGCGGAGAAAATAGCGTTCAGCGCGACGGAGCATGGTATTGTACTCCCCTCTTCCCTCATTGACTTCACTGTATTTATCGTAGACGGACCTAACCGCCCTGAAAGCCGGATCAGTGGCCAGCTTTTCCGCATCCGGATTATCCAGAAAAGCCTGCATACTCTCCTTGTCTGCGAAGATGCTCGCTTCATAGACGCTTTGGGCATAAGCCTCAAAATCACCTCCATGGTTTGTACCAATATGAGCAAAAATGTCGGGAAGGTCCTCCCCTGGCACATATTCCGCATATACCTCAAACATCGCAGCCCACAATTGCCGGTCCACTCCTTTGTTATAATCTTTGTAAAGGGCCTCCGTCATTCCGCTGAGCCGCTCAATTTCATCAGCAATATTCACAGGGTCGATCTCGTCCGCTCCATACAGGGCATTCAGCCTGTTAAACCTGTTGGCAATACGGATCACATCCGGGCCGGACGGCATGGCTTCTGCGAAAACATAATTATGGGAGTTAAACCCTTTCAGCCCATCATACACTTTACGGAAGTCATCAATCACGTGTCCGTATTCATCCTGGCGGCCAGAATCCGCTGCCACCCACGCCGCAAATTCATCCTCCAGCTCACGTTTTGAATCAGCCACATTCAGTCGCTTCAGGGACTCACTCATCCCGATAAAATTTTTCCAGTAATTGGAAATGCCGGAATGTTTGGATGCATACTGGATCCTGATCTCATCACTGGAAGCCATAGCTTCCTCAAGAATATCGAGCTTGCGGCGACGGATGTCGATTCGAACAGGATACATGTTTTCCAGGCGATAGTCAATCCCATAAGAGGTAAGATACCTTTCCGTACTTCCGGAGTATCCGAGCACCATCGCAAAATCATTTTCCTGCACACCCCGGATGGAGATGGGCAAATGATGGCGGGGCTGCAGGGGGATATTATCTTCCGAATACTCAGCCGGGCTGCCGTCCGGGGCAGTATAAACACGGAATAGGGCAAAATCACCGGTGTGCCTGGGCCACTCCCAGTTATCCGTATCACCGCCGAATGCACCGATTGATTGCGGGGGGGCACCTACGAGACGCACGTCATTAAAAGTTTCATAGGTGAACAAATAGAAATAATTGCCTGCAAACATTGAACTGACGTTGGCCGTATAATGATTTCCCTCTGAGGCTGCATCGGTCAGTTCATTGCTCTTGGCGCGTATCGCCCGGTTTCGTTCACCCTCTGTCATCCCTGGCTGGATAACAGACCGGATATCTTCGGTCACATCCACCACGTTCACCAAAAAGCGAACAAATAAACCCTCGTTGGGCAATTCCTCATCCTTTGACATCGCCCAAAAGCCATCCGTTAACAGATCATTGTCTACAGAACTGTGAGACTGTATCCTGCCCCGTCCGCAATGATGATTGGTGAGAACCAACCCCTGGTCGGAAATGATTTCACCGGTGCAAAATCCACCAAAACTAACAATGGCATCTTTGATACTTGACTCAGTGAAACTAAAAATCTCCTCCGGCTCGAGGTTCAGCCCCATCCGGCTCATCTCCTCAAAGAGGGCATCATCTATCAGAAAGGGAAGCCACATCCCTTCGTCGGCCTTTGCCGGCAAACGGAAAAATGCTAGAAACAGCAACAACAAACATGTAATCTTTTTCATTTTTATTAATTTAAGTTAAGTTAAACTGCAATATGTTTTGATCAAATATAGGCATCACCTTTTTTCAGCTTGATATCATTGACAAATTTCCGGATCTGCTGTTCCTGTGACTTTCTGCAGATCAACAGCGTGTCGTCAGCCTCTGAAATTATGTAATCTTCCAGCCCCTGTATAACCACCAGTTTGTCATCCGGTATATTAACAATGCAATCTTCGCAGTCGTACAGCATGGCATTTTCCCCCACAACGGCATTATTGTGGTCATCTTTCGGGCGGGCATCAAACAATGACCCCCAGGTCCCCAGATCAGACCAGCCAAAGTCGGAAACGAATACATGCACATTGTCTGCTTTCTCCATAATGGCATAGTCGATGGAAATACTTTTGCAAGCCGCGTAGGCAACATCCATATAGGACTGTTCCTCAGGCGTATTGTATTTATCCCTGGCTTCGCGGAAAATATAGCTGATCTCAGGCTGGTATTGTTCGAAGGCATTTATGATGGCTTCGCACGACCAGATAAATATTCCGCTGTTCCAAAGAAAATCCCCGCTCTCCAGAAATGACTCCGCCATTTTTTTATCGGGTTTTTCGGTAAAAGTTTTGACTTTTTTAAGCCTTTGGTCTTCATGATAGGCGGAATCATCATCAAACTGAATATATCCATAACCCGTATCAGGCCGGCTGGGGGTAATACCAAGGGTAAACAACCGGTTTTCCTTTGCAGCTGCTCCGAGCGCAGAACGAATAATATCCGCAAACAAATCTTCTTTCAGAATAATATGGTCAGAGGGCGCCACCACCATGGTGGCCTCAGGATCCATTTCGTATATTTTATAGGCTGCATAAGCAATACAGGGAGCCGTATTTTTGCGGGTGGGTTCACAAATCAGCCTGTCGGCCCCGAGCTGTGGAATTTGTTCCTGCACAAGCTGCCGGTATTTTTTATTCGTTACCACAAAAATATTCTCCGGACGACAAACACCCATAAATCGGTCATAAGTCTGTTGCAATAAGGTTTTACCGGTTCCGAGAATATCGATGAACTGTTTTGGCCGGGATTCCCGGCTCATTGGCCAGAATCGCTCACCAATCCCTCCTGCCATTATCACTACATAATTATTTTGAGACATATTTAACCCTTTTATATTTTACATACTTACTAAAAATCATTTTCACCGGCTTGATTCACACGCGCCATGGAATGAATCAGGTAAGGGAGGTTGCTTTCAGGGCAAAAACAACGAAATCGTTTCCTGATCTTTTCACCTTTGCGAAATACCCTGCCACTGCGAACCCGAAACAGGCTTTTTTCGGGGATCTCTTCAAGATAATGCCATTCCTGTCCATTGTCTGTCTTGTCAAACAATCGCAGTGCCATCGCAAGAGAGATATCAGCAACGCCCGCTGCTTTCACCTTATACGAATAATTTACAAGCTGATCATGCAATACAGGGTGAAACATCTGCGCTTCTGTGCATTCTCTGATCAGCCCTCCAAACACTGCTTTCCATTCTTTTCCGTGTGGCAACACCGAGCGGCCATCAGACTGATAGACCATAAGATGTGACAATTCATGCAGAAAAACCAGGAGGAACTCATACTTATTCAGGTTGGCATTCACCGAGATCCGGTGCAACCCGGCACCTTTTCGCGGCCGAAAATCACCAAGTTTGCTCACACGCTCTTTGCTGGCATGTAGTTGCACGCCGTGTATTTTCAACAAAGAAGCTATGTGATCCACAGCTTCCACCGGAAAAAACTCCGCCAGGGTTTCAGTCACCGTTTTCCTCATAGGCCGGAGTTCTTCGTCACAAACCAGATTATTGTATGATTGTGTGATGATTTGCATTAATTTTGAACCTCAAAAATAGTAAAATAAAAAGGGCGGGGAGGGTTCAGACATACTTTTTATCCAACCCGGAAGGCAAATTATCTGTAATTTAGTCCGTTCAACTGAAACCATGCAGTTCTTCTATCACGTCGGGAGGTATTTTATGCTGACAGCCACTGTAATGCAGCGGCCGGAGAAGCTGTCGATTTATCGCAGACAGGTTTTGGTGGAGATGGATCATCTCGGACTGAACAGCCTGGCGATTGTAGCCATCGTGTCGGTTTTTATGGGAGCGGTGGTTACCATACAAACCGCCTTTAATACCGACCACCCCCTGTTGCCGGCATATGCAATTGGCTTCGCTACACGCCAGGCAATCATTCTTGAGTTCTCACCCACTGTTATCAGCCTGATTCTTGCCGGAAAGGTCGGTTCCAGGATTGCATCCGAAATAGGCACAATGCGGGTTACCGAACAAATTGATGCACTGGAGATCATGGGGGTGAATGCCGCCAGTTATCTGATCCTGCCGAAAATCATTGCCTCCCTCGTCATCAACCCAATGCTCGTAATTATCAGTATGTTTCTGGGGATATACGGAGGATGGGTGGTCTCTGCCGTAACAGGTGTTGTACCACTGAACAACTTTGTTTATGGAATTATTTTTGAGTTTTCCGGATTTGACGTATTTTACGCCCTGATAAAAACCCTCGTGTTTGCATTTATAATTACCTCGGTATCGGGCTATTACGGATTTTACACCAGGGGCGGGGCACTGGAGGTCGGGCATTCCAGTACCAAAGCCGTCGTATTCAGCAGTATCAACATTATCTTGTTTAATCTCATCCTGACCCAAATCCTGCTGGTATGATCAGAATAGCACATATTAATAAGCAGTTCGGCGACATTCAGGTGCTGAGAGACATTTCCCTCGGCTTTGAACAGGGAAAAACAAACCTGATCATCGGGAAAAGCGGTTCAGGTAAAACCGTATTGATGAAGTGTCTGGTAGGGTTACTGGAAGCAGACAGCGGAAGCATTTTTTATGACTCGCGTGATTTTCGCACGATGAATACCCGGGCCAGAAAGGCACTGCGGAAAGAAATGGGAATGCTATTTCAGGGAAGTGCGCTGTTTGATTCAATGACCGTAACCGACAATGTCATCTTTCCCCTTGACATGTTCACCGATAAAAGCAGGGGGGAAAAGATCAGGCGGGCCGGTTTTTGTTTAGATCGTGTAAGTTTGCATAATGTCGGGCATTTGTATCCGTCAGAGTTAAGCGGGGGGATGAAAAAGAGGGTGGCCATTGCCCGTGCCATCGCCATCGGGCCAAAATACCTGTTTTGTGATGAGCCAAACTCAGGGCTTGATCCGCCCACAGCCATCCTGATCGATAAACTGATCAGTGAGATTACCAAAGAACTGAATATTACCACTGTCGTGAATACACATGACCTGAACAGCGTGATGGAAATCGGTGACAATGTAGCTTTCATACATCAGGGCAATCTTTGGTGGACAGGGAGCAACCGTGAGATTCTGCACACTGACAACAGTGAACTGAACAGCTTTGTTTATGCAACTGAACTGATGAAGTGCCTCAGGCAATAATGCAACACATGCAACATGATATTATTCGTTAAACTGATAAAAGAGAGTGCATTGTTCGCAGTGGGATCCATTGTGTCCAACAAGCTGCGCACAGTGCTCACGCTATTGGGCATCACCATTGGAATTTTTGCCATCATCTCTGTTTTTTCCGTTGTTGACTCACTGGAAAGGCAAATACGTTCCAGCATCGCTGCCCTGGGCGACAACGTGGTGTATATCCAGAAATGGCCCTGGAACTTTGACCCCGATTTTCAGTGGTGGGATTATGCGGGACGGCCTGTACCGGAAATCAACGAACTGGAAGAAATCCAGCGCCGTTCAAATTCGGTTGAGGCAGCAGCATTTCTGGCTTCTACCAGCAGAAGGGTAGAGTATCTGAATGTTTCGGTAAATAATGTATCTGTGATTGGGGTAACCCCCGATTATGACCAGGTGCGTAACTTTGAACTTCAGGAAGGGCGGTTTTTTACCCCTGCCGAGGGAATGGGGGGAAGAAATGTGGCAGTGATCGGCAGCGACCTCGCCGGAAATCTTTTCTCTGACACAGACCCCGTCGGGCGCACCATCAAGGTATTCGGACATAACACCGTGGTTATCGGTGTTTTTGAAAAGGAAGGACTGGGAGGATTCGGCGACAGCCACGATGATGCCCTGGTCATCCCGGCTCAATACCTGGCCCAGTTCATCAACATCAACCAGGAACGATTCGGTCCGTTTATCATGGCAAAAGCACACCCGGGAATTACCAACGCCGAGCTAATTGATGACCTTACTGCAGTTATGCGTTCAGTAAGGAGACTGCCACCGGGTGCATCCAATAATTTCTCCCTGAATGAAGCCAGCTTGCTTTCAGAAGGATTTGACGACCTGTTTGCCATCATTAAAATGGCGGGATGGATCATTGGCGGATTCTCTATCCTGGTGGGCGGATTTGGCATTGCCAATATCATGTTTGTATCTGTTCGTGAACGAACCAGTATAATTGGTATCCAGAAAGCCCTTGGGGCAAAAAACTATTTCATCCTCTGGCAGTTTTTATTTGAAGCTGTTCTGCTGAGCCTGATCGGGGGTGCCGTGGGAATTGCCCTTGTTTTTTCCGGAACGGCCATCATTGCCTATGTCTTTGAATTTGATTTTCTGCTCAGCGCTTCCAACATTTTACTGGGTTTGAATGTTTCTGCTATTATAGGACTGGTGTCCGGGTTTGTACCTGCCTGGGGAGCCGCAAGACTGGATCCCGTTGAGGCAATCCGAAGCACCGGATAACCTCCCGAAAAAAACAATACGCCACAGACCACTTTTGGCTCAGGAGCCCTTGAAAGAAGCACACCTGCAGGGCCTATGAGCACTTATCAGAAAGGAAAAGACATTCATGACCCGACAAGGTCACCACTTATAAACAAACCAACCCCAAGTGGGATAAAATACGACACAAAATGAATCACAAAAAAACATTGCTTATAATCCTTGACGGATGGGGAAAAGGAAAAGGAGACAAGGCAGATCTCATCCACCATGCCAATGTACCTTTTACACAATCGCTCTATAAATCGGTACCGCACACCTTGATAAAAACCTCGGGGGAAGATGTGGGGCTGCCGGATGGGCAGATGGGAAACTCAGAAGTCGGTCACCTCAATATGGGCGCCGGAAGGATTGTTTACCAGGACCTGGTAAAGATCACACAGGCTGTAAAAGACGGCTCATTCAAAGACAACAAAGTACTCAGGGAGGCATTTGATTATGCCAAAAAGGAGGGGAAGAACGTTCACCTTTTCGGCCTGGTATCCGATGGAGGCGTCCATTCTTCCATGGACCACCTGTTCGGGCTATGCGATATGGCCAAAGCCATGGATTTTGATCAGCTTTTTGTCCACGCCTTCACTGATGGCAGAGATACAGATCCCTACAGCGGAAAAGGATTCATTAAAGAGCTGGAGGACAAAATGCAGAAGACTGAAGGAAAGATTGCCACTGTGTGCGGCCGGTATTACGCCATGGACCGTGACAAAAGATGGGAGCGCATCAAAATAGCCTATGACATGCTGCTTGATGGAAAGGGCGAAAAGTTTTCAACTGCAGAGGAAGCCATCCAGTCATCTTATGACAAAGAAGTCACCGACGAATTCATCAAACCTAAAGTAATTACTGATAATGACGGCAATCCTCTTGTAAAGGTAGCGGAAAATGATGTGGTGATCTGTTTCAATTTCAGAACCGATCGCCTGCGCGAAATAACCACCGTGCTCACCCAGAAAGACATGCCGGATCATGACATGAAAACGCTGCCATTGCACTATGTGACAATGACAGAGTATGACAAGTCGTTTAAAAAGGTAAAGGTCGCTTTTGAAAAAGAGGACCTGCAAAACACTTTGGGAGAAATCCTTGCCCGGGCTGGCAAAACGCAACTTCGTATTGCTGAAACGGAGAAGTACCCCCATGTTACCTTTTTCTTCAGCGGAGGAAGGGAGGATGCCTTTGATAGGGAAGAAAGGGTTATGATCCCTTCCCCGAAAGTAGCAACCTATGACCTGCAGCCAGCCATGAGCGCTCCTGAAGTAAAAGATGCCGTGATCAAAGAAATTGAGAGCGGAAAGCACGACTTTATCTGCCTGAATTTTGCAAATCCGGATATGGTGGGGCATACCGGAGTTGTTGACGCCATAATGGAAGCACTTGAAACAGTCGACAGTTGTTTGCAGGAAGTGGTAGAAGCCGGGCTGACACATAATTACAGCATGCTCATTACGGCTGACCATGGCAATGCAGATTACGTGGCCAACGAAGACGGGTCGCCGAACACTGCACATACCACAAACCCGGTGCCATGCTGGCTGATTGACAATGATTATAAGGACATTCAACCAGGGCGGCTTGCGGATCTGGCCCCGACCATCCTGCATATCATGGGCGTTGACATCCCGGAAGATATGGAAGGGAAGATTCTGGTAAAATAATTCAAGGGAACGCTTTTAATCAGCCGGAATCCCTGATTTTTAAGGCTACTGAAAATGTTTTTGTTTTGAAGTCTCCGCCGTTTGCTGATCGTAAACGCTCGATCAGCAGGCGTGCCGCTTCATATCCCATTTCATACCCTTTTTGTTCGACGGTGGTCAGAGATGGAGAAACCATTGTGGCGATCGGGTCATCCCCGAATCCTCCAACGGCAATATCAGCCGGTACCTCATAACCGTTTTCACGTAATAACTGCATGGCAGCCACTGCTGTGAAGTCGTTAACAGCAAACAGGCCGTCCGAAGACTTTGCGGTTTGAAGGATTTCCTTTTTGCGCGCATTGACTTTCTCCGGAGTATCACAATGAATGACAAGCTCCTCATCCACCGGAATACCTGCGTTTTGCAGTGCCCGGCAATAACCGGCATATCTCTCCCTGCCCACAGTAAGATGCTGAGAAGCGGACAAATGAATTATCCGCCGGCACCCGCGGCCCAATAAATGTGACACCAGCATACGTGCTCCTTCATAATCATCAGTAACCACCCTGTCGGTGGGGATCTCCGAACACACCCTGTCCAAAAATACAATTGGAACCCCGCCATCCGAAACCCGCTGAAAATGATTGGTATCGAGGGTGCTCTTGCTGATTGACACCAATAAACCGTCCACACGGTGATCCATCAGGGCCTGCAGGTTGATTACCTCTCGCAGATAATCTTCATTTGATTGACAGATCATTACCCGGTAACCATTGCCATAGGCAATGTCTTCAATCCCACTGATGATGGATGAGAAAAAATGATGAACAATCTCCGGAACAATGACACCCAAGGTATTGGATTGCTGCTTCTTCAAACCCAATGCCAGAACGTTGGGGCGGTAATGCACCTTTTCGGCATACTCCTGCACACGCTGTCGTGTGGCCAGGCTGATGTCGGGATGATTTTTCAGGGCCCGTGAAACTGTAGATACCGCAACATCCAGTGCTTTGGCAATATCTGATATGGAAACCGGTCCGGACTTCATGGACAATATAGTTAAAACAATACAAGATGACGCTCGCTCTCAGCAAAACCTAAAACCATAACGAACAATTCAAAAATAAAAGTAGTCAAAAAACACGCATCTTTTTTTAAGAAAGATCCCATTTTGATAAAACCATTCAGTATCCCGGTTGTTATATTTAACTGAATCATTAAAAATACATTCAATAAACCATGTTTTTTTTAAAATAATCCCACGCAAACCTTTTCGCAAACGTTTGCGGTCATCTGTCCCGAAAAAACTGATACTCAGCGTTAAAAACACACAAAAGTTCACATTTTTTATTAACTTTGCCTTAACAGATAATTATATCAAGTCTAAATTTTAATACATGTGAAATATGACAAAACTATTCAGACACATGCTGCCTTTGCTGATGTTGCTGATAACAGCCGCTTCAGCGATCGCACAACAGGGAACTGTTACGGGGGTTGTCTCCGATATGGAAACAGGGGAGACATTGCCCGGAGCAAACATTGTGATTCAGGGAACAACCACCGGCACGATCACCGATGCTGAAGGACAGTTCACGCTGCCGGTTCCGGCCGGTGAAGTTACGCTGGTGGCAAGCTTTATCGGTTACGACCCTACCACCCACACAATTGCAGTTGGTGAGGGGGAAACGGTAACCCGTAATTTTGAACTCATGCCCGATGTTGAATTGCTCGACGAATTTGTGCTGATCGGTTATGGTATTCAGCGCAGAGAGGACGCCACAGGCTCCGTTTCGGTTGTCGGTGAGCGTGATTTCAACAGGGGGAACATTACGACGCCCGGGGAGCTGCTTCGCGGCCGCATGCCCGGCGTAAGAATTACCTCGGTGGGTGGGGCCCCCGGAAGCGGTGAGACCATCCGAATCAGGGGTGGTTCATCNCTTTCAGCCGACAACGATCCGCTGATCGTAATTGACGGGGTGCCTATTGAAAGTACAGGCGTTCCCGGGCTGCGGAACCCGCTTTCATCCATCAACCCCAACGACATTGAGTCTTTTACCGTGCTGAAAGATGCCTCGGCAACCGCCATTTACGGATCCAGGGCATCCAACGGGGTAATTCTCATCACCACCAAAAAAGGTGAAAGAGACAGGCCCATGCAGATTAGCTACTCGGGCAACTATTCTTACTCATCAAATATCAGGACGGTTGATGTCCTTGGAGCGGACCAGCACCGCGAAATGATCCAGGAACGTTATGGAGACAGGGAAAGTGTGGTGAATATGCTGGGCGATGCCAACACCAACTGGCAGGACCAGATTTTTCGTGATGCACTGGCACACGACCATGCGATCAGTGTTTCAGGTGCCCAGTGGGATATACCCTACCGTGTTTCCCTTGGATATAAATCCGAGGAAGGCGTCCTCCAGCGCGACCAGATGGACAGGGCTTCACTCGCACTGAACCTGAACCCCTCCCTGCTGGATGATCACCTGACGGTTAACCTGAACATGCGCGGGGTAAATATCGACAACCAGTTTGCCAACGAAGGCGCAATTGGTGCCGCGGTGATGTTTGACCCCACCCAGCCGGTCATGGTTGAAGACGGAAAGTTTGGCGGTTATTTCACCTGGGAGGAAGACGGTATTCCGAAAGATGTGGCCACTGACAACCCGGTTGCCCTGCTTGACCTGACCAACAATCAATCTACAGTGAACAGGTTTATTGGTAATGCCCAGTTCGATTACCGCCTCCACTGGTTCCCCGATCTGAAAGCCAACCTGAATGTGGCCTATGACTATTCCAAGTCGGAAGGGACCAATTTCACACCTGATTACGCAGCATGGGCCTACGTATCCGGCGGATCAGACGGGGTGTATGAGCAGGAACGGAAAAATAACCTGCTCGATTTTTACCTCAACTATGAAACCGATCTTTTCTCAGACAGCCGGATAGACGCCATGGTCGGATATTCCTGGCAACATTTCTGGAACGCGGGTATGTCTTATGTGACCAACATTCAGGGAAACATGGCAGGTACCGACTTCAGGGTATTTGAAGATATCGAGTACGAATCAGAGTATTACCTGATTTCTTTCTTCGGGCGAATGAACTATCACCTGATGGATCGCTACTCCTTCACCTTCACCCTCAGAAATGACCATACCTCAAGGTTTTCACCCGAAACCCGTTCGGGGATCTTTCCTTCAGCCGCATTTGCATGGCGGATCGACCAGGAAGATTTCATGGATGCACTTCCGGCATTCAATGAACTGAAACTGCGTATCGGATACGGTGTAACCGGTCAGCAAAACATCGGTGAAGGTTACTATCCTTACCTGGCCAGGTATACCCGCAGCAGGCAGGGAGCCCGTTATCCTTTCGGGGTAGGGAACTATTTGAATACCTGGAGGCCGGAGGGCTACGACAGGGACATCAAATGGGAGGAAACCACCACCTATAATGCAGGGATTGACTACGGATTGTTTGGAGACAGGTACTATGGTTCGGTGGATTTCTACTTCCGGGAAACCGAGGACCTGATCAACTTTATTCCCATCCCGGCAGGAACCAACCTGACAAACTATATTTTGACGAATATCGGTTCCATGGAAAACTATGGGGTTGAATTCAGTGTATTCACCCGTCCGATCGTCCGCAACAACCTCCAGTGGGAGCTTGGTTTCAACGCTACTTACAATCAAACCGAGATCACCAGGCTCACCGCGGTGGATGACCCCGATTACCTGGGTGTCCAGACCGGCGGAATTGAGGGTGGCGTAGGAAACAACATCCAGATCCACAGCGTGGGACATACACCAAGTTCTTTCTTCGTGTACCAGCAGGTGTACGATGCCGATGGCAACCCGATTGAAGGGGTTTATACGGATCGTAACGGTGACGGGGAAATCACCTCAGAAGACCTTTACCACCACAAGAGCCCCATGCCCAGGACCTATTTGGGCATCAATTCAGACCTGACCTATGAAGACTGGAGTTTCTCTTTTGCCGGCCGGGCCAATTTCGGCAATTATGTTTACAACAACGTGAGTTCCATGAATGGTGAACTCAGCAGACTACACCGTCCGGAAGGACCCTACCTGAGCAATATCACCACCGATGCACTGGATGTGCGGTTCAACCAGGCGCGTTACCTGTCGGACCACTATATCCAGGACGGCTCATTCTTCAAAATGGACCATATCACACTGGGGTACAGCTTCCGCGACCTGGTGGGCACCGGAACAACGATGACTCTGTCAGGCACTGTACAGAACGCCTTTATGATTACAAAATATGACGGACTGGATCCAGAGATGGATAGCGGGATTGACAGCAATATTTATCCGCGTCCGAGGACCTTTGTACTTAACCTCAATCTCCAGTTTTAAGAACCTTAAACCACTTTGATTATGAAACGCATTAAATATATAGTCCTATTAACCACGGCGCTTCTGGTCACCTTCTCATCCTGCATGCAAGACCTGGACACCACTCCTTTGGATGACACAGAGGTTACCGCTGCAGAAATTTATGAAGATCCGGAAGCCTATAAAGAGGTGCTGGCAAAGCTCTATGCCGGCCTGGCAGTTTCCGGCCAGGAAGGACCTGCCGGAATGCCCGACATCAGCGGCATTGACGAAGGATTCAGTCAATACATGCGCGCCATGTTTTACCACCAGACGCTCACAACCGACGAAGCCGTAATTGGCTGGGACGACCAGACCATCAAGGATTTCGTCTATCAGAGCTGGGGAGCCAGTGATGTGTTTATCGCAGCCATGTACTACAGGATTTTCTACCAGATTGCATTGGCCAATGAATACATCAGGGAAACCGCAGATAACAGGTTGAATGATCGTGATGTGGATGCAGCCCTGAGGGAGGATATTCAGGAATACCGTGCTGAAGCACGTTTTCTCAGAGCTTACAGCTACTGGCATGCATTGGATATGTTTGGCAATGTGCCATTTGTTACCGATGAAAACCCGATCGGAGCCTATATTCCTGAACAATCCAGCCAACAGGAGCTTTTTGAATATCTTGAGGCTGAACTTCAGGAAATTGCTCCCATGATGGCGGAGCCAA
>SL_3KL_010_SEDDRAFT_10000669_pt1 | contig 29170 bp, 24 predicted proteins | sample SodLakKL_010_SED_2_FD_10381 | JGI IMG/M metagenome (IMG submission 10381)
CTGGCCGCGCTGGTGCTGACCTGGTCACTGATTGCCGCGACCGGCATCGATTTCGACCACCACCTGCTGCCGGACCAGATCACCCTGCCCTTGCTGTGGCTGGGTTTGCTGCTGAACCTGTGGTTGGGCCTGTTTGCCAGCCTGGAAGACGCCGTGATCGGCGCTGCGGCCGGCTACGGCCTGCTGTGGGGCGTTTACCACCTGTTCAAGCTGCTGACCGGCAAGGAAGGCATGGGATTCGGCGATTTCAAGCTGCTGGCGGCCCTGGGGGCGTGGATGGGCTGGCAGTATCTGGCCCTGATCGTACTGCTGGCCTCGCTGGTCGGCGCGGTAGTGGGTTTGATCCTGATGGCCCTGGCTCGCCATGGACGGGATGTACCGATCGCCTTCGGCCCCTACCTGGCCGCCGCCGGCTGGATCGCCCTGCTGTGGGGCGATCCGATCATTTCATTCTGGCTGTACCCGTAGGCCGGGGTCACATCCCCGACGGTCAACTCAGGCATCCTCGGGCGCGGCGATTTTGAAACCCATGCCCTGGACGGTGTGCAGGAGCTTGTGTTCGTAGTCGCGGTCGATGCCCTTGCGCAGGTTGTAAATGTGCGAGCGCAGGGTGTCGGAGTCGGGTAGCAGGTCGCCCCACAGTTCGTTTTCGATCTGTTCGCGGCTGACCAGGCGCGGCGACTCGCGCATCAACACCTTCAGAATGCGCACCGAGGTGGGAGACAGATTGAGCCGCTGGCCGCTGCGTTCGACACGCATGGTCCGCGGATCGAATTCCAGGTCACCAACCCGCATGGCGCCGTCGGCCAGCTCACCACGCGCCCGGCGGATCAGGGCCTTGATTCGAATCGCCAACTCTTCCATTTCGAACGGCTTGACCAGGTAGTCATCGGCGCCGGCCTGGAATCCGTTGACCTTGTCCTCGAGCTGGTCACGCGCGGTCAGCATCAGCACCGGCGTGCCGTCACCGCGATCACGCAGCCGCTCACAGACCCGAATGCCATCGATCTTGGGCAGCATCAGGTCCAGGACAATGACGTCGTAGGGATTTTCCTCGAGCAGATTCAGGGCGATGGACCCGTCAGCCGCATAGTCCATGGCAAACCCCAGTGATTCCAGGTAATCACCCACACTGGCCGCCAGGTCATCATGATCTTCCACCAGCAAAATGGTGGCATTGCTTTCAAACTCGCCCATCGAGGGTCTCCTTCACATTTGTGATGTTGACAATTGTGAAGGACTGGATGTGAAGGGGGGATGAATGAAGTGGACGGGAGACGGGAGACGGAAGGCGGTAGACGAGTCAGCCCCGCCATCTTCCGTCCCCCGTCTTCCGTCTCCCCGAAGCGCGTCAGCGCTTCATATAGTTAAAGAACTCCTCATTCGTCTTGGTCACCTTCAGCTTGTCGAGCATGAACTCGATGGCCTGGGCTTCGTCCATGGGTTGGAGGATGCGGCGGAGGATCCACATTTTCTGGAGTTGGTCGTTGCCGACCATCAATTCCTCGCGGCGGGTGCCGGAGCGGTTGATGTCGATGGCCGGGTAGGTGCGTTTTTCGGAAATCCGGCGGCTCAGGTGGATTTCCATGTTGCCGGTGCCCTTGAATTCCTCGTAAATCACCTCGTCCATCTTCGAGCCGGTGTCGACCAGGGCGGTGGCGATGATGGTCAGGCTGGCGCCGTCTTCGATATTGCGCGCAGCGCCGAAGAACCGCTTGGGACGTTGCAGGGCGTTGGCGTCCACACCACCGGTCAGCACCTTGCCCGATGAGGGCACGACGGTGTTGTAGGCGCGCGCCAGGCGGGTGACGGAGTCGAGCAGGATGATGACATCTTTCTTGTGCTCGACCAGGCGCTTGGCGCGCTCGATGACCATATCGGCCACCTGGACGTGACGGGTCGCGGGTTCGTCGAACGTCGATGAAATCACCTCGGCATCGACACCACGCTGCATTTCGGTGACTTCCTCGGGACGCTCGTCGATCAGCAGGATGATCATGTGGGCTTCCGGGTTGTTGGCCCGGATGGCCGTGGCGATCGATTGCAGCATCATGGTCTTGCCTGCCTTGGGTGGGCTGACCACCAGGCCGCGCTGACCCTTGCCGATCGGCGCAATCAGGTCGATGATGCGCCCGGTGATGTCCTCGGTTGAACCGTTGCCGCGTTCGAGTTTCAGTTGTTCGCGCGGAAACTCGGGCGTGAGGTTCTCGAAAAGGACCTTGTTCTTGGATTTTTCCGGCTTTTCGTAATTGAGATCCTCGACCTTGAGCAGGGCGAAATAGCGCTCGGACTGCTTGGGCGGGCGAATCTTGCCGGCAATGTAGTCGCCGGTGCGCAGGTTGAACCGGCGAATCTGCGACGGCGAGACGTAGATATCATCGGGGCCGGCCATGTAGGAGGCCTCCGACGAGCGCAGGAAGCCGAAGCCGTCCTGGAGAATCTCCAGTACTCCATCGCCGTAGATGGACTCTTTCTTTTTGGCCTTGGCCTTGAGGATGGCGAAGATCAGGTCTTGCTTGCGCGAGCGACCCATGTTGTCGATGCCGAGTTCCTCGGCCATCTCGGTCAATTCCTTGGCGGATTTTCTTTTTAGTTCGGTCAGGTTCATGGAGGTGTGTTCCAGGGGTTGCACACACGAGCGCCAGGGGCAAACGGGGAGGTTCACCGAAAAGGCGCCCGAATTAGGGATCAAATATCGCTATATCGCAGTTAAAACCCGGTATCTCGGGTCAATGAACAAAAGGGATTCGCTCGGCGGGCCCCCGCCTCGATGGCGCCTAAGGTAGCACCAATCGCGACCGGAGTCCAGCGCAACGACTGATTGCGCAAGTTCACGCTTCACGCGCATCTTCAGCACCCCCGGCATTCGGGCCGGGGGCACCCGGTATTCAGATGGTTTCGTCGACAAATGCCTTGAGTGCCGACTTGGTCAATGCACCAACCTTGGTGCCCTGGAGCTCGCCATTGGCGAAAATCATCAGGGTGGGAATGCCACGGATCTTGTAGCGTGTGGTGACTTGCTGATTCTCATCGATGTTGATCTTGGCGATCTTGAGCTTGTCGCCATACTCATCGGCCAGCTCGTGCAGGATCGGCTCGATCATCTTGCATGGACCGCACCACTCGGCCCAGTAATCGACCAGCACCGGGCCATCGGCCTTGAGGACTTCCTGGTCGAATTCGCTGTCGGATACATGAACAATATTTTCACTCACGGTCCAAAACTCCTTGGAGGGGTTGAACAGCCCGGCCATCCCGGGCCATGTACAGGGGATTGCGTTCAGATTTTCGCGTGGATTCCCGAATTATACGGGCTGGCAAGTCATCAGGGTGCCTTAACGCCTATACTACGCGCTTTGTGTCCAACCTGCGGCACTGTCATCAGGCAGTTATATCGAGGCCCGGACATGCGATTTCAAGTAATGGAGATTCAGTGACACAACCCAAAATGCAGGAAACGGTGTTGACCGACACCCGTTTCGACACCTACGACCTCGATCCGAGAATTGCCCGCGGCCTGGACGACGCCGGGTTCGAATTCTGCACCCCCATCCAGGCTGAAACGCTGCCATTGGCGCTGAATGGTCGCGATGTCGCCGGCCAGGCGCGCACGGGCACCGGCAAGACCGCTGCCTTTCTGCTGGCCATCTTCAAGCGCCTGCTCGCTCCCGACAGCAAGGGACAGGGACCCAATCCCCGCGCCATCGTGGTCGCCCCGACCCGCGAGCTGGCCATCCAGATTCATCGCGATGCCGAACTGCTCGGCAAACACACCGGCCTGCGCACCCTGCTGGCCTACGGCGGCGTCGACTACGTCAAGCAGCGCGACCAAATCGGCGAAGGCGTCGATATTCTCATCGGCACGCCCGGGCGCCTGATCGACTATCTCAAGCAGGGCATCTACAACCTCAAGCATATCGAGGTTGCGGTGCTCGACGAGGCCGATCGCATGTTCGACCTGGGCTTCATCAGTGACATCCGCTACCTGTTCCGACGCATGCCGCCGGTCGATCAGCGCCTGACCCTGATGTTCTCGGCCACTTTTCCACTCAAGGTGACCGAGCTGGCCTACGAGCACATGAACGATGCCCAGACGGTGCGCATCGCCGAGGAACAGGTCACCACCGAGCGGGTCACCCAGGTGGTCTACTACCCGGCCAATCACGAGAAGCTGCCATTGCTGATCCACCTGCTCAAGGGCAAGCAGGATGATCACATCATGGTGTTCGTCAATACCCGCCATGCCGCCGATCGGGTCGCGCGCACCCTCAAGGCCAACGGCATCGACGCGGCCATGCTGGCCGGCAATGTGCCCCAGAGCAAACGCCAGAAACTGCTCAAGCGCTTTCATGACGGCAATCTGGCGGTGCTGGTGGCGACCGACGTGGCCGCGCGCGGCCTGCATATTCCGGATGTCAGCCACGTGTTCAATTTCGACCTGCCCCAGGATGCCGCCGACTATGTCCACCGCATCGGACGAACGGCTCGCCTGGGGGCGACCGGCGATGCGATCAGCTTTGCCTGCGAGGATTACGCCTTTCATCTGCCGGAAGTCGAGGAATATATCGAGATGCCGCTGAAGGTTGTCCAGCACGACCCGGCCGAATTGCCTCGAATCGAACACCCGCCGGCACGCAAGCGCAAGAAAGGCGGTTCGAAAAAGCGAGGCGGCGGCCGGCGCCGCGGTGGCGGCAGGCGGTAGGAAAACGGTCGGGACCGGCCGGCATCCAGTTGTGATAATCTCGCCACAGGCCTGATCATCGCGACATCGACGAACCTTGAACCCGAGATTCACCCCAGCCCTTTCCGGTCGCCTGGCGCTGTTGACCAGCACTTTGCTGGCCATCGCGGTGGTCTGGTTGCTGGTGCGCATGGCCTGGCTGATTCTGGCCGGCCCGGAAGTCGAATCGGCGCCCGTGCCGCCGGTGCCCAGGGCCGCCCAGACCAGTGTTTCGGACAATGGCGATTTCGAATGGGACCTGTTCGGTCGCTCCCGCGAGGCAGCGGCACCGGCCCCGGTCACGGTGGCTGCCAGCCGCGGCGATCTGCGCTTGCGCGGGATCATGAGCCGGGCCGGCGGCGGATATGCCATCATTGCCGATGATCAGGGTCGCGAGGAGGTCTTCAAGGTGGGTGACGAACTGCCCGACGGCACGCGCCTGGAAAGTATCGAGGCGCAACGGGTCATCATCGCCCGTAATGGCCGCTCGGAGTCCCTGGAAATCGATGAGAATCGGGGTTCGGGACAACCCTCTCGCTCAACCGCTCGCACCGACAGCGCCCCGACACAGGTCGCGCCCCTGCCCGGCATGCGCGGCTTCCAGTCCCCGACCGCCATTTCGGCAGCCTCGATTCAGGATCGGGGCAGTGTCGGACAATTCGACCCGGCTTCGATGAGTGACCAGATTTCGATCCTGCCGGTCTCGTCCGGTGGTTTTCGAGTACGGCCCGGTCGTGATGCCAGCCTGTTCACGGCCGTCGGCCTGCAAATCAATGACGTGGTGACCGCCATCAACGGCCAGCCCATCGAGTCCGAAGAAGACGCGCGCGCGCTGTTTGCCGATATCATGCAGCGCGGAGAAGTCGCCATCACCGTCGATCGTCAGGGACGCGAGGTGACACTGCGACCCGACCTCGACCAGATCATGCGGAGTGTGCAATAACAATGACCCAGCGTCTGCCAAGCCTGATCCTGATCCTCGTGCTCGGACTGGCCATGCCGATCCACGCCGAGGACGACGGGCATGTCCTCAATTTCAAGGATGCCGATATCCGCTCCCTGATCACGGCAGTCGCCGACATGACCGGCAAGAGCATCATCATCGACCCGCAGGTATCCGGGCGGATCACGGTGATTTCCAGCCAGCCAATGGACAGTGACGAGGTCTACGAGGTGTTCCTGTCGATCCTGAGAGTCCATGGTTACTCGGCCATTCATGACAACAACACGGTGCGCATCGTGCCGGATACCAGCGCCCGCCAGGATGGCCGGGTGCCGGTCGACGACATGCGCGGCGGCGGCGATGAGCCGGTCACGCGAATCTTTCAACTCGAGCATGTGCGCGCCTCGGAAGTCTCGCAGATGCTGCGCAACCTGATGCCGCAATCGGCCTACCTGGTCCATCATGACGATTCGAACTCGCTGATCATCAGTGATCGCTCCGCCAACGTGCGCAGAATCGAGACCATCGTGCGTCGCCTGGATGCCGCCACCGATCAGGAGATCGAGGTCATCACTCTGGAGCACGCCGATGCAAGCGAAATCGTCACCCTGCTCAACCGGGTCTACGATGGCTCACGGGATTCGGCGATCGCCGATGAGCGCACCAATTCGGTCATTCTGGGCGGCGAGCCGAATCGCCGACTGCGACTGCGCACCCTGATCAGCCACCTGGACACACCGCTTGAAGAAGATGGCGCCACCCGGGTGATCTACTTGCGCTATGCATCGGCCGAAAGTCTGCTGCCGGTCCTGGAAGGCATGATCGACCGTGAAAGCGAGGGCAGTCAGCGGGTCCACATTCAGGCCCACCCCGAAACCAATGCCCTGGTAATCACCGCCGGTCCTTCGGCTTTGCGCACCATTCAATCGGTCATCAATCAGCTCGATATCCGACGCGCCCAGGTGCTGGTCGAGGCCATCATTGCCGAGGTCGCCGTCGATACCGCGCGCGAACTGGGCATCCAGTGGCAGGCCTTTTCCTCGGGCGACAGCGGGTTTTTCGGCGGCACCAATTTCCAGACCGGCGGCCGCAACATTCTCAACCTGAGCGCGGCGGCCGGAGAAATGGGCGAGGATGGCTTTCAGCTCCCCGGTCGCGGAATGAACCTGGGATACGTGCGCGGGCGTTCCAGTCTGCTGGGGGTCGAGATTCTCGAAATCGGCGCACTGGCCCGTGCGCTGGCCACCGATGCCAATACCAACGTGTTGTCAACCCCTTCCATCGTCACTCTCGACAACCAGGAGGCCAGCATCAATGTCGGTCAGGAAGTGCCGTTTCTGTCCGGCAGCTTCGCGACCGAGGGCGTGGCAACCGGGGAAGGCCGGGTCAACCCGTTCCAGACCATCAATCGTGAAGAAATCGGCATCAAACTCAATGTCACCCCGCACATCAACGAGGGCGGCACCATCGTGCTCAACATCAACCAGGAAGTATCCACCCTGGCGCCATCCGGAGGGGCGGTCGACCTGATCACCAACAAGCGCACCCTGACCACCCAGGTCATGGTCGCCGACGGCTCGATGCTGGTCCTGGGCGGGCTGATCAGCGATGATCTGCAGGAACAACTGGAAAGTGTCCCGGGCCTTGGCAGAATTCCGCTGCTGGGCGAGTTGTTCAAGTACCGCTCGACCAGCAATGTCAAACGCAACCTGATGGTCTTCATCCGGCCGCGCATCCTGCACGACGACGCCCTGGCCGACGAGATCAGCAGCACCAAGTACCGCGGTATTCGTGAACGCCAGCTTCAGCAACGTGAACGACCGGCCGGCCTGACGCGCCCGGCCGACATGCCGCTGCTGCCCGAACTCGAGGATTTCCTGCAGAAACCGCCGGATGGACGCTGAATTTCGACCCGGCTATGCCTTTGCCCGCAAGCGCGGCGTGGCCGTGGCCGGGCGCAATGGTGACGGTCGGGTTCGCCTGGCCGTGCGCGAACCGGTCGACCTGCCTGCCATCCAGGAAGTCCGTCGCCGCCTGACTGATCCGGTCTCCATCGAACGCATGGACGAGTCGGAGTTCGATCAACTGGTCACCCGGCTTTACGAAACCGGTGACGACACCGCCCGCCAGGTCGCCGAGGACATCGGCGAGGATCTGGATCTTGCCCGTCTGGCCGACGACCTGCCCGAGCCGGCCGATCTGCTCGAAAGCGAGGATGATGCACCGATCATCCGCCTGATCAACGGCGTGCTGACCCAGGCGGTGCGCGAGAACGCCTCGGATATTCATCTCGAACCGTTCGAGGAGCGCCTGTCCATCCGCTTCCGGGTCGATGGTGTATTGCGCGAGGTGATGTCACCGGCGCGCGCGCTGGCCGGGTTGATCACCTCCCGGATCAAGGTCATGGCCCGGCTGGATATCGCCGAGAAGCGGGTCCCCCAGGACGGACGGATCGGATTGCGTATTGCCGGGCGACCGGTGGATGTGCGCGTGTCCACCCTGCCCTCCAACCACGGCGAGCGCGTGGTGTTGCGCCTGCTCGACAAGCAGGCCGGGCGACTGGACCTGGCCGAGCTCGGCATGGATTCGGAAACCGAATCCAGAATGGCCGAGCTGATCGCGCGACCACACGGCATTCTGCTGGTGACCGGACCGACCGGCTCGGGCAAGTCCACGACCCTGTACGCCGCGCTGATGCGCCTGAATGATCGCAGTCGCAACATCATGACGGTCGAGGATCCGATCGAATACGATCTGGACGGCATCGGCCAGACCCAGGTCAACCCCAAGGTCGACCTGACCTTTGCCCGCGGACTGCGCGCCATCCTGCGTCAGGATCCCGACGTGGTCATGGTCGGCGAAATCCGTGACCTGGAAACGGCCCGCATTGCTGTCCAGGCCAGCCTGACCGGTCACCTGGTGCTGTCAACATTGCATACCAATACGGCGGTCGGCGCCATCACCCGCCTGGTCGACATGGGCATCGAACCGTTTCTGCTCGCCTCCAGCCTGAATGGGTCGCTGGCCCAAAGGCTGGTTCGGGTGCTCGACCCGGACCATCGCGAGGCCTACGAGATCAGCGCCGCCGAACTGGAGCGACTGGGCATCGCGGACCAGGGACCGACCCGCCTGTATCGTCCGGCAAGCGACCTGCCGACCGGCGTCTCGGGCTATCGCGGCCGCAGCGGCATTTATGAGCTGGTGCCGGTCAACGAGGCCATGCGCGCCCTGATCCACGACTCGGCCGCCGAATCGCGCCTGGAGTCACTGGCCCGCGAACTCAGCCCGTCCATCCTCGAAGACGGCTGGCGCAAGGCGGTCGCGGGCATCACCTCCCTGGAAGAGGTTTTGCGGGTGACGCGGGCCGGGGGTTGAGTGATGCAGACCGGGGAGCACCACACCAACCAAACCAACTAAACCAACCAAACAAAAAAACCAACCAAACCGAATAATGGGCGCATTTGAATACCAGGCACTGAGCGGCGACAAACCCACCCGCGGGGTACTGCAGGCCGACACTGCCCGCGCCGCCCGTGCACAGCTGCGTGAACGCGGCCTCATACCGCTGGAAATTCAGGAGGTTGAAAAGGATACCTCAAGTCAATTGTCCATTGGTGGCGGGGGCCGCGACCGGGCGTTGCTGTTGCGCCAACTGGCCACCCTGCTGAAAGCCGGTCTGACCCTGGAGGAAGTGCTCAGTGTGCTGACCGAGCAGACCGAATCCAGCCGCCAGCGTCGCCAGCTCGGGGCCATCCGATCTCGGGTCATGGAAGGGCAAAGCCTGTCGGCGGCCATGGCCGAGCATCCGGGTCTGTTTCCGCGTCTCTACACCGCCTCGATCGCCGCCGGCGAACATGCCGGACAACTCGAAGGCGTGCTGGCCCGCCTGGCCGATTACGCCGAACAGCGCGAAGAAACCGCGCGCAGCGTCGGCCTGGCGCTGATCTACCCTGCCCTGCTGGCGTTGATTTCAGTCGCCGTGGTCTGGGGATTGATCGGATTCGTCGTGCCGCGCATTACCGGGGTCTTCGAGCAGGTCGGACAGGAGCTGCCCATGCTGACCCGCAGCCTGCTGGCCTTGTCCGGGTTTCTTTCCGAACAGGGTCTGTGGCTTGCCCTCGGCCTGGTCGCCTTGCTGATTGGCGGTCTGGCCGCGTGGCGACATGCCGGCACCCGCCAGCATATCGATCGAATCCTGCTCAGGTTGCCAATCATCGGTCGCCTGGTCCGGGCCCGCCAGACGGCCAGCTTCACCCGCACGCTGGCCATCCTGACATCCAGCGCGGTGCCGCTGGTCGAGGCCTTGCGGGTGGCCGCCACGGTGGTCATGAACCGGGTGGTGCAAAGCGATATCGAACGCGCCGCCACCCAGGTCCGGGAGGGCGTGTCCCTGACCCGTGCGCTGGACCAGTCCACCTGGCTGCCGCCCATGGCCCGCCGGCTGATCGGCGGTGGCGAAAAAAGCGGCGAACTGGCCCCGATGCTCGAACACGCCGCCGATATCCAGGAACGCGAACTGCAATCCGCCACCACGGTGGTGCTGGCCATCCTGCAGCCCATGCTGATCCTGGCCGTCGGGTTGATGGTGCTCTATATTGTCCTGGCCATCATGCTCCCGATCCTGAGCATGAGCCAGTTACTGGCTTGAAAAACGGGATGTTCTCGCTGAGTCTTCAGTCCCGGTTTCGGGCCTGCTGTCAAAGTGCAAACAGAAAAAAACCTTTAAACGCAAAGACGCGAAGATGCAGAGAAAGAAATTGAACTCTAAAGACATGCTTTTTGGTTTCTCTTCGACTCCGCGTCTTCGCGCGAGAATTTGCGTTTCCAGGCAGTCCGGACACGTGAACGTTAGGGTGGAGAACGTTTCAACCTCGTCCGTCGGGGATGTGACCCCGACCTACAAGGAAGCGGGCGGAACAACCCACTGTAGGTCGGCCCGACGCGGCCGACGGTCAACGCTGAACGCTTCACCACCGGTCAGTTGGCAGATCCAACACCAGGTCGCCATGGTGTCGTTGACATGGGTAGGTACATGATCCGGTTCGAGCATGTGGCCAAGCGCTACCCCGGGGGGATTCAGGCGCTTAGTGATGTCAATTTCAGCCTTGAGAAGGGTGAGCTGGCGTTTCTGACCGGGCATTCCGGGGCGGGTAAATCGACCCTGTTGCGCCTGATTGCCCTGCTCGAGCGGCCCAGCCGCGGGCAGGTGGTGTTTGACGGGCGCAATGTCGGCAAGCTGGCGCGTCGGCATATTCCCTACTTGCGCCGCCGCGTCGGGGTGATTTTCCAGGACTATCGACTGCTCAACGACAAGCGGGTGTTCGACAACGTCGCCCTGCCGTTGGTGATTGCCGGCCTGTCGTATTCCGAAATCAAGCGCCGGGTGCGTGCGGCGCTGGACAAGGTCGGGCTGCTTGAAAAGGAGCGGATGTATCCGCCGATGCTTTCAGGGGGCGAGCAGCAGCGCGTCGGTATCGCCCGGGCCATCATCGGCAAGCCGCCGCTGATTCTGGCCGATGAGCCCACCGGCAATCTCGATCCGGACATGTCGGCCGAGCTGATGAACTATTTCCTGCAGCTCAACGAGCTGGGCGTGACCATGCTGATCGCCAGTCATGATCTGGACCTGATCCGCCAGCTTGGACGACGGGTGCTGGTCCTCAAGGCCGGTGAAATGGTCGATGACCTGCCGGCCCGCTCCGCCCTGACCGGGGATGACACTCATGTCTAGCGCCAGGCGCGGCGGCCAGGAGCAATTGCCGGGCGCGGCCGGTCTGCGCGCGTGGGCGCGCCGGCATGCCTTCAGTTTCCTGTCATCACTGGGTTCTCTGACTCGCCAGCCGATCGCCTCAAGCATGACCGTGATCGTTCTGGCGGTGGCCCTGACGCTGCCGACTGCCTTGTATGTCACCCTGGACAACGTCGAGCGAATCAGCCAGAACTGGGAGCGCCTGGACACCATCTCGGCATTCCTGAGTGAGGATGTTGGTGAATCCGAGGCCATGCGTCTGGCCAGCCGCCTGAGCAACTGGTCGGAAATCGCCTCGGTGGATCCAATCAGCCCAAAAACCGGTCTGGCCGAGTTGTCCGGGCAACTGGACCTGGGCGACCTGGGTGATCGGATCGAGGACAATCCACTGCCCTGGGTGCTGGAAATCTATCCGACCAGCGGCGCCGACATGGCTGTGCTGGTGCACCGGGTCGAGCGGGAAAGTGAGATCGAAATGACCGTGGTCGACCTGCAATGGCTGGAGCGCCTCGACGCCATTCTCGAAGTCATCAACCAGTTGATCGTGCTGCTGGCGCTATTGTTTGCCATCGGCGTGGCCTTCATCACGGCCAATACCATTCGCATGGATATTCAGAACCGCCGCGAGGAGATCGAGGTCATGGCACTGGTCGGCGCCACGGCCGGATTCGTGCGGCGTCCGTTCCTGTATTCCGGCCTGTGGTATGGCCTGCTCGGCGGAGCGCTGGCCTGGCTACTGATCCGCACCGGGCTGATCGTGCTCTCGGCTCCGATCGCCCGCCTGAGCGGCAGCTATCAAACCGAGTTCCAGCTGCACGCGCCCGGGCCGGAGGTGACTGCGATCCTGATCCTGGGTAGTGGCCTGTTCGGCATCATCGGATCGTGGCTGGTGGTCAGCCAGCACCTCAGACGCATTAACCCGGGTTAACCCATCGTGAGGGCGTTGGCGACCTTTTCGGAATACTCGTTTCGCAGGGCCTTCCACTCGAGGCGAAACCACGGCGCGATCGGGGCGGTTTCGTCGTTGACCATGCGATCGACTTCGGCCGGCTCGACGAATCGCCAATCGGCGATCTCGGAAGGGTTGGGCCGGATCTGATCATCGGTTGTCCGGCCCACGTACACCCAGCACAGTTCATGTTCCGATCCCAGATCCTGGTAGCGGGCCTGGTAGCGGAACTTGTAGATGAACTGCAGTGATGCCCTCAGGCCCAGTTCCTCTTCGATACGTCGGCCGGTGGCGGTGTCCATGTCCTCGCCGGCGCGCGGATGCGAGCAGCAACTGTTGGCCCAGAAACCGGGCCACAAACGCTTGCCGGGCGCACGCTGCTGAATCAGCAGCCGACCATCGGGGTTGAACAGGAATACCGAAAACGCGCGGTGCAGCAGTCCATCGCCATCGTGACAGTCGCCCTTGGACTTGTAACCGATCGGATTGTCCTGCTCATCGACCAGAATCAGCGATTCCGATTCCGATGAGACCACCCGCGCCGGACCGGCTTGATCAGGCACAGCCAACATTGACCTCCAGGGCATGGTAACCGGCCTCGCGGATGGCCCGGGCCACCTTGCCGGGATCGTCCGGACACAGGGCAATGATCGATCCGCCTCCACCACCACCGGTCAGCTTGGCGCCGGTCGCGCCGTTGTTGCGGGCAATCTGAATCAGTTCTTCCAGTTCCCAACTCGAGACCTGCATGGCGTTGAGCAAGCCCTGGCAGACGTTCATCATTTCGCCCAGGGTTTCATAATCACTGGTCTGAAGCGCCTGGAGGCCCTGGCCGACCAGGGTGTCGATTTCATCGAAGATGCGCTCGTACAAGCCGGGGTTGCGTTTCCAGGCTTCCCGCACCCGGGCCACGGTGCGCGCGGTCAGACTCTCGATACCGCTCATGCCGATCACCATGGGCAAGGGCTGCTGGATTTCGATGACTTCGCGCAACGGCTGCTCGCCGGTTCGATAGAGCATGAACTGTCCGTAGGTCGCCAGGGTGTTGTCGAGACCCGATGGCGTTCCATGCGCGACTTTCTCGCATTCGAAAGCCAGTTCGTTGATGGTTTCGTCACTCAGGTTCAACCCGAAATGCAGGCTCATTGCACGGATGACGGCGACCGCCAGGGCTGCCGATCCGCCCAGCCCCATGGCTCTGGGTACGTTGGGAAAGATCTCGATGCGCATGCCGCGACCATCCAGGTCCAGGGACTTGAGCAAGCGTTGCATGGACCGGGTGAACGAGGGTGGCCTGGCGGCATTGAAATCCAGACGCTGCTCTACACCCCAACGCGGAATGATCAGCTCCACGCCCTCCCGGGTGTCTTCGATGCGCGCCTGGATGGCCAGCGGAATCGGCGCGGCGATGGCGCGACGACCATACACCACGGAATGCTCGCCGAGCAGGATGATCTTGCCGTGACCGGCCCCGAGCGACTCACCCTCGAGGACTTCCGTCTCGCGCGCACTGGCCACGCTGGGTTCGGTCTGCTCGTTGACCGTGCGCATGATTTCCTCGGCTTTCCAGATCTTGATGTCCCCGGAAGCGATCAGGCGCTCGACCACGGTATCGAAATGCTCCGCCGGCACGCCGGCAGCGGTCGCCACGCTGCGGGCATGCAGGGTCATGTGGCCCTGCTGTATGCCCTCGGTGACCAGGGCGCGCAGCGCCGAAAAGGTCTGCGCCAGTCCGACCGCACCCATGACCTCGGCCAGTTCGCGGGCGTTTTCCACCGACAGCATGCGCATGTTCAGCGCCACGGTCGGGTTGGTCTGCAGGGGCCCGCCGACGGTACCCACCTTGATCGGAATCTCGAGCTCACCGAGCAGGTCGCCGTTTTCAGCCTTTGACCAATGGGTCAACGAGGTATACCGCCCTCCGCGCGCGGCATAGGCGTGCGCACCTGCCTCTATGGCGCGCCAGTCATTGCCGGTGGCCAGGGCTACGGCATCGATGCCGTTCATGATGCCCTTGTTGTGAGTGGCGGCACGATACGGATCGATGCGGGCAAAGTCGTTGGCCACGATGATGCCGTCGCGGACCTGTTCACCATCAAACCCCTTGCCGGTCAGCAAGCCGGTCGGGATGCGCACCCGGGCCTTGACCAGGGCGCGATCGGCCAGGTTGGAAAGGATGCGCAGAAAGACCCGGCCTTCGGCAATATTCTCGACCAGCGAAGCCACGCCTTCGCACATGGTATTGACCAGGTTGGCGCCCATCGCATCACAGGTATCAACCAGCAGATGCACCACGACCATGTCGCCGCCGGGACCTTGCGAGGGATGAATGAAGACTTCCAGATCCTTGGCGCCGCCACCACGGGCAATCATTTTCGGGTGCAGGCTGTTGGCCAGGTTCAGGATTTCGTGCTTGCGCTGCAACAGCGCGGCCTTGGCCCGCGACGGGTTGGGCACATCGACAATCTGGACCTGCCCGATCAACAGCGGCTCCTGGCTGATGACCTCGAAACCACCGGCCTGGCGGGCCAGCTTGGCGGCCGAGCTCAAGGCGGCGACAATCGACGGTTCCTCGACGACCAGCGGAATGACATATTCCTTGTCGTTGATCAGGAAGTTCAGCCCAAGTCCGACGGGCAGGCCCATGACCCCGATGACGTTCTCGATCATCTTGTCGGCCAGATGAACCGACAGGGTATGGCGACCCGACTGCAGATTCTGGTAGTCCCTGGCGTCCAGCAGGCCGCGATCGCGAACCGTGCGCACCCGCTCGGGCACGCTCATCTTGTAAAACCGGGGAATTCTCGATCGCTCCATGATCCGACTTACTCCAACTTGGTGTTCAACGCGTCGCACGGGTGTCCACCCGGACCCCGTGCAGGTCCGTGGTCAACGCAAGCAACGGCATGTCCTGCGACGTCGACCAGTCGGACAGTTCCGAAATCTGTCCAGGGTCGGTCGTCGCGACCATGCCGATATCGCCTGATCCTGCGCCACAGGGCTTGTAGGCCAGACCCAGACGCTCGCATTGCTCGGCAATTCGCGCATGCGCCGGACTGACAATATTCAATCCGGTCAAACCACCCATTTTACCCATAAGCTGCCCGTAATCGTGAAACTGCTCGATGAGTGCCTCGGCATCGCCACGCTCGATCGCGCCATGAGCAAGTTGACAGACAGTGTTCATGGAATCCAGGAGTTTCCTTGCGGAATCGGGATCATCCTGCCGCCAGCGTTCGAATCCCTCGAGCAGTTCAATCGTGGATGCGGATTGTCCGGTCCAGACAAAGGCCAGCGTCAGACTCTCCGGCAGGCTGACCCGGGTCACGGAGGCCTGATCATCGACGACCTGGTAGCGGATGATGCCGCCACACAGACTGGTGGCCAGATCGATGCCGCTGCCACGACCATCCTGACCGCGCCGGTAAGGTTGCAACAGTCGATTCAGGGAGCTCATGGACAAACCTGACTGTAGCGAGCCGCCGGCAAACTGGCGCAATGCGGCATCCATGGCCACGGCCACCGCAGAGCTCGACCCGAGTCCGAGCTTGGTGCTGCCCCTGGGTCCGGTTTCGAACAGTTCCGTGGTGTCGATGCGAATCGTCATGGGGCGGGTGTGTCCGAACCGCTTGCTGGCCAGACGATACAGGTAGCTGAACAGGTCAGCCGTGCGAGTCAGCCGTGACCAGCCCGGGTTGGAGACATCCCACTCGATCCGCCCCGACGCGTCAATGACGAAACTGATCGGCTCGATACCAAGCTGTGGTGCGGCCATGCTGCACTCATCCGCACGGCAAGGCTCCATCTCCACCCGGGCATGACGATCCACGGCCATCGATAAACCGGGCGCACCGGCCAGGACCGCGTATTCACCCAGCAATACCGCCTTTCCGGGCGCTATGGCGCGAATGACCGTCATGAAATCACCCGGGCGCCTTCACCGAGGCCGGTGTAAAGCACGTTTTCCACACCCGGAACGGATTCCAGTTCGGCGCCCACCCGTGCGGCATTTCCGGGCTCGCAGATGGCCTTGATCTGTGGACCGGCATCGATGGTAAAGAACACCCCGATCCCCTGCTCGCGCAGTGCTCGCACGCAATGCATGCAGGATACGCTCGCGCCATTCCAGTAGATCAGCCCGGGACGCGCGGCCAGCACCGAGGCATGCATTTTCAGGGCGCTGGATTCGGAAACCTCGGCCAACTGTTCGAAATCCCGCCCGGCAATGGCCCGGCCAGCGGCAGCAACATCTTCCGCCACCGAATCGACCCAGGATCGGTAGTACGGCGATGTGTCCATGGTCCGCAGCATGCCGTCGGTGGAACCGACCTTCTTGGCTCCGGAATCGGTAATCGCCACAACCACTTCCAATGGCCATTCATCCGCGGCCAGCAGCGGTGCAGCCACACAGTCACTGCCATCGGCCTGCATCCCGGAATGCATTTCCACAAATCCGCCAAAGATCGAGCGGGCCGCCGATCCCGAACCACGCCGGGCCAATTCCGACAGTCGATCATGGGGCAGGTCGAGCCCGAAAAGACGTGCCGCAGCCACGACTAATGCGGCAAATGCCGAGGCCGAGCTGGCCAGCCCCGCGCCGGTCGGGAAGTTGTTGCGACTCTCAACCCTGCAAAACGGGCCACCACCGGCCAGCTCGCGCATCAGATCCAGTACCCGACCAATGCGTTCGGCATCGGCTGGTCGGCCATTGAGGCTCAACTCGTCCTGGTTCAGGGCGGCATCAGCAACCAATCGGGACTCGGTTTCCAGTCCGTCCAGGGTGATCGAGACCGACCCGGCCGCCGGCAGGTTGAGCGCAAGGTCGCGCTTGCCCCAGTACTTGACCAGGGCGATATTGGCCCCGGCACGGGCAGTGACAGGCGCGGCGGTCATGATGATCGGTACCGGTTGAGCAAATCGGAAACCACTGCAAACTATGCCAATTATCGCCGATCTGGCCCAGCTATAGATATGGAAATGGCCGAAGTCACTTGATCAACCGGACGGGCATGTCCAACTCAGGTTGGAGTTTACGGGGGTGGGCGCCGAGTGGCCCTGCCCGGGGCCGGGTTACTCAGAGGTACTCAGTTCCCGTGGCTCCTGCTGTTGCACGAACGGCTGAAAGCGCGCCCTGGGGAACTCCACTCGAATTTCCGTACCCACACCGAGTTCACTGTCGGCCTGGACGGTCCACCCAAAGCGACTGCACAATCGCATGACGATGGCCAGGCCAAGCCCGTAGCCCTCATTGCTGCGATCATGACCGCGGTAGAACGGCTCGAACATGCGCTCGAGATCCGACTCGCTCATGCCGCAGCCGGTATCCTTGACGACCACGCCGTTGGCATCGATCAATACCTCGACGCGCCCGGCGTCGGTGTAGGTCAGCGCATTGCGCAACAAGTTGGTGAACACGATCGCCAGGACCCGCTCGGGGGCATCGACCTCCAGTAGGCCATCAGCGCGAATAGAGGTTTCGATCTCGTCGGATGGCTGGATGGCCCGTTCAACCTGCTCGAGGGTATCGGTCAGCAGATCATTGAGTACGACCGATGACCATGACAGCTTCGACTCGCTCTCGCGGGCGAGAATGAGCAGGGTTTCCAGCAGTGCCTCCATGTCGCGCACTGTTCGTTGCATGCGCTCGACAATGCGCTGGCGTTTCTCCGGATCATCGAACCGCGCCATCAAGTCCAGGTTGGCCCGAATCACCGCCAGTGGCGTACGCAATTCGTGACTGGCGTTGCGGGTGAAGTTGCGCTCGCGCTGGATATAGGACTCGAGACGGTCAATGAACTGATTGAAGGCATTGACCAGGGTGACGACCTCCGAATCGGCGGTATCACTGAATTCCTTGGGGCAGAATTTTTCGAACTGGCCGGTATCAAAATCGTAATTGCGCACGCGATCGCCCAGCAATACGATTTTCGAAACCGCCCGCCTGGACATGACATAGCCGACCCAGGTCAGGATGTAGATCAGCAGCAAGACGCCGGTCAACGGAGCAATGCCGAAGTAAAAGGCCAACGCCGAGACCTGAACCTCATCGAAGACCAGGTATAACCGGTCGGCGCCTCGATCGGAGATATGGACGACCGGCTCCGAGCCCGGCGCCTCGACGACGCGATGAAAGCCGACCGGTTCATCGCGCAACCACACCGGGACCTGGCTGTAATCGCTCTGGCGCGCCATGTAGCCGCGCAAGTTATTGGTATTGGGCAGGGGAAAACTTCGGTCCTCGGCGTAGTTCGACCAGAAATGTTCGGCCTCGCCGTTGAGCGCTTCCTGGACCAGGACCCGCTCGACCACGGTGGCCGCGGCATAGACGCCAAGAATCGTGGCGATGCTGATCGCAAGCACCTGGAGAATGAACACCCGCACCAGCTTGGTGTTCAATCCCCCTTTCAGAATGCGATTCAGTGCATTCATGAATCAGCGTTTCTTGAACCGGTAGTGGGCGACCATCCATGCATTGCCGTGATCATAAGCGAACAGTTCTTCACAGGCCATGAAGAACATCCGCCAGCGTTGCGTCCAGACCCTGGCCTGATCGCCGTGCTGACCCGCCAGGATTGCCTCGACCTGACCACGCCGGGCATCGAGATTATCCAGCCAGGCGCGCGCGGTGCGGGCGTAATGTCGCCCGGAGTAGAGTCGACGGCTTTCAAGCAACACATCATGCTGAAAGTGTAGCAGTGTGTCGGCAGCCGGCATCAACCCCCCGGTAAAGAAGTAACGCCCCATCCAGTTGCCCTGCCCTTCGGTCTCGAATGGATAGGCAAGAAACTGATGACAGAAAATGTGCACGAACAGGTAACCGTCGTCTTCAAGCCAACCTGCGATCCGTTCGAGCAAGACCCGATAGTTGCGCACATGCTCGAACATTTCGACCGAAACCACACGGTCGAACCGCTGATCCAGTTCAAGCTCATTGACATCGCAGGTGATGACCTTGATGTTGTGCAGGCCCAGCTCCAGCGCCCGTGACTCGATGTAGCGGCGCTGCGAGGCCGAGTTTGAGACCGCGGTGATTCGGCTTGCCGGGTACTCGGCCGCCATCCACAGGGTCAGGGAGCCCCAACCACAACCCAGCTCGAGTACCTGTTGGCCATCCTTGAGCCGGGCATGTTCGCAACTGGCCTTGAGCATGGCGACCTCGGCCTCGTCCAGGGAATCGATGCCTTCCGGCCACAGGGCGCTGGAATACTTCAGTCGTGCCCCGAGTGTCTGCAGGTAGAAGTCCGTGGGCACCTCGTAATGCTGCTCATTGGCTGCATCGGTCTCCAGGGCGATCGCCGATCGAGCCAGCGACTCGATCAGTTCACGGTGGCGCAGGGACCGCACTTCGGGATCATGACCCGCCTCGTCGGCCAGTCTCCGCTTGAGTAGCTGACGAATGCCGATTCGGACCATCCAGTCCGGCAACCGCCCGCTTTCGGCAAGGGCAATCAGATTCATGAATTGGTTTCCGGACTGGAAATGATGTTGCGATCTAGTGAAGTGTCGCTAGTCGATTCACGCGCAAGTCTGAATAGCAGCGGCAACACCACCGCCCAGCTCAGGCCGGTGGCCAGAATCACCTGCCAGGCCGGCGCCAGCCAGTCGACCGCACCAAAGCGCATCCCGGCATAGTACGACAGCGGCGAGCCAATGGCGCCGGCCACGGCCAGAATGGTCAGCCGATGCTTGAATGCGCGCATCGAATGATTAATGACCAAGGCCACGGCCAGCCACAGCAACATGATCCACAGCGGCGCCACACCCGCCCACGGCCAGGGCATGGCGAATTCCAGCAGGCCCAGCTGGATCCATGCGCTGTCCAGAGTGATACCAACAAGCAGGCAGCTCGCGATCATGCGCCCGTCGAGCGGGTGACGGTTGGCGCGATTCAGTTGCCACAAAAGCATGACGCCCACCACCAGCATTCCGGTCCACAGCCATCCGTGGGCAGCACCCAGAACGCAAGCCGGCCAGCTCAACTGGAACAATCCCTGGTTGATCATGAATGCCCGACTCATCAGCGATCCGCCGTCAGTCCCGTCCAGTCAGGCGCACGGTAATCCGGCCCGGCCAGAAGCAGGTGAACATCGCTGATGGCGCGCTCGCTGAATCCGCCCTCGCAATAGGCCAGGTAATAGCGCCAGCGTCGGCGAAACATGTCATCGAAGCCCATGGCGGCAATGTCGTTCCAGGCAGCCTCGAACCGGTCACGCCAGTCGGACAATGTGCGCGCGTAACTGCCGCCAAGATCGGCAAGCTCGATCAGGCCGAGTCGGGTCGAGCGAGCCATGGCCGAGGTAATGGTGCTGACCGATGGGATGAAACTGCCAGGGAAAATATAGCGCTTGATGAAGTCCACGCTCCTGAGCGCACCGGCATAGCGATAGTCCTCGATGGTGATGGCCTGCAGAATGGCCAAACCGTCGGGCTTGAGGAGATGATCAATACGTTGAAGATAGGTATCCAGGTATTGGTGGCCAACCGCCTCGATCATTTCAACCGATACCAGCTTGTCATAACGACCCTCGAGATCACGGTAATCGCTCATCAACACTTCGACCCGATCGTCCAGCCCGGCTTCGGTGACACGCTTCAAGGTGGCCTCGTATTGACGCCTGGAAATGGTCGTCGTGGTCACTCGACAGCCATAGCGCGATGCGGCATGCACGGCCAGTGCACCCCAGCCGCTGCCGATTTCGAGCAGATGATCTTCGGAGCCCAGGTCGAGTTTTCGGCACAAACGCTCGAGCTTGTTGAACTGGGCCTGTTCCAGGGTTTCCTCCGGGTTCAGATACAAAGCGCTGGAATACATCATGGATTCATCCAGCCATGTCGCAAAGAATTCATTACCCAGATCATAGTGGGCGGCAATGTTGCGCCGACTGCCCTTGAGGCTGTTGCGATTGAAGCGGTGCCAGAGACCCAGCAGCCAGCCGGACAGACGCGCCGACCCGGAATCCACTCGTTCAAGCAGGTCGCGATTGCGCGCCATGATTCGAACCACTGCAACCAGATCCGGGCTATCCCAAAGCCCGGCCATGTAGGCTTCCGCGGCGCCGACACTGCCGCCGGTCGCCATCAGACGCCAGAAGGCCTGGTCGTGAACCGTGACCCGGGCATTCAACTCGTCCTTGCCATTGCCCAGTTGAATGGTTTCCAAACCATCACTGATCACCAGGCAGCCGTGCTCGAGCGAGCGAAGTCGAGCGATGACGCGATCACGCATCAATGCCGAAAGGCGACTGTGCTGACGGTCGCGGATGCGTTCGGCGGTCTTGTCTGTGGCATTCATGTTCATTCAACGACTCGATCAGGGTGCGTGTGGAATGGCGTGCGTTTCAACCACAAACGCAGGGCCTGCCAGTAAATGCCGGCGAGCACTCTTGCGGTCATCAGCGGAAACTTCAGCGGCGCCATGCTCATGTTGCGTGCGGTCACCGGCGACAACGCCAACCGCATGCCTGCTTCGAAACAGTGTGCGCCGCCATCGGTCACATTCATGTGAATGTCGATCCGATCCGGCATCAACCCGAAACGCCAGTCATAGCCGAGATGCATCGGCAGAAATGGCGAAACGTGAAAGCACTTGTCGAACACGAAGCGATATTCAGGGCCGGTCTGGCCACGACAATCCAGGGCGTAAGCATGTCGCTCGCCCCATGGCGTGTTGTGCACTTCGGCCAGCACGGCTTGCAATTGCCCTTCCTGATGACAGTAGTAAAAGGTGACCGGATTGAAATTGCATCCCCACTGGCGCAAATGGGTCAACATGAACACCGGCCCGTTCGGCCGAAAGCCCAGATCGGACTGGATTCGATCGCGCACCGCGCTCCCCAGGGAAAGATCAGGCGGACCGTAATGATCTCGGCGACGAAAGCTGACCAGGTTGAACCGCTCCAGTGACCACAGCCGACTGCGAGCAAAGATCTCGTCGAGGCGATCGACATCCAGCAGGCTCATGTAAAGGCGGTAGCGGAAGGCGTGAACGCCCGGCTTGTGGCGCCGGTGCCAGACATTGCCATGAGCCAGGGCGTCAAACATTGGTCATTCCAAGCTGTTCAATGACCCGGGCGGCGCTGGCGACGCCATCCTCGTGGAAACCCCATCCCCACCAGGCGCCACAGTACCAGGTGCGTCTGGGGCCGTTGATCTCACTCCAGCGTCGCTGGGCAATGACGGCATCCGGGGTGAATACCGGATGGCGATAATGACGACGAACCAGGATCTGATTCGGGTCGATCCGCTCGGTCTGATTGAGGGAAACGATGAAATCGCGCTTTGACTCGATCCCTTGCAGCCGATTCATGTAGTAGTTGACCCGGCACTGGTCATGATCGCGCGGATCGCGCCGGACATTCCAGCTGGCCCGCGCCCTGGGCAGCCGTGGCAACAGGCTCGAGTCGGTGTGCAGCACGGTTTCGTTGTCCTGGTAAGCGATCGCGCCGAGAATGCTGCGCTCGGCCCGATCAGCATCGCCGAGCAACCTGAGCGCCTGGTCGCTGTGACAGGCCAGGATGACTGCATCGGCGACAACCTCGTCGTGCTCGGTCAACACCTTCACGCCATTGTCCCGGCGCTCGATGCTGCGAACGGCGGTCCCGGTCTCGATCCGCGCCGGGCCCCTGGCGGCGGCTTCCACGTAAGCCCGGCTGCCTCCGTCAATGGTGCGCCAGGGCGGACGCTCACCCAGCTCGAGCATGGCGTGATTGTCCATGAATGCCAGCAGGTGACGCATCGGAAACTCGCGGATCCGATCCATCGGAGCCGACCACAGGGCCGAGGCCATGGGCATGAGATGCAGTTCGCCAAACATGCGGCCCATCGAGCTGTCGTCCAGCCACTGGCCCAGCGTCGTTCGGTCATCGAGCGTTTCAAGCAACCCCGGCGCCATTCGGTAAAAGCGCACGATATCCCGAACCATGCCGAGAAACGCCGGGCGAATCAGGTTGCGCCGTTGGCAGAACAATCGATCCAGGCTGGTTGCGTTGTACTCCAGGCCACTGGCTGCATCGGAAACTGAAAAGCTCATGTCCGAGGTCTTCCAGGAGACATTCAATTCATTCAGCCAGGTACTGAACAGTGGATAGTGACGCTCGTTGAAGACGATAAAACCGGTGTCGATCGGAATGGTTCGGCCGTTGTCCTCGATGATCTGGGTGTCGGCGTGACCACCCGGGCGCGAATCGGCCTCGAACACGATGACCTCGTGATCGCGGCCAAGATGCCAGGCAGCGTACAGTCCGGACACCCCGGCACCGACGATCACCAGTTTCATGAGTGGCGATCAATCCGACGATCAATCCGCCGGGCCTGAAGCATGGCCGGCGGCACGGACTTGAGATCGCGCACCAGACCGATGCGTTCGAACATCCACAACACGTAATAGCTGATGTCGATTTCCCACCAGTAGAATCCCTGACGCGCGGAACCGGGGAAATGATGATGATTGTTGTGCCAGCCTTCGCCGAGTGTCAGCACGGCCAGCAGGGCGTTGTTGCGACTGTCGTCGGTGGTTTCGAAACGGCGCTTGCCCCAAACATGGGCCAGGGAGTTGATGGTCAGCGTGACGTGGATCAGAACGACGGTGGACAGGAAGTAACCCCACACCAGGATCTGCCAGCCATTGGTGCCCAACCCGGGCGCCCATCGTTCAAGCAATACGCCCAGACCGAACAGCGAAGCGGCATACAACACCGGAATCGCCAGGTCATAGCGATCCAGCCAGCGCAGTTCGGGGAAACGGGCCAGGTCTGGAATCTGGCGATAGTCGGTCGCGAAATGGGCGCGACTGAGAAACCATCCCATGTGGCTCCACCAGAAACCATGACGAGGCGAGTGCGGGTCATCGGCGCGATCGGAGACCTTGTGGTGATGGCGATGATGCGCCGCCCACCACAAGGGTCCGCGCTGGGTGGCGCTGGCGCCCAGTAGCGCAAATGCAAACTGGACCGGGCGCGAGACCCGGAACGTCTTGTGGGCAAAGTAGCGGTGATAAAAGGCGGTGATCGCAAACATGCGCACCAGGTAACTGGCCACGAAAACCGCCACCGCAACCCACGACACGCCCACAAGAAAAACGCCCAGGCAGGCCAGGTGAAGACCAATGAACGGCAGGATGCGAATCCAGTCGACTCTGCGCTCAGCGATCGAATCTTCGGATTCCAGGTTCTCGGAGGCAATCCAGGAGGCCAGGCTTTGCTTTACGGACATGAATGTGGAGCAATCAGAATCATGATCGCTATTGGACTCGGCGAGCGGTGAATCCCCTGTGAAACAGATCAATGAAACAGATAACACCTACGCCTGCTCTGGAAAATTTCCTACCCGCCCAGGGGCAATTCGACCGATTTGCAGGGGCTGGATGATCGGGACAATACGTGATGTCAATCACATTTTCCCGGAGGGCGTTTCATGAAATCCCGGCAAAGCGGCCTGAGCCTGCTCGACCTGATGATCACGCTTGCGGTCATGTTCGTATTGTTGACCATTGCACTGCCATCCATGGGCAACCTGGTGCGCGAACATCGGCTCACCAGTCATTCGAACACCCTGCTGGCTCACTTGCATTACGCACGCCACGAAGCCGTGTTCCGTCGCCAGCATGTCACCGCCTGCCCCAGTCTGGATCAGCTCGAGTGCACGGGCGACAATCGCTGGGATCGGGGCTGGATCGTCTTCATCGATGCCGATCGCTCCGGTCAACCGGATTCGGAGCGGGACATCCTGCGTGTGGTTCAGCCTACCGACAGCCTGCTGATGCACTCGGCCGGACGCATCCGGGTGCGCTTCCAGCCGCATGGCGGCGCCTATGGAACGAACCTGACCATTCGCGTGTGCGACCCGTCCGGCAGCGCCGACCCGCGCGCCGTCGTTGTCTCCAACCCGGGCCGAATCCGTTCCACCGACCAGGTGGACCCCGCTGAATGCGAAGTCTGATCTTCAGACCCACATACGGTGGCGTATGTGGTAGGATTAAAACGTCCGTTTCAATCGAACGTTTGAATTGTCCGCCAACGCCTCCACCAACGATCGAATTCTCGATGCAGCCGAACGTCTGTTCGCCGAGGAGGGCTTTCATGCCACCTCGTTGCGCCAGATCACCCAGGCAGCCGATGCCAACCTGGCCGCGGTCAATTACCACTTCGGTTCCAAGCAGGCCCTGCTGCTGGCGGTTTTCCGGCGCCGGCTGGATGCCCTGAACCAAGCGCGTCTGGAGCGCCTGGACCACGTCCTGGATGCAGCCGATCCGCCAGTGCTCGAAGATATCCTGAAGGCTTTCGTTTTTCCGGCCATGGCGCTGACCCATGGGCGGCATCATGAAGGTCAACGTTTCATGCGGATCCTGATGCGCGCCTTTGCCGATCAGGACGAACAACTGCACCGTGCGCTGAGCGCCGAATATGCTCACGTCATGCGTCGCTTCGCCGACGCCATCGCCACCGCCCTGCCCGGCACCGAACCGGTGCATTTGCGTCGACAACTCGATTTTCTTGTCGGCGCCTTGACCCACACGATGGCAGAGTCCGAGCTTGAAGATGCTGAATCGATTGCATCGGACCTGGTCCGTTTCACGGCCGCCGGCCTGCGCGGCACCGTTCAACCCATTGCTCGTTCAGGCGCCAGGCGCGCCATGGAGATCGCCCGATGACCCCCTTGATTATTGCTCTCTTGATTGTCGGCCTGCTGGCCATGGCCTGGTTCCGTGCCCCAGCCTGGCTGGCTGCCGGTCTGGTCACCGCCCTGACCGTGGTCGCGGTGGTATGGATGCCGGTCGCCTGGCCGGTCGACGTGGTACTCATGGTCGTGTCCGCGGCCCTGATTTTCATGGCCGCGACTCCATTGCGCCGTGCAGTTCTCTCGCGCCCGCTGTTCGGCTGGTTCAAGAGCGTGCTGCCGGCCATGTCGGCCACCGAGAAGGAAGCCCTGGATGCCGGTACCGTCTGGTGGGATGCCGAGTTGTTCTCGGGTCGTCCGGACTGGAAAGTGCTGTCCGACATGCCCAAGCCGGCACTGAGCGAAGAAGAGCAGGCCTTTGTCGACGGCCCCGTCGAAGAGCTGTGCGCCATGCTCGATGACTGGAAGATCAACCGCGAATACATGGATTTGCCGCCCGAGGCGTGGGCATTCATTCGCGAAAAACGCTTCCTGAGCATGATCATCCCGAAGCAATACGGTGGGCTGGAATTTTCCGCCCAGGCCAATGCGGCCGTGGTCACCAAGATCTCCACCCGCAGCCTGCATGCGGCAGTCAGCGTGATGGTGCCGAATTCGCTGGGACCGGGTGAGCTGTTGATGCACTTCGGGACCGAAGAACAGAAAGACCATTACCTGCCGCGCCTGGCCAGCGGCAAGGAAATCCCCTGCTTTGCCCTGACGTCTCCGCTGGCGGGATCCGATGCCGCTTCCATGCCTGATGAAGGCGTGGTCTGCAAGAAGACCATCGACGGCAAGGAAGTCATCGGCCTGAGCGTGACCTGGGACAAGCGCTACATCACCCTGGCGCCGATCGCCACCGTGGTGGGCCTGGCGTTTCGGACCCGCGATCCGGACGGACTGCTGGGCAATCGTGAACATCTGGGTATTACCTGCGCCCTGATTCCGGCCTCGACACCCGGGGTGGAACTGGGCACGCGCCACCTGCCCGGTGGCAGTCTGTTTCTCAATGGCCCGACCCGCGGCAAGGATGTTTTCATTCCGCTGGACTGGGTCATCGGAGGTCGCGAGCGCATTGGCCAGGGCTGGCGCATGCTGATGCACTGCCTGGCCGCCGGACGGGCCATTTCCCTGCCCTCGCAGGGGCTTGCCGGCGGCAAGGCCGCCAGCATGTTGACCGGCGCCTACGCGCGTATTCGTTACCAGTTCAAGCAACCGATTGGACACTTCGAAGGCATCGAGGAGCCACTGGCACGTATTGGCTCGGAAACCTACCGGATGGAAGCCGCCCACAAGCTGGCGCTGTGCGCGCTTGATCGCGGCGACAAGCCGGTGGTGCTGTCGGCCATTCTCAAGGCCTATCTGACCGAAGCCAACCGGCGCGTGGTCAACGATGCCATGGACGTTCACGGCGGCAAGGCCGTGGTCGAAGGCCCGAACAACTACCTGTCCCTGGGCTACCAGGCCCTGCCGGTCTCGATCACCGTGGAAGGGGCCAATATCCTGACCCGGTCGATGATCGTGTTCGGCCAGGGTGCGATTCGCTGCCATCCTTACCTGCTCAAGGAAATGATGGCCGCCCAGGACAACGACCTGAAAGCCTTTGACAAGGCCTTGTGGGGCCATGTCGGCTTCGTGATCTCGAACTTCGTGCGTGCGCCCCTGCTGGGACTGACCGGCGGCTTGCTTGGCACCAGCCCGGTGTCCGGCCCGGTTGCCCGTTATTACCGGCGCGTCTACCGGCTGAGTTCGGCATTTACCCTGACCGCCGATCTGTGTCTGCTGATCCTCGGCGGCAAGTTCAAGTTCGCCGAAAAACTTTCCGGTCGTTTTGCCGATGCCCTGGCGCATCTCTACATGGCCTCGGCCAGCCTGCGCCGTTTCGAGATCGACGGTCGTCCGGAAGAAGACCTGCCGGTGCTCCGCTACGCGGTCGAAGACAGCCTGCACCAGGTCGAGGAGGCCCTGCACGGGGTCTTTCGCAACTTCCCGATTGGCGCGCTGGGCCCGGTACTCAGATTGCTGTGCTTCCCCTACGGCCGGCGTCATGCCCGGCCCGATGACCGCACCGGCAAGAAGATCGCGCGCAGCTTGCTGGAAAAATCAGCCACTCGCGAACGCCTGATCGCCGGCGCGTACCAGTCTCCTCATGAAGACGGTGTCGGCATTGTGCTGAAAGCATTCGATGCGGTGCTCAAGGCCGAGCCGGCCGAGCATGCCATCCGCAACGCCTTCAAGGCCGTCCCCTCGCCGGTCAATGTCCATGAACTGGCTGAAAAGGCGGTCAAGGCCGGGGTCATTACCGAGGAGCAGGCTGCGGAACTGATCAAGGCCCAGGAGCTGACTGATCGGGTGATCGCGGTCGATGAATTTACCCAGGAAGAGCTGGCGGATCAGCAGAATCCGGAGACGCCGTTGGCCGAGGCGAGTTGAAGGGTAGGAGCAAGGCTCAAGGTTCAAGGAACAAGGCCCAAGGTTCAAGGGTTAAGGTTTAAGGTTTAAGGAAAACTTTCGAATATTGAAGGATATAGGATGACTGATCACAAGCTTCATGTGCGCCGGGCGGCGGTGCTTGGGTCCGGGGTGATGGGTGCGCAGATTGCGGCGCATCTGACCGCGGCCGGGATTCCGGTGGATCTGTATGACCTGCCCTCAGACGACAAGAATCGCAGCAAGATTGCCGAAGGCGGACGGAAAAATCTGCTCAAGCTCAAGCCGGCGCCGCTGGCGAGCAAGGATCTGGCCGAGTTCATTACCCCGCGCAACTTCGAGGATGATCTCGAACAACTCCGACAATGCGACTTCATCATCGAAGCCATTGTCGAGCGCATGGACATCAAGAAGTCGCTGTACGAGAACATCGGGCCGCATATCCGCGATGACGCCTTCTTCGTGACCAATACCTCGGGGTTGTCGATCAATGAACTGGCCGGTGTGGTGCCCGAGGCACTCAAGGGCCGGTTCTGCGGTGTGCACTTTTTCAATCCGCCGCGCTACATGCACCTGGTCGAACTGATTCCGCATGAAGGCACTGAAGCCAGGGTGCTGGATCTGCTCGAGGACTTCCTGACCCGCAACCTCGGCAAGGGCGTGGTGCGCTGCAAGGACACGGCCAACTTCATCGCCAACCGGGTCGGCGTGTTCACCATGTGGTCG
>SL_3KL_010_SEDDRAFT_10000670_pt1 | contig 29155 bp, 23 predicted proteins | sample SodLakKL_010_SED_2_FD_10381 | JGI IMG/M metagenome (IMG submission 10381)
AACGGTGTGTAGCTAACCTGACGCGTCTGGGACGGTCGGCAGCGGGTGGATCCCCTCGACCGGGACCGGATAAGGCCGGGAAGTCGGCACGGATTGCTCCGTTCCTTCAAGCACAGCAATCGTCTCCACGCCTGTTTCGGTCATTGAAAACTTGGTGCTTCGAGAATTGTTTGTAATTTGGTGCTTGGTGCTTGGAATTTACAAGATCACCATCCCCTCACGACGAAGGGCTCGCGGATCCCCCATCAACAACTCTGAACACCACATGCCCTTCATCTTCATACCAGGGCGCTCCGAAGGATTCTCGAAAGGCCGTCACGCACTCGTCGACAGGAGGCAGCTCGCGCACCGGCTCAAAGGCTGGCTGCAGACGAAAGACCACGAAGCGATTGCGTTCGGCAATCGATCCATCGACCAGATCGGATAGAAAAACGAACTGCGGCAAGTCGATTCTCCCGGCCTTGTCGGGTTCGATCTCGCCCCAGGTCCACTCCGTGCAAAGGCCCGAGATCATGCCGATGCGCACCCGTCTCCCATGCACCGGCTGGTATTCCTGCAACAGACTCATACTGGTCTCGAAATGCCAGGGCGTCTCGATCACCTCCCAGCTCCCCGGCTCGGCGGCAATGTCACGGTAGAAATCCGGCACCCCGAGCTCATTCATGAAAGCGAAAGGACTGCGCTCGAAGTCGTAGTCGAACTGATAGCGAGTGGCATTGGTGAACTGGTTGATATCCCGATGCAGGTCCGGTAACGGCCCGGTGAAGTAAAACACCACCGCAACAAGCCAGCCCACAACGACCATGGCAATGGTGCGCACCTGCTCCGAAGCCGCACGCGCCGGCCAGGTCACCAGCCAGGCCGTTCCGAGTGCCATCAGCGCCAGCAGCATCGGATGAGCGACCGCGTTGTAGCGAACGAACACCAGCGCATGATGAATCCATGCCGGGCGCAGCAACATGATCACGACGGTCGACACGGCCACCAGCCAGATCCAGTAAAGCAGGAAGCCACGGTCACGCCGCCACAGTTGCCAGACACCCAGACCGGCCAGCACGAAGGCCAGCAAGGCGGTGAATGGGTTCACGCTACCGACCAGCAGTTCCCAGGACCGCAACAGGGTCTCGACACCGATCTGGTCAACACCGGCTTTCTCGGCAATTGCCTGCGGCGCACTCAACAGAGGCGGCAGAATGAGCACCGAACAACCCCCGACCGTAACGATGCCGACGGCCAGCAATTCCAGCAACCGTCGCGGATTGCCCCGGCGCCTCCATTCGATCAGGGCCGCAACGCCGAACCAGGTCAGCGCCGCGCCGGTGAATACCGCGGTAAGCGCATGCAACCAGGCACTGAGTACGGCCGCCGGCACGAACAACCACAGCCAGCGCCGGTCTTCATCGTGCCACCATCGCCAAAGCGCGATCATCGCCAGGCATCCCATCAGCACCACCGGGGCGTAGGGCCGCACCAGCCGCGTGTAATAAATAAGCAACGGGGACAGTGCAATCAGCAACGCCAGCAACCAGCGTTCACGCCAGTCCAGCCACGGACGCAACGCCAGCGGCACCAACACCACGGTGGCCAACCCGAAAAACAGCGGCAGTGCGCGCATGTGCCACTCGGCCAGGCCGACTGTTTCGTAAAGGCCGTTGAACAACAGGGTCAGCGGGATGCTGTAGTCGGCCAGGCCAAAGGACAGCGCAATCGCCTGCCAGTCAGCCTGCATGAGCCGGTGAATGGCATGCCACTCGTCGTCGAGCAGAATCTGCATTGGCAACTGCCAGAGGCGCAACCAGGCGGCAATGACGATCACGACCAGCCACAACGCCGTACGCAGCCCGGGAGCTGCGCGATCGGGCATGTCGTGGTTCATCTGAACAAGGCGGGCCTGAACAGGCCGAGCCGGCTGACGAGGTACTGCAACGATACGCCCAGCACGCCGAAACCGTATATCGCACTCCGCGACAGATTGATCGAGGAGGCCTCCTCGAAGTAGAACGCCGGACAGGTGATCTCGCCAACCCGGTAGCCCTTGTGGATGACCTGGGCCAGCATCTGGTTGTCGAAGATGAAATCATCCGAGTTGCTGTCCAGATCGATCGATCGCAACACCTCGGCCGAAAAGGCGCGGTAGCCGGTGTGATACTCCGACAACTTGGCCCCGGTACACAGATTCTGGAACAGCGTCAGCATGCGGTTGGCGACGTACTTGTAAACCGGCATGCCGCCGGAAATGGCACCGCCGCCGAGGATTCTAGAGCCCAGCACCACCGGAAACAGACCGCTGGCGACCAGCGTGGCCATTGCCGGCAGGAGTTTCGGGGTGTACTGGTAGTCGGGATGCAGCATCACAACAATATCGGCATCGAGGTCCAGCGCCTTGCGGTAACAGGTCTTCTGATTGGCTCCGTACCCACGGTTCTTCTCGTGACGGACCACGTGAGCGATGCCAAGTGATTTGGCAACGGCAACCGTGTCGTCCTGACTGGCATCATCGACCAGGATGATCTCGTCGACGATGTCGTTCGGAATCTCCTCAACCGTGCGTTTGACCGTCTTCGCCGCATTGTAGGCAGGAAGCACGACAACCACCTTCTGTCCCTTGACCACGCTCACCTCTCCGGACGGGGAATACCGGGACGAACCACATTCGCCCCGTTACGATCGAACACCCCCCGATGGAATTGCCCGGTCTTCAATGGCACTCCAGCGGCTCCGACAACTTACTGATCGGCACATCGATGCTGATGGCATGATCAAGCGGATCGGCGCTGATGAAATCCAGCCTCTCGGTACCGCTCGAGTCGCTTTCAAAACTGCGTTCGTAGACACCGACCGAATACATCTGCACCTCCGTTTCCTGGCAGCCGGGGCAGAAACCACGGTAATCCAGCAACTCCAGCACTTCGTTGAGTGGATCGGATTCCGGGTCACTGGCCAGCAGCCAGCGCCCGACGCCAAGGTCGTCGAAGTAGTAGCGAACGTGTGCCTGCACGCTGTCGGTGACGATCATCGTGGTGCCGCCGACCGGGCGATCCGGTGAATACCAGTGACCGGTGTATCCAGTCACTTCCCCATCCACTTCCGGGCAGGTCCGCGCCGCATCCGGTGCCATGATCTCCGAACCGTGGAATCCATCGCGGCGCCAGGCAAAGATCATCTTGTCATCGCTGATCATGGTCAGTGACACCTCACCGACTTGATCGTAAATTTGGCGCTTGCCGCTGCCGTTGGTGACCCGCTCAAGGGCTGCCGTCCAGGTGGAGCGCGTCGGATTGATCTCGGCCGCGCCCTGGTAGAAGACCGGCAAACCGTTGGCATCGTAGCTGTACCAGGTCAGGAATCCTTCCCCGGCGCGCTGCCACTCGATACCCTGGTGAATCGTGCGATCCCGCGGGCTCCAAAGGCCACGTTGTGAAGTGAGAGGCTCGATTTCGCTGACCTCCACATCGACCTCAACCAAGGCCTCGGTAGCGCCGGTATTGTCCAGCACCAGGTACCATCGCCCGGGTTGGGCATCGGCATTCAGTGTGAACCCTGCCCCCGAACCGGAATGCGAGGCCTGCAGACTGCCTGCAGCCGGCGGCGTGCCCGGCGCATGTCCCGCGACCTCCTCGAACTCCATGTGCCTCAATTCGGCCGACAGGCTCGATGCTCCCTGGACTGAAACACTCACGGATTCAGCGCCCGGCGAGACATCGAAGTAGAGCAAATCATGGCGTTCGCCGGCGGCAACTACGACCGGGCGAGACTGGCTGGCAAACAGTGGTGTCGGCTCGGCAACCTGGGCAGCGGTTCGACGGACTCGAACCGGGATGACCCCCAGGTCGGCCAGTTCAGCATCGCTGCTGGCCAGACCAACGGCTCCCACCCAGCGCTCACTACGGCGAATCGACGGCTGATCCCAGGCCAGGAAAAACTCGAGCGTGCCGCCGTCGTGTCGGGCCGGTCCGGTCACGGACAGCGTGTAGTCTTCCGATTCGCTCAACAGCGCGTATTCGAGCTCCACCCAGTCATTGGCCTGTGAACTGGAGGCCTGGTAATTCTGTACCAGGATCCACCAGGTACCCGGTGTGGGATTGTCGATACGGCATTGTTCGCGCGAACCGGGCGAGGTGGCCTCGCAGACCACCTCGTCCGGGTTGGCCTCGCCGTTACCGGCCTCATCAAGGCCAACATAGAGGTCGATATCCACAGCCGATGAATCGATCGTATCGACCGTCAGCATCAGCGTCTCTTCAGGCACTTCAACCAGCAGAGTACGCGTTCCCGCTCCGCCGGAGAACGGATCGTCGGTTGAAGGATCCTGACCAAGCTCGAACGACTCTTCGATCGGCCGGACCAGGGAGCTGGTGCGATAGACGAGTTCGTCGGTGCCGGTCAGCAATTCGATCTCGTAATCGGCACGCCCACGATTGGAAGAAGTATTGATCCGCAGCTCGCTGGGCAAGTCCGCTGCCACCACCATTCCAACCGGCAGCCGCTGGGTGGAGAGACTGTCATCGTCAGGTGTCAGCACCACGGCGCCATCGAGCACCATGTCGGCACCGAGACTGCTGCCGCTGACGGTGATGTTCAATTCCTGCTGCTGGCCGGCAGCCAGCGTGAAGCTGTCGGGAGTGACTTCGATATCCAGATCCCCTGATGTACTCACCGTCCAGGAGCCCGGACTCAAGGCTTCCACGGTGCGCGTGAATTCGCAATCCCGGGTACAGGTGTCGGCGTAGATACCTGCCAGATTGAGCTGTCCCGGATCACCTCCGGAGGCTGGATTGCCAGCGAGAAAGTCACTCCTGCTGATCGGCAGGTACAGTCCGATGTTTGCCGCAAGATCGACCCTGATGCGACCGGCACCGCGATCCATCATGGAAGCATCGCCCGAAGCGACCTTCACCGGTGCCGCCTCGGATGTCGTTTCCAGCGCCGACTGAAGCATGTCTGGTTTCCATTCAGGACGCATCGACTTCAGCAAGGCGACCGCCCCGGCTACATGTGGGCTGGCCATGGAAGTGCCGCTGTTCAACCCAATCGATTGCTCATCGGGGACAAGCCCGGCGAGGATCATTTCTCCAGGTGCCATGACATTCGGCTTCATCACCCCCGGCGTGTCCGGACCCGGCCCCCGCGAACTGAAGCCGGACACCCGATCCTGCTGATCTTCATCGACCAGCTTGGCGAGATCGGCATACAGGGTAGCCTGGGGATTCGAGCTGGCCCGGATGCCCGCAAGCGCCAACTCCCCTTCGATACTGCCGATCATTCCAGCAGGGATGGTGGTGTTTTCCAGCCCCCCCATAAGGATCGCATTCTCCCCGACCTCATTGTTGAACACGAGAACCGCCAGGGCGCCGGCATCAGCGGCATGATCGACCTTGGTTTCGAAGGTGCAGGTGCCGCGCTTGATGAAGGCAATACCTCCATCGAGCGCACCATCATCGAAAGCAACGCAGCCCTCAAGGTCCGAACCCGCATCATCGGCCGGAACGATGGGCGCATTGATCGTATTCTGTATTTCCGGGCCGGAGCCCGGCTCGACGAACAAGTCGGTCAGATCCACCACGTCCGCCCGGTGACCAACCCGACGGCCGTGGGAGGTGCTGCCTACCGCCAGAGTCCATGGCGCATCAGCGGGTGCGGACATCGACCCGACGTCGGGGCCGGCATTACCGGCCGACACGACGAACATGATCCCGGCATTGCGGATGTTGAGAAACAGGAGAGAGCGCTCCCAGGGATCGGCAGGATCGCCACCGAGAGAGTAATTGATGACGTCGATCCCGTCCTCCACGGCCTGCTCGAGGCCGCCGGTGATGGATTCGCCGGGACATCGTCCAGCGACATCCTCGTCGTCATGGTCTTCGGAGTAGCAAACCTTGTAGGAGATGATATTGGCGCGCGGGGCCACCCCGGAGGTAGCGAACGTACCGTCGATATCCTGCAGCTCGAAGGTCCAGGGGTTTCCGGCCGCAGTCGAGGCAACATGTGTGCCGTGGCCCTCGCCATCCGGATCTCGACCGAAGGTTCCCTCGTCGGTAAAGTCCCAGACGCCAATCAACTTGTCGTTGCACTGAACCTGTGGACGCGAACACTCCCCCAGCTGCTGACCCAGCGGGTTGGAGAATTCGTAGCCTCCAGTCATGGAAGGATCGTCGGAAAAGTAACGATGATCCCAGTTGATGCCGGAATCGATCACGCCGATAACGATTCCCTCACCCCGACTTGATACGCCGGCCGCTCCGTCCCATACCGCCGGCGCCCCGATCACCTGCGGTCCACGGTCAGTCTCGAGCTGCCAGGCCACATCCGGCATCACCCGCTTGACGCCGGGAAGTTTCGCCAGTTCGCGCGCTTCGTCCTCGGACATCCGCACACTGAAACCATTGAGTACGTGGCGGTAAACCTTACGGGGCTGAATCTCGCGGCCAAGCCGGGCTCGGGCCAGCGTCAGAATATCACTGCGCTCCCGGTCCAGAAATTCCGTGTAAGCCAGCACATGAGGCGCGGAAGTGTCCAGACGTTCACCGTCGGGCGCGGTCGCTTCCAGAACCATGCCACGTGACATGAGCGCTGCACCGGAGCCCTGATCCCCGCCGCGATATTCCAGCGTGGCGTCGTGCTCAAGTTCGACGATCCATTGATCGGGGATGATGCTGGTCTGGCCGGCCAGGACTGAAAACGGCAGCACCAGTCCAGTCGCGAAAATCAGGCTGAGGATCTGTCTCATGACTCTCACTTCTCGTATGTATTCGGTCATCATCACGTGGAGACTGGTGACCGCAAGGTGACCAGTTCCTCCGCGGCGGTAGGATGAATGCCGATAGTGCGATCAAAGTCTGCCTTGGTCAATCCTGCACGCACCGCGACGGCAAAACCCTGAACGATCTCGGGGGCATCGAGGCCGACCATGTGGCAACCGATCACCCGATCAGATGCAACATCGACCAGCAACTTCATGACACCCTTTTCCTTTCGCCCGGCGAGAGTGTATCGCATGGGTGTAAATTCCGACCGGAACACACGCACATCGGCATATCGTTCACGGGCTTTGGCTTCGGTCAACCCCACCGTGCCGACCGGCGGCTGGCTGAATACAGCCGCCGGCGTGTCGGCATGCTCGACCGGGCGATCCATGCCTCCGAACTGGGTATCGGCAAACGCATGGCCTTCCATCAACGCCACCGGCGTGAGGTTGATGCGATCGGTGACGTCGCCGACGGCGAATATATTGTCGACGCTGGTACGGCTGTAGTCGTCGACTTCGATGCGGTTGCCCGGACCCGTTTTCACGCCGGCCTCTTCCAGCCCGAGCTCCCAGGTGTAGGGGCTGCGGCCGGTTGCGAACATGACCTGGTCATATTCGGCTGTCGAGTCATCGGAAAAAGTGACCTCGATCCCGCCATCACGCTTTTCCAGCCGTGCCGGAGAGACCTGGTAACGGATGTCGATGCCGCGCCCGCGCATGCCTGCATCGACGGCCCGGCGAACATCTTCGTCGAAGCCGCGCAACACCAGGTCGCGACGATAGGCCAGCGTCACCTCGCTCCCCATGCCGGCAAAAATTCCGGCGAACTCCACGGCGATGTAGCCGGCACCGACCACCAGAATACGACGCGGCAACGCATCCAGGTGAAAGGCCTCGTCGGAAGTGATGCCGAGCTCATGTCCGGGAATCTCGGGTTTCCACGGACGCCCGCCGACGGCAATCAGGATCTTCTCGGCAGTCAGGCGTCTGCCGTCGACTTCGACGGTATGGGCATCGACCAGACGCCCCCGCCCTTCGTGCAGTTCCACACCGGCATTGTCCAGCAGCTTGTGGTAAATGCCGTTGAGCCGGTCGATCTCGCGATCCTTGGCCGCGATCAGCGCCTGCCAGTCGAACTTCGTCTCGCCGAGCTCCCAGCCGTAACCGGTGGCATCCTCGAAGTGCTCGGCGAACTGCGAGGCATAGACCAGCAGCTTCTTGGGCACGCAGCCACGAATCACGCAGGTGCCGCCGACACGCGACTCCTCGCAGATACCGACGCGGGCGCCGTGTCCTGCGGCGATGCGGGAGGCACGGACTCCACCCGAACCGGCGCCGATGACGAAAAGATCGTAGTCAAAACGGCTCATGCAGCACTTGCTCCCGGCCGCCGAAATCGGCCATACGCGATGTCAGTCATTCGAAATCCTCAGGTTTTTGATCCAGCTCATCCCCCGCCCCCCGCGGAAGGTAGAATATTAACGCACCTCGACGCCAGCCGATTCAGCCGATGACAATGCCAGCGTACAGCGGCCCGCAAGCGGATCTGCTGCAGGCCTTCCTGCAGACCGATTACCGGATTCTTCTCCGGTCCGGCGCGCTGGATGTGACCGTCTGCGAACGTCACCCTCGACTCGACGAAATCATCATGGAAAGGGACTGGGCCATTGTCACCGCCTTCAATCCCGGCGCCCGAATCGACGCGGCAGACATCAACGAACAACGCCACCGGCAACTGCTGGCCGCGGTCGCCGATGCCGGCCTGGATGCCTTGCCGGCCCGCAATCATGATCCTCATGGACAGTGGCCCGACGAACCGTCCCTGCTCGTGATCGGAGCCGAACCCGACTGGCTGATCGCACTGGCGCAGCACCTTGGACAACTCGCGCTGGTCGCCGGCCGACCCGGCGGTGAAGCCGAACTCTGGCTGCTTGGGGGCGAATGGCCCGATCCACTGCCCGACCACGTCCGGCGGGTGAATCCATGACCCGCATGCTAGAGGCCCACCAGGCGACGTTCGCGCGCAACGGAGAAGCCGTGTTTACCGCGGTGGACCTGGCGCTGGACGCCGGACAGGCGCTGATCGTGCTCGGGCCCAACGGCTGCGGCAAGACCACGCTGCTGCGCATGCTCGCCGGCATTCTCCGCCCGTGGCAAGGAAAAGTCATTCGCCATTGCCAACCGGCCTTTCTCGGCCACCTGCCCGCCTTCAAGGGCGATTTGAGTTGCCGCGAGAACCTGGCTTTTCAGCGGCGCTTCCACGGCGGCACGGGGCTGGACGAGAATCGTGCCCTGGCCCGCGTCGGCCTGGCCGGACTGGGACTGCGCCCGGCACGCACCCTGTCGGCCGGACAGAAACGACGACTCGGCCTGGCCGGGCTGCTGGTCGCGCCGCGACCACTGTGGCTGCTCGACGAGCCCTATGCCAGCCTTGACGATGTCGGTTGTGAACTGGTCGATCGACTGCTGAGCGATCACTTGTCCGAAGGCGGAGCCGTGGCACTGTCGGCCCACCAGCGCAAGCCGGTGATCGACGTCGACCTGGTGCGCCTGGAACTGGCCGCCGCGGAGGTCGTTTCATGATCGTACGCAGCATGAGCGCGCTGATCGCTCGCGACCTGCGGCTGGCCATCCGTCACGGCGGCGAATCGCTGATGCCGCTGATCTTTTTGTTCTCGGTCATCATCCTCATTCCACTGGGTGTGGGTCCGGGCCCCAACCTGCTGGCGGCCATCGCACCGGGCATGATCTGGGTGGCCGCACTGCTGGCCAGCCTGCTGGCGCTGGAGAATCTATTCCGCCCCGATCTTGATGACGGCACCCTGGAACAATGGTGGGTCGGCCAGTGCCCGGCCAGCGCGCTGGTCGTGGCCCGACTGTTCAGCCACTGGCTGATTACCGCCGTGCCGGTAATCGTTTTCGCGCCGTTGGCAGCACAAATGCTCTACCTGCCCGCCGAGGCCCTGCCGGTACTGGTCTTGAGCCTGTTGATCGGTACCCCTATCCTGAGTCTGGTCGGCGGTTTGGCCGCCGCGCTGACGCTAGGTACGAACCGCGGCAGCGTCCTGTTGTCCATTCTGGTGTTTCCGCTCATCGTGCCGGTGCTGATCTTCGCCACCGGTGCGGTTTCGGCCGCGGCCGACGGCATGAGCGCGAGGGCTCACCTGGGACTGCTGGGGGCACTGCTGATTCTGGCCATCACGCTGGTGCCACTGGCCACCAGCGCTGCATTGAGACTGAATATCGAATGATCTGGAAAACCATCAAGGTCAACTTTCACAGGCTCGGCTCGCCGCCCACCTTCTACCGTCTGGCCGAGGTGCTCGCACCCTGGCTGTGGGGCGGCTTTGCCGTGTGTGCTGCCATCGGGCTGTACCAGGCGCTCTACGTCGTGCCGCCGGACTACCAGCAGTCCGACAGTTTCCGCATTCTCTACATTCACGTGCCTTCGGCCTGGCAGGCCATGGCCGGCTACGTGGTCATGACCATCCTCGCGGTGATTGCGCTGGTCTGGCGCATTCGCACCGTGGAAATCATGGCCATGGCCGGCGCGCCTATCGGAGCGGCCTTTACCTTCATCTGCCTGGCCACCGGTTCGCTCTGGGGCCGGCCGATGTGGGGGACCTGGTGGGCCTGGGATGCACGCCTGACCTCGATGCTGGTATTACTGTTCATTTACCTGGGCATCATGGGGCTGTACGCGGCCTTCGAGGATCGACGAAAAGGTGCGCGCGTTGCCTGTATCCTGATACTGGTGGGCATCGTGAACATTCCCATCATTCACTTTTCGGTCGAATGGTGGACCACTCTGCACCAGGGTGCGACCATTCGCCTCTTTTCCGGCGAGTCCACCCTGCACGAAAGCATGATGCCACCGCTGGTGTGGATGACCATTGCCGTCAAGCTGATGTTCGGTGCCGCCCTGCTCGATCGCGCCCGCAACGACCTTCTTGACCAGGACCGCCGCAAGGGCTGGGTACAGTCCCGGCTGGGAGAAACCGCATGATTCCCGATTTCGAATACGCTTTTTACGTGTGGACCAGCTACGGCATCTTTGCCGCGGTTATCGCCTGGCAGTTCATTCAGCCCCAGCTGAGGAAACGCCGGATCGAGGCCGAGGTCCGAGAAGAGAGAGCACTGCAGACAGGTAGCTACGAATGACTCCAACGCGCAAGAAAAGACTGACTCTGGTCGGCCTGATTGTCCTGGGTGTGAGTGCGGCCACGGTGGTCGCCATCACCGCACTGCAGGACAACATGCTGTTCTTCGTCACACCGAGCGATGTCCAGGCGCAGACGCTGCCTCCCGATCGGCAGATTCGTCTGGGTGGCCTGGTCGCCGACGGCACCGTCAGTCGTGATCCCGACAGCCTGGCGGTCACATTCGGCGTCACAGACGGTGCCCACGACGTCATGGTCAGCTTCAATGGCATCCTGCCTGACCTGTTCCGCGAGGGCCAGGGTGTGATTGCTCACGGCCATATGGATGAATCGGGCGTATTCCGTGCCCACGAAGTACTGGCCCGCCATGACGAGACCTACATGCCCCCGGAAGTGATGCGGGCACTTGAAAAGGCCGGCCATCCGATCGAAGCGAGTATGCCGCAATGATTGCCGAATTCGGACAAGTCACACTGATTCTCGCGCTCGTTCTGGCCGTCTTGTTGGCCACGTTGCCGCTGTACGGTGCCTACCGTGGCAACGAAACACTGATGCGTCTCACCACCTCCCTGGTGATCGGACACTTCGTGTTTCTGGCAGCCGCTTACGTAGCGCTTTCAGCTGCCTTTCTAAACCACGATTTCACGCTCAGCTACGTCGCGCTCAATTCCAATCTGCTGCTGCCCTGGTACTACCGGCTGACGGCAGTCTGGGGCGGCCACGAAGGCTCGCTTTTGCTGTGGATGCTGATGCTCGGCGGCTGGATGCTGGCCGTGGCTGCATTCTCGCGCACGCTACCGCGGGAGTTCGTAGCCCGCGTGCTGGCCGTCATGGGCATTGTCTCGATCGGTTTCCTGCTATTTACGCTGCTCACCTCCAACCCGTTCGACCGAGTCCTGCCGGGCCCCACCGACGGCCAGGACCTTAACCCGCTGCTGCAGGATCCGGGCATGATCGTCCACCCGCCGCTGCTCTACATGGGTTACGTCGGCTTCGCGGTCGCATTCGGTTTCGCCATTGCCGGCCTGCTCGGCGGCAAGGTCGAACGCGAATGGGTGCGCTGGGCCCGCCCGTGGACCCTGTCGGCCTGGGCCTTTCTCACCGCCGGCATCGCGCTGGGCTCGTGGTGGGCCTACTACGAACTGGGCTGGGGCGGCTGGTGGTTTTGGGATCCGGTCGAAAACGCCTCTTTCATTCCCTGGCTGATCGGCACCGCCCTGCTGCATTCGCAGGCGGTCACTGAAAAGCGCGGGTCGTTCCCGGCCTGGACTGTGCTGCTGTCGATTGCCGCCTTCTCCATGTCGCTGCTCGGCACCTTCCTGGTCCGGTCGGGCGTGCTGACCTCGGTTCACGCCTTCGCCAACGATCCCGAGCGCGGTCTGTTCATTCTCATCTTCATGGCCATCATCACCGGCGCCGCACTGCTGCTCTACGCCCTGCGCGCGCCGCGCATCATGACCGGGCCGGGCTTTGACTGGATGAGCCGCGAAACCATGCTGCTGATCAACAACGTGTTCTTCACCGTTTCGGCGGCCATGGTGTTGCTCGGCACGCTCTACCCGCTGATCGTGGACTTCATGGGCTGGGGCCAGATCTCGGTCGGCCCGCCCTACTTCGGCGCTATGTTCATCCTGCTGATGACGCCGATCGTGATCCTGTTGCCGCTGGGTCCGTTCACGCGCTGGAAGCAGGACGAGGTCATGCGCGTAATGCGTCCACTGGTCGCCAGTGCGGCAGTGGCCATCGTGCTGGGCCTGGTCATCAGTGCCGCGCTGGGCGCGTGGAGCCTGCGCGCCATTACCGGCTGGGTCGGTGGTATCTGGGTCATGGCCGGTGCCGTCGCCTGGGCTCTGCGCCAGGCACGCAGTACCCGTTCGGGGCTGGCCCTGCACCAATGGGGCATGACCCTGGCGCACTTCGGTGTCGGCGTATTCCTGATCGGTGTGGCCATGGTCGAGTCCATGACCTTCGAGCGCGACATGCGCATCGAGCCCGGCCAGACCGTCGAGGCGGCCGGCTACCAGTTCACCCTGCACGAGGTCGCCCAGGTCAAGGGGCCGAACTGGCGGGCAGAAGAGGCGCGCTTCACGGTCCATCGCAATGACCGCGAGGTGGCACGCATGACCCCGCAGAAGCGGCTATATCACCGCGGCGGCCAAGTCATGACCCAGGTTGCATTGCGTCCGGGCATCACACGTGATCTCTACATCGCCATGGGCGAGGAACTGGACCCGGCCAGCGGCGCCTGGAGCATTCGCATTCACGTCAAACCCTTCGTGCGCTGGATCTGGGGTGGCGCGGCGCTGATGACGCTGGGTGGCCTGGTGTCGGCCAGCGACCGGCGCTACTGGCGTCGACGCCGAGCCGAAGCGAGACAGGCAGAGAAGACCGCGGAGGTGCCCGCATGATTCGCATGCTGCTGCCGTTGATCGTGTTCGGCGGCCTGCTGGTGCTGCTGGTCGCCGGCTTGCAGACTGCAGAGGAACGCAAGCTGGTGCAGTCCCCACTGGTCGGCAAGCCGGTGCCGGAAATCACGCTGCCCGGGCTGCATGATCCCGAGACGACGCGCTCGACCGCCGATCTGCACGGTCATCCCTACATCCTCAACGTGTGGGGCAGTTGGTGCTGGGCCTGCCGGGTCGAGCATCCCTACATTGATCGTCTCGGCCGCGAGGCGGGCGTGCCGCTGGTGGGTTTCAACTGGAAAGACGAGCGCGAGGAAGCGCTGGCGTGGCTGGATCGGTTCGGCGATTCCTGGCACTTCCACCTGGTCGACTTCGAGGGTCGTGCAGCGATCGATCTGGGGGTATACGGTGCCCCGGAGACCTACCTGGTCGACCACCGCGGCGTGATTCAGCACAAGCATATCGGCCCCATTGACGCGACCGTGTTCGAAGATCTCATGCGGCGTGTCATGCAGATGAGAGCGGAGGCGGAATCGTGATGAGGTTTCAGGTTTCAGGTTTCAGGTTTCAGGGGCGGCTTAGGTCGGCGTTGGCGATGGTTGTCGGCGTGTTGCTCTCAGGCATGCTTGCCGCGTCCGCCATCGAGCCGTTTCCTTTTGAAAGCGAGGTGCAGGAAAAGCGCTTCCGTTCGCTGGCCGAGGAGATCCGCTGTACCGTCTGCCAGAACCAGTCGCTGGCCGACTCCGACGCGCCGCTGGCGCAGGATCTCAGGCGCGAGTTGTTCGCCATGCTGCAGGACGGTCGCTCGGACATGGAAATCCGCATGTTCATGGTGGATCGCTACGGCGACTTCGTCCTTTACCGGCCGCCACTGGCCGGCCACACCATCCTGCTCTGGGGCGGTCCCATCGTACTCCTGCTGATCGCCCTGGGATCGACCGTCGTTATCGTCAGACGCCGAAGGAAAGCACTTTGACTACCGGATTCATTTTCATCGCGGCCGCCTGCGTGCTGGTCGCCATTGCCTTTGCCATCGTCCCCTTGCTGATCGGCAAGAGCGATCGACAAGGTACCGCGCCGATCCTCATACTGGCCCTGGTGCTGCTGATCCCGGCCGCCTCCTGGGTCACCTATCGCGCCGTTGGAACGCCGGAAGGCATCGCACCGCCGGCCAGCGATACGGCAATGATCCGCGCCGCGCTGATCGACATCGCCCGACAACTGGAACGCAATCCGGACGATGCCGACAACTGGATGCGCATGGCCCTTGCCTACAAGGAGCTGCAGGAATACTCGTCGGCCGAACATGCCTTCCGACGGGCACTGTACATCGACGAGGGCAATCCCTTCATCCAGATCGAACTGGCCGAAACCCTGCTGTTCGACTCCGGCCGGCCCAGCCTGCCAGCCGAGGCCAGGCGCTTCCTGCACGATGCCCTCGAATCCGATCCGCAACAGCAGAAGGCTTACTGGTTGCTGGGACTGGATGCCCTGCAACGCGAGGATTACGAGGAAGCCGTTGCCCAGTTGGAGCAACTGGACTCCATGCTGCCGGACGGCAGTGTTCGCGACTCGGTTCGCAATTACCTGCAGCAGGCACGCCGCGGGTTGGGACTGCAAGCCGCGCCAATGACGAACGGTGAGGTGGGTGACGAACCCCAACTGGTGGTGAATCTGACACTGGATGAAACGCTGATCGAACGTGTCAGCGGCGAAGAAACCGTGTTTGTCATCGTGCGCGCGGCCGATGGTCCGCGCGCGCCCCTGGCGGTGCATCGGCTCAGTGCCGGTGAACTCCCCACTGAAATCACTTTCGGGCGCAATGACACCATGATGGGAGGTGCCGGAATCGAAGACTTCGATGCCATCCGCATCACCGCCAGGGTTTCGCGAAGCGGTGCCGCCGAAGCGCAAAGCGGCGACCTTGAAGGCAGCTCAGACAACGTTCCCGTCAGCGACCGGATCAGTAGCAGTGTCGTCATCGACCAGGTTCTCTAGCGTCTGCTGCACAATTCTCTGGTTGCTGGCATACCCGCTTGCGGCACAAGCAGAGGAAGAAGGCGACCGGGATCAGCGTCAGGACCGCGTGCCCGCGATTTGGATGGTCGAGTACGAAAACGACCTGTTCGCCGGGGAGGACCGCTTTTACACCAGCGGCATCCGGCTCTCTCGCATTGCCGAGGTGCGCGAGGCACCGTCATGGCTCGAGTCGGTCGCGATGCGTTTCCCGGGCTTTGCCGAGCATGACGTGCTGCCCTACCGGCTTTCCATCGGACACAACATCTACACCCCCGCCGATATCGAAAACCCGGCCTTTCCACCGGATGACCGACCATATGCCGCCTGGCTTTACTCGCAGTTCTCGACCGGCACTCTGCATCCGAAAGGCGCCGATCGCGTCCGAGTGGGCCTTGGTCTCGTCGGGCCGGCGGCACTGGGGCGACAAGTCCAGAAATACGCACATGAGCTGATCGATTCTCCCATTCCTGTGGGCTGGGACACCCAGCTGAGAAACGAACCTACCCTCCAGCTCGCTTATGACCGCATCCGCCGCTTTCTCGATCGCGCGGAGCCCGAGCAGTTCGGCTTCGACCTGTCATGGCTGGCCGGCATCACCGCCGGCAATGCCCATTCCCATGCCACACTCGGCGGATTCCTGCGCCTCGGTTACAACCTGCCCGATGACTACGGCCCGCCTCGCATTTCGCCAGCGGCCTCGGGCAGCAGCTACTTCCGTGCCGAAGGGGCCCAGGATTCGTCGTTCTACGTTTTCGTCGGCGCCGAGGGTCGCCAGGTCTTTCGCGACATGTTCCTGCAGGGCAACAGCTTCGGGGGCGTCAACGGTGTGCGAATCGAGCGCCAGGTAGGAGAATACTTCGCCGGTGCCGTCTATACCCGGGGTGTTTTCAGGCTGGCCTACTCCCATGTCTGGCGGACCCGGGAATTCATCGGCCAGCCTGATGACCAGAGTTACGGTGCGCTTTCTTTTTCGGTCTGGTGGTAGTCGGGATCGGCAATGGGCCGGGGACGGCCGAAATAGAACCCCTGCATGTAGTCGATACCGATACGTCGGCACAGCTCGACCGTCTCTTCCAACTCCACGCCTTCAACCAGCGTGCTGACACCAAGGTCGGCAATCATGCTGTTGAGACTTTCAAGCATGCGATAGCGGGCCGAGCCAGCCTCGGTCAGGTCCTGAACCAGCGCCATGTCGAACTTCAGATAATCCGGTGGCACCTCGGCCAGTTCCAACAATCGCGCCTGTCCGGCGCCAAAATCGTCGTAGGCGAGTTCGATGTCGAGTTGCCGCAACTCTGACTTCACTTCGGCCATCGCGCCCAGGTCGGTCACCGCCGATTCATGCACCTCGAAAACCAGTGCCAGATCGGGGTAGAGCCCGCGCAATCGGTGCAGCTCATCCATGAGGCCACCGAGGTCCTCGCATTCGACCGGGTGATTGTTGAAAAACAGCGGCATGGTCAATCCGCGCCGGCTCGCTTCCTCAAAGCAGCGCTGGCGCAACAACCGACTGAGTCGCACCTCGGCTTCCAGCGCTCCAGCCAGCGCGAACAGCTCCCCTGCCCCCTCATCGAGAGATGGATGAGTGCTTCGTCCAAGCAACTCGAGAGCGAACGGTTCACCGGATGCGGTCACGATGGGCTGGCAGAATCCGGCGACCAGCCCCTCTTCCAGCAACTGGAAGAAAGCCGGCATCTTGAGTGGAAAATCCCGCGGGAGCGCGGTCATGCCAACCATTGTTTCATCACCGCGAGATTGTCCCCGACTGACTTCTCTCCCCATCATGAGCCGGAATTCGTGATCAGCAAGATGCACCACGTCTCCGACATTGATCACGGTGGGCTGAAAAATCTGGCGATGATTGACGAAGGTACCGTTGGTACTGCCCAGGTCTTCGACCACCAGCGAAGATCCCGAGTAGTCAACGCGGGCATGACGGCGCGAAACTCGATCGACGCCCAATTGAATGTTGCATTCCGGATGGCGGCCGATGACGGCCGGAAAATCATCCAGCGGCAGGTGCCGCGGCAGACTCGCATCCTTTCCGGAACTCTCAAGGTAGTAGCGTTGCGGCATGTGCCCCCGCCAGACTGAATTTCCGCCCGCCTAGTATCTTTGCAACAGCCACCGGGTGCAAGGGAAACCATTCTGAAGCCGCTCAACTTCAGTCTGACATCTGCCACATTCCCCCTCGGCATCTCGCTCAATCGCAACACGAACACTATTGACAATGATTCTCATTTCGTTATACTTACCCCATGTATGTATGTGTCTGCAACGCGATTACGGAGCGCGCCATCCACAGGATGGTCAAGGATGGTTGCACGACGCTCGGTGAGGTGCAGGCCCTGAGCGGGTGCGCCGACTGTTGCGGAACGTGTCACGACTACGCTCTGGAAGTACTCGACCAGGCCCTTGGGCGTCAACAGGCCGTCTCACCTCCCAGGGCAGTCAGTCTGCCAATGGTCGCCTGAGCCCTCCTCGGNCCCGCCACAACGCGCAGAAATGCCGGCTCGTTCTCGCCAGATTCTCCTCTGGCGGGTTATCCTGTGTACCGATAGCCATGAATGCAGGAGAAACAGAATCCATGAAGGGCGACCGCAAGATTATCGAATTCCTCAACCAGGCACTCAAGGCCGAACTGACGGCCATAAACCAGTATTTCCTCCACTCGCGTATGTACGAGGACTGGGGGCTGAAAAAACTGGCGGAAAAGGAGTACGAGGAATCCATCGACGAAATGAAGCACGCCGATGAATTCATCAAGCGCACCCTTTTCCTCGGAGGCCTGCCCAACCTGCAGGATCTGGGTCGGCTTCGCGTTGGTGAAGGCCCTATCGAGGCCATCCGTTGTGACCTGGCACTGGAACACGAGGGCATCGAACTCTACCGCAACGCGGTCGAATATGCCGAGTCGGTGCGCGACTATGTCAGCCGCGACCTGTTTCAGACCATCCTCGAAGACGAGGAAGGCCACGTCGACTGGCTGGAAACCCAGCTCGAACTGGTCGAGCGAATTGGTGAGGAACGGTATTTACAGTCGCAGATGGGCGACTGATTTGAACGTAAATCGTGAAACGTAAAACGAGGGCACGCTCGATGCCCTCGTTGCTGGGAGGCGGGCCAATGGCTATCCCCCTGCCATTGGCCAATTCAGCCTGACGAGAGCTGCCAGCCCACCCCCCGTTTTACGATTTCCATTTTTCGTTTCTCTGCCCGACGCCTCCCCCAATTGCCGGTAGAGCACACCCAGGTTTGGTGCCGACTACCGCTAACCGACCGCCCGGTCCAGCCCGCGACCCAGCTTGTCGACCAGTTCATCGATCTGGGCCTCGTTGATGATCAGCGGCGGGCAGATGGCGATGGTGTCGCCGGGCAGTGCGCGTACCACCAGCCCCTCGTCCAGGCAGGCGGCAGCGGCCTTGAACGCCATCTTCCGCTCGGGTGCAAACGGCTTGCCGGTCGCCTTGTCGGCAACCAGTTCCAGGCCGGCAATCAGGCCCTTCCCTCGCAGGTTGCCGACCAGCTCGTGATCGGCCAAAGGCGCCAGTCGCTGTTCAAGTATCTCGCCCATGAGCGCGGCATGTGCCATGACGCCACGCTCCTCCATCAGTTCCAGGTTGCGCACCGCCACCGCGGCAGCCACCGGATGACCGGCATAGGTCAGGCCATGGGCAAACATCCCCAGCCCTCCGGCAGCCTCCTCGATGGCCTCGTACATGAACGGCGGCACAGCCACCGCCGAGATCGGCAGGTAAGCCGATGACAGCGCCTTGGCCATGGTCATGGTGTCGGGGCGGATACTCCAGGTCTGGCAACCGAAGTCATTGCCCGTGCGACCGAAACCACAAACCACTTCGTCATCGATGAACAGGATATCGTGCGCGGCGAGAATCGGCTGGATCTTCTCGAAATAGCCGGCCGGGGGCGGAATCACCCCTCCCGCAGCCATGAGTGGCTCGGCGATGAAGGCGGCGATGGTGTCACCGCCCTCACGCTCGATCACCCGCTCGAGTTCGTCAACCAGACGCTGCGAAAACTCTTCCTCGCTTTCGCCCGGCTCGGCCTGGCGGTAGTGATGCGGCGCGGTCAAGTGAATGACGTCATCGCCCGGCAGATCAAAGTGCTTGTGAAAGGCCGGCAGGCCGGTCAAGGCCGCCGATGCCAGGGTGACGCCGTGATAGCCATTGCCGCGCGAGAGGATCTTTTTCTTCTCGGGCTTGCCGATGGCATTGTGGTAATACCGCATCAGCTTGACCTGGGTGTCGTTGGCATCGGAGCCGGAGCAACCGAACAGGAAGCGTGCGCCCTCGATCGGCACCCAATCGGCCAGCTTGGCCGCCAGGCGAATGCTGGGTTCATTGGATTTGCCGGCAAACAGCGGCCCGTAACAGAACTTTTCCATCTGCTCCGCCGCTACCCTGGCCAGTTCTTTCTCACCGTAGCCGAGTGCGGTGCACCACAACCCGGCCATGCCTTCGAGATACTTCCGCCCCTCGGTGTCGTGGATGTAGACACCCTCACCTCGATCCCAGATCAACGGCCCGGTCTGGCCGTGGCCCTTGAGGTCGGTGGACGGGTGAAACAGGTGCTGAAGGTCGAGTCGAGCGAGTTCTTCGGTTCTGGACATGGATCTGGCCCCGGCAATCTTGTGCACTAGTGAATGGATCGAAACGGCATCATACCGACATGAACGATGCTTTTGATCGGCAACTTGATCCGAACCGTGCGCAACCCGATAGCCGGAATGCACAGTACCCGGCAAACTCGGCAGCCCTGAGACAGCACAACAGCTTCAATCACCCCAGTCGCTTGAGCCATCGCAGCTTGAAGTCGGTATAGGGCGGAAACCTTATCGTGATCTCCGGGAAGCGGCTACGCTTCATTACCGCCTTGAGGTGCGAGAAGCGATCGAAGCCGGCCTTGCCGTGGTACTGCCCCATGCCGCTCATGCCAACGCCCCCGAAGGGCAGCTCCGGTACTGACATGAACATCAGGACATCGTTGATGCACAGGTTGCCGGTACTGACTGACTCGACGAACACCCGTTCGCTGACCCGGGAACGCGTGAACAGGTAGGCAGCCAATGGTTTGTCGCGCTGCCGAACGAAGGCAATCGCCTCTTCCAGGCTGTCCACCTCGATGATGGGCAGAATTGGGCCGAAGATTTCCTCGCGCATGATATCGCTTTCGGCACCCACGCCAGTCAACACGGTCGGCTCGATCCGACAGCTGCCCTCGTCGTACTGCCCGCCGATGGCGACCTCGCCGTCGTCAAGATATCCGATCAGGCGATCGAAATGACGGCGATTGATGATCTTTGCATAATCACCGCTTTTCAGCCTGTCTTTGCCGTACATGGCGTCCAGTTCGTCACCGATGGCAGAAATCAACTCGTCGCGCCGATCCCGCGTGACCAGCACGTAGTCCGGCGCGATACAGGTCTGCCCGGCATTCAGGCATTTTCCCCAGGTCAGACGCCGCGCTGCCGAGACCAGGTCGGCGTCCTCGTCGATCACGCACGGACTCTTCCCGCCCAGCTCCAGTGTCACCGGGGTGAGATGCTCTGCCGCCGCCCGCATGACGATACGTCCGACATGGGCACCGCCAGTGTAGAGAATGTGATCGAAACGCTGCTTGAGCAGTTCGGTGGTCTCCTCCACTGCTCCCTCAACCACTTTCACCGCATTGCTGTCGAGATAACGTGGAATCAGCTTGGCCATCAAGGCAGCGGTCGCAGCGGCAATCTCCGAGGGCTTGATCACAGCACAATTGCCAGCCGCCAGCGCCGGAATCAGGGGGCTGAGTACCAATTGCACCGGGTAGTTCCAGGCCCCCATGATCAGCACCACACCCAGCGGTTCAGGTTGTACCCAGCTGCGAGCGGGCTGACCGACCAGGGGCGTGTGCACACGGCGTGGACGCGTCCAGCGGCGCAGTTGGCGCTGGGCATGGCGTATTTCGCTGAACAACAGTGACAACTCGCCCAGGTAGACCTCCTGGTCAGGCTTGGCGAGGTCGGTCGCGAGCGCTCTGGCGATTTGCTTCTCGTTCTCGCGGAGCATCCGCGCCATCGCGCCCAGCTGAGCCCGCCGCCAGCCCAGCGGTCGTGTCAGACCGCGATCGAAATTTTCGCGCAACGCCTTCATCATCGACGGATAGCGATCGGTTTCCATGGACATATGTGATTGCCTCGTCAGCGCAGTTGCTGGATTGTCGGTATCCCATTGTGCGGCATCACAACGTGCTGCAGGTCAAGAATTCCTCGACTCAATGAAATTTTCGCTCGATGAGTTTCTGTTTTTGATTAATTGAAAGTGATACCCATCACAAATTCGGGAATCCATTCCCGTTCAAGGTGGATTTTCACGCACCGGATCATGTATACCCTCTAGCGGCTCAGGGAGAAGTGGGGCCTGGGTAACGATCAAGGGGACCCACAAAAAAACAGATCGACTGGGAGAAAACTTGATGTCTTTAAGCAATTCCCTCCTCCGGTTTGCCGGCGTTTTCATGCTGGCTGCCACGTTCCTCACCACCGCAACTGCCGCTGAACTGCGCTTTGCCAAAGAGCCGATTCCGGGACAATACATCGTCGTCCTCAACGAAGAGGCCGCCTCGCTCGCACATGAGCGCGCAGCGCAGCGCAGCCAGCGAGACCAGCGCGGCGCCGCGGTCGATATGCGGCCGGAAGTTCCGCAGGTTGCGCAGCAAATGGGCCGTGAATACCGCGCCGAGGTCCGCCAGACCTTCGAACACGTGCTGCGCGGATTCGTGGTGAAGGCCGATGAGCGCGCCATCGCGCGCATCCTCGAGGACGACCGCGTCGCATTCGTCGAAGAAGACGGCGTCGTTACCCTCAACCAAACCACCCAACCCAACGCCACCTGGGGTCTGGATCGGGTTGACCAGCGCGACCTGCCACTTGATGGCACCTATACCTACGACACCACCGCAAGCAACGTACACACCTACATCGTGGACACCGGTGTGCGCGCCAGCCACAACGACTTCGGCGGGCGGGTAACCAGCGGCTTTTCCTCCATCAATGACGGCCGCGGCTCGGACGACTGCAACGGTCACGGTACCCACGTGGCCGGCACCGTTGCCGGCGAGACCTGGGGGGTCGCCAAGGCCGCCGTGATTCATCCGGTCCGGGTGCTGGACTGCCAAGGCAGCGGCACCAACTCCGGCGTCATCGACGGCATGGACTGGGTTGCGGCCAACGCCACTTCCCCGGCCGTAGCCAACATGAGCCTGGGCGGCGGTGCCTCGACGGCTACCGACAATGCCGTGACCAACATGCGCAACGCCGGTGTAACCGTTGTCGTGGCCGCGGGTAACGAGAACCAGGATGCCTGCAATGTCTCACCGGCTCGTTCGGGCAGTGCCATCACCGTGGGCTCGACCACCAGCAACGACTCGCGCTCCAACTTCTCGAACTGGGGCACCTGCGTCGACATCTTCGCCCCGGGTTCGGACATCACGGCTCCCTGGCACACCAGCAATTCGGCCACCAACACCATCAGCGGCACCTCCATGGCCGCCCCGCACGTGGCCGGCATTGTCGCGCTGTACCTGGCTGGCAACACGACCGCGTCTCCGGCCCAGGTCGAGAACGCCATCTACGACAACGGCAGCCAGGGTCGCCTGAGCGGCATCGGCAGCGGTTCACCGAACCTGCTGGCCTACTCGCGCTTCGACGGTGATGGCGACGACGGTGGCGGTGATGATGGCGGTGACGACGGCGGTGAGCTGGAAAACGGAGAAGCCGTCACGAACCTGTCGGGCAGCCAGGGATCGGAGACCTTTTTCTCCATCGAGGTGCCGGCCGGCGCCGAGAACCTGGAAATCGCAATCAGCGGAGGTACCGGCGATGCCGACCTCTACGTGCGCTACGGTGCCGAGCCAACCCAGTCGACCTACGACTGCCGCCCGTACCTCAACGGCAACAATGAAACCTGCACCTTCGACGAGCCGGACGCAGGCACCTGGCACATCATGATCCACGGCTGGGAGGCCTATTCGGGCGTCACCATGGTCGCCAGCTTCGACGAGCCGGTCGACGACGGACCGGGTGAAGGCGAGCTGGAGAACGGCGTGCCGCAGACTGGCCTGTCCGCTTCCACCGGTTCGGAAACCCACTACTTCATCGAAGTGCCTGCCGGCGCAAGCGATCTCGAAATCTCGACCACCGGTGGCAGCGGCGATGTTGACCTGTACGTGCGCTACGGCGCCGAGCCGACCCAGTCGGACTGGGACTGCCGCCCGTATCGCTGGGGCAACGAAGAAACCTGCACTTTCGACGATCCGGCAGCCGGCACCTGGTACGTGATGCTGCATGCCTACGAGGGTTACTCCAACGTCACCCTGGAAGCGAGCTTCGAGGAGTCCGGTGGTGAGGGCGGCGCCCCGTGCAGTGATTGCGATCTGTATACCGGAAGCCTCAGCGGCACTGGCAACACTGAGGTCCAGCCCAACGGCACCTACTACCAGGCCGGCTCCGGCACGCACAATGCCTGGCTCGAAGGCCCGAGTGACGCCGACTTCGACCTGGAGCTGTACCGCTGGAACGGCTCGTCCTGGACCCGCGTGGCTTCCGCCACCACACCCGACAGCAGCGAACACATCAGCTACCAGGGAAGCGCCGGGTTCTATTACTGGCGAGTGGTGTCCTACTCGGGCAGCGGCAGCTACGAGTTGTGGCTGGATACGCCTTAAAACGAACAATCAGAACAACAAGCAATAATAACAACAAGAGTCAACGCCCCGGTTCGCCGGGGCGTTTTTTTGTGAAAGGTGAAAGGTGAAAGGTTAATGGGTTAATGGGTTAATGGGAGGATTCGCTGAAGGCTTCGCCACCGCGTCGAACTGAAGCGGATTCTCCCGCTTGAGGCTGGCCTCGGAGCCAGTAAACGTTTGAATGCTGAGACAGGACGCCGATAAGAAACGGGTCAACGGGTTGATGGCCGGGGTTGGATTGCCAGTGATCAGTAGACCAGGACCGAGTGGAGCGGGACTTCGACCCGGGTGGCGCCTTCGAGGAATCCAAGTTCGATCAGGACGGCGGCGCCGATGACCTCGGCACCGGTCTCGGCCAGCAATTCGCAGGTCGCAGCCATGGTGCCGCCGGTGGCGAGCACGTCGTCGATTACCAGCACCCGATGGCCCTCGGTTACCGCATCGGCATGCATTTCGACGGCGTCGGTACCGTATTCGAGCTGGTACTCGCGCCGGATGGTCATGCGTGGCAGCTTGCCGGGTTTGCGTACCGGAACGAAACCCGCACCCAGCGCTCGCGCCACGCCAACGGCGAAGATGAAACCGCGCGATTCGATGCCGATCACCTGGTCAATGCCCTTGCCCACAAACGGCTCGTAGAGCTGGTCGACGGCCCAGGCCAGTCCCTGCGGACTGGCCAGCAAGGGCGTAATGTCCTTGAATGTAACTCCAGGCTCGGGCCAGTCGGGGACGTCACGAATCAGTTGCCGGTAGTCCATCATGGTTCGCGAGCGGCGTGGTCAGCCAGCACCGAGGCGACGGCCGTGGTCAGGCGGCTGGCGTAAGGCAGGTGCAGGAATTCGTTGGGGCCGTGGGCATTGGACTTCGGCCCCAGCACGCCGGTGATCAGGAACTGCGCTTGGGGAAACGATTCGCCCAGCATGGCCATGAACGGAATGGTGCCGCCCTCGCCCATGTACATCGCCGGCTTGCCGAAGACTTCGCCCGAGGCCTTCTGGCAGGCGGCATCCAGCCAGGGCGCCACTTCCGGGGCATTCCAGCCGGTCGCCGCGGCCTCGGGCTCGAACCGGATCCGGGCGCCATGGGGCGGATCGGACTCCAGGATCTGCTTGACCACGCTTGTCGCCTTTTCGCCATCGACGGTCGGCGGCAGACGCAATGACAATTTCAATGCCGTGCCCGGCCGCAGCACATTGCCGGCCGCATCGAGGGTCGGCAGCCCACCGGCGCCGGTCACCGACAGAGCCGCTCCCCAGTTGCGGTTAAGCAGCCGCTCCAGCGGATCGGAAGCTATCGGCCCACCGCCATCGACCCAGGGATAGGCCGTGTGCACTTCCTCCCCCAGCTCCGCCGCGACCGCGGCTAGCTGCTCACGGCGCTGGTCCGGAATATCGGCCTTGAGTTCATCGGGCAGGATCTCGCCGGTGCGCTCGTCTTCCAGGCGCGAGAGCAACTGCCGAATGATGCGGAAACTCGACGGCACGATGCCCGAGGCATAGCCGGAATGAACGCCCTCGGTGAGGATATCGACTTGCAAGGTGCCGGCCGCCATCCCCCTGAGCGAGGTCGTGATCCAGAGTTGCTCGTAGTTGCCGGCGCCGGAATCCAGGCAGACCACCAGCGACGGCGAGCCAATGCGATCGGACAGGTGCTCGATGTAGGGCGGCAGATCATAGCTACCCGACTCTTCGCAACCCTCGATGACGAGCACGAAGCGTGCATGCGGCACCCCCTGCTCCTGCAAGGCGCGAATGGCGGCCAGCGAGGCGTACGCGGCGTAACCATCGTCGGCACCACCGCGGCCGTAGAGCTTGCCGTCACGAATCACCGGTTGCCAGGGCCCCAGCCCCTCCGACCAGCCGGTCATTTCCGGCTGCTTGTCGAGATGACCGTAGAGCAGCACGGTATCGTCGATGCTGCCCGGCACCTCCATGAAGATCAGCGGCGTGCGCCCTTCCAGCCGGACGGTATCGACTTCCAGCCCCTCGATGGGTTGCTCGCGACACCAGCGGGCAATGTGCTCGACGGCCTGATCAATGAAGCCGTTCTTCTCCCAGTCAGCGTCGAAATGTGGCGACTTGGCGGGAATGCGAACGTACTCGACCAGCTCGTCGGTGATCGAGTCAGTCCACATCCGGTCAATGCTGCGGGCAGCCTGGTCAACCTGCATGGCGAAAACTCCTGATGACCTGAACGTCTAACCTAAAAAATAGCACAGGAGCCGATTTCAGGCCCGTCCGGCAGCCAGCCATCGCCGCATCAGTTCCGGCTCATGGCGTGCCAGCCATTCGCGCGCGGCCGGGTCATCCGGTCGAGAACGTGCCGAGAGCACGCCGGCCAGCGCCCGGTATCCGCGGGAATCGTCTTCGGGCAACTCGGGAAGCGCGAACGCCAGCGTCAACAGCCAGGCCGGGAACAGTTCGACCGAAAGTGGCGGCTCGAGATCCCAGAATTGCTCGATGCGCCGTTGGATATCGTCGTCGCGGGTAGTTTCGAGGAAGGATTCGGCAGCCTCGGGATGATGCCAGCACAGCAGCGCGAGTGCCCGCCATCCCGGCTCGCGATGCTCACCGGCCAGCCCGGAACGTGCCAGGCGCACCAGCAATTCGGGATGACGCTCATATTCGGGCACGGCCTGGACTGCGGCAATGGCCGCCTTCCGGTCACCGGCGCGCTCGAAAAGCGCCGAGGGGTGTAACCGGTCGCGGGCCGGATCGTACTGCGAGGGGTCGAGCTGTGCCGCCAGGTGGGTCCAGAAACGCGACAGGTAGCGCCCGGCCTCCTCGCCACCGAGCAGACGACGGGCGCGCAGTGCCAGATCCTCGTCGAGAGTCTGCAACACTGCATTGACGTCCTCCGGTGTGTCCTGCAGCCACCCAAGCGCTCCCACCAGGTGCTCGGCATCGGCCAGGATCTCGCTGTCGGGCTGGTTGCGTGCCATCTCGGCCAGGTGCTGTTCGGCACGAGCGCGATCGCCGGCCAGCAATGCACGCTGCAATTGGTGACGGGATGTGGCCTGGCTGTTGTCGAAGAACAGGTCGGCCTGCTGGCTGACCTGCCGGCGTGTCCAGGCCGTGCGTGCCAGGCGGTCATCAACCCCGTTGCGAAAAACCCGCCCGGCCCGGCCGGAAATGGCCGCGTCCGTGTCGTCGGCCAGCTCCAGCCGGCGCGCCCATTCAGCGGCCTGGCGCAGCAGCGCGGAGATCTTCGCCGGATCACCGTACATCCGATCCTCGAGAAATCCGATCTCGCCGCGCAGCCAGCGTTGCTCGTCACGGTTGTCGACCCGACGGACGAGCTTGAGCAGTTCCAGCGGACGGTAGCCGCCGTCACGGGCGACCAGGCGATCGACCAATGCACGCACCTGGGTCCGCTTCATGGTGCGTCCTCCACCGGTGCGAACAGCGCCTCAAGATCCTCGGCGCTGATGGCGCCACCGCCGTCGGCCCCAAGCAGCCCTTCTACAAGGCCGCGCTTGCTTTGCTGCATGTCGGCCACCTTCTGCTCGATGGTGTGCTCGGTCAGTAGCCGGTAGACAAATACCTTCTGATCCTGGCCGATGCGATGGGCGCGGTCGGTCGCCTGATCCTCGCTGGCCGGGTTCCACCACGGGTCGTAATGAATGACGGTATCGGCGGCGGTCAGGTTCAGGCCGACACCGCCGGCCTTGAGGCTGATCAAAAACAACGGCACCTGCCCGCTCTGGAAGCGTTCGACGACCTTCTGGCGGTTGCGTGTGCGACCGGTCAACTTGACGTAGTCGATGCCCTCAGCCTTCACCGCCCGCTCGATCAGCGTGAGCATGCCGACAAACTGGGAAAACAAGAGGATACGGCGACCTTCTGCCACCAGTTCGGGCAGCAGGTCCATGAGCAATTCGAGCTTGGCCGACCCGGCCGAAGCCGCACCTTCCACGTCCCCGAGCAGACGCGGATCGCAGCAGACCTGGCGCAACTTGAGCAGTGCATCGAGCACCACGATGCGGCTGCGCTCGGCACCGCGGGCACGAAGGGCCTGGCGCACCCGCTCGTGCAGCATCACGCGCACTCTCTCGTATAAGCGCTGCTGGTCCTCTTCCAGCGCCACGGTGCGGGTGATCTCGGTCTTGGCCGGCAGTTCCGGGGCCACCTGCTCCTTGGTGCGGCGCAACAGGAACGGGCGGACACGGCGTGCCAGTATGTCGCGTCGCTCGGCATCGTCCTGACGCTCGATGGGCACGGCGAAGCGACGCCGGAACTCGGTCTGAGAACCCAGCAAACCCGGCATCAGGAAATCAAACTGGCTCCAAAGCTCCTCGAGACGGTTTTCCAGCGGCGTACCGGTCAGGCACAGACGGTGGCGGGCGTCGAACTCGCGCACCTGGCGGCTGACGCGGGCGCGCGGATTCTTGATCGCCTGGGCCTCGTCGAGGATCAGCAAGTGCCAGGACTGGGCGGCGAGTCGTTCACCATCGCGCAGCAGCAGCGGATACGAGGTCAGTACCACATCGCTTCTGGCCATCCATCCGAACAGGGCCTTGCGCTTGGGACCGTGCAGCAACAGCACGTCCAGCTCCGGCGCGAAGCGTCTGGCCTCGGCGCGCCAGTTGAACATCAGACTGGTCGGCGCGATCACCAGGCAGGGCCGGTCCAGCCGACCGCTTTGTTTCTCGACAAGCACGTGCGCCAGCGCCTGGATGGTCTTGCCCAGTCCCATGTCATCGGCCAGTATCCCGCCGAAACCGAACTCGCGCATGAACTGCAGCCAGCCCAGTCCAAAGCGCTGGTAGTCGCGCAACTCGGCCTGAAAACCCGGCGGCGGATCAAGCGACTCGATGCCCTCGAAGCGCGCCAGTCGCTGGCCCAGCCCGGCCAATTCGCTGTCGGCATCGAATGTCCAGCCTTCGTCGGCGGCGGCCAGTTCGGCCAGGCGCGCCCGGTGCAATTGCAATTGACCGTCGGTCAACCGGGGCTGTCCGTCGAAGCTGTCGGTCAACGCTCGCAAAGCCGCGGCCAGCCGAGACATCGAGACCTGCACCACGCGCCGCTCATCCAGCCGCAGCGTAACCTCGCCATCGGCCAGGTTGTCGGCCAGCAACTGGCGCA